>Ga0209514_10009460_pt1 | contig 10725 bp, 7 predicted proteins | sample Subgrocontami58m_FD_187452 | JGI IMG/M metagenome (GOLD analysis project Ga0209514, IMG submission 187452) | Subsurface groundwater microbial communities from S. Glens Falls, New York, USA - GMW37 contaminated, 5.8 m (SPAdes) (version 3) | ecosystem: Environmental > Aquatic > Deep subsurface >...
GTTTCCTCGCACTGCGCGTGCGCACGCTTTCCAACTGCGGCGCCTACTACAACTCGGACCGGAACGCCGGGCCGGCGGTGCAGAACCTCGGCGTCCTCGCGGGCGTGTACACCACGCCCGCGATCCACGTCGAGGTCGCGGGCGTGCTCACCAACAGCATGCTGGTCGGCTATTACCGCGGCGCGGGCCGGCCGGAGGCCGCCTATGTCATCGAGGCCACGGTGGACAAGGCGGCGCGCGAACTGGGCATCGACCCGGTCGAGCTGAGGCGGCGCAACACGATTCCCGCCGACGCGATGCCGTTCAAGACCGGCCTGGTCTATACCTACGACTCGGGGGATTTCCTCAGGAACCTCGAGGACTGCGTGCGGGAATCGGGCTACGCGGGCTTCTCCGCGCGCAGGGAGGAAGCGAGGCGCCGGGGCAAGCTTCGCGGCATCGGCGTCTCGAACACGATCGAGGCATCGAACACCGGGATGCTGGAGGCCGCGGAAATCCGTTTCGATGCCTCCGGATCGGTGACGCTGCTGGTCGGCACGCACGACCACGGCCAGGGCCATGAGACCGCATTCAAGCAGATCCTCTCGCAGTCCCTGGGCATCGAGCCCGGCCGCATCCGCTTCAAGTGCGGCGATACCGACGCGGTCGTGAGCGGTTCCGGGACGGTCGGATCGAGGTCGATGACGATGGGGGGCTCGGCGGTCCACGCGGCGGCCGGAAAGATCATCGCCAAGGCGCGCAGGATCGCCTCGCACATGCTGGAGGCAGCCGACGACGACCTGGTATTCGCCGAAGGGAAATTCACCGTCGCAGGCACCGACAAGTCGGTGGACATCGTCGAAGTCGCGAAATGCGCCTTCACGCCGGCCCGGCTTCCGCGCGGCTTCGAGCCCGGGCTCTACGAGACGGCGACCTTCAACGACGGCGGCCGGCCCACGTTTCCGAACGGCTGCCACGTCTGCGAGGTGGAGATCGACGCGGCGACCGGTTCCATCGCGATCGTCCGCTACATGGTGTTCGACGACGTCGGGCGCGTCGTCAATCCGCTGCTGCTCAAGGGACAGATCCACGGCGGGATCGCCCAGGGCGCGGGCCAGGCGCTGATGGAGGCTTTCCTCACCGATCCGGAAACCGGGCAGGTGCTCACCGGTTCGTTCGCCGACTACTGCATGCCGCGGGCCGACGATTTCTGCGCCTTCGAGGTGCACGGCAACGCGGTCCCGACCTCGGTCAACCCCCTGGGCGTCAAGGGAGCGGGGGAGGCCGGAACGGTGGGCTCGCTCGCCGCGGTGATGAGCGCGGTCAACGACGCGCTCGCGCAGGCCGGCTGCGATTACCTGCAGATGCCGGCGACGCCCGACAAGGTGTGGCGCGCAATCCACGCTGCCAAGGCGGGCTCCTGAGCGACGCGAAGATGTCGGACTTCGCTCGCGCCAGGCCCGACCTACGCCCGGTAAGGACGGCGCCTATCGATGGCAGGCGCCAGTCCTACATGCGCGATGGCGGCGGAAGGCCTAAAGCGCTCGGCACTTGCGGCCGATATTGCGGATATGACCGGCGCGCCCAGGGCCGGCCTTCCGGCCAGCGTTTTCCCGTAAGGCGGTTCCCAGGAACGCTTTGCTTCATCCGTGGAAACGCAAGAAGGATCGCCGCTTGGACCTGTTCGGCTTCGTCGTGCTCCTGCTCTGCCTGACGCTGCCCCTGCATTGGGCGGTGAGGGCACAGTTCGCCAAGTGGAAAAGCCCCGAATACTTCCGGCGCTACGGCGTGATCATTCTGCGCGCGGAGGCGCTGGACCGGCGTGCCGAGGTAATCGGCCACTACTCCGGCGCGCCGATCTACGGGGCGGTCGAATTCAAGGGCATGGAGTACGCCTATGCCGGGGTCGTCTCCCCGTGCTACCGGGCGCGGATCGACGAGAACGAGCTGTACCTCGATCCGGGGCTGCTCTACCGGTTCAATCGGGCGTCGACCGCCCGCTCAGGCGCCATCTGCTGAATCCGAAGGTGCCGGGGGAGTAGGTTGGACTGAGCTTCAGCGAAGTCCAACGCCGCGGTGTTGGGCTTCGGCCATCGGCCTCAGCCCAACCTACGCTTTCCCCGCTAGAATACCGTCCCATGAGCGAAGCACCCCACAACGAGAAGAACGTCCTCGGCGGGCCGCTGCTCGCCTGCAGCTTCGCACCGCTCACCGGATTCTTCCGCGACGGCTGCTGCGCCACGCGCGGCGAGGAGGGCGTCGCGCACCTGGTCTGCGTCAAGGTGACTGCGGAATTCCTCGAATTCTCGTTCGCGCGCGGCAACGACCTGACGACGCCGCGCCCCGAGATGCGCTTCCACGGACTGCAGCCGGGGGACCGCTGGTGCCTGCACGTGCTGCGCTGGATCGAGGCCTGGGAGGCGGGAAGGGCGCCTCAAGTCGTGCTCGATGCGACCCACGAGAACGTCCTCCAGCTCGTTCCCCTGCAGGCGCTCAAGCGCCACGCGCTCGACCTGCACTGAATGCGAGGCGCCGGCATGCGCGCAAGGCCCGTCCTGCTCGCTTCGATCGCGTGCTTCTGCCCGCCTGCGCTCGCCGCCGATCTTTCCCCGGGGCTCTGGGAGATCACGGTCGACTCGCGGGTCGCTGCGGCGCCGAACCTTTCGACCGGCCCGCTCAAGCTGACGCAGTGCCTGACGGCGGCCGATGCCCGGGACCCGAGCCGGGTGCTCGGCGGGGTCTCGAATCCCGGGGCCTCGGGCTGCGCCTATTCCAACAAGACCGACTCGGGCGGGACCTTCTCCTTCACCATGAGATGCGCCGGCTCGCTGGCGCTGGAATCGCGCGGCACGGTCACCTACAGCGCCGACTCGATGAACGGCACCATCACGGCGGTCGCCAACGTCGGCGGGCAGAAGACCGAGATCACCAACCGGGTCGCGGCGCGGCGCCTGGGTGCGTGTTGAATTCGCGGATTTGCGTTCGCGCGGACCGCGTCGTTAGAATGGGCCGCCGATTCGCGGGGAGGCGATGACCATGACGCACGACCGACGCGGGATCCACTCGATCGACCACTTTGCGCTCGAAGTTCCCGACCTGCAGCTTGCGCAGTCGTTCTTCGATGCGTTCGGCCTGCGCGTCGAGCGCAGTGGCGAGGGACTGGATCTGCATGCCTCGGGCAGCGGCCATTGCTGGGGGCGGCTCGTCAAGGGCCCTCGAAAGCGGCTCGCCTACCTCTCGTTCAACGCCTACGCGCAGGACCTGGACGCGCTGCGCGCGCAGGTCGCGGCGGCGGGAGCCGAAATCGCCGGGCGCCATCCCGAGGGCAGCGCGGAGGGCTTCTGGTGCCGCGATCCCGACGAGAACCTGCTCCAGGTGCGCGCGGGACCGAAGACCTCGCCCGATGCAAAGTCCCCCGCCGAGATGATCAGCGCGCGCGCCGGCGAGCGCGGCGTAAACGGCCGCTCGTCCTACGGCAAGGTCCGGCCGCGGCGCCTGTCGCACGTCCTGCTGTTCACGACCGATGTCCTGCGCACGGTCTCGTTCTACGAGAGCGCCCTGGGGCTGTGCCTGTCCGACCGGTCCGAGGATGCGATCGCCTTCCTGCACGCGAGGCACGGCAGCGACCACCACGTGATCGCGTTCGGGCGAAGCGAGGCGAAAGGCTGGCACCACAGCTCGTGGGACGTGCCCGACCTGGAGCACGTCGGGCGCGGCGCCTCGCAGATGGCGGCCGCGGGCTACACGAAAGGCTGGGGAACTGGCCGGCACGTGCTGGGATCGAACTACTTCCATTACGTGCAGGATCCCTGGGGTTCGTTCGCGGAGTATTCCGCCGACATCGACTTCATCGCCGCCGGCGGCGCCTGGGACGGGCGCGACTGGCCGCCGGAGGATTCGCTCTACCTTTGGGGGCCGGACGTCCCGGAGTACTTCTTCATCAACACCGAGGCGCACCCCGGCTGAGCGCACGCGCGGGGGTGCAAGGAGCTGCCGGAATGTTCTTTCCGTTACGATTGCGTGTCTTCATTCGCGCAGCCGCTCTGTCGCTCGCCGCGGTCCTCGCGGCCTGCCAGCCCTCCGGAGGCCCGCCGCAGGGCGGCATGCCGCCGGCCGAGGTCTCGGTGGTCGCGGTGCAGCCGCAGTTGCTGCAGGTGGTCTTCGAGTACGTCGGCCAGACGGCCGGGTCGCGCGAGGTGGAGGTGCGCGCGCGCGTGACCGGAATCCTGCTCTCGCACCACTTTCGCGAAGGCGGGCCGGTGAAGCGGGGCGAGTCGCTGTTCAGCATCGACCCGGCGCCGTTCGAGACGGCGCTCGCGCGCGCCGAAGCCGATGTGGCCGGGGCGCAGGCGCGGCTTGCGCAGGCGAGGCGCAGCGCCGCACGCTTGAAGCCGCTCTACGCCGAGCGCGCGGTGAGCCAGAAGGACTACGACGACGCGGTTTCGGCGGAAGCGATCCAGGAGGCCGATCTCAAGTCGGCGCGCGCGCGGCTGGCCGAGGCGCGCCTCAACCTCCAGTACACGCGCGTTGAATCGCCCGCCGCCGGGATCGCGGGACGCGCGCTGCGCTCCGACGGCACGCTCGTCTCGGGACCGGACGTGCTGCTCACGACGGTGACGAGCATCGATCCGATCTGGGTCAACTTCGGCATTCCTGACAGGGAGAGCGAGAAGCTCGACCGCGAAGCGCGCGCCGGGCGCGTCGTGCTGCCCAAGGACGGGCGCTTCGAGGTCTCGCTCGTGCGCGCCGATGGGAGCGTCCACGCGCGCACCGGGCGGCTGAACTTCGCCGACGTCAAGGTGAGCGGCGCGACGGGCACCCGCGACACCCGTGCGGAGCTTCCCAACCCGGGCGGCGTCATGCGCCCCGGCCAGTTCGTGCGCGTGCGCCTCGCGGGCGCGACCCGGCCCGACGCGATCGTGGTGCCCCAGCGCGCGGTGCTCGAGGGGCCGCAGGGGAAATTCGTCTACGTGGTCGGCGCGGAGAGCAAGGCCGAGGCGAGAGCGGTGGAAGTCGGCGACTGGTCGGCCGAGAGCTGGATCATCGTCTCGGGCCTGAAGGCCGGCGAGCGCGTGATCACCGACGGCGTGATGCGCATCGGCCCCGGGGCCCCTGTCAGAATCGCCGAACCCGGTGCGGCCAAGGCCGGACTTCCGGGCAAGGACGCGGCGGGCAAGGCGCCGGCCAAGGGAAACTGAGGGCGGCCCATGCTGTCGCGCTTCTTCATCGACCGCCCGATCTTCGCGGCGGTGATCTCGGTATTCATCGTCATCGCGGGCCTCGCCTCGATGCGCACACTGCCGGTGGCGCAGTATCCCGAGATCGCGCCGCCCGTGGTCACGGTGCGCGCGATCTACCCGGGCGCCTCGGCCGAGGTGCTCGAGCAGACCGTGGCCGCGCCGCTGGAGAACCAGATCAACGGCGTCGAGCGCATGCTCTACATGAGCTCGATCTCGGCGGCCAACGGCATGGTCGAGATCCAGGTGACCTTCGACATCGGCACCGACGTCGACAAGGCCGCGCTCACGGTCAACAACCGCGTCAAGCAGGCCGAGCCGAGGCTGCCTCAGGAAGTGCGCCGGCAGGGCGTGACGGTGGAGAAGGGCTCCTCTTCCTTCCTCCAGGTGATCGCGTTCTATTCGCCCGACGGCCGCTACGACGATCTCTACACCAGCAACTACGTCACGCTGAACGTGCTCGATGCCCTGAAGCGCGTGCCGGGGACGACGAACGTGCAGATCTTCGGCGCCAAGGACTACGCCATGCGGATCTGGGTGAGGCCGGACCGCCTGACGCAGCTGAAGCTCACCACCGCCGACCTGGTGCGCGCGCTGAACGAGCAGAACGCGCAATTTGCAGCCGGCAAGGTGGGCCAGGCGCCCACCGGCGGCAAGCAGGAGCTGGTCTACACCATCACCACCCAGGGACGCCTCGCGGAGGCGCGCGAGTTCGAGAACATCATCGTGCGCGCCAATCCCGACGGCTCGACGCTGCGCCTGCGCGACGTGGCGCGCGTGGAGCTCGCCTCCAAGGACTACGAATTCATCGGCCGCATCAACGGCAGGCCGGCGACGCTGGTGGGCATCTTCCTGCAGCCGGGGGCGAACGCGCTCGAGGTCGCGGGGCGCGTCAAGGACGCGGTGCGCTCGCTCGCCGAGCGCTTCCCCGCGGGCCTGACCTATTCGATCGCCTACGACACCACGCGCTTCGTCGAGGTCTCGATCCGCGAGGTGCTGAAGACACTCGGCGAGGCGATGCTGCTCGTGTTCCTGGTCGTGTTCGTCTTCCTGCAGAACTGGCGCGCGACCCTGATCCCGTTCGCCGCGGTGCCGGTGTCGCTGATCGGCACCTTCGCCGGATTGTTCCTGCTCGGCTACTCGATCAACACGCTGACGCTGTTCGGCATGGTGCTCGCGATCGGCATCGTCGTGGACGATGCCATCGTGGTGCTGGAGAACTGCGAGCGCATCATGCACGAGGAGCACCTGTCGGCGCGGGAATCGGCGATCAAGGCGATGCGCGAAGTGACGGGCCCGGTGATCGCGATCGTGCTGGTGCTGTGCGCGGTGTTCGTGCCGATCGCCTTCCTCGGCGGGCTCACCGGCGAGCTGTACCGGCAGTTCGCGGTCAGCATCTCCATTGCGGTGGTGATCTCCGGGTTCGTGGCGCTCACGCTCACCCCCAGCCTTTGCGTGCTGATCCTGAAGCGCGAGCACAAGCAGCCCGGGCGTTTGTTCGCCTGGTTCAACGACTGGTTCCACCGCGTCACCGGCCGCTACTCCGACGGTGTCGCCTGGATGATCCGCCGCGGCGGAATCGGCGTGGTGCTGTTCGCCGCCATGGTCGCGCTCGCCGCGGGCCTGTGGCGCGTCACCCCGGGGAGCCTCGTCCCCGACGAGGACCAGGGCTTCTACATCGCGGCGGTGATCCTGCCCGACGGCGCGACGCTCGAGCGCACCGACCGCGTGGTCGCGCGGGTGATCGAGGCGATCAAGTCCAATCCGGTGAACGAGGACGCGGTGGCGTTCACAGGCTTCGATCTCCTGGGCGGCTCGTTCCGCAACAACGCGGCGACGATCTTCGTCACCCAGCGCCACTGGGACGAGCGCACGGTGACCTCGCAGCAGCTGGTGGGAGAGCTGTTCATGAAGACCGCGGGGATCAAGGAGGCGCTGGTGCTCGCCTTCGGCCCGCCGCCGATATTCGGCATCGGCACCGCGGGCGGGTTCGAGTTCTACATCCAGAACCGCGGCGAGGGCGGCGCGCGGCGCACGGCCGAGGTGCTGCAGCAGTTCCTCGCCCGGGCCAACGCCGACCCGATGCTGGGCGGCGTGCAGACGCTGTGGCGCGCGAAGGTGCCGCAGCTCTTCGTCGAGGTCGACCGCGAGCGCGCCAAGGCGCTCGGGGTGCCGCTCGACGACGTCTTCAACACCCTCTCGGCGACGCTCGGCAGCTTCTACGTCAACGACTTCAACCGCTTCGGGCGCACCTGGCAGGTGCTGATGTCGGCCGAGCCTGCCTACCGCAACCGCCCCGACTCGATCGGCGCGATCTACTTGCGCGCGCAGGAGGGAGCCAACGCGGGAGCGATGGTGCCGCTCGAGTCCCTCGCAAGCGTGCGCTTCTCCGCCGGCCCGGACACGCTCGACCGCTTCAACAACCTGCCGGCGGTGAAGATCTTCGGCCAGGGCGCGCCCGGCGTGTCCTCCGGCCAGGCAATCCAGGTGGTGGAGAGAATCGCGAAGGAAGTGCTGCCCGCGGACTTCAGCTACGACTGGGGCGGTGCGTCGTTCCAGGAGAAGCGCTCGACCGGCACCTCGGGCATCGCGCTCGGGCTCGCCGCGGTGATGGTGTTCTTCATCCTCGCCGCGCAGTACGAGCGCTGGTCGCTGCCCTTCTCGGTGCTGCTCGCGCTGCCCTTCGGCACCTTCGGCGCGCTCGCCGCGGTCTGGCTGCGCGGCTTCACCAACGACGTCTACTTCCAGATCGGCCTGGTGACGCTGCTCGGCCTGGCGGCGAAGAACGCGATCCTGATCGTCGAGTACGCGTCGATGAAGCACGGGGAAGGCATGTCGGCCTCGGCCGCGGCGCTGGAGGCCGCGCGGCTGCGCTTCCGGCCGATCCTGATGACCTCGCTCGCCTTCATCCTGGGCGTGCTGCCGCTCGCGATCTCGGTGGGCGCGGGCGCCGGCGCCCGGCACTCGGTGGGAACCGGCGTCATGGGCGGCATGATGGCGGCGACCTTCCTCGCGATCTTCTTCGTGCCGCTGTTCTTCAAGCTGCTCACCGACCGGCATTTCACCGAACGGCGCTCCACCGCGGAGATCCGCGAGGAGATCGAGCACGCGCGCGAGGTGGCGCGGCACAAGGCGCTCGCGCAGGCGCACCCGCAGCACGTGCCGCCGCCGCACGGCGAGGGCGGTCATGAGTAGGCGTGCAGCGGCCCTGCTCGCCGGCGCCGCGCTGCTCGCGGGCTGCGCGGTTACGCCGAGGTACGAGCGGCCGCCGGTGGAGCTGCCCGCGGCGTGGCGGGCGCAGGGTGCCGCCGCGGCGGCCGGCGTGCCCGCCGCGACGGACGCGCGGTGGTGGCGCATCTACCGGGACGCGGCGCTCGAGCGGCTGGTCGACGAGGCGCTCGCGCACAACACCGACCTGCTCGTCGCCGCCGCGCGCGTGGACGAGGCGCGCGCGCTCCTGGGCGAGGCCGAGGCCGCGCTGCAGCCGGGCGTCGATGCGAACCTGCGGCCCGACCGCACGCGCTATTCGGATCGCCAGGCGTTTCCGATTCCGCCGGGGGTGCCGCGCGACCGCAACAACATCCGCGCCACGCTCAACGTCTCCTACGAGATCGATCTCTGGGGGCGGCTGCGCACCGCGGCGCAGGCCGCGCGCGCCGAGCTGCTCGCCGGCGAGGCGGCGCGCGACACGGTGCGCATCGCGCTCGCGGCGCAGGTCGTCCAGGCTTATTACGCGCTGCGCGCGCTCGACGCGCAGCTCGCCGCGACGCGGCGCACGCTCGCGCTGCGCGAGGAATCGCTGCGGCTGCAACGGCGGCGCTTCGACGGCGGGGACCTTTCGGCGTTCGACCTGAGGCAGCTCGAGGCCGAGGCGGCGGCCGTGCGCACCCAGCTTCCGCCCCTGGAGCGCGACCGCGAGGTCCAGGAGGCGGCGCTCGCGGTGCTGCTCGGCAGGAGCCCCAGGGAGATCTTCGACGGCACGGCGGTCCAGGGCTCGCTGCGGCCGGACGACGCCGAGGGTCCGATGCTCGCGCCCGTGGTCCCGGTGGGCCTGCCCTCGGAGCTGTTGCTCCAGCGTCCGGACCTCGTCGAGGCCGAACAGCGGCTGGTCGCTGCGAATGCGCGCGTCGCGGTGGCGCGCTCGGCGTACTTCCCCTCGATCAGCCTGACGGGATTCCTGGGAAGCGAAAGCGCGAGCCTCTCCAATCTCTTCGCCGGTCCCGCCGGCATCTGGCAATTCGCCGCGAATGCGAGCCAGCCGATCTTCGCCGGCGGCCGGCTCGAAGCGCAGGCCGGCGCCGCCGAGGCCCGCGAGCGGGCCGCGATCGCCCAGTACCAGCGCGCCATCCAGAACGCGTTCCGCGAGGTGCGCGAGGCGCTCGCCGCGCAGGTGCGCGCGCGCAGCAGCTTCGAGGCCGAGAGCGAACGGGCCGCGGCGCTGCGCGCCGCGCTGCGGCTCGCGCAGTTGCGCTACGAGCACGGGATCGCGAGCAGGCTCGACGCGATCGACGCCGAGCGCAACCTGCTCGCCGCCGAGTTTGCGCGCATCGACGCGCTGCGTGCCCAGCGCGCCGCGGTCGCCGATCTGTACAGGGCGCTCGGCGGAGGGACGCGGTAGTGCATCACGGCGAACCGAGGCAGCGGACCGGGTCGGGCCGAATTTTCCCGGATCCGCACGGTATGGGACATTTGCTACAGCTTTCCGGCCGGACTTGAGTCAAAATATGCGCCCTTTCGCCTGGCAGGCATTCATCGGCACTCGTTCCTTGCTGAAAAAGATCGATCGGCTCTTCACCCTCGACCGGAACGTGGCGCTCGCGATCGCCTGCGTGATGTTCGGCTTTCTCGCAACCACGGACTACCGGACTTCGTACGAGATCAGCCTCTCGACGTTCTACCTTCTGATCGTCCTGCTGGTGAGCTGGAATTGCGGCATCGGCTGGGGCGTCTTTTTCGCGGTCCTCGGTTTCCTCGCGCAGACGACCGTCGGCCTGGCGACCGGCTTTCCGCATTCGCGGCCGCTCTACTTCTTCGTCGGCGTCGGCAGCCGGCTTGTCAGCTATCTCACCGTCGTCGTCCTGGCGACCCAGTTGAGGAAGCTCTACGATCGCGAGAAGGCGACCGCACGGGTGGATTTCCTCACCGGCGCCGCGAATCGCCTGGCGTTCCACGAGTTCCTCGACAGGGAACTGGCCAGGCAGCGGCGCACGGGCGGGGCGTTCTCGGTCGCCTACATGGATTGCGACGACTTCAAGTCGATCAACGACAAGTTCGGCCACGAGCAGGGGGACCGGCTCCTGCGCCTGGTCGTGAAGACGATGAAGCGCATGCTGCGCAGGACCGATACCGTGGCCCGCCTCGGCGGCGACGAGTTCGCCGTCCTTCTCCCCGACACGGCGGAGCTCGTCTCGCTTCGGATCCTGAAGAAAATCCGCGAAGGTCTGAACGAGTGCATGACCGACCACGGCTGGGACGTGACCTTCAGCATCGGCATCCGGACGTTCAATAC
>Ga0209514_10009462_pt1 | contig 10722 bp, 8 predicted proteins | sample Subgrocontami58m_FD_187452 | JGI IMG/M metagenome (GOLD analysis project Ga0209514, IMG submission 187452) | Subsurface groundwater microbial communities from S. Glens Falls, New York, USA - GMW37 contaminated, 5.8 m (SPAdes) (version 3) | ecosystem: Environmental > Aquatic > Deep subsurface >...
CGCCGATCGCGCTCAAGCTGTTGCGTGACGCCTTTGTCCGTGCCAATGAGCTTGACTACCGGCGGTCGATCGAAAGCGTCGTCGAAACCACTTGCAGCCTGAAGGACACCGAGGATTCGACCGAGGCGCTCATGGCTTTTGTACAAAAGCGCGAAGCCGTCTATACGGGACGCTAAGACTACGCGCGCAATATCAAGCGTAAGCAAGCACAGAGACATTGATGAAACGAGCAGTTGGCGCCGGCCGGAGCGCCGCGCGACATCGTCGAGTTGGCAGGCGGATCTTGGGTTGCCCGGTGGATTGATTCTCCTATCGCTTATCGCTTCGCTTCCCAAAAATAACGAGGCGGGAATGCCCGTTTCCCGCCAAGGAGGGGCGCCACCGGCCCGATATCTGAAGATGCAACAGTATCGCAGCCAACGATTCCGCCCATCGGAGATTTTGCTTTCCTGGCACTTGTGCCGAGCGAGAGCCTCGCGCCTTGTAGGGCAGATTCTCTGTCGACCATGAGCCCCCGTTCCGAATTTCTAGCCGGGATCAAGGATCTGCTTCCGTCGACCCCGGGGATAGTGATGTTCTCCGTGGTTGTCGGGGTCGCGGCCTCCAGTGCAGGAGTCTCGGTGATGGCGGCCGCGATGATGGGACTGCTGGTATTCGCGGGCTCGGCCCAATTGGTAGCGTTCCAGATGGTCGGCGCCGGGGTGCCGGTGCCGGTGATACTGTTTAGCGTGCTGATCATCAACTCGCGGCTGGTTATGTACAGCATCTCGGTGGCCCCCTATTTCCGGCACTTGCCACTGAAATGGAAGGCCCTGCTGGCTCATATGCTTTCCGATCAAATCTATGCTTTTTCGGTGCTGCATTTCGAGAACCGGCCCGATTCCCCGCACAAACACTGGTATACCTTGGGAGCGGGCCTGACCCTAGGGGTTCCGTGGGTAATCGCGGGTGTCGCCGGGTTTTTGTTGGGCGCGAGCATTCCCCGCAGTTGGTCGCTGGACTTTACCCTGGCGCTGACCTTCATCGGCCTGGTAGCTCCTGCGGTGAAGGACCGGGGAACCTTGGCGGCGGCCTTGACTGCCGGCGTAGTGGCGGTAGCTGCGGTGGCGCTGCCGATGCGGCTCGGACTGATCACCGCGGCCCTGGCGGGAATTGCGGCGGGAGCATGGGTGGAGCGATGGAAGACACGTTGACCGTCTGGCTAGTTATCGCCGGGACTGCGGTGATCACTTTTTGCCTGCGCTTTTCCTTCATCGCTCTGCAGGAGCGCATCGGAATTCACCAGGTGGCACAGCGAGCGCTGCGCTACGCGCCGGTGGCGGTGTTGACCGCTATCGTGGTGCCGCTGGTGCTCAACCCCGGGCCGGGGTTCACGCTAGCTCCGGACAGCCTGCGCTTGGCCTGCGCCATGGCCGCCTTCCTCATCGCTCGGGCCAGCCGCAACATCCTGTTTACCGTGGCCGGAGGGATGCTGCTGTTATGGAGCCTTCAGGCCGTGTTCCGCTAGTCGAAGGGGCGCAATGACGCGGAAGGTGCTGGTGCGGCGCGCTTGAGGGCCCTGGTCAACGGCTTCATGAATCCGCTCTTTAATCAAAAACTATTTTGCCGTTACCATGCTGGGATAGAACAGGAAATGCCATGTCCGTGACATTCACAAGAAAATACAAACTTCATTATGCCTGGGTCGTCCTGTTGGCATCGTGTGTCCTCAATATCGTTAGCCGGGCCGATTCAGTCGCATTCGGCGTTTTGATCGACCCCCTGGTTCAGCTATTTGGATGGAAACGGGGCGACATATCTTTTGCCTATTCCCTGGCCTTTCTGGGCGGACTGCCGGCCATGGTGATTATGGGCTGGCTTGGCGATCGCTACGGGGCCCGCAAGCTAATGCTAGGGTCGTCCATATTGATAGCCGCGGGCACGGTTCTCTTGGGGACCATAAAGGAGCTCTGGCAGTTCTACCTATATTACGGGCTATTTGTTGGTTCTCTGGGCAACGCTGCCTTTATGGTGCTGCTGCCGGTTATTCTGACCAGATGGTTCCATCGCCATATGGGCGTAGCCTTGGGCATTTATTGGGCTGCCATGGGGGTGGGGCCCGTGATTTTTGCTCCCCTGTTCCGCTGGCTGATAGAAACCCGTGGTTGGGAACGGTCTTTCACTCTCATCGGAATTGTTGTGGGCATTCTTCTTCTGACCTTTTCCGCATTGATACGAAGCAGTCCCGAGGAAATGGGGCTGTCTGCCTATGGACGGGAAGGCTCTCCCAGAGAGCCACCCGCTCCTGCCGCATCCGGTAAAGTGCCGGCAGGTCTGCGCGAGGTTCTAACCAGGCCGACGGTATGGTTTTTGATGGGTATCCATTTTATCGGATGCGTCGGACACGCCATCATCCTGGCCCATGTCGTGTCCATGGCGACCTTCCAGGGAGTGTCCGGGGTAGAAGCGGCGGGCGTGCTCGGCACCATCGCAGGCACTTCGGTTATCAGCCGTTTCGCTTGCTCAGTGCTGGCGGAGCGGCTCGGTGGCCGAACCGTCCTCACGCTGGCGCTGATCGGCCAGAGCACTTCGGTTGTCATCCTGTTATTTGCCGGCGAAGCCTGGCTGTTCTATCTGTTTGCCGTCGTCTTTGGCCTGTGCTACGGCGGCGAGATGGTAGGCTTCCCCATTATTAACCGCCAGTTATTCGGCGCAAAAGCGCCCCTCAGCACGATCTACTCTTTCGAGATGCTGGGTGCCGTCACCGGCATGGCCTTAGGGGGCTGGCTGGGCGGCGGGCTTTTCGACCTGACCGGAGCCTATACCTGGTCAATTCTTGCATCCATATTGATAGGCTACCTGGGACTACCGTTGTCTCTCGCCCTGCCGCGCCACAAACACCAATAATCCCGTTCGAAATCCCGGCGCTTTGCATTGAAGGGGGAGCCTGGAATGAACATAAGTACATTTATGCGCAGTTCGGCGACCATGCGCGCGTAATGCGGCGCGATCTCGATCATGCCGCGGCAAGCCGCGAAGGTGATCGAAAATCACAAGAAACCGGCGAGCTTCTGTCTCAGCGCCTCGAAGCGGGCGTTGATGTTTCCCACGATGTCAGCCATCACTTCGCCGGCATCTTGCACCTCGGTGATCAGCCCGGCAACCTGCCCGCAACAGATCTCCGCCCCGTCCACCTCTCCCAGGTGTTGGGCGTGGTACTGGGAATGCTCGCTCAGATAGCGGCGCAGGTCTTCCGGGGACGCCCCGGCGGTGCGCAAGTCCGTGTACTGTTTCGAGAAGTTGTTGATGAGGTCCCGGGCGAGCATATGGTCCTTCGGCACCGAGGCCGTGCACACGTCTTCTCCCCTCACGATGGCCTCCTTCACGCGAGGATGGCTCTCCGATTCACGGGTCACCATGAACCTCGTCCCCATGTAGATCCCGTCTGCACCCAGCGCCAGGGCGGCCAGAACCCCGCGCGCGTCTCCGATGCCGCCGCCGGCGACGACGGGTACCTTCACCGCATCGGCAACCAGGGGTGTCAATACCAGGGTGGTCAGCTCGGTGAACCCCTTGTGGCCGCCGGCTTCGAAGCCCTCGCAGATCACCGCGTCCACCCCGGCCTGTTCGGCCTTTATCGCGTGTCGCGCGGTGGAAATCGCGTGGAGAACCTTGACACCGGCGTGTTTGAGGACACGCGTGTACACATCGGGTCTTCCGACCGAGACGATCGCCACGGGGACCGCCTCCTCGATCACCACCTCTACGATCTTCTTTGAGAATCTGACGTCGCTCCCAAATCCGACCACGATGTTGACGGCAAAAGGCGCTCGGGTCAGGCTGCGCACCTTTCGAATCTGAGCCCGCGTTCTCTCCCCGGTGAGCTCGGCGTCCGCAGTGATGCCCTCGGCGCCCGCGTTCGGCCCGAGCGTCCCCAGCCCTCCGGCCTCGGATACCGCCGCGGTAAGCGCAGCCCCGCTCACCCAGTTCATCGGCGCCTGAAGGATAGGGTAGCGAATACCCAGCAGATCACAAATGCGGTTCTTGCCCATGGCTTTCTCCCGTTTCTGTGGTGTCGTAGCGTTCGAGTTCTCCGGAATGGCTGCTCCCTAACCTGCCTGCTTTGTGGCCGGCCAGCCCACGACCTATGTTCGGGCCGCGCATCGAATCCTTGCGCAGGTGAGTTCCCATGCCCGACCTCGTGATGCGCAATGCACAGATGGTTTTAACCAATAATCCCGTTCGAAATCCCGGCGCTTTGCGGTGAAAGTGGAGCCCGAAATGAACACAAGTACATTATGCGCAGTCCGGGACCCAACTCAGGTTCATCCCACCTACGTTGGCAGGCGGATCTTGGGTTGGACGGCGGATTGATTCTCCTATCAGTTTTTCTCGTCGCGCAGGCGTACCGCACTTTAGGCGAATCGTTAATTATCGGTCTTGAAGTAGTCCGGCTTGCCGGCGGGCCACATCTCGCCCCACAAACTGAAACCGCCGCCGACGTCTAGGGTTTCGCCGGTGATGAAATTCCCGGCGTGCGAAGACAAATACACGCACGCCTCGGCGATGTCCATGACGTGGCCGGTGCGCTTCATCGGTCCGGATTTGTAGAACGTCGCGCGGCCTTCGTCGGAATAGTTGTTGAATCCTGAGCTTTCAACGATGCCGGGCGCCACGGTGTTCACGCGGATTTGATACTGTGCCCACTCGACCGCGAGCGTCTTGGTGAGATAGATAACGCCGGCGCGCGACGCCGTGGTGTGCGCCATCTGCATGATGCCGTGCCAGACTTCGGCCGTGATTGTGATGATGCTGCCGGGCTGTCCGCGATCGCGCCAGCGCTTGGCGGCGTTCTGCATCATGTACCAACTGCCGTTCAGGTTGGTGTCGATGACCGCGCGCCAACCTTTATAAGGTATGTCGATCGCGTCCTGGGCGAACTGGCCGCCGGCGTTGTTGATGAGATAATCGAGCCGGCCGTATTCGTCGAAGGTGTGGTCCATAAGATGCTCGACCTGTGCCGGCTCGCGGATCGACATGACCTCGGCCAGCACGCGCCCGCCGAAACCCCGCAAATACTCGGCCGCCTTCGTAAGTCGCTCGTGGTCGCGCGAACAGATCACCAGGTCCGCGCCCAGGCGCGCGAACAGGGCCGCGATGCCGCGGCCGATGCCGGTGGCGGCGCCGGACACGAGCGCTACTTGGCCTTTGAACAGGTCCGGACGATAAACCGTTGGATAAGTGGCCAGCTCGTCGTCGGTCAGGCCGTAATGTTGCTTGTATTCGATCATGTACTCTTTCGTCGCGCAGGTATGCCGCAATTTAAACGTGCCCGGGATTGTCCGCTATTATACGAAAATGTCGAAGCCCATCATCCATGCATATATGCCCAGTTCGGGACCCAACTCAGGTTCATCCCACCTACATTGGCAGGCGGATCTCGGGTAGGCCGGCGGATTGATTCTCCTATCGCTTTTCGTATTCGACGTATTTCATCGCATTACTCCGGTAGTTCTTTGCTAAGGTCGTATCCAGCTTTTTTCAGGATGCGGGCGGCATTCTTATAATAGAGCTTGTCAAGGACTTCCTTGGAATAGCCCTCGGCTTCCCAGTCGCGGTACAGCTTGTCGTAGGTGAACATGGGATAGTCTGCCCCGAATATGATTCGGTCCTGGAGCCTGTGGGCGATTTCCCATTTCAGGTCGGGTGCGAAATACTTGGGGGACCACCCGTGCAGGTCGTAGCCCACGATATTTGCTTTATGCAGGAGTATGGCGATCATTTCCGTCTGCCAAGGCCATGCCGGACGGGCGGCGATGATGTCCAGGTGCGGGAACTTGGCTGCCACCTCATCCACATGCCGCGGATGGCATGGATCCAGGGTGCAGCCCAGGCCTCCTCTGAATCCCGCTCCCCATCCCGTGTAGCCCACCATCAGATGGACCGGTTTTTTCGCCTCGGCGCACAGATCAAAAAACGGATAAAACGCCTTGTCGGAAGGCGGCAGGTGCATGGCCATCGACATGGAAGTGAAACCAACTCCCACCTTCAGGTCTCCGATACATCGCTCAAGCTCTCTCAACCCTGCCAGACCGGTTTCCGGGTTGATCGCCACCCAGATTCCCAGGTACACATCCGGGTCGTTCCGCATCAGCTCGGCAGCGTAGTCGTGATATTCCTTGACCTCGTCGATAGGCATAGCCATGGTGAAGCTGAAATCGAGGATTACCTTGACGCCGGCGTCCCTCATCACCTGGGCTTGCTGCTTCTCGGTGTGATGCACTATCTTGTACTTATAAGTCTCCTGTGCATGCTGCTCTTCCTCGGGTGTTCTCCAGAGAGAGCCTTTCTTGGTGCCAAAATGGGAATGGATATCTATTGCTCTGAGCTTCTTCAGTTTCTTCATTTTGCCTCCGTTATGGGTCTTGATTTTAGCTCGATCATAACGTGATCAAAATTATGGCGCCACCAAATTGGCAGGTGGATCTTGGCTTGCCTGGCGGATTGATTCTCCTATCGCTGTACTTTCCCGCTGTACTTTCCCGTTGACAGCAGTATGGCGCGTGCAGGAATATGGGTACACCGACCGGTGTAATCCTATTTATGCAAACCCAAAGCAATCGCCGCGCCATGCTGCTCCTCATCGTGCTGAGCGGCCTGATCATCGCGCTGTGCATGGGCCTGCGCCAGAGCCTGGGCCTGTTCATGCGGCCGATGACGCTCGACTTGGGGATCTCGGCGGCGACTTTCGGCTTCTCGATCGCGCTGCAGAACATCGTCTTCGGCGTGTCGCAGCCCTTCATCGGCGCGCTCGGCGACCGCTACGGCCCCCGGCCGGTGCTGGTCGGCACCGCGCTGATCTACGCAGCCGGGCTGTTGCTGATGGTTTATTCGAAGGGCGTGCCTGGCGGGCTGGAAGTGGCGGGGTTTCTCATCGGCATCGGCACCGCCGGCACCGGCTTCGGCGTGCTGATCGGCACCATCTCGCGCGCCACGCCGCCCGAGAAGCGCAGCCAGACGGTCGGCCTGGTCGCGGCGGCGGGCTCGCTCGGCACCATGGTCATCGCGCCGGTCGGCGGCTGGCTGATCGACGGCTTCGGCTGGCAGGCGGCGATGGTGGCGTTCGCGGCGATCGCGGGCTCGATGGCGCTGCTGTCGCTGCCGATCCGCGAGCAAGCTGTCGCACGCGGAGCTTCGCTCAGGGCAGACCAGAAGCTCGGCGAGGCGCTGCGCGAGGCGATGGGGCACCGCGGCTACCTGTTCATGACGCTGGCGTTCTTCGCCTGCGGCTTCCAGTTGGTGTTCATCACCACGCACCTGCCGGCGTACCTGCAACTCTGCGGCGTGGCGCCCGGCGTGGCGGCGAGCGCACTGGGGCTGATCGGTCTCTTCAACGCGATCGGCACCTACATGTTCGGCCTGCTCGGCGCGCGCTATAGCCAGAAGCACCTGCTGGCGATGATCTACCTGCTGCGCACGCTGTTCATCGTCGTCTTTCTGCTCATGCCGATCAGCGCCGCCTCCACCCTGGTGTTCGCCTCCGCGATGGGATTCCTGTGGCTGGGCGTGGCGCCGCTCGTCACCGGGATCATCGCCCGGGTGTTCGGCCTGACGCACTTCAACACGCTCTACGGCATCGTCTTCCTCAGCCACCAGGTCGGCTCGTTCTTCGGCGCCTGGATGGGCGGGGTGGTGTTCGACCGCTTCGGCAACTACAACTTCGGCTGGGGCGCGCTGATCGTGATCGGCGTCACCGCCTTCACGCTGCAATGGCTGATGGACGAGCGCCCGCCGCGCGAGCGCGGGCCCGCCGGCGAGCCCGCGGCGGTGCCGGCGTAAGATTCCATGTGGCTTATGACCTGCTGCTCCGGAACGGCACGTTGATCGACGGCAGCGGCGCACTGGCGCACCGGCGAGGCGGACGGATGTCGCAGTGTCGGGCGGATTGATTCTCATATCGATTGATTCTCGCATCGCTTGCTTGTAATGTTTGTAATGGCTATGCTAAGAGACCGTTTCAGAATTGCCGAAACGGCCGCCGGCTTAGGGGAATACGAGGGGAGGTATCCCCTCGTTTTGTTTTGTAATGAACTCTAAGTAATAATCGGACGAAAAACAGAGGGGGTCGAATGATGAAAGCTAACGGATTGCGGATCGCCGGTTGCGATTTGGGCAAGGCATCGGCGCGCTTCGCAGTCGCGCAGATCAGCGTCGACGGCACGTTCACGATAGAGGACACGCGCTCCGAGCCGCACGACGGCGATCCGATCGGGCTCTTCAGTGCATGGTACCGCGAGCAGGGCATCGCCTCGTGCGCAGTGCTTGCCGCGACCGGGGTCCACGCCGATGAACTCCGCGATCCGGTGCTCGTTCTGCCGGAGGACTCGTGCCAGGAGGCGGCGCTCGAGTTGTCACCCGGGCTCGAGGATACGCTCAATCTGGTCAGCATCGGCGCGCGCGGCTACGGTGTGCTGAACCGCAAGCCGGCTGCGGCCGGGCGCAACGGCGACAGCCCCAAGTACAGCTACCAGTATCTCGAAAACGACAAGTGCTCCTCGGGCACCGGCGAGAACATTCAGAAAATCGTCGATCGCTTCGGCCTCAGCGTTGTCGAAGCCGACGACAAGGCGCTCGCGGCCGGCGAGGGCATTCCGATCACGGCGCGCTGCTCGGTGTTCGCCAAGACCGAGATGACGCATTTCGCCAACCAGGGCAAGCCGACCGGCGAACTCTTCAAGGGCTATTTCAGCTCGGTGGCGCGCAATACCTATGCGCTGGTGACTCGCAACCGCGTCGACGGGCCGGTCTATCTGATCGGCGGTCCGGCGCGCATCGCGTCGTTCCGGAATTCGTTCGAGGATCTGATCGGCGCGCCGGTCAAGACGCCGCCGCACGCGGAGTGCTTCGAGGCGGTCGGCGCAGCCGCGATCGCCGCGCTGCAGGCCGGCGGTCAGGCGCGCGCGCCGCTGCCGGCCGATCCCGCCGAACTGGTGCGCGCCGGCGGCGGCCACTTCGAGACCTTACGCCCGGCGAGCGGCTGGCGTGAACGCGTGACGATCATGCCGACCCCGGTAGTTCCGGCAGGAGCGGCCGCGCGGCCAAGCGTGCTCGGGCTCGACCTCGGCTCGACCGGCGCCAAGGCGGTGCTGACCTCGATCGAAACCGGCGAGGTCGTACTCGACGTCTACGACCGCACGCGCGGCAACCCGGTCGACGCCGCGCGGCGCCTGGTGCGCACGATCCTCGATGCGGCCGAGGTCGACGTGCGCGCAATCGGTGTGACCGGCTCGGGCCGCGAAGCGGTGGCGACGCTGGTGCGCGCCGTCTACCCCGACAGCGAGCAGGTCATCGTGCTCAATGAAATCGTCGCGCACGCGACCGCGGCGACGCGCTGCGACACCCGCGGCGGCGAGGATCTGTCGGTCATCGAGATCGGCGGCCAGGACGCCAAGTACATCCGTGTGCAGGGTGGACGGATCGTCGAGAGCGACATGAACAAGGCGTGCAGCGCCGGCACCGGCTCGTTCCTTGAAGAGCAGGCCAATCTCTACGATGTCCGCGACATCGAGGAGTTCATCGCGCTGGCCTCGCGTGCGGATCGCCCGCCGGACCTCGGCCAGATGTGCACGGTGTTCGTCGCCGACGCCGCCGCGCTCGCCATCAAGGAGGGCTATAGCCGCGAGGATATCTTCGCGGGTTTCCAATATTCGGTGATCCACAACTACCTGAACCGCGTGATGGGGCAGCGGGCCCTCGGCGAGCGGGTGTTTTTCCAGGGCAAGCCCGCGGCCAACCCGTCGCTCGCCTGGACGCTCGCGGCGGTCACCGGCCGCGAGATCGTGGTGCCACCGAACCCCGGCGCGATGGGTGCCTGGGGCATCGGCCTGTGCGCCAACGAACAGCTCGGCGTGGCCGCGCTGCTGGCGGCGCCGCGCCTCGATCTCGCCGGCATCCTCGCCGCCGAGATCACCGATCGCTCGGAATTTCGCTGCCGCGACGCGCAGTGCCAGACGCTCTGCCCGATCGAGCGCACCACCATCCAGGTGCGCGACATCCGGCGCAAGGTCTTATCGGGCGGTGCCTGCCCGAAGTTCGAGCTGCCGACCATGAACCAGCCGAAGCTGGCCAAGGATGCGCCCAATCCCTTCGAGCAGCGCGACGCTCTGCTCGCGAGTTTCGTGCGCCCGCGGCCGGGCGCGCCGGTGGTCGCTATCCCGGCGATCAGCGCGGTGGCGCACCATGTGCCATGGCTTGCGACCTTCGCCGACGAACTCGGTTTCGCGGTGCGGTTGCTGAGTTCCGACAGCGGATCGCTCGCCGCCGGCGAACAGCTCTGCCACAGTTTCGATTCGTGCGGCCCGGTCAAGATCGCGCTCGCGGTTTGCGATACCGACGTCGATCTGCTGCTGTTCCCGAAGATCTTTCGGATTGCCGACACCAAGGGCAAGGGCGGGCAGACCTGCGTTGCCGAGCAGGCGATGCCTGAGATGGTCGAGAAGTCGCTCACCTCGCGCGGCAAGGACGTGCGCGTGGTGCGCCCGCACCTGTCGTTCCGCGACGGGCTCGCCAACCCCGGCTTGCTCGCCGAAATGCAGCTTGTCGCCGCCGAGCTCGGCGCCGATCCGGAGCGCATGGAGCAGGCCATCGCGCGCGCCGCCGCCGCGCAGGAGCGCTTCGAGGATGAACTCGAACGCATCGGGCGCGAGGCACTCGATTACGCCCGCCGTAACGCGTTGTCGGCGG
>Ga0209514_10009464_pt1 | contig 10719 bp, 4 predicted proteins | sample Subgrocontami58m_FD_187452 | JGI IMG/M metagenome (GOLD analysis project Ga0209514, IMG submission 187452) | Subsurface groundwater microbial communities from S. Glens Falls, New York, USA - GMW37 contaminated, 5.8 m (SPAdes) (version 3) | ecosystem: Environmental > Aquatic > Deep subsurface >...
TCCGCCGCAAATCACGCAGCAGCCTGTTGACGTTACCGTGCCCGCCGCGGGGCTCGCCGTCTTTGAGGTGGGGGCTATCGGGGGCGGAGTGCTCACCTTTCAGTGGCAGTTCAATGGCGTGAATCTCCTCGGTGCGACCAATACGACGCTGACGTTGAGCAATGTTTCGACGAATCAGGCTGGTCCGTACGTCGTCATCGTCAGCAGTCTGGGTGGTTCGGTCAGCAGTAGCATCGCGCGCCTGATTGTCACACTGCGGCCGCCCAACGACAATTTTGCCGATCGGATCGTCCTCACGGGTACCAACGTCACTACGAGAGGCTCAAACCAATACGCCACCTCCGAGTCCGACGAGCCGAGTCACGCCGGTTGGGGTTCTGGGAATTCAGTGTGGTGGAGCTGGACCGCTCCTTCGGATGGCATCCTGCAGGTGAGCATAACCAACTACTCGGGCAGCCAGGTGCTGGCGATTTACAGCGGCAGTAGTTTGAGGCAACTGACCGCCGTGGCAAGCAAGATCTGGTTTCAGGGGCCGATGGTCGCTCGGTTCAATGCCACCTCAGGGACAGGCTACCAGATTGCGGTCGCGGGTGTAAGCGGTTCCGGGGGTTCCTTTGAGTTGGGCGCGACATTTACTTCGCTTACTTTCCCACCGCAGATCACTCAGCAGCCATTCGACCGAGTGGTGACGGAGGCTGGCAGCACGGACTTCCGAGTGACGGCTACGGGAACCCCGACGTTGACATATCAGTGGCAGTTTAATGGAACGAACTTGCCAGGGGCCACGAACGCGACGCTCACCTTGAGCCGTGTGGCGACGAATCAGGCAGGGCTGTATCAGGCCATCGTGACTAACCCGGGTGGAAGCGTCCCCAGCGATGTGGCTACCCTGTTTGTCAACCCTCGGCCCGTAAATGACGACTTCGCCAACCGCATCCCTTTGACGGGGGATGAGGTGGCAACGACCGGGTCCAATCGGTTCGCCACTTCAGAGCCCAACGAACCCGCTCACGCGGGCTATGGCCCATTTCAAACCGTGTGGTGGAGTTACACGCCTCCGTTCCGAGGAATTGTCACTCTGGATCTCACCAACAGCTTCTATGGCGCGGTCTTGGGCGTTTACACCGGCACGAACCTGAGCCAGTTGAGTTTGGTCGCCACCAACGCCTTCGGTAATAAGGACGGCACGGCGAAGGTGAGGTTCCTCGGGCTGGCGGGAACGGCCTACCAAATCGCGGTGCAAGGAAGCTCCGCCACCTGGGGCAGCATCCACTTATCCGCAACCGGGGATTTCCCACCCATCATCACCTCGCAGCCCGAGGACGAGGCGATCGCTCCTGGTGAGGATGCAGCTTTCGGCGTGACCGCGAAGAGTCGATCACCACTGAGCTATCAATGGCTCTTCGGCAGCTTCGAGATTCCCGGCGCAACAAACCAGGTGTTGTCTCTAAGCGGCGTTAGCACGAACGACTCGGGCCATTACTCCGTTCGGGTCAGCAACGACATCGGGTCAGTGACAAGCCTGCCTGCCTCCCTGAGCTTTGCGACGGTGATTACAGGCCAGATAACGGATGCGACGACTGGCAATCCGTTGCCGGGAGTGCTGGTTTGGGCAGGCTCGATCACCAATTTCAGCGACTCGAACGGGCGTTATCATCTGGTGGGAGTCCAAGCAACAAGCCTGAGGACGGATTTCGACGCCAGTGTTCGGTCTGGAACGGCTCCTCTTTCCGTGCAGTTCTTTGACCGATCGACGCTCGATTCGGTCGTCTTGCGAGCGGAGACGAATGGCTACTCCTCTTACACCAACAACGACGTTCAGATTACTCAAGACCAGGGCGTGACCAACAGCTTTTCCCTTTCTCCAATTCTGCCTGCCGGCACGATGCGCTTGGTCCTGAATTGGGGTGGCGAACCGCGCGACCTCGACGCGAACCTGCGGACCCCGGCGATTGGAGGACAAGCGTACCACATTTATTACCAAACTGGCAGCCGTGGAAGCATGGCAGACCTTCCGTTCGCTGCGCTCGATGTCGATCGGACCAATGGGTTTGGCCCCGAGACAATCACAATCGCCAGGTTCTTCGCAGGGACTTACGCCTATTTTGTGCATAAGTACGCCGGTGTCGGCAATGTCGCCGGGTCTAGGGCCAGCGTGAAGATCTACACGGAAACCGGTCTCGGACATACGGTGCTCGCCCCAACGACCGGTGATGGGGACTTTTGGAAGGTCTGCACTATCGACGGAACGACCCACGAGGTGACCATAGTCAACCAGATCCAATCCACAGCGCCTGCGAGCTTGGGCCTTGGCGAGGTAGAATTTCAGAACCTGAACGCCACTGAAACATTCAGAAGGGTCCGCCCATTGGACCTCGCGCCCGGAACGGCCACCTTCCTTTGGGACTTTGGAGACGGCAACAAGAGCACCATCGAGGATCCGATCCACGTTTATACGAATGCCGGACTTTACACGGTGGCGCTGACGGTGAGGACTACGAATAATGTTGTACAATCGGTGACCAAGACCAACTTCATTCAAGTCTTGGGACCAACCAATCAACCACCGAGCATGGTCTCGCAGCCGACCAACCAAACCGTTATTGCGGGGACCACAGCCACCTTCCAGGTAGTGGCCGGGGGTTCCGCCCCACTCAGTTACCAGTGGTTTTTCAACCGGACCAAGCTGTTGGCTGGGGCGACAAACCCGACGCTGACCCTGAACAACGCGCAGTCAGCGAACGCGGGTGCGTATTCCGTGGTCGTAACCAACATGGCTGGCGCTGCCACGAGTGTGATCGCCACGCTTACAGTGCTGCTGCCACCGACTATCGTCTCGCAGCCGACCAACCAGACCGTCATTGCGGGCGCCACGGCCAGTTTCCAGGTGGTGGCCAATGGATCTGTGCCGCTCAATTACCAGTGGTTCTTCAACCGGACCAACCTGTTGGCAGGGGCAACGACGGCACTCCTGACCCTGCCCAACGTGCAGTCTGCCCATGCGGGAGGGTACTCCGTGGTGGTGACCAACACGGCAGGTGCGGTGACCAGTTCCAACGCGCTGTTGACCGTCGTGGAGGTAAACCAGGCTCCCAGCTTCGACAAGGGCGCGGACATCTCGGTCAACGAGAATGCGGGGGCACAGGCCGTGGCCAACTGGGCTACAGCGATCAGCGCGGGGCCGGCGAGTGAAGCGGGCCAGAAACTCACGTTCACGCTGACATCGAACAACATCAAATTGTTCTCGGTCCAACCGGCCTTGGACGCCAATGGGAAGTTGACCTTCACCCCAGCGGCCGACAGCAACGGGGTGGCAAATGTGACGGTGGTGCTGAAGGATGACGGAGGGACCGCGAATGGAGGACGCGATACCAGCTCGGCGCAGACGTTTACGATTACCGTGCGAGGGGTGAACCAGGCTCCCAGCTTTGCAAAGGGTACGGACATCACGGTCAACGAGAACGCGGGAGCGCAGACCAACGCAAACTGGGCCACGGGGATCAGTGCGGGGCCGGCGAATGAAGCAGGCCAGAAGCTGACGTTCACGCTGACGTCGGACAACACCAACTTGTTCTCGATTCAACCGGCCTTGGACGCCAATGGGAAGTTGACGTTCACTCCGGCGGCCAACAGCAACGGGGTCGCGAACGTGACGGTTGTTCTGAAGGACGACGGCGGGACGGCCAACGGAGGTAAGGATACGAGTGCCCTCCAGTCCTTCAGCATCACCGTGCTTCCCGTCAACGATCCACCTGTCGCTGAGGCCGACACCAATGTGGCAGACGAAGATACTCAACTCAAGTTTCCCGCCCTGGGCCTCCTGTCCAACGATTCCTCCGGTCCTGCGAACGAGAGCGACCAGAAGCTCACCGTCACCGCTGTCGCGTCGCCGACCACCCAAGGTGGCAGCGTTCGGTTGGACGGAACCAATGTGGTTTATCTGCCCGCAACCAATTTCTTTGGCACCGACTCCTTCAATTACACCGTAACTGATAACGGAACGACCGGTGGAAAGTCTGATCCCAAGAGCGCCACCGGGACTGTCACCCTCACTGTGCGCCCCGTCAACGATCCACCCGTGGCTCAAGCCGACACCAAAGCGACTGACGAGGACACGCAACTCAGGTTCCCCGTCCTGGACCTCTTGTCCAATGATTCCTCCGGTCCTGCGAACGAGAGCGGCCAGAAGCTCACTGTCACCGCTGTCACATCGCCAACCACGCAAGGCGGCACCGTCCGGTTGGAGGGGACCAACGTGGTTTATCTGCCTGCGACCAACTTCTTTGGCACCGACTCCTTCACCTACACCGTGACTGACAACGGAACGACCGGCGCAAACTCCGATCCTAAGAGCGCCACAGGAACGGTCACCGTCACAGTTCGTGGGGCCAACCGCCCACCTCTGGTTACGCTCACCTATCCGGTGAACAATGCCACTTTCATGAGCGGCACAAACATCACGCTTGTCGCCGAGGCGACCGATTCGGACGGGAGGGTCACGCGGGTTGAGTTCTTGAGCGGAAGTGCCCTGTTGGGCGACGACACCGCCGCTCCCTATGCCTGGGAGTGGCGCAACGTGCTTTCGGGTATTTACGTGCTGAGCGCGAGAGCAACCGATGACAAGGGTGCCACGGCCATCTCCACCGAGATCACGATCACGGTCCGGACGCCGGACGCAACACCACCCACGGTGCTCCTCACCTCGCCCACAAACCACGCGGTATTTCAGGAAGGAGAGAACGTCTCGATGACTGCGGCCGTAACCACCGGAACCAGCCCGATTGCGAAAATCGAGTTCTATGCGGGTTCCCTCCTGCTCGGTGAAACCGACACCGCTCCGTATACTTTTGTGTGGGAGATGGCCCCCGAGGGAGACTATCAACTCACCGCCCGCGCGATCGACGGCAAGGGATTGGCGGGAGAATCGCCACCCATTCGTGTCGCCATCGGCACCTGCGGACGCGTCGCGATCGTGCGCGGTTCCGCTCACCCTGAGATCGAAGTGCTCCAAGGCTATTTTTTCGAACTGGGCCTCAAACACGAGATATTCGAACGTGCCGCGTTGCGTGTGGCCCCTGGGCTACGCGACCAGGCCGCCGCTCTCGAGTTACTGGTCTGGGACGAGACGGGTGGTGAGCCTCTGAGAGAGGAGGATGTCCTCTGGCTGCAAAACCTCGTCGCTAAAGGGAAATCGGTCTATTTTATCGGCGAGGGCTTAATCAGCGCCGCTGCCGGACTCTCGGAGGCGACGCGGCAAACATGGTATGGGCTCCTGCACCTTGAGCCAAGCACCAGCCCTGTGGGCACGCGAACAGTGATGATCGACCACGAGGCGAACCGGGAAATCACGCTGACCGGCCACTCTGGCAGCGTGACCAACTTCGACTGCGCTCCGTTGGCGAAAGGAAGCCAAATGGCCTATCCGACCGGCATCGACGCTGTCCTGGGACGGATGGGCGACAACGACGTCGTGGTGGCCAACGAGTATATCGACAATTCCGTACGCTGCGTCACGCAATTGCCGCGGGTTTACAGCGGAACAGATCAATCCTCGATCGAGGAGCGAGGGAAGCTTTTCGAAAACGCCGTTTGGTGGCTGATGCGCTGCCGCAAGTGCGGGACCCTTAACATAGGCATTCGAGACGACAGCGTTCTTAATCCCATGAACTTGGGGGAGGAAATGACGTACGGATTCGTGGTTTACCAGGATGGGGAATGCGGCGGGAATGGCGTGCGAGTTGTGGTAGAACTGCCCCAGAGCCTTCGATTCGTGCGGGCCAGTTCCGAGAAGGGCTGGTGGACTTACGAAAATGGCAGTGTCTCTTTCTTCATCGGTCGGCTGCGCAGCGCCGCCCAGGAGCGTGTGGAGGTCACCGTTCTGCCGACCGAGCCGGGTGATGTCACCGCTTGGGCGAGGGTGGCAGCCAGCAATGACACCGGCGGGAACCAGACCGACAATGAAGCCACAGCCACCATTCAGGTCGTCGGCGTGCTATTGCGCCTGCAGCTTCAGACAGGCGGACGAGCGCAGATCTCGATGAAAGGCCCCGAAGGCCGGTCATGCACCCTGCAAGGTTCCCTCGACCTGAGCCAATGGAAGGATATCAAGACCGTTGAACTCGGGTCCGGATGGACTACGGTAGTTGACGACGCTCTGCCAAGGCCTCCAAGTCGTTTCTATCGTGCGAAGTTGAATGAATAGCGGAGTACGGCCGACATCTCATCCTAAAGACTCCCGACTTGGGCGACAGTCTCTTGGCGCTGGCCAGTCACGGGTGCGGGCTGGATCAGGCGCAGAACCTCTTCGCGAATCCACCCGCCCATGCGCGGCCAGGTCATGCGATGCACGATGGCGCCGTTGCCATCCGGCGGCATCGGCACTCGGGGCGAGTGCGCCACGAAACGACCACCGTCCAGCACTTCACTGACTTCGTGAATGGTGATGACGACGTGGGTCTTGCCATCCCGCAGCATGGTGCCAATCGGGTCCGGCCCCGCATAGGACGGCCAAGTGGTGTCGCTATGGTGGAAATTATAGAAGCCCAGGTGCGGCACCGTGAAGATGCGCTTGGGAATCAGCTGGCCGAACGTCGCCATCAGGCACAGGTCGGGCGCCCAGTCTTCGACAAACATCCGTTCGAACTCCGGCGTCTTGATGCGGCCCCGATAGACCGGCAATCCATGCGCTCTGGCCATTCGCGCAACCCATTTTTCCTCGACCTTGGTGTGAACATGCCGCCACAGGCGCACGTCGGCGTGGGTGAAGGGCTGCTTGGGATCGTCGGTCGCCACCCCGGTTACAGTCACGTGGCTGGCCAGCGGTTCTCTCAGAAGTTGCCGCAGCACGTGGTAGCCACCGTGAAAGCTGCCGAAAACGGCCACGCGGACTTTGGGTGGTGGGTCGGTGGCAGTGTAGATGGACATGGGAGGCGGGGAGAGCCGAGGCCCATCCCGCAGAAGCAGAGGCATCGCATTCATGTTCGCTGTATTGTTGTTCAGCGAGCCACGAACCGCGGTGACTAAAAGGGCGTGACCCGATCACACCCTCGTCAGAGGCACCGCGAAGCGCCCGTCAAGAAAGTGCGTCAAGCCACGCCCAAGGTAGGGCGTAGGCTTCACGGCCTGGTCTCTTGACGAAAATTCGCGGTTTTCTGACGAGACCCGCAGCCGAAGCTACGCAGATTGTAATGTCGCAGTAGATGTCGTCCGGGTCCGAGGCAAGATCAAGTTCTTTTTTGGAATAGATTCGTAGAATTAGGGCATCCACTTGGCGCGGCCGAGGGCTTTCAACACGCCGGTCTTCCGCAACACCCGCTCGACGGATGCAATGGTGCGCGCGCCGTTGCCGCGAGGTTCCACGCAGGTCAGTTCGTGGCCATAGTCGGCTTGGGGCGCGTCGGCGGACCGGCATGGGTCGTCTTCGATGGCATCGTCGCTGACCAACCAATCGAGAATATTGTGAAGGAAACGCGCGTTGTCGGCATGGTGCAACAGGCCCAATGGACTCGATTCAAAGACGTGCGGACCACCAAAGAGGGCGAAGCGCCCGGTGCCGTGGTGTCCGAAAACCGCGATGGGCAAGGACTCGAAGCAGATACGGCGCAGGGTGCGGTCGAAGCTCAGGCATCGCCCACCTGAGCTGACGGCGAGCGGCCAGGCCGTGGCTCCGGGCGTGAGGGTGAAGGTGGCCGCCGGGCGCCAACACACGGTCACCACGTTTGTCCGCGCCCAAGTGGGGGGCAGCGACTCGGCGGGGGTCTCGAAGTGCAGGTGCAGCGGATGCGTTTGGCGTAGGGCACGGATGTCAATCACGGCATCGTCGTTGAGTTCGCAGCCCAGCGGCGTGAACAGGTCGCGCAGGTTGGCCTGCGTGAAAGAATCGCCAAAGCAATAAGAGAAGGCCAGGAGCCGACCGCCGTCGCGCAGACAACTCAGGACTGCGCGCACCTCCTCGCGAGTGAAGAGCACGGAGCGTTCGGCGCGCCAGCGTTCCTTGCGGGAATCATAATGCCCGGTCGGTGGCGGGATGATGAGCAGACGAGTGGTTTCGAGATGGGCAGTGAGTGATTCACTGCCGGTGCTGCGGCAGTGAAAGCCGCGGCGGCAGAGGATTTCGGTGAGGCCGGCGAAGTTGGTGTGCATTTCGCGGGAGGGGAAGCCGGTCTGCGCCCAGTTGGCTTGACCGTGGCTGGCGTCGAAAACGGCGGTGGGCGGCGTGCTGTTGAGATTGTGGGCTCGTTTCACCAGTTCCATGCGCGTTCAACCTCCTTGCGGCTGTTTTACCCTCATCCTTTGCATCATCCATGCAGTCTTGGACCGTTCCGCAAAGGGCGACCCTGCGACCGGCTCACTGGCCTCGTCGCCCGGGTCGGCAGCCGGAGGGGGTCCTAGCGGACGGCCACCTTGGAACGGGTGCCGACTTGCGAAGCGGTCCAAGTCCGCGCCCGTGTCGTGCTGCACCCAGCGGGCCGGGCGGCCACGGGCCAAGTCTCGCGGGCGAGTCTTGGCTCGTGGGCGACGACCGAGTTCTGCCGTCCGCCAGGGGGTCGGGGGGCGGTGGGCAGACCGGTCGAGGCCCGCGCTTCGGACACCCGCGCCATTCAATAATCCTCCGACGGGAGCAAGGTCGTCGTTTCCCAGCCTGCATCGGTGATGATCCAGAATCGAGTGCCGTTGCTGGCCTGATACACCGAAACAAACCGTCCACGCCGGTAATAATGCACCCGATACAAAACATCGTGAGCGGAATTCATGGTCACCTCCCTCGGAATGAAGTTCCCCACTCGTGGTGTAACATAGTTTGGCTCCGCTGATCAACTGGGGTCCCATAGCATCTGAATCGTCGGTAATTCCCATTTTCGATCTTCGCCGCGTGAGAGACGGCAATACGTAATCCCGCCGGCGGCGCAGTCTCAGGTCGCCCGCAGAAGGCGCCTCCTTCGCAATTTTACCCACAACGGCGACGATCCCGATAGCCGGAGGGGACCCCTCCGGGGAAACCGGTGACGGGTCGAGGACCGGCCCGAGTCTGCGCGGACGGCACTGGTCACCGAAAGGGCCGGGCGTGCCAGCGTCAAGTCTCGGCTCGGCGAGTCTTGGCGGTGCGCGCCGACCGGGGCGAGCGGAGCGCACGGGCATGGGAGTGCGGTCGGCGCGTCCGGTCCAGGCCCGCGAAGTGAGAGGAAAGGGTGAGGGTTGTTTGATTGGCACAATCCTCAAAAGCCGCGAAACCTTCCACAGAACCTCGCGTTCACGCCAGGAGTGACACTTGTTCCGTCACGACCGGGCCAGCGGGCTCAAGCATCTGCTCCGCCAGACCCCACAGTTCCTTGTTCAGGTTCACCTTGGAGTCAATGCCCCGCAACGCACGCACCGACCGCAGTTTCCCGCGCTTGTCCCGGTGATGATCCGATACGCCACCTCGGATCAGCGATTCCTGAACCCGGTTGGTCGTGTTCCAAAGATCCGCGCCTTCGTCTTCCGAGCGCCGGACCTGGAGCACTGTTTCCGCATCTACCGGCGCCTCCGCCAGCGTCGGATACCGCAGTAGCATCGCCTGTTCGGCGAAGCGCTGCGACTCCCGCGCATCGAGAATGCGGCTGCGGAAACGGCTTACCAACTCAACCACGCGCGGCATGTAGTCGAGCAACCGCAGGCTGGTTTGCAGCACTTGCTCGGCTTCCAGACCAGCGTGGCGGAACCGGATCGATTCAAATTGGGAATCACTCAGTACTAACCCATTTGAACAAATCCGGCGGTAGATGCCGGTGTGAAGCTGGTAGGCGCAACCCGCGTCATGCGAGTTGACCAGGACCAATTCCACGTTCCACTCATCGAGCGTTTGCATTTGCTCGGCGCGGCGGAAGCGTAGCAGGTGTTTCTGAAACCCCCGCCGCGTCTCGGTGCGGATGCGCTGTTCTTCCACGGCGACCGGCACCCAATCCAGTTCCCGCAGTCCAGAGACGATCCGGGCCGTGGGAACGAACGCGTACCGATTGCTGACTCCAGCCATCGGACCCGCAGCAAAGATGCTGGGGGCCTGATGGCGGAGGGTGTCCTCCTCCAAGGCAATGGCCTTGAAGTTGGAGGTGTTGTTACTCAGGTTCATTGCGTCTCTCACTTTCTTGGGCCACCCACCGGGTTTAACCCGGTTTGCGCTGGGTTAAACAACTCTCTCGCCGGGCGCCGGGCGGCACCTTGTTTCTGCCGGCGAGAGAGAACCCGGAAGGAGCAGCCTGCCTTCGCAGGGAAACTCAACCCGGGAAATCATCGAGCGCCGGCACGCGTGGTGCCGAAAGTGAGAACGGAGAACGAACCTGCGCGCCTCCCTGGCGCGAACCTGTAAAACCCTTGAAGAGGCTTATCCCTCAGAACGGCGGTTCAAGTCAATGGCCTCAGCGCTCACTATTCGGTGTTCCGTCAGGGGATGTGAACATCTGACTGCCAGCAAAAGTGCCAGCACACGGCGTACTGGAGGATTACTGGCGGTGTACTGACCGGATTTTACTTGAGTAATTTCGAGGGTAGATGCCACGTTAACGGTAACAAAGCGTCGGCTTTGACCGATTCCGACCCCTATGTGAAGTTCCACATAGGGGTCGTTGAACTAAACCGCTTCGCGGTAGCCTTACGGCAGTTCGAGAGAGGTTCCAACCGATCCCATCCAGTTGGTTCAAGCCCGCATGCCCTTGATCATTAGACCCTTGGGGTAAGGCGGGG
>Ga0209514_10009465_pt1 | contig 10718 bp, 7 predicted proteins | sample Subgrocontami58m_FD_187452 | JGI IMG/M metagenome (GOLD analysis project Ga0209514, IMG submission 187452) | Subsurface groundwater microbial communities from S. Glens Falls, New York, USA - GMW37 contaminated, 5.8 m (SPAdes) (version 3) | ecosystem: Environmental > Aquatic > Deep subsurface >...
TCATCAAAGCAGGTGTTGATGAAGATTCCCTTTTCGTACAAATACGTGCCGACCCCGCCGTCGAAGACGATAACTTCTTTGCCAACTCGTTCTCTGAATGATTTCATCTTATCTCCTCTGAATAACTGATGTTACGCAAGAACCAAAAACTGAAACCTTTGATGCGAATTTGAAAACCCAAAGCGGACACAAAGTCACTAAGACTCAAAGAAACACTAAGAAAAGCTTTCTTTGTGAACCTTCGTGTCTTAGTGCCTTTGTGTCTATTAGGTCGCATGAGAGCATACAATCTTTAACTGCGTAACGTGAGTGAATAATATCGTTACAACAAGAAGTGATTACGGATTGGGGATTACGGATGTGGTTCCCCATGCCTTGACCGTAATCCCAAATCTGTAATCCTCATGAGCTCTTTTAGCTCGGGTAATTCAGACCCTTCGCTTCGCTCAGGGTTTAGACACGGCTTTTTCCCATTCTCTCAACACCAGCCCATATCTCACCCCCCGCTCACTCACCATCATCTCTTTGAACTTGAAGTGCGCCATAACCTCGTGGAGAATTAAAGCTCCTGCTGTGATGACGTCATTGCGACCTTCCATCATTGAAGAGAGACGGCGGATTTCGCATGATGGCATTGCCCGCAACGTTCTGAGCAAAAGATAGACCGAATCGAGATCGAGTTTGTAGTTGGTGACAGATTCAATTGAAAAATCTTTCAAGCCTTGAGCGAGAATTGCGAGCGATGTAGCAGTTCCCGCAACGCCGATAAGTGTTGAGCCTCTGAAATCGAATCCACCGGCTTTTGTAAGCTCATCTTCAACGAGCGTCATTGCTGCTTCAAGCTCAGGGTGCGTCGGCGGATCGTTTTTGAAGAAGCGTTCCGTCAATCGCACAGAGCCGACATCAAGGCTGATAGAATCAAATATTTCTTTGTCGTCACCAACTGTAATTTCGGTGCTACCGCCGCCAATGTCAACTACGGTGGCTTTTTTGATTCGAGAAATGCCGCTGATTGCGCCGCGGTAAGACCAGTACGCTTCGTCATCGCCGGTCAGGACCTCAAGCTCAAAGCCGACTTCAGATCGTATGAGACAGGCGAATTCCTGTTTGTTGCTTGCATCGCGCACGGCGCTTGTTCCGGAGACGACAGTCTTCTCGACATTGAACGTCGAGATGATTGACTTGTATTCTTGCAGCACAGCAATCACTCGCTGCATTGATTCGGGCTGAAGATTCTTTGCAACATCGACTCCTTTGCCGGGACGGGGGATGCGTTGCTCGTATGCAAGGGGAGTGATTGTCCCTCGCTCATCGATTTTTGCGACGAGGAGGAGGACGGTGTTGGTGCCTATGTCGATTGTGGCTATTCTCATAATTTTCTTACATCCTGAGCGGAGCGCCCGCCTGCCCTCATAGCACAACAGGGCGGGCAGGAAGGATATCAATGTTATTGAACTAGTGCTATTCCAACTATCATTTGCTAATCCCGCCACAAAAGAAGTGGCGGGATGCTCATTCCAACAATAATTTTACCTTCACGTTGTTCGGTAAAATTAGTTGGAATGGCACTAGCGGTGAGATTCTTCGGTCGCTCCGCTCCCTCAGAATTGAGAAGGAGAAAGAGCTTTATCTTCAACGTGATTGAGTTGGATGTTCTCAATTGCATTATCGTACGACCAGTCATCATTATCAACTCCGATTGCCGACGATGCGCCTAATTTGATTCCGGCGATTGCAAGCACCCCTGTTCCAAACGACATCTTCGGGTCAATCGTGAAGACAAGCTCGCCGGGTTCTGCTTTGTATACATGCCATGTTGGAGTGATGACAATTCGCTCCGTTAAGTGAATCGGCTGAATTGTTTTTTCCCATTCTTCGTTCCAATTTCTGTCTTCAACAGACTTGACCGCAATCTTTGGAGCAGCAGAAGTGCTTGAGCGCTGAATTGTTCGCCGGCGATGATCTCGAGTTCTGTGTAGGTTTTAGGCACTGGTAATTTGCTTTAACAACTCTTTCTTGAAAATCATGCACAACTCTGTAGGGACATCGGCTTGCCCGCCCGCCAAATCCGTTCGGGCGAGCCGTGTCCCATCATGGCTGGAAACTTCATTTCTTACGGTATCTGTGAATACACGACGTGCGTTACAACAGTGCCAACCGCTTCAAGACTTTCCGCGCTGCAATTCGCCGGCACATCTTGATGCGAATGCCAGAACCGGTTTGTCGGGTCGGGATAGTTGAAGTCGATGAGGTTGATGGTTTTGATGCCGGCTTGATTCAGTTGTAAATGATCGTCGTTGACCTCCTCTCCCATTTCGTCGAGAAACTGTGTGTAGCCAAGCTCTTTCGCTTTCGACCAGACGAGATTCACAATGTCGGGAGCGAAGCGGACGGAGTGTTGCTCTTTTGAAATGTCGAGGAACCTATCGCCTACCATGTCCAGCAAAATTCCGAAGCGAGGATTGTAGTTTGCATCTTTGTTGGTGGCGAAGTAGCGAGAACCCAAGAAGTATTTCGACAAATCGCCTTCCATGCCATAATCCTCGCCATCAAACAAAACAATATCAACGCCGATCGATGGGGGTTGGCTCTTTAATAGCGAAGCGATTTCTAACAAGACTGCGACGCCACTCGCTCCATCATTGGCACCAAGTATCGGTTCGTTTCTCCGACTTTTATCCTCATCGTTCTCGGCTCGCGGTCGCGTGTCCCAATGAGCGCAGAGGAGAATTCTGGTTGCTGCGCGCAGATTAAACTTCGCTATCACATTGGTGAGAGGAAGTATTTCACTGTAGCCCTGTGCTGTGAACGGCTGTAACTGCACTTCATCGGCGAAGCTGCGTAGAGTTTGTTCAAGATAGTCGAGACACGCTTTGTGTCCTTGAGAATTAGGATTGCGCGGACCGAACTCCGTTTGCTTCACAAGATAATTGAATGCATCCGTTCCGCTAAACTTAGGAATGGAAATCATCGGTTTTTCAAGAGGGGGAGATTGTGGTTCTTTTGGTTTTGGGGTTTCGCCAGCACAGCCGAGCAGACTGAAGACGACGACGAGCAATAAATAATTTCGCATGAACGGGGAAGCCATCCATTTATTGTTGAGGAAATGAAGCACGAAGGCTTCAAAAAAGTACCGAAATAGCGGAGGAAATGCAAAATATAGTTTCGTTCATGACATGCTGAACGAAGTGAAGCATCCACGCGGGGGAGATGCTTCGCTCCATCTCGACAAACTGCGTCGAGATTCCGCTCAGCATTGGGGATCGCTGCAACATTTTTCCTTCAACTGTCGTCTAACAAGTAGAATCATCCATCAACTCACCAATAAGTATTACAAGGAGGCATCAATGAACAGAGCAACGAGAAGTATTGCCTTGTTTCTTTTCGTCTTGGCGATCAGTTTTGCGGCTGCAACGGGCGCAGAGAAGACATTTGAGAAGAAATTTACTGTCACGTCCGCAGGCACATTCAGTATCAAAACGGATTTCGGTTCTGTGAATATTGTTGGGACGGATGCGAAGGAAGTTTCTATCTCAGCGTTGATGAAAGGAAGACAACGCGACATCGATGAGTTTGATATTACTGCAAACCAGACGGGTGACGGGGTGGAAGTGTACGGCAAGAGCCGCCGTTCACGTAAGTGGTGGAGCTGGAGCAGCAACGACATGGATGTGTGGTTTACCATCAAAGTCCCGAAAGACTACAATCTGCGCATGGAGACATCGGGCGGGGACATTTCCGTGGGCAGCGTGAAAGGAAAAGTGAATGGTGGAACGTCAGGCGGAGACATTACCCTTACAGATATTGCCGGCGCGATTGATTTGGAAACATCCGGCGGCAACATTCGCGTTGAAAAGATTCAGGGGACGCTTCACATGGAAACCTCCGGCGGCGACATAAAGATTTCTGAAGTGAAGGGGGATGTTGATGTGAACACGAGCGGCGGCAATATTACGCTGAACACGATAGAGGGAAAAGTCCGTGCAGAAACTTCGGGCGGCAACATTACGATGAAAGTGAAAGAATCCAACAAAGGAATTTACGCGGAAACGTCGGGTGGTAACATTGACATTATGTTACCAAAAACTATCTCGGCAAATCTCAATGCATCCACAAGCGGCGGAGAAGTAACGTGCGATCTTCCAATCACAATGTCCGGCAAGTTTGACGAGAGCGAGATTCGCGGTACCATCAACGGGGGCGGCAACCCTATCCATGCCCACACATCTGGCGGCGATATTCGGATTCGTGGGATGGAGTAGATTGATTTCCTCGATATTGACTTTGGCGAATAGTGTGGCTACCTTTCAGCCACAAACTCTCACTTATCTCGGGGGGTTCGCCATGAAAGCACGCAAGGTTTCCGCACCCATTTTTTTCCTTCTCTTCTCCAGCCTCCTCTTCGCACAAAGTCCGCCGTTCGACATTCAAGCGTATAGGCAGTTTCTCCAAACTCATCAGAATCTTTCTGCCGGTGAGTTACAAGCATTGTATTCTGCAGGAAGATTTTATCGCGAAGCGCAAACAACACTCAGCGGCGTTCCGTATTTAGATTCCATCGCTTATCGCTACAATCTCACCGCGTATGAACGACGGTTGTTGGAACGCCACAGCTTCGTAGTCACTGAACGACTGCAACGCCCGTCATTCTTTCACGCGTTCGATGAGATTTATCATTACGATCTTCCTGTCTTCGTCTCCACCGATGCAATCCTTCATGCGATTCACATGTCGTATGACAAAATCTTGATGAAGATTGAGCGTCAGTTTCTCATACGGAATGTCGATTCGCTTTTGGCACTGCTCCATGCACAAGTTCCATTGCTCGCTTCCCGCTATGCAGGCACACCCGCTATGCTTACATCACTGAAAGATGTTGACGTATATTTGACTGTTCCTCGAAAGCTGCTGGGGAATTCTCTCTCGCCGTACTTCCCTGAGAACACTGCGACGGTGAATCAACTGCTTCAGTTTATCCAATCGGAAGCGGGGGTTGTTCAGTATCCGTTGTTTGGAACGACGAGCAGAAAATTAGATTTCAGTCAGTTCAAGCTGCGCGGTCACTACACAAATTTCCAATACCCCGAGCTGGGTCGCTACTTCAAAGCGATGATGTGGCTTGGCAGGATGGAAATCTATTTGATTGCACCGCAAAATACCATTCCGCCTGTACCGGACGGAGACGTCCAGCGCCAGGCGATTGATGCGGTGCTTCTTTCCGAAGCTGCACAATCGGTAAACGCGTATGCTGTGCTCGAAGAAATTGACGGCATCATCCGTTTCTTTGTCGGCGAGTCGGACAATGTAACTCTGCCCAATATCCGCGCACTCGTTCAGATGACGCATACTGATTCAGCAAGCCAGTTGTTGAACATCCAGCGCTTCAGGGCGTTTCAGGACACGCTTCGACATCAATCGTATGCGTTTCAATTGATCATGTCGCAACTCTTGAAGCGTGATCCGTTCAGTCCTGATTCCATCGTTCCGGCATCCTCGTTTCTGTTGCTCGGACAGAGGTTTGTGATTGATTCGTATGTAACGAGCAATGTGGTGTATGATAGAGTCCCAAGTCCTCCCAACCCGTATCGTGGATTGCCGTCTACACTGGATGTACTGTTTGCATTGGGGAACAATGCAACAGCGCAGCTATTGCGTGAGGAGATCGAACACTATCATTATGCAAGAAATCTTGCCGGCCTTCGGTATTTGATAGATGCATACGGAAACGATTTCTGGGATGCTTCGATGTACAACGGCTGGTTGAATTCGATTCGTAAACTCAACCCACAACGAATGAGAGATTCACTTCCGGCATTCATGCAAACTGCCGCGTGGTGGCAGGAGAAACTTAACACGCAGCTTGCTTCGTGGGCGCAGCTTCGACACGACAACTTGCTCTACGCAAAGCAATCGTACACAGGAATTCCTATTTGCTCCTTCCCCGAAAGTTACGTCGAGCCCTATCCGGAGTTCTTTGATGTGCTGAAGGGATTTGCGCAGCGCAACGCGGCACGATTTCAATCGCCGCCGTTCAGCGACCAGGGGATAGCAGCGTACTTCACGGAAATGATTGGAACAATGGACACGCTCGGTTCCATCAGCAGGAAGGAGCTTTTGAACGCGCCCCTGTCGCTTGCAGAACGTGATTTCCTGAAACGCATGCTTCGACAAGTTACGATTGGTTGCATAACCGGTAATTTTGATGGTTGGTATCCACGCCTGTATTATGCAGACCAATATGAAATGGGTGGTTTCCTGGAATCAGATTTGGTTGTCGCAGACGTTCACACATGTCCTGCAGATGCCGGTGGATTCATTGTCGGCTGGGTGTTGCACGGCGGCACAGGTCCCATCAATCTCGGAGTGTGGATTACAAACAAACCGGGCGGCGGACCGCACGCGTACATCGGTCCCGTGATGAGCTACTACGAGCACGTGAGCACGAACTTCCGTCGCTTGAGTGATGAAGAGTGGAGAACTGCATACAACTTGCCGCCGTCGTTCCGTCCATCGTTCGTGAATCTGTATTTGGCGGATAGCACGGGAAATTCCCGCGGCGATGGAATAAATCTCTTAACGGATGTTGGCGGCGGGGGAGGAACAGCAGCGAACTATCCATCAACGCCAATGCTTTTCCAAAATTATCCCAATCCATTCAATCCATCAACATTCATCGCGTTTACGATTCCGCCGTCATATGCTAATGCAAATGTTGAACTGACGATCTACGACGTGCAAGGTCAACGAGTGCAAACGCTTGTGAAGAACACGATGCCTGCCGGCAATTTTGTTGCACGATGGGATGGGAGGAATGAGAAAGGGAATGTGGTGGCGAGCGGAGTATTTTTTTACCGTCTGAAAGTTGGAGGATTTGTTAAGACGAAGAAATTGATTGTGGTTCGATAGTTGAATGATCCTGCAAAGTTGTTAAAGAAATATGAGTCCACTCTAAAAAGGTGTCATTGCGAACGAAGGGTCGGCTTTGTGGGGGAGCGTGAAGCAATCCCTTTCGGTTCCGCTCGAATTTAGAGGATTGCTTCGTCGCTTCGCTCTTCGCAATGACTTTTTGGAGTGGACTCAAATATCTTAGATAACAAACCAACTGCATGTTTGAGATTTTTTACAAAACCAACAAATAGGAGGTCATTATGCTTAGTCTGCTCGATGGAAGATGGGAAGTAGTTCGGAGTACTGTTGATCCGGAGGGTCCAGTCCTGAACTCACAACAAACGGCAGTGCATGCTTGCCTTGTGTACGACCCCACAACAGAGATTTGGAAAGTGCTTTACTTTCGCGCTTACAATCTCGAAAGCGGCCTCATAAAGACGCGAATGTGGGACTCGACATCAGTAGATGTTCCGAGCGTAATCACACCTCAAATAATTCCCAATTGGCCCGGCGCGCCATCCGGTGAGGAACCAAGACTCTTTTGCGGCGGTCACTCCTTCATGCACGACGGAAGACTCTTCGCTGCAGGTGGTACTGTGGGAACAGGTTACGACCCTTTCATAGGTCTCCCTTATGCCTACATTTTCGATCCCACAATTGCTGATGATGACTCAAAATGGGATTATCTCGGTTCTCCTGATGCACCCAAGCCAATGCAAAGTGGCAGATGGTATCCTACAGTAACCCGATTGCCAAACAAGTGGCTGCTCGTTATGTCGGGCTTCACGACTCAACCTGCTTTAAACCGCCTTCCGGAGATTTGGAATCCTGTTCAGCAAGTTTGGATTCGGCGCACTCAGGCACAAGCACAAATGCCGTTCGATACGCTCTATCCCGCAGCGCACGTTGTTCCGCGCGGTGAGTTTGAGGGCAAAGTTTTCTACTCGACTCCCTTTCGCCCGATAGGCGGGCAGCTTAAACGGCAATCATACGTATTCGATCCTTACTTTGACGGAATACCGAATGGTCAGTACTACTGGAAAACTGTTGGCGGACAAACCACGGTATTGCGCGACGACGGTTGTTCTGTTCTTCTGCCTATCAAACCGAGTCCGAACACTGAAGTGAAGATCCTGATCTTGGGAGGTCGGGTATATGATCCGGCGTTCGGGACTCAAGTGGCGAACAATACGGCAGAGACGATCAATCTTGCCGATGACAAACCGTGGTGGGTATCCGCTCCATCTCTTTTGTTGGCACGAAACCACGCCAACGCGGTGATACTTCCTGATGGAAAAATATTTGTTACCGGCGGAAATCAAATCTACTATCGTGAAGGCGCTGTGACAAACGCAGAGCTTTTCGATTCGGAGGCAAACGGAGGCGCAGGAAGTTGGAAACTGCTTCCGCCGAGCAGTTACACACGCATGTATCACTCGACAGCGATTCTTCTCCCAGACGCAACCGTCTGGGTCGGCGGAGGCGACACACTGGGCGGAAGCCCTTCCAGCGATTTCATAGAAATCTACAAACCCGGTTATTTGTTCGATGGGATCAACAACATTTCGCAGAGGCCCCAGATCATTTCGGTAAGCGGCAACGAGATCACTTACCGAGACATCTTCAACATTCAAACCGATCTTCCTGTTGACATGGCAATCCTCATTAGTCTTGGAGCAACTACCCACGCGTTTGACCAGAACCAACGAGCCGTGCTATTAACCATAACGCAGGTCCCTCCAATCAACGGCGTGTATAACTATGAAGTAACTGCTCCAGACAACGCCAACATTGCTCCGCCGGGCTACTACATGCTCTTTGTCCTTCGCCCGAAGTCGGCAAGTACATCTGGGACCAACAGAATTCCGTCTATTGCGAAATTCCTAAAACTAAAGTTGGAGTAACGCCATGCCGCGAAGAGTTCTACTCTTCCTTGCCGTGGCGTTACCATTTGGTTATCATGCGTTTGCGCAGGTGACCTTGGAATGGGCGCGAAGATATAACGGTCCGGGAAGAGATACTGACGCAGCTCTTGCAATTGCCTTCGATAGCACAGGGAACGTGGTGATCACAGGTGGAAGCACAAGTCGTTATCTGGATATCACAACAGTCAAATACAGCATGAATGGTACACAACAATGGGTCAATAGATTCAATGAGGTGACTACCAACGATATGATTGGGTACAATCTTGCTGTTGACACGGCAGGCAATGTGTACGTCGCTGGCGCGGTTGTCCTGAAATTGAATGCTCAAGGTGATACTGTTTGGATCAAAAGAGTTTCCGGTACATTTTCTGGGATGCGATTTATCAATCTCGATTCCTTTGGCTATCCCGTCGCATCAGGAGGACGGATCAATGATTATCAAACAAAAAAATACAGTCCGGCTGGTGATGAGTTGTGGGCAAGATACCTGAACGGTCCAGCCAATCGAAATGATATGACCTATGCACAACATCTCGACAGACAAAGCAATGTGATTGTGACAGGAAGGCTTCAAAATCGGTTCGATACCTTGGCAGGCTGCACAGATTACATAATCGGAACAGCAAAATATTCTTCAACGGGAGACACCGTCTGGATCAGGCATTATCAAGGTCCTTCGTGCTATGACGCGGGCTATGGTATTGCGTCGGATGATTCGGGCAATGTTTATGTCACAGGGGAAAGCGATGATAGCACCGGCTTGCCTGAGCTGATTCTGATTAAGTACAGTCCAACCGGAAATACGCAATGGGTAACCAGATTTCGGAACACCGCGATCGGCGACGTTGGCAATGAAGTTGTAGTAGGTCGCGATGGAAGCGTGTACGTTGCCGGTGTAACAGGCAGCAGCAGCTACATGTTGGTCAAATTCAATCCGCAAGGCGTCGCACAATGGGCTCGGGTCTATGCGCAGTATGCATTTGCCATCCCGCTGCCAAAACTCGCACTCGATACCGCGGGTTTCGTTTATGTCTGCGGCCATCAAAGGCGAGGCTCATGGAGCGACTACCGGATCGCAAAATACGATGGAAACGGCAATCAACTCTGGCTCGCCGATTATCCACAAACCGGCATCGGGTTTAACGAGCCTTATGACATGGAACTTGATCGGCAGGGCAACATCTACGTCACGGGCGGCGGCTCGAACGATTATCTCACGCTCAAGTACAGGCAAACGCCGACCAGTGTTGCTCAGCAGCCGGCGCAGCCGTTAGAATTTTCGCTGCACCAAAACTATCCCAACCCCTTCAACCCAACGACAGAGATCAGATATCAGACGTCAGAAGTCAGCCGCGTGACACTGAAGGTATTCGATTTGTTGGGAAGAGAAGTTGCAACATTGGTGGATGGAATTCAAGATGCAGGATTCAAGACTGTTGAGTTCGATGCGGGCGGTTTGGCGAGCGGGGTGTATTTCTATCAACTGAAAGCTGGAAGCTTCATCCAATCGAAGAAACTCATATTGATTCGGTGATCTCAAAGGAGGATGATTATGAAACGTCTCTTAGTTCTTGTCGCCACTGTATCGGGCTTTGTTGCATTGAGCCATCAGGCAAATGCACAAACGGTCTGTTTCTATGCAGTCGTTCTCTCGCCGACGAGGGTAGAAATCCATTGGTGTCGCGGAGGAATTGTCGAAACAAACTTCTATGGCTACTATCTTCAGCGGAGAAATGAAAATGAGCCGACATTCACAGAGCTGATGGGAAGCTTCTGTCGTCCGTCCCTTCCTCCCAATCCATATCCCAACGAATGCGTTTACACTGATAGCACTGTGTATCCCGGAACATGGTTCTATCGTGTGAAGAGGATAGACCTTGATGGAACAATTACCTTTCGAGA
>Ga0209514_10009466_pt1 | contig 10716 bp, 7 predicted proteins | sample Subgrocontami58m_FD_187452 | JGI IMG/M metagenome (GOLD analysis project Ga0209514, IMG submission 187452) | Subsurface groundwater microbial communities from S. Glens Falls, New York, USA - GMW37 contaminated, 5.8 m (SPAdes) (version 3) | ecosystem: Environmental > Aquatic > Deep subsurface >...
CGGATCGCCCGAGCGCGCGCGCGGCTGTCCGCGAACGTTCGCGCGCTCGGGTGGGTCTCGTTCGCGAACGACTTCGCGAGCGAGCTCGCCTATCCGGTGACTCCGCTCTTCCTGACCGTCACGCTCGGGGCGCCCGTCGCCGTCATCGGGCTGATCGAAGGCATTGCCGAAGGCGTCGCGGTCGGATTGAGGGGCGTTGCCGGGGCGCTCTCGGATCGGACCCGGCGCCGCGTTCCGTGGATCGTTGCCGGCTACTCGCTGTCGGCGGTCGCCCGGCCCGTCGTGGCCGCGGCGCCTGCCTGGGGCTGGGTGCTTGCGGGCAGGCTCGTGGACCGCCTGGGCAAGGCGAGCCGCACCGCACCCCGGGACGCGCTCATCCGCGACTCGAGCCCACCTGGCCTCGTGGGCGCCAGCTTCGGCTACCACCGGGCGCTCGACACCGCGGGGGCCGTCGTGGGACCGCTCGCGGCGGCTCTCGTGCTCGCGCTGGGAGCCTCGCTCCGCGACGCTCTCTGGCTCGCAGTCCTGCCCGCGCTGGCGACGCTCGCACTCCTGCGGCGGGTGCGCGAAGCGCCGGCGCTCGATCCGGCGGAGGCCGCGCCGCGCGCCGCGGTCCGGAACCTCCCGGCCGGGTTCTGGTTCGTGCTGGCAGTGTGGATCGTGTTCTCGCTCGGGAACTCGAGCGACGTGTTCCTACTCCTTCGCTCCCGCGATCTCGGTCTGGGAGCGACGCTCGTGATCCTGGCCTATGCGCTCTACAACCTCGTCTACTCGACGCTCTCCTGGCCGTTCGGAGCGCTCTCCGACCGCGTTCCCCGCGAGACCCTCCTCGCCGGCGGTCTCGCCGTCTTCGTGCTCGTCTACCTCGGCTTCGCGGTCGCGCCGGCCTCCTGGGCGATCTGGCCGCTCTTCGTCGTGTACGGCGTCTACATCGCAGCGACGGAGGGCGTCGCGCGGGCGTGGGTCGCGGATCACGCCCCCGCGGGGGCGAGCGGGACGGCGTACGGCGTCTTCGCGGCCGCAACCGGCGCCTCGCTCCTCGTCGCGAGCGTCGTCGCCGGAGTCCTGTGGGCGAGCGTCGGACCGGCTGCGCCCTTCGTGCTGGGAGCAGCCTCCGCGACGGCGGCTCTCATGATGCTGCTCGCGCGCCAGCTTGCTCGGAAGGCGGCGGTGGCGTAACCGCCGGAAAGGCGGCACAAAGGGAGCCGGGGGCGCGCGTCGAAGCTCCGGCCATGGCTGCGAGGAAGAAGCGGCGGCTCGTCAGGCCGCGCACGCCTGCTCGTGTGAAGAAGCAGAAGGCGAAGCGGCCGCGCGGGCATCACCATCCCGAGCTGATCGGGCTCGGGCTTGCCGCGCTCGGGATCTTTCTTGCCTCGCTGCTCTGGGTCGGCTGGGACGGCGGCCTCGCCGGCACGAAGATCGCCGACGGGCTGCGCGCCGTGGCCGGCGACGCGGCCTACGTCGTGCCGCTCGCTCTTGCCGGCGTCGGCAGCCTGATGCTCTTCCGCAGCGCGCTGCTCGACGTGCGGCCCTTCCGCGTCGGCCTCGTTCTCTCCTTCGCCGGCCTCATGATCACCCTCGGCTCCGGTCACGGGGGCTACATCGGGGAAGGGCTCGGAGGCGGCCTCGCGCGGCTGCTCGGTGGCACGGGCTCGCTGCTCGCGGGCGTGACGGCGCTCTCGATGGGGACGCTGCTCCTCTCGGGCGCCTCGGTGGGCGCCGTTCTCCGCCGCTCGGGGCACGCCGTCAGGCGCGCGCGGGCCGCGGCCCGGCGCTCGCGCGACCGGCGTGTCGCCGTGCCGATTCCCGAGCCCGTCTCGGTCCCTGTCATCCACCACCCGCCACCCGTGGACGCCGTGCACGACTTCCCCGACGTCGTCGGGGAGAGCGCCGAGCGGCCCTCGCTCCTGCCGCCGGAGGAGGACGAGACGACGCTCGAGTCGGGCCGCCTGTTCGAGCTGCCGAGCGAGCACGCGGCGTACCGCCTGCCGGACCGCAGCCTGCTCCGCTCCGCTCCGCCGGCGACACCGGCGGGTAAGGAGTCGGGCGAGGCGGTTGCCCGGCTGCTGGTCGAGACCCTGGCGCACTTCGGGGTGGAGGCGACGGTCCTCGGCCAGATCTCGGGCCCGCGCGTCACGCGCTACGAGCTCCAGCTCGCGCCCGGCACGAAGGTGTCGAAGGTCGCCGCGCTCAAGGACGACCTCTCGTACGCCCTCGCCACGACGGAGATCCGCATCCTCGCGCCGATCCCCGGCAAGCAGGCCGTCGGCGTCGAGGTGCCGAACCTCGCCCCGAGGCTCGTCACCCTCGGCGACGTCTACGACGACCTGCCCGCGACGTCGAGCCCGCTCGCGGTGTGGCTCGGCAAGGACATCTCCGGCAACGCGGTCTGGACCGACCTCGCGCGCATGCCGCACCTGCTGATCGCCGGCACGACGGGCTCGGGCAAGTCCGGCTGCATCAACACGATGCTGACCTCGATTCTGCTGCGCGCGACGCCGGACGAGGTGCGCATGATCCTGATCGACCCCAAGCGGATCGAGCTCGGCTACTACGAGTCGATCCCGCACCTGCTCACGCCGGTCGTCTCGAGCCCGAAGGAGGCGAGCGCGGTGCTCGCCAACGTCGCCGCCGAGATGGAGCGCCGCTACGTGCGCCTCTCGCTCGTGCGCGCCCGCAACCTGGCGGAGGCAAACCGCGCCTTCCGCGCCCGGGGCGAGAAGCCGCTGCCGTACCTGCTCGTGGTGATCGACGAGCTGGCCGACCTGATGATGATCAGCCCGCAGGCGGTCGAGGACTGCGTGATCCGGCTGGCGCAGAAGTCGCGCGCCGTCGGCATCCACCTCGTGCTGGCGACGCAGCGGCCGTCGGTGGACGTGATCACCGGCATGATCAAGGCGAACGTGCCCTCGCGGATCGCGTTCGCGGTCTCGAGTCAGACCGACTCGCGCGTGATCCTCGACCAGGCCGGCGCCGAGAGCCTGCTCGGGCAGGGCGACATGCTCTTCAAGCCGCTCGGCACCTCGCGCCTCCAGCGCCTTCAGGGCGCCTACGTGAGCGAGGAGGAGATCGCGCTCGTCGTGGAGCAGTGCCGCGCGCAGAGGCCGCAGCAGCTCGATGAGAGCCTCCTGGAGGCACCTGAGGCCCCGGTGAGCGACGACGGGGACGGGGACGAGGAGTTCGACCCCGACGAGGACCCGCTGCTCGAGAAGGCGATCGAGATCGTCGTGCAGACCCAGACGGCGTCGGTCTCGCTCATCCAGCGGAGACTGAGGGTCGGATACACTCGCGCGGGGCGGCTGATCGACATGCTCGAGCGCCGCGGGATCATCTCCGGCTACGAAGGCTCGAAGCCGCGGCACGTGCTGATCGAGGCGCATGACCTCGACCGCGTGCTGGCCGGCTGAGCCGTTCCAGCGCCCGAAAGGACGGATCGCGCCGGTTGGCGCTGGAAAACGGCGCCAACTTGCGACAAGATCCAACGTCGTAACGCGGGGATAGACATCGAAGGAGGGCAAGTGAAGAAAAGCAAGCTCATCGCGCTGCTCGGAGTCTCACTCGTGGCTCTGCTAGCGCTCGCGGTCACGAGCATCGGCTCGGCCGCGCCTGCGAAGAATCAGGCGACGATCAAGGTCGCGCTCGTCACCGACATCGGCGGCCTGGACGACAAGTCGTTCAACATGCTCGCCAACCAGGGCCTGAAGCAGGCGATCAAGGACCTCGGGGTCCAGGGTCGCGTCTTCATCTCGAAGTCGAACGCCGACTACGTGCCGAACCTCTCCACGGCGGCGCGGCAGAAGTACGACCTCGTGATCGCCGTCGGGTTCCTCATGGCTGACGCCATCTCGGCCGCGGCGAAGAGCTTCCCGGCCACGAACTTCGCGATCATCGACTACCCGTGGGTTGCCCTGAAGGGCAAGCCGAAGAACGTGCGTGGTCTGATCTTCGCGGAGGAGGAGGCCGGCTGCCTCGTCGGCACCGCGGCCGCCACCGTCTCGAAGACCGGAACGATCGGCTCGGTCGGCGGGCTCAAGATCCCGCCCGTGGACGCCTTCATCGCCGGCTACCAGTACTGCGGCAAGAAGGTGAATCCGAAGCTGAAGGCGCTCAACGGCTACTCCCAGGACTTCGTCGATCAGGCGAAGTGCAAGGAGCAGGCGTTCAACCAGATCGCCAAGGGCGCGGACGTCATGTTCCAGGTCGCCGGCGGATGCGGCCTCGGCGTGCTCTCGGCCGCCAAGGAGAAGGGCAAGTGGGGCATCGGCGTGGACGCCGACCAGTGGTACATCGGCCCGCACATCCTCACGAGCGCCCAGAAGAAGGTGAACGTGTCCGTCTACTCGACGGCTCAGATGGTCCAGGACGGCACGTTCAAGGGCGGCACCGACAGCGTGTTCAACGTCAAGAACAACGGCGTCGGCTACGGCAAGCTCAGCACGAAGGCGCCGAAAAGCCTCAAGGCGCTGCTGGAGAAGACGGTCGCGGAGATCAAGGCCGGCAAGCTCGGCAAGATCCCGCGCACGGTCAAGTAGCACCCTCCGACGACGGGAGGCGGGCCGCTCGGCCCGCCTCCCGTGCCGGCTCCCTGCTTGAATGGCGCCTCGTGGCGGCAGGGGGCGGAATCATCGGCAGGGCGGCGCTCGTGGCACTCGCGGTCGCGCTCGCGGGCTGCGGAGGCGGTGACCCGACGACCGCGACGACCGCTGCGCAGACGACGCCGGTCAAGCCACCGACGACGCGGACGCTCCGGGTCGCCCTCGTTATCGGGCCGGCCACGGAGCTCCGGGTTCTCGCCGGGCAGGGGCTTCAGCGCGCCGTGCGCGAGCTCGGCGTCGAGGGCCGCGTCGTGATGGCACACGGCGCCGACGATGCGCGCGTGCTCGCCCGCACGGCGGGCGAGCGATACGACCTCGTGATCGCGGCAGGCACGACCGGGAAGGCCCTGGACGATGCGGCGCGCGGCCACCCACGCGTCCTGTTCGCGGTCGTGGACGTCTCGCGCGAGTCGCTCCCGTCGCGGCCGGCGAACGTGCGTGGCCTCCTCTTCGAGGAGCAGGAGGCCGGGTACCTCGCCGGCTACCTCGCCGGCCTCGTAAGCGAGGAGGCCGCCGCCGCTCGCCAGATCGTCGGCTCTATCGGCGGCCGCCGCACGCCGGAGGTCGACCGCTACATCGCCGGCTTCCACGCGGGCGCCCGGGCGGCCGCCCCGAAGATCGAGCTGCTGAACGCGTACACCGGGGGCGTCGGCGATCCCGCGCGGTGCAAGGAGCTCGCCCTCGATCAGATCTCGCAGGGAGCCGGAGCCGTCTTTCCGGTCGCGGGCCGCTGCGGCCTCGGAGCGCTCGAGGCGGCCAAGGAGCGGAGCGTCTGGGGGATCGGAGTTGACGTCGACCGGCTCTCCCTCGGCGCCCACATGCTCACGAGCGCGATGAAGAACGCGAGCGTCGCCGTCTTCCTGACGATCCAGGCGGCACGCGACGGACGATTCGCAGGCGGCGAGGACGTGATCTTCGACGTGGCCTCGGGCGGCGTCGGGCTCGGTGAGATCAGCCCGCTCGTGGCTCCCGAGCTCGTCGCCCGCGTCAAGCAGGTGCAGGCCGCGATGGCGGCCGGACGAGTCGTGGAGATCCCCGAGCTGCCGCGGGCAGACGGATGAGTTCGGACAGCACCGCCCGGCGCCGTAGAATCCCGCAGCGATGAGCGAGCGGTCAGTCCTCGAGATGCGGGGGATCGTGAAGCGGTTCCCCGGGATCCTGGCGAACGACAACGTCAGCTTCGACCTGAAGCAGGGAGAGGTGCACGCGCTCCTGGGCGAGAACGGCGCCGGCAAGTCGACGTTGATGAACGTCCTCTATGGTCTGTACCGCCCCGACGAGGGCGAGATCAGAATCGGCGGCAAGCCGGTGCAGATCGGGTCGCCGCGTGCGGCGATCGAGAACGGCGTCGGCATGGTGCACCAGCACTTCATGCTCATTCCCGTGATGACGGTGGCCGAGAACATCGTCCTCGCGAACGAACCCCGGACGAAGGGGATCTTCCTCGACCACGCCGTGGCGGAGACGCGCGTGCACGAGCTGTCCGAGCGCTTCGGGCTCGCCGTCGGCCCGCGCGACCTCGTCGCGGACATCACCGTCGGCATGCAACAGCGCGTCGAGATCCTGAAGGCGCTCTACCGCGGCGCCGACATCCTGATCCTCGACGAGCCGACCGCCGTGCTGACGCCGCAGGAGGCGAAGGAGCTGTTCGAAATCATCCGCAGCCTGACGGCGCAGGGCAAGTCGATCGTCTTCATCACCCACAAGCTGAACGAGGTGCTGGAGATCGCCGACCGCATCACGGTGCTCCGCCGTGGCGTGAGGGTCGAGACGCTCGCGGCGGAAGGCGCGACCGAGGCGGGCCTGGCGCGGCTGATGGTCGGACGCGAAGTGCTCCTGCGCGTGGACAAGCAGCCCGCCGAGCCCGGCGACTCGCTGCTCCAGGTCGAGGGCCTGCACGTCGTTGACGACCGCGGGATCGAGAAGGTGCGCGGCGTCTCGTTCGAGGTGCGCGCCGGCGAGATCCTCGGCATCGCCGGCGTGGACGGGAACGGGCAGACGGAGTTGGTCGACGCGCTCACGGGCCTGCGCCGGTCAGAGGGCGGGCATGTCGTCGTCGGCGGGAAGGAGCACCGCAACCCGACCCCGCGCGAGATGCTCGACTCCGGCCAGGGGCACATCCCCCAAGACCGCCAGCGCCGCGGCCTGATCCTCGACTTCACGCTGGCCGAGAACATCGCCCTCCACGACTACTGCTACCCGCCGGACTCCAAGTGGGGGTGGCTCTATCCGAGACGCCTCGCCACGCGCGCGGCCCGCCTGTTGAAGGAGTTCGACGTCCGCGGCGGCGGCCCGCAGACGCGCGCGAGCTCGCTCTCCGGAGGCAACCAGCAGAAGGTGATCGTCGCCCGCGAGGTGTCGCGCGACCCGCGCGTGCTGATCGCCGCGCAGCCGACACGAGGCCTCGACGTCGGCGCCATCGAGTTCGTGCACCGGCGGCTCATCGAGGAGCGAAACGAGGGCCGGGCAATCCTGCTCGTCTCGCTCGAGCTGGACGAGATCCTCTCGCTCTCCGACCGCATCCTCGTCATCTACGAGGGCGAGATCGTGGCCGAGTTCGCCCCCGGCGTCTCCGAGGAAGAGGTGGGCGTCGCGATGACCGGCGGCGGCCGGCGCGAGGCGGCGGCGTGAGACGCCCTGCGTCACCTCCCGACGCCGGCGAGGAGCGCGCGTGAGCGACGTCGAGCCCGTGGGCGGGCCGGAAGGGGAAAGCGACGGGGCGCCTTCGAGCGCAGCGGCGCGGCTCGCCGTGCTCCAGCGCGTGGGCGGCATCGTCACGCCGTTGATCACGGTCGTCTTCGCCTTCCTCGTCGGCGGTCTCGTCGTCGTGGCGACGACGGGGAAGAACCCGCTCACGACGTACAAGGCGATCTTCGACGGGTCCGGGCTCAACTGGCTGCTGCCGTGGGAGACATGCTCCGACCCCTGCACGGCGGCGCTCAACTTCCAGCAGACGCTCATCATCTGGATCCCGCTCGTCCTGGCCGGTCTCGCGGTCGCCTTCGCCTTCCGCTGCGGTCTCTTCAACATCGGCGGGCAGGGCCAGTACCTCGTCGGCGCGATCGTCGCGGTCTGGGTCGGCTCGTCGTTCCAGGGCCTGACGCCGGTGCTGCACATCCTCCTGACGATCGTCGCCGCCTCGCTGTCCGGCGCCCTCTACGGCGGAATCGCCGGCCTACTCAAGGCGACCGTCGGCGCGCACGAGGTGATCACGACGATCATGCTCAACTGGATCGCCGTCTGGGTCGGCATCTTCCTGTTCGGGCTCGGCGGCCCGCTCCAGAACGACACGCAGCCGTGGGTGCCCGTCTCGAACGACGTCGCCGAGGGCGCGAAGCTGACCGTCTTCTGGGGCGACCCGATCCTCCAGGGGCTCCACGCCGGGCTCTTCGTCGCCATGGGCTTCCTCGTCGTCTTCTGGGTGATGCTGAACCGGACGACGCTCGGCTACGAGGTGCGGGCGGTCGGCTTCAACCCGGAGGCGGCCCGCTACGGCGGCATCTCCGTCTCCCGCAACTACTTCCTGGCGATGGCCATCGCGGGCCTCTTCGCCGGCCTGGCCGGGTCGCTCGACATCCTCGGCTGGCAGTACCGCCTCAACGTCAACGACATCCAGGTCTCGCAGGTCGGCTTCATCGGGATCGCCGTGGCGCTCCTCGGGCGCAATACGGCAATCGGCACCGGCTTGGCGGCGATGCTCTTCGCCGCCCTCGTGACCGGGACCTCGACGCGCAACCTCGATCCTGAGATCTTCCGGCCCGAGCTGGCGAGCAACCTCACGCTCCTGATCCAGGGGCTCGTCGTGCTCTTCGTCGGTGCCGACGTCCTGATCCTCTACCTCTGGAGCCTGCGGCGAAAGGCCCGGCTCGGGCGGGCGGCCGCCGGGTGAGCAGGGCGTGGGAGATCTTCCTCGCGCGCCTCCCGCGCGGAGCGCGCGCGATCGCCTGGCTGGGGATCGCGGTCGGGATCCTCGCGGCGTGGCTGATGACGCCGCCCGTGATGCTGCGGTCGCCCGTGGTGCCGGTCCTCGTCGGGGCGGTGGCGGTTGCGCTCGGCGTCTACGCCTTCACCCGCGGCGTCCGGCGTCTCGGCGCCGGGGCGGCCGTCTTCGGCGTCCTCGGCGCGGGGCTCGGGCTGCTCACGACGCAGTCCGGCGAGGCGAATCTCGAGGGCGTCGTCGTGTGGTCGGCGCTCTTCGCGGCGATGCTCCGCTACGCGACTCCGCTCATCTTCGCCTCTATCGGCGGCATGTTCTCGGAACGCAGCGGCGTCGTGAACATCGGCCTCGAGGGCATGATGCTGATGGGCTGCTTCTTCGCCATCTGGGGAGCCGACAAGACGGGCTCGTGGCTGGGCGGCATCGCCATCGCGGCCGTCGCCGGCGGATTGCTCGCGCTCGTCCATGCCTATTTCGCGATCCACCTGCGCGCCGACCAGATCGTCGGCGGCACCGCCGTCAACTTCCTCGCGCTCGGCATCACCGGCTACCTCTTCATCGACATCTACAAGGACACGGGAACGCCTTCCGACATCGCGCGGATTCCGGACGTCCACCTGTCGTTCCTCAAGGACTGGTACTTCGTCGGGCCGATCGTCGGACAGCTCAACCTCCTGATCTGGGTCGGGCTGGCGACGATCCTCATCTCGTGGATCGTCATGTTCAAGACGCCCGTCGGCCTGCGCATCCGCTCGGTCGGCGAGCACCCGCGGGCGGCGGAGACGGTCGGGATCTCCGTCTACAGGACGCGCTACGCGGCGGTCACGCTCTCGGGCGTGCTGGCGGCGACCGGCGGCGCGTACCTCTCGATCGGGTTCGTCGGGTCCTTCAACCAGAACATGACCGCGGGTCGGGGCTTCATCGCCCTCGCAGCGCTGATCTTCGGGAAGTGGCGGCCGTTCGGCGCTGCGGCTGCGGCGATCCTGTTCGGTTTCTCGAGTGCGCTCGCCGACCGCTTGCCCGTCTACTCGGAGTCGGGTGCCGTGCTCTTCCGCTCGCTCCCGTACGCGCTCACCCTGATCGCGGTCGCCGGTGTGATCGGGCGGTCGGTTCCTCCCGCCGCCATCGGCAAGCCGTATGTCAAGCAGTAGCCGGGACGCGCTCTCGAACAGGAGCGCGGGCGCGGCGGTCGTCGCGGGCGTGCTGTCGCTCGCGACGATGCCCGTGGCGATCGCAGTCACGCGCTGGTCGCAGGCGTACGAGCTTCTCGATGCGGCCTTGGCGATCCCCCTCGCGGCCGCGCTCGGCGGCGTCGCTGTGGCGCTCTGCCGCCGCGCGCGGGCGCGGATCCAGCAGACGCTCGGGCGCGCCGGGGGTGAGCGGGCGGCGAGCCTCGGTCGCGCCCTCGGCGCCGCCGGGTTCCTGGCGGCCGTGACGGCCGCGCTCGCGGTCGGCGTCTACGGCCTGCTGGAGCTCGTCGCCTCGAAATAGGGCGCGGGACGCGGACCGTCTCTAGAATGGCCACCGTCGCAATGTTCGAGATCGGTAACAGCCTGCGCGAAGCGCGGCTTCGCCAGAACCTCGATTTCCCTGCGGTCGAGCAGGGAACGAAGATCCGCGCCAAGTACCTGCGCGCGCTCGAAGACGAGCGCTTCGAGCTGCTGCCCGCACACGCGTACGTCACGGGCTTCATGCGGACCTACGCCGAGTTTCTCGGGCTCGACGGCGGGCTCTACGTGGACGAGTACAAGTCACGGTTCGTCGCCGGCGACGAGGTTCAGCCGTCGCTGCGCGCCCGTCGCGTGCCTCCGTCGCGGGACGGAAGGCGACGCCGGTTCGAGTCCGGCATCGCGCTGCTCGCCCTAACCGCGATCGTGCTTGTAACCGCGCTCGTGATCGCCGCCTGGAAGTTCGGCGGCAACGACAGCGAGTCGGTGCAGGGCCTCCAGACCGCCGCCGGCACGCCTGCGCAGCGGCAAGGGCCGAAGACGATCGCCGCGCCCTCGAGCAAGCCCGGGCGCGCCGCGCTCGTCGTCCGCGCCGTCAAGGGCGATTCCTGGATGGAGGTGCGGGCCGGAGCGGGCACCGGCAAGCTGCTCTACGGCGGGACGCTCGAGCGCGGCCAGAGCCAGCGCTTCGTCCAGAAGAAGATCTACGTCGCCTTCGGCAACCCCGAGAACGTCA
>Ga0209514_10009468_pt1 | contig 10715 bp, 8 predicted proteins | sample Subgrocontami58m_FD_187452 | JGI IMG/M metagenome (GOLD analysis project Ga0209514, IMG submission 187452) | Subsurface groundwater microbial communities from S. Glens Falls, New York, USA - GMW37 contaminated, 5.8 m (SPAdes) (version 3) | ecosystem: Environmental > Aquatic > Deep subsurface >...
GTCCGCTTCGCCGCGGCTCGCGCGTCGGGCATTCATCCAGGCAAAGCGCATGCGCTTTGAAGGCTCAGTGTTTGGGTCAGCACCGCCCATGTGCGGTGCTGACCCTTTGCCCCACGGCAGCGCACTGCCCCGCCGTCGCTGAGGCGTGGCGGGGCATTTCGCGCGGCCGGAGGGGGTCACGATCGACGTTCTGCGGCTCGATCGGCGTGCGGTTCCGCACGTTTTCGACGCCAGATCGACGATCCGGGAAGTGACACCCCCCCTCCCCACCCTGGAGGGTACGGCCCTTGCCCTGCCGGAGTCCTCGCAGAGACTCCGGCCAGCCCTTCCTGAGCCTCAGGCTGACCGTCCCGGAGTCCTTCCAAAGACTCTGGTCTGCCCTGCCTGAGTCTCCGGGCTGCCGTGCCGAAGTCCTCGCAGAGACTCCGGTCTGCTCTGCCTGAGTCCTTGCCTGGACTCCGGGCTGCCCGTGGCCTGCGGGTGGTCTGCCCTTGGCTTGCGGGGGCCTCGGGGAGGCGATCCGCGAACCCTTCGATCGCGCTTCGGTGATCTCGGGATCGCTTCGGATGGGGATGGCGGCGGGGAGGGGCGAGAGGCCGCGGACGACGTCGGCGGCGAGGCTGCGGATCTGCTCCAGGGCGGACGGGGGCTCGGCGCCGTCGCCGGGTTGGACCTCGGGCGCGGCATGGTCGGCGTCGTCGGGGAGCAGGGGCCTCGTGGAGTGCATGGCGAAGTTCGGGCTTGGGAAGGCCCCTCGGTAGCGCCCTGGCGGTCACGCGACCGCGCGAGGGGGCTGCCGAGAAGTCGTCCACCGAGAGGAGTATACCCGGGGGAAGGGTGCGCCGGTAGGGCGAATCGGATTTCCCTTTAGCCGCTCCGGCGCGGGGAGAGCCGGGAAGGGGGGAAGGTCCGAGAAGGGATGGTTATGGGATACGCGCTTGAGCCGCTGGGACCCGTCGTGGTGAGCCGGCCTGCCCCTGTCGGCGTGGCCGTCGGGACCTCTTCCCCTAGCCGCTCGCGGCGCCCTTCAAGAAGGTGCCGATCGTCGTCAGCAATGCGTGCTGCTGGCCGGGCGGCAGGGCTTCGATCTCCTCGACCAGCTTCCACAGCTTGCGATTCTTCGGGACCGGGGGCGAGGGCGCTTCGCCGAGCAACTCCGGGATCGAGACCTTGAGCGCGTTGCCGGCCTTGAGGAGCATGTCGGCGGGAATGCGGATCTCGTCGTTCTCGTAGTGGCTCATCACCCTCTGGCTGACGCCGATCCTCTCCCCGAATTCCGTCTGGGAGAGTCCGCGCTCGCGGCGGAGACGGGCGATCCGGGCGCCCACGCTCTCCTGCTTCTCGACAGCCGCCTTCCGTGCGGAGCCAGCCGAACGGACAGCCATGAGGATCTCCTGCGCTTCGTGTAGGGTCTTCATTCTACGTCCTCTGGAAACGGTCCGGACTATTGGAGGAGGAATCTCTTGACGATGTAGAGGTATAACCTCTAAAGTCCGCCCCGTCGAGCGAGAGAAGAAAACAGGGGCGAGTCGGCCGCTTTCCGCTTGACAGGTCCGAAATCGGAGGGCTTTTCGTGGCGCGCATCCCTGATGAGGAGCTGGCGCGTTTGAAGCGCGAGACGGACCTCGCTTCGCTCGTGCGGGCCTCGGGCGTCGAGCTCTCCCCCGTCGGCGAGGACCTGCGGGGCCTCTGCTGCTTCCACGAGGAGAAGACGCCCTCGCTGGTGGTCACGCCGGCCAAGGGGCTGTGGCACTGTTTCGGGTGCAACCTCGGGGGCTCGGCGGTGGACTGGGTGATGCGTACGCAGGGGCTCTCCTTCAGGCACTCGGTCGAGGTCCTGCGCGCGGGGCTTCCCGCGTTCGCCGCACCGGCGCGAGACGTGAAGGTCTCGCGCCTGAGCCATCTCCCCACGGCCGTCGCGCTCGACGCGGATGACCAGCGGCTCCTCAACCAGGTGATCGACTTCTACCGCGAGACGCTCAAGGCGACGACGGAGGCGACGGAGTACCTTGCGAAGCGGGGCCTGCGCTCTTCGGAGATGGTCGAGCGCTTCAAGCTCGGGTACGCGAACCGCACGCTCGGGTACCGCCTGCCGTCGAAGAACCAGAAGGCGGGCGCGGAACTGCGCGGGCGCCTCGCGGCGCTCGGCATCTACCGCAAGAGCGGGCACGAGCATTTCGCGGGGTCGCTCATCGTCCCGGTGATCGACGAGCACGGCGACGTGCGCGAGGTGTACGGCCGAAAGATCGCGGCGGCCCAGCGCGAAGGAACGCCGCTGCACCTGTACCTGAAAGGACCGCACGAGGGCGTGTGGAACGTGGAGGCGCTCTCGGCCTCGACGGAGGTCATTCTGGCAGAGGCCCCGATCGACGCGCTGACCTGGTGGTGCGCAGGCTTCAAGGCCGTGACGACGAGCTACGGGGTCTACGGCTTCACGGCGGACCACCTGGCCGCGTTCGCGCGCTACGGCACCGAGCGGGTCTTCCTCGCCTATGACGGCGACGAGGAAGGCGACAAGGCCGCGGAGGCGCTCGCCCCGCGCCTCGCGGAGGCGGGGATCGACGTGCACCGCGTCCTCTTCCCGCGCGTGAAGGAGGAGAAGGACGCGAACGCCTACGCGGGGAAGGCGTCCGCGCCTGCGGAGGCGCTCGGACGACTGCTCCGCTCGGCGCCACTCGTGGCGAAGAGACGCGCGGCCGTCCCGGTCGCGGACGTGGTCGCCTCCGTTCCGACGCCCCCGCCGGAACCGAGCGGGGAGCGGGCGGCTAAAGGGAAGGATTCGGAGGTGGCACCGCCGCCTTTCCCAGGGGCGGCGACGGAGCCTCCCTCGGAAGCGGCAGAGCCGCCCGGGGCGCCCGCGCGCGGGCCGGAGGCCGCAGCGCCGACGACCGCGGACCTCGGCGCGGCGTCCGCCCCCTCGGAGGCGCCCCAGGATCCCTCTCCCGCGGACGAATCTCACCCTTTCGCCGGCCCGGGGGCGCCCTCTGGACCGGGCACCCCGTCCCTCGTGGTGAACGGGGACGCGGCGGACCTCACGATCGGGGACCGCTCCTACCGCGTCGGGAACCTGGCGCGGAACCTCTCCCCGAACGCGATGCGCGTGACGCTGCGCGTCTCCCGCGGCGAGAAGGTCCATGTGGACACGATCGAACTTCTCTCGGACCGCGCGCGGCAGCTCTACGTGAAGCGGGCGGCCGACGAGTTGGCCGTCGAGGCGGAGGTCGTGAAGAAGGACCTTGGAAGACTCCTCCTCGAGCTGGAGGCGCTCCAGGAGAGGCGGATCCAGAAGGCAGTCGAGCCGAAGCCGAAGGGCGTCGAGATCCCCGAGGCGGAGAAGGCGGAGGCCTTCGCGCTCCTGCGCGACCCTCGGCTCCTCTCGCGCGTCGTGGAGGACCTCTCGCGTGTCGGCCTCGTCGGCGAGGAGACGAACAAGCTCGTTGCGTACCTCGCGGCGACGTCGCGGAAGCTATCCGACCCTCTCGCGGTCCTCGTTCAGTCGAACTCGGCCGCGGGGAAGAGCGCCCTCATGGACGCCGTGCTGGAGCTCGTGCCGCCCGAGGACGTGGAGCGCTACACGGCGATGACGGGGCAATCGCTCTACTACCTCGCCGACACGAGCCTCAAGCACAAGGTCCTCGCGATCGCGGAGGTCGCGGGCGCCGAGCGGGCCGGCTACGCGATCAAGTGCCTCCAGAGCGAGGGGAAGATCAGCATCGCGACGACGGTGAAGGACCCCGAGAGCGGCGAGATGAAGACGAAGAGGCACGAGGTCGAGGGGCCGGTGGCCGTCTTCCTCACGACGACGGAGGCGACGATCGACGAGGAGCTCCAGAACCGCGCCGTCGTGCTCACGGTGAACGAGGGGCGCGAGCAGACGCGGGCGATCCACGAGGCGCAGCGGCGGGCACAGACGCTCGCCGGCATCCTCGCACGCGAGGAGCGCCAGGCCGTCGTGCGCCTGCACCGGAACGCGCAGCGCCTCCTCCGCCCCCTGCGCGTCGTGAACGCCTACGCGGAGGGTCTGACGTTCCTCGACGCGAAGCTCCGCACGCGGCGGGACCACGCGAAGTACCTGACGCTCATCCAGGCGATCGCCCTCCTCCATCAGTACCAGAGGTCGATCCGCCAGATGAACGTCCGTGGCGCGGTGGTCCCGTACATCGAGGCGACGCTCTCGGACATCGAGACGGCGAACCGCCTGGCCGCGGAGGTCCTCGGCCGCTCGCTCGACGAGATGGCGCCGCAGACGAGGAGGCTCCTCCTCCTCCTCGACGAGATGGTCACGAAGCAGTGCGCGTCCCTCAAGCTGGCACGCGAGGACCTGCGCTTCTCGCGGCGGGAGGTCCGCGAATGCACGAAGTGGGGGGACACGCAGCTCCGCCTCCACCTCGATCGGCTGGTGGACCTGGAGTACCTCCTCGTGCACCACGGACGGAACGGGCAGTGCTACGTGTACGAGCTGCTCTACGACGGGAAGGGGAAGGACGGGACGCCCTTCCTCGTCGGACTCCTCGACGTGGACTCGCTCCGCCGCACGTACGATGCGAACCTCGCGGGGGTAAACGGCGACCTCGCGGGGCGCTCGCGGGCCGCTTGCGGGCCGCTTGCGGGTACCTTGCGGGGGGCGGGAAACGGCTCAGGATAGGTCCGTTCCGCCCTTTCCTTGCGGAATCCGAGAAAGCGGCGCTGGAACGCATATTAACGGCTGCGGGGGAGCGGCCCCGTCGTCGTCGTACACGTAGGCCCCTCTTCTAAGAAGAGCTGCCTCTCTCTTTAGCCGCCACAGGGAAGGCGGCAGCGAAAGGAAGAAGGCCGTGGAGACAGAGAACGGCGCCGCCGGCGTGATGACGGGCGTCGACCCCGAGGGCTTCGAGCGGCGGGTGGCGCAGTACCTGGAGTGGCTGCGCGTCCACCACTTCTCGGAGCGGACGGTGGTCGGCCGAGCGTACGAGCTGGCGCGCCTCGTCGCCTGGTGCGCGGAGCGGGGCGTCGTGCGCCCCACGGAGGTGACGAAGCCGACCCTGGAGGAGTACCAGGCCGCGCTCTTCCACGCGCATCGGGAGAGGACGGAGCGGCCCCTCGCGGCCTCGACGCAGCGCCAGTACCTGCAGAGCGTGCGTGGCCTCTTCAAGTGGCTCGCGCGAGGGAACCACGTCCTCTACAACGCCGCCGCGGACCTGATCCTGCCGAGCGTGCCGAAGCGCCTCCCGAGGGAGGTGCTCTCGGCCTCGGAGGCGGAGAGGGTGATCAACGCGACGGAGGTCGCTACTTCGCTCGGCCTGCGGGACCGGGCGATCCTGGAGGTCCTCTACTCGACGGGGATGCGGAGGATGGAGCTGGCCTCGCTGTCCGTGTACGACCTGGATCGCGAGCGGGGGACGGTGATGATCCGCCACGGGAAGGGGAGGCGCCAGCGCGTGGTGCCGATCGGCGATCGGGCGCTCGCGTGGGTGGAGAAGTACCTCGCGGAGGCGAGGCCGGAGCTGGTGGCGCCGCCGGACGAGGGGCTCTTGTTCCTGACGAACCACGGGGCGCCGATCGCGCTCGACACGCTCACGGAGACGGTGCACGGGTACGTGGAGAGGGCGCGGGTCGAGAAGCGCGGGGCGGTGCACCTCTTCCGGCACACGTGCGCGACGCTGATGCTGGAGGGGGGCGCGGACGTGCGGTACGTGCAGGCGATGCTCGGGCACGCGAACCTGGGGACGACGCAGGTCTACACGCACGTCTCGATCCAGAAGCTCAAGGAGGTCCACACGGCCTCGCACCCCGCGCGCCTGGCGGCAGCGCCGCCCTCGCCTGAGGCGGCAGCGACGCCCTCTCCGGAGGCGGCAGCGACGCCCTCTCCGGAGGCGGCAGCGACGCCCTCTCCGCCCGCGTCGGCGCCGTCTCCCGCCTCGCCTGACGGGGTCGCGCCGTAGCCTCTCCCTTTCGCCGCTGGCGCCGCCTTTTCCTGCTGGCGCGCGGGCAGCCTGAGGAGTAGGATCCCGCGGTCGCTCGTGAGGGTCGGATGGTCGCTCTCGCGCCCCGCATCCCGAAGACGCACGCCTGGGCCTGGGCACCGCCGCACCGGAATCGCGCCCGGCAGCCTCTTCCTTTAGCCGCTACGTCGCGTCCGGGCGAGGGCCTTTCGTGGCGGGGAGTCGCGTATGCCCCCGCACTTGAGGTGAAGGAGGGCGCCGCCTCCATCGCCGACTACTTCTGGGCGGGGCAGCGGGTCGCGAAGCGCGTCTACCCGAACGGCATCCGCCTGGAGGCGTTCTACGACGGCGCCAAGCGAGTGACGGATTGGAAGAACCTCGACGCCCTCGGCGCCGACAAGTCCACCTTCGGGTATGCGTACGACAAGGCCCACAACCGGAAGTTCGAGAAGCGCGTCCACGACGCGAAGGGCGACGTCTACCGCTACGACGGCATTTACGAGCTGACGGCCGCAAAGTACGGCGTGCCCATCGCGGACATCCTCCCCACCAAGGTCTACACCGACTACCTCACATTCGACCGCGAGCAGACCTGGGAGTACGACGGCGTCGGCAACCGCAAGACCATGGTGGACGCCGTGACGGCGCCCCCCACCACGGATACCTTGGAGTACAACCGCCCCGCCGGCGGCGGCGCTTACGCCGCTGACTCCGTCAACCGCATCTACCGCATCCGCAAGAACGGCGGCGACACCAATCGCGTCCACGACGCGAATGGCAACCTGACGAACGACGGGACAAATACGTTCTCGTACAACTACAAGAACGAACTGATCGAGGTGCGCGCCATCATCGGCGGTTTGCTCGTCCAGCAACAGAACTTCAACTCCTCGGGGCAGCGCATCTACAGGGAGGCGAGCCCGCCCGTCTACATGGTCGGGGTCTGGATGCTCGGCCACCCCGCCGAGGACATCGACGGCACCGGCGCGACGCTGGCGAGCTACGTCGTGGCGGCAGGGCAGCTCTTGACCTCCGACATCGGGGGAGTCCCGCACTACTGCATCGCAAATCAGGACGAATCAGTCGCCGCGTGGACGGCTCATGGCACCGCGGGGACGATCGAGGAGACCGCGGTCTACAAGGGCTACGGCGAACCCACGATCACCTCCGTGCCCCCGCCGCCGCCCGGCACCCCCAACGCGAGCAAGTTTGCACGCGATGCGTGGCGGCTCGCAGAGTGGGACTTGGCGTCGGGGAGCTTCTCCGCCGCGAACCGGACCTATGAACCCGGGGCGACGGGGAGGTTCGGCTCGCGTGCAGCAGCCGCAAATCGGCTCGGCAGTCCCTACGCAGTCCTTTCCAATGAACTTGGGCGGACATATGCGCCCGGCGGATCCGCCGGAGAGGCCCGGATGCCTGAGCCCATGATTTTCCCGCCGGGTCCGTACTGCATTCCGGTGTCCATCAGTGTTCGACATTCCAAGGGGGACAGCACGCAGGACCCGATTGCTGATATGGCCAACTTGGCGCCTGGCTATTCACAGAACGATCCCTCAACCACGTCCAATGGGGTACCACACGGTGCGGGGTTCTGGTTCACTGAGTGCGGGGAGAGGGTGACCGGGCCGAACCCCTTCACGGACCTTTATATGCTCTCATTCCAGTACCAAGTGGACATAGAGGTCGAGGGCGATTGCAATCTCTGTACCTGGGGCCAAAGGCTCAGGGGTACCGACACCGGGTTCCTGTTGGTGCCGGAGCGCATGCCCGGGCAGCCCCCTCATGGCTTCCGGTGGATGGCGGGCGATTCACCCATCGCAAGCGACGAGTACACGAACAGTGGCGCCCGCAAATATGACGAGGGCAATAGCACTACTGGATATGACTCCGGGAAGGGCGTGTCGCATTGCCAGGGCAATCACATCTGGTGGGTCGATGCCCCGGGCATTCGGTTCGTTCCTGGACGCACTAACCGTACGCGCTCGCTGGACATCACGCCTTGGGTAGTGGGCAGTGACGGGAGTCACCTAGAGGGCACATTTAACCTCACCCAATCGGTCACGCCCGACCCAAAGGATCCTGGGCCTGGAGGTGTGTGGAACCCCTTTGGCGGAACGGGAAAGGACAGGGTGCACACCCACACGGACTTCAGCGAGTTCCCCAAGCATAAGTGACTCGCGCCGTAACTTTGATTCTCCCGTACAAAGTCGCTCGCTCGTCGTAACCCGGGAAACATCGGTCGCGCGGAGGTCGATTTCAAAGGACTTACGACGATCCGGCGACTTTGTACGGGAGAATCAACTTTGGGAGACTGTGCCGCTGAAGCAGCCAGTGCGAGGCGCGAGACCCTCGTCACATCTGCTGTGTCGCGTCGTAGGCTTCCTTGGCGCGCTTGCTTTCGGACTGCTCACATTGGGGCTATCACTGTTCCTTTCTGGCTTGTTTCATGCAGTGCCTTTCGGCTGCCGCGACCCTCTCTTGCACGCCGAGAGTCCTTCCGAGGCGATGATAGCCTCGCTTCTTCAAGAAGCGCATAGCGACATCGGGGATCGACAGGGCTTCGGTCGATCCGGTTCGTCATTTGGGAAGTTAGTATCAATGAAAAACGCCATCATCCCCCAAGTGGAATCGGCGCTTGAGAGCGCCACCACGGTCCCTGACATTGCGTTGTGCGTTGACCTTCTTGCTGAGATTCATACGAAGAGAGGGCTTCGCACCCTAATTGCCTACATGACGCGGAATCCCCATGCCCAATGTGTCGAGGTGGCCAGGTATGTGGATTCGCGTCTGCGCTCCGTCATCAAGGCTGACTCGTGTCCGTCACTTGGCAACGACAATGATACATCTACGTCAATCTCCGCACGCTGGCGACTCTGGTACGACGCTGCGGGGAAGCGGATGACGGAGGAGTTGGATCCTACCGATGCGCAGGACTAGCGGCGAAAGTCCGCGGCGAACGCCCGAAGGGCGGTCCCACCCGTGACTGGGCTGATCGGGGGCCAACGAGGGGATCGAAGCGCTTGAAGGCGCACCGGTGCATGGCGGCGCGGGAGTTGCGCGGGGTCACGCGCGTGCGCGATGCGGGGGCGAGGCTCGGTTCGGGGAGAGGCGGATCTAAGCGCTTTGAGGCGCGATCGCGCATGGCCGCGCGGGAGTTGCGCGGGGTCACGCGCGTGCGCGATGCGCGGGCGAGGCTCGGTTCGCCGAGGCGCGGGGCGGGGATGGGGGCTTGGAGCGCGATCCAGGGCGAATTTCCGCGCAAAGGGGCCTCTGCGCGGCCCCGGAGACGCGATCGGGACGGAGAGTCCCTGTGGGCGTGACGAGGTGGGAATCGCCGCTTCCGTCGCGGCCTACGAGGAGTCGGAGGGCACCGGGTCGGGCGCGGGCCTCGACGGGGCCTCGCGGATGACGAAGGTGACGACGCCGCCGATGCGAGGGGCCTTGCGGGGCGAGAACACGACGCGCACCTGCGGCGCGGACAGGACGGCCTCCCGCGCGCGCTTGGCCGCCTCCTCACCTGCCCACAGCGCGACCTTGATCGGCGCGCACCATCCCTTCTTGTCGATGACCTCCGGGTGCCTCTCGATCGCCTCGCGGGCGACGTCGACACCGTTCTCTTTCCAGCGCGGGTCGGCGTACATCTCGCGGAGCAGCTCGACGATCGCGTTCCAGCGGACCTCCGGGTCGCGCAGGAAGAAGACGCCGAGGACTGCCGTGGCGACGCCGTCCGGCGTCCCGCGGCGATACAGCCGCCCCGACGTGTTCTCGTCGTCGAAGCCTCCGTCGACGCCGTGCTTCACCGGGTGCTCCAGGATGTAGGCGAGCGACTGGAGCGCCTGCTCCGGGCTCGCGCGACGACGGCTCCAGTACACTCGCTCCACGAAGTGGCCTTGAGTCGAAAAGTGAGCGTTGGCGTACCGGGCGATGCCGCTGAGCACGTTTCTGAGGAACCACGCCGTGCCCCGTCTCCGCCGTTTGTCGATGCCCGTATGATCCTGGCTCAGGATGGCGTGGATGTGGTTGGTGGCGATCGTGAAGGCGAGGACCTGGACACCGCATTTCGGCGCCCACCGTGCGAACTGCCGGCGGACCTCCGTCCTCACCGCATCGCGCGAGAGGAACGGGATGCGGAGCACGCAGCGGGAGGTGACGAGCACGGGCTCGTCCTTCACGTAGTCGCGCGGAAGGGAGGCCATCGTCGACTCCAGCGGTCCGCGATCGGTCACGCACCGTGCGTGCCAGAGCCGGTCGGTGGGGATGTCTCCGTCAGTCTTCCGAACCTCGGAGGATCGCGGCCGTTGCGCTGGCGTCGCTGCGCGCGCGATTCCGGTGTTCTGCGCGACTGCTGGAGTCGCCGACAGAGCCGTCGGGGAGGTGCTGGGAATCGCCCCACATGGGGCGGGGGAGCGCATGGAGCGAGGAGAGGGCAACCATAGGGCGACCGTAGCGCATGGTTGTCCTGCCGTCGCTCAGGCTGAGCTATGGTAGGACAGACATAAAGACATAAGCTACCGCAGCGCGGCATGCGGCGGCGGACCCGCTCCGCGGGTGCCCCCGCGCATGCGCAGGCGCGCGGCCCGCGGGGCGGGTCGCGGCCAGCCCGCTCGCGCGGGGCGCGTTGCGGTAGGTGGGGCGGGAGCGTGGTCGCCCCGCGGGTGGCCAAGGGCCACGCCGCGGCGCGCGACCTCCCCGCCGTCCGCTGCGGCGGCGAGGTTCCCTCGCGGCGCGCCGGCCGCGGGGCCGCATCCCGCCCCGCCCGATGCGCGGGCATCGCGCGCCGGCCTGCGGCCGGGG
>Ga0209514_10009469_pt1 | contig 10715 bp, 5 predicted proteins | sample Subgrocontami58m_FD_187452 | JGI IMG/M metagenome (GOLD analysis project Ga0209514, IMG submission 187452) | Subsurface groundwater microbial communities from S. Glens Falls, New York, USA - GMW37 contaminated, 5.8 m (SPAdes) (version 3) | ecosystem: Environmental > Aquatic > Deep subsurface >...
CGTTGTGGTCGGCGCTGGAGCAAGGGTAGTGGTGGTGGAAGTTGTTGGAGTCGGGGTGGTGGAGGTGGTTGGCACCGGAGCGACCGTCGTTGTGGTCGGCGCTGGAGCAACCACAGTAGGAGTAGTCGTTTTCGCCGTAATGGTTTCCGTTTTTACAATTACCGTTGGCATGGTCAAAGTTTTTACCAGACCATAAGTCAAAGGATCGGTATTGTAAAGCAGTTCCTGGCCATCGGTATAGCCATCTGCGTCAGAGTCAGCCTTTAGGGGATTGGTGCCTAACGACACCTCCTGTTTATTATTAACGCCATCATTATCACAATCTTTAATAAGATCGTTGACATCGCAAATAACTTTTACCGGAGTTGGGTTGACTTGAACAACATTAGCGCCCATTGCTTGCGGATTTTCCTCAATAGTTTCATCATCGGCTAAAATCTCTTCTTCCTCCAATATTTCCTCTTCCGCTTGATCCGATTCCTCGGCTTGACCGTCGTCTAAACGAGCGCCCTGGCCTTGGGTCGGATCATAGCCGTTGTCTATTTCTTCGCCGTCCAAATAGCCGTCGTTGTCGGAGTCGTTATCTTGGAGGTCGGTGCCGTAAAGGTCCTCTTCCTCGTTAGATAAACCGTCAGCGTCTAAATCATCTATTAAAATTTCTTCATCTTCCAAAATCTCCTCTTCTTCAATTAAAAATTCTTCTTCCTCCGGGATTTCTTCCATAATCTCTTCATCCTCTAAAAATTCCTCTTCGTCTAAGTTTTCTTCAATAATTTCTTCATCGGCTAAAATTTCTTCTTCCTCTAATATTTCCTGTTCTACTTGATCCAATTCCTCAACCTGGTCATCTCCTAAACGGGCGCCATGGCCATTAAGCGGATCATAGCCATTGGCCACTTCTTCCCCGTCCAAAAAACCATCTTCATCAGTATCGGCATTGGCGGAGTCGGTGCTATAAAGAACTTCATCTTCATTAAATAAGCCGTCGGCATCGGCATCATCGGCTTCAATAATACCTTGCTCCTCTTCTGATAAATCCAGCTCGTTTTGATCCATTGCCTCATCTTGGTCCTCATCTAAACGAGCGCCATGGCCATTAAGCGGATCATAGCCATTGGCCACTTCCTCGCCGTCCAAATAGCCATCATCATCGGTATCGGCGTTGGCGGAGTCGGTGCTATAAAGAACTTCATCTTCATTAAATAAGCCGTCGGCATCGGCATCATCGGCTTCAATAATACCTTGCTCCTCATTATTATCCTGATTATCTTGTGGTTGATTTTCTTCCTGATTATCTAAATTAACATCTTGATTTTCTTTCTTTTCTATAAGAACGCCTAATTTTTGAACCGGGCTATAACCAGCCGCCACTTCCTCGCCGTCCAAATAGCCATCATTATCGGTGTCCGAATTTAAAGGATCGGTATAATAATAATCTTCCTGCGAGTTAGTTAAACCATCTTGGTCAAAATCCTGTTCCTCATTTTCCGCATCAAAAATCTGACTATTATCCATCTCCTCTTGTCCGCTATTTATTTGCAGGTCAACATTATTATCAACCTTTATTGCATACTCCTGATTGGATTTTAAAAGGCCGATATTATTATAGCCCTGCCTAGGCAAATAAAACCTTCCTTGATCGTCTTTTAACAAAGAAAGTTGGTTTTGGCCTTCGCCAAAAGCATTCTCGGGCAAAAGTTGAATGCCTTGAGGATAAACAACGGTATTTGATCCTTGTTGTAAATCCAAATTTTTGCCTTTAGCCAAAATCGGCCAGGCCAAATTGCCGGTAATAAAAAGCGCTAAAATGATGCTAGAGAAATTTTTATTTGTCTTAATTAAATACATAATGTTAAGGATTTAATCGGCAATGTTAATAAAACCCTTAAGTTGATTGTAATCGGCGGAAACAGCATCGGCATCGCCGTCATTATCCAAATCGGCTAAAGCCGGACGGGCATTGCCGTTTTCAACTTGAAATAAAGATAAATCCCAATCCGCAAAGTTTTCTTCGCGCCAGGCCGGCTCTTCTCTATTGCCGGTGTTTCTAATTAAATGAGTTGTGCCATTTTGCAGGCCGATAATAATATCGTAATCGCCGTCATTATCCAAATCGGCAAAGGAACTGGCCGGGTATAACCCCTCTTCATTCATCTCCATTGCTTCAGGCAAGCCGGCCATCTGCCAATTATTAACCTGCCAGCGCATCTCTTCCGGACTGCCAATATTTTTTAAGCTGTACTGAAAATAATTGCGTTGACTGCCTAAAACAAGGTCAAAGTCATTGTCATGATCCAAATCAGTTAAAGTAATGGAGCTTATGCCCCCGGCGTTCCTAATTTCATCCGGCAAACTTATGGCTTCGGCGCTAAATTGCGGATTTTGAGCATTACCATTATTTCTATATAACAAGTAATGAATGCGTACGTTTAATTGGTCGTAACCCCGCATCAATAAATCGGGGTCATTATCATTATCCAAATCAGCCACGGCAAAACCCTGGACAAACAAAGCGAAAACGCCAGGGCGTCTCAGCGTGCCCAAACCAAAATCGTTTTCCACCCTCTGCCAGCGCGGACTATTGGCGTTGCCGGTATTTCTAAAAACATATATTTTATTGGTAAAAGCAATAAGCAAATCCAAATCGTCATCATTGTCCAAATCGGCTAATTTAAAATCAAAGTGGGAATTGGCATTAATCAATTCTCGTAAAGACCAGTCATGGGGGGCTAAATTACCTTGAACTTCAACACACTGGCCGTTATTGCAAGCTGTTCGGCAATCCTCCGCTAAACGCGGTTCGCTTTCTTGATACTGACAGCTGGCTTGAGGCGTACGGGCATTTAGACATTGTTTTATTATGTCTCTTTGATAAACATCGCCGTTGGCGCAATAAGGATCGGTTTGGCGATCAGGACATCCTTCTGTGTTCAGGCAGACGGGCCGGCTGATGCAACCTCCTTGGTAACAAATCGCCGGCACGTCATTATTGTTAACCAAAATACTTTCGCAAGCCCCTACTTCCGTTAATTCTCGTCCTTGACGTTGACAATAAGAATTAAGCTCGCCCGGACGAACACAAATGTATTTTGCCAAATTGGCATAAACCTTATAATAATCTTGTTCCGAGCAAGAATACTGATTAAGAGACCTGGGCAGACAATCTAAATTACTTGAACAAGTTATTCTTAAAGAATTAGGATAATAAGTAATGCTGTGGTTGCCTCGCGACCTCACTAAATAACCTTTGCCCGGCTCCAAAGTATTTAAAACGTTGCGGCTGCTGAGTTCTCCGTTTAATTGATATTCAGGCCCCGCTAAATCCGCCACGCTGATAATATCTGACTCCTGGCCGACTGGCGGTCTGGGAAAAATATTACCTATCGGCTGAACCAAATGAAGAGGATAACCGATTAAATTAAAATGTTCTTCTTGATTATCATTATCCAACTGATCGGCCGGAACCGCTAAATTGACAGTAACCCGGGTGGTCAGCCTTTTGCCGCTAACGGAAAAAGTAACGTCTCTGGAGGTTTCCACTAAATAACCTTTGCCAAACTCCAAATAACCAGGGGTAAATTGTTCATTATTGTTAAGGCGTTGATTTTCGGGCAGATATTCACTTAAAATATATTTTAATGACTCACGGGCTGCCTGCGGCAAAACATTAGCCAAGCTTTTATCAGCCGGTAAAATGTAAAAAGAAATTAATGACGGGGTGTTTTTACGCAAACTGACGGTTTGTTGTTCCTCTTGCCAGGCCTTTTCATAAATAAACGGATGTTGGTCATAAACCCTGGTTTGCCGGTCAATAAGATATGATTGCTCGCCGATGGCGTCGCCATTTTCATCATTACCCTGATAACCAGACCAGTAATTACCTTGTCCGTCATTTGAGAATAAAACCGATAATCCTCCTATAATACCGGCTCGCCTGGCTTGCAAAAAGTCATTATGATATATTTTGATATGAGTTTCTATGGCATTCCGGACTGAACCAATTAAAACTAATGGCGTATCGGCATAAGCTACCTTATTACCCGCAATTAGCAAATCCACATCCTGGTCGGCCACCACGGCAATCCCGGTGTTATGATCCTGGATTTTCTCAAAGGCGCCCGGATTAAAATATTTGTTTAATAAAATGTCATTATTAACAACCCGATGAGGCGCGCCAGCGGCCGGCTCAAACATTACTATGGCCATGCTAGCACCGTAGGGAGCGGTAATCTTATTATTTTCAATGGTCACTTCGCGGCTGCCAGTGTTGCTGTAAATAGCGGAGCCAAGAGGGGCGGAGGCACGAATAATATTATTACTGACTGTTAAATAATCGTTTTTACCGTAGTAGGTGTTACCGATTACTGCAGTAAGTAATTTAGTGATATCAAAAATATTATTTTCAATGGTCACATGATGGCTGTCGGGAAAAATTAACTGGCAATTTTTAAGAGTCAGGTTTTGTACCTTAAAATAATGTTTAGGGAAATAAACATTGGTCTCCTGGTTAAAAATTCCCGGTATCATCTCCCTGCCTTCGCAATCAATAATTGTTTGCTCTTTATCTTCCCCTCTTAAGGTTAAATAGTTTTTAGTAAAAAAAGATTGAGTAAAGGTATACTGACCCGGCCTGATAATTATCATATCTCCGTCATTAAGATTAACCGCGGCTTCGTTTAAATCAGTGTAATCGCCATTACCGGAGGCATCGACAATAAATGCCCGCGGCACCGGCAAAGAAAATCTAACACTATTCCCAACTCCTTCTCGATTGGTAAGGCGCAAAGTGAAATTAAGCTTATTGCCTTGATAATTTTGGCTGACTTCAAAAATAAACGGCTCGTTATTGGCAACCTCTTGATTTTCTAAAATATCGCCGTAGGTTCTTGGCGCTTGCCTAATATTAACCCCCTGATCTTCGGTAATTAAAGTTCCGTTAACGCCGTGGGCATCAGCCCAGATATTTTTTAAAGTCACGGTCAGGCCGATGGTTTCTCCCCGATTGATAATATTATCATTATTTCCCTGAATTTCTTGAAACGACGACTCTACTAATGTAATTCTAGGCGTTGCTCTCGCGGTTAAAGCCCTAAAACTGTTAACCCGGCCAGCGCCAATGTAAACCTGATCATCGAGCGGCTGGCTAGAACCGACCAGTTGCCGGCGAACTTGATAGGGCGACCAATCAAGATGCTGGGACTTGACCAAACCGGCCACGCCGGCCACAACCGGGGAAGCCATGGACGTGCCGCTGGCTAAACAATAATGCTCGGCCACCACTTGTTGATCGCACATGGCGCCTTCTGCGGCCTTGGCTGATAAAATCTGGACTCCCGGCGCGGCAATATCCACCCATTCCCCATAATTGGAAAATTCGGCCTTATGATTGTCTTGGCCAATCGCCGAAACAGCAATCACATTTTCATATGCGGCCGGATAAGACATTGAAAAAGTATTTTCATTGCCGGCGGCGGCCACCAAAACCACTCCTTGTTCATAAGCCGCATCCAGGGCGTCTCTTAAAATTATCGAGTTGCCCGGTCCGCCAAAACTCATATTAATTACGTCCGCCCCATGAGCCATGGCGTATTCAATGCCAGCTATAATATCATCATTTTCCATGGAGGCAGTAGTATGACCGCGATAGCTAAGAAGAAAACCTATTCTAACAGGCATTATTTTGCAATCAGGGCAAACGCCGCTGATACCGACTTCATTATTGGTCGCGGCGGCAATAATGCCGGCCACGTGCGTGCCATGGCCATGACGATCAACTGGTTCGTTATCAGGTTCCGTGTAATCCTCACCTTCGATCAAACCTACGCCGTATTCCGCATAGCCCCTCCATTCTTCCTCATCTATATCGACAACGTCGTAACTATCAACTAGCTTACCCCTAAAATCGGGATGATTGGCGTCAATACCCGAATCCAAAACAGCTATAACCACATCCTCATCGCCGGTTTCCACTACCCAACCTCCCCTTGATTGAAGATTTTGATGATGCCATTGTTCATTATATAAGGGATCGTTGGGCGGATCTCTGGGAAAATCATTAACATAATAAAGATAGTTTGGTTCGGCAATTTCCACCTCTGCCAGTTTTTTAAACTCCTCGGCCACCACCAAGGGGTCTGTGGCGCTGTTATAAGTAATGGTATAAGTTGTGCCTGCTGCAGCGCCCGGCAAAGCAACTTCCTTGATGGTTTCCACATTGTATTGGCTGCTCTTTTCTAAAACAGCTTCGGAACTTATGTCAACCTGCTCTAAAGTGGCCTCTTTTTGATCTTCCGGTAAAGTAAGCGTACTCCCGCTTTTAAACTTAACCAAAATTTCATTGGTTTTAAAGGGTAAAACAGGTAAATCGGCATTTGCTAAAATAGCCTCCAGGGCATTTTTTTCAATTTCTTTTAAGGATTTACTGCCTTGATTTTGGTTTTCTTTAAGTAGTGCGGCAACTTTCAATTCCGTTGCTTTCATCCTATTTTGATCAATGATCAACTGGACTTTGGCTATTACCTTGTCAAAAGACGGAATAAAATTAATAAATAAAATAAAAAGGGCTGCAAAAATTATCACCCTTTTCCAATTTTTACTTAAGAATTTTGATGATTTTTGGTCCCTGACGCCACAATAATCCAAAAAATCGAGATATTTACTGGTTTTTTTGTTTTTCATTTCTCTTTTGCCACTGTTTTAACAAATTTAAAAACATAGGTGTTCCTATGTTTATGCTTTAATGTTAGCACACTTTTAGATAAAAGTCAATGACGTGTACTGGTCCATATGATACTATCCACCTAGGCACTTGGAAATCATATGAAAGGCAGATATAGTGGATGCCATATGACTATCTATGGCACTTTAATCCCTGGGGCAATCAGCATTGCCAACTGGGCAAACAAAGTTGACGGCCTAACCCTTGAGGGGAGAAAACGTCTTAAGGTCGTTGACTGGCATCGGTCGCATGACGCTAACATTTCTTTGACTGCCAGACGCTTTGGATTAACCAGATTGACAGTCAGAAATTGGGTCAGTCGGTTTAACCAAGGAGGGGTGTTAAAGCTTAACGATCAATCTAAAAGGCCTAAACATTTAAGACAGCCAATGACTCCATGGGCGACAGTCAAGGGAGTCGTTGATTTAAGGAAGACTTACCCCGCCTGGTCAAAGTACAAATTAGCGGTGATGCTTAAAAGGCAGGGATTAACTACTTCACCGTCAACGATTGGCAGGATCCTGAAGAGGAAAGGTCTAATTAACCAGCGTGTTTCCAGGAAAAGGCAACGCTCGGCCCTGCATCCTAAGGCCAGATTTCCCAAAGGATTAAAGATTTCTAGCCCCGGGGACATTATTCAAATAGACACTAAGCATATCTGCCTAGCTGGCGGACATAAGTTCTACCAGTTTACCGCCATTGATGTTCTGACCAAAAACAGGGTTTTAGACGTTTACCCCAGCGAATCTTCCAGAAACGGCGCTGATTTCTTAAAGCGATGCCAAGATCAATTTCCTTTCCTGATTAAAGCGGTGCAAACTGACAATGGCGCCCCCTTCTTAAAGGAATTTCAGAGATTATGTCTAAAAAAACAACTGCCTCATTACTACATCTATCCTAGGACTCCCAAACAGAATACTTACGTGGAGATCTCCCACGGAGCGGACAAAAGGGAGTTTTACCAACAAGGCAATGTCAGACAGCAATTCCATCTCATGCGTCAGTTGGTTAAGGCCTGGGAAACAACCTGGAATGAGGTTAGGCCACATCAAGCTCTTGATTATTTAACCCCCAGAGAGTACTTACAAAAATGGCAGAGCAGTCGACTGCCAACAAGAGATGTTATTACCTTACAAACCTAAAGGGTGGTTAGTATCTATCTGAACCTAGACATGACGAAACATGAAGTAGACAAAAAATAGGGCTTCCGTATGACATGTGTCAGTACGAAAGCCCATAGATGAAGCGTACTACTTTTTAGAGGGAGCCCCTTGATGGCCCGCGTGAACCACTAAGGCGCATGATGAAATCCCGCGCACTCTTTCGCGCAAAGGATCAAAGATTGTCTGCTTGGTGGGCAGACCCCGAATAGTAATGAACAGCTCCTTATTCTTGGCCATGATAAACCCCGAACCGCAATCGCCCGGCTGACTTTCTCGGTCAATCACAAATCCTTCGATTTCGCCCTCCCCGGTGACCATAGTGAAGATGGCGAGGATTTGATATTTTTTATGATCTACCAAGCTATAAACCAATTCGCTTTGGTTTTTAACCAAAGCGGTGAAAAATATCTTGGAAGTATCAAATCCGCTCCCAGGCCAAGGCAAATCTATCTTGGTATAAACGCTGTCGTGGCTAAGGTAAACTTGGCAAAGATCATTGCCAAGATACTTAAACACGTTTACATAGCTGAACTCTGGTCCGCCAGCCAGATTAAGATATTCCAGGCGAACATTTGTTTCCTGGGCAAACAAGTGGGCCACGGTTATCCAGGCCTTTTTCATGCCAATGGAATCAATTGCTGTTAGATAACAGAAACCGATGTCCAATGAATAGTACGCGCGGTAACTGTTGCCAACACGAATTTTAGTTACCACGGGATCGCCTAAAAAGTTGACCTGTTGTTCAATTTCTTGGCCAAAGGCCGAAATTGAACATGCCAGGATGGTAGCGGATAGTAGAAAAAGCTTCATGCTTTTCTCCTGTTTATGAATGTGAAGGACAATAATCAGCCATTATATGGCATTTTTATGATTTTGTCAATGCTTTTTACACAAACCAAAAGGGTTCCCGTAAAACGGAAACCCCGCGCGAATTTAAACAACTTCTATCTTATCAATTCCTTGGCAATAATCGACACTTCTTTGGTAAAGAATTGCTTCACCTTTTTCCAGCTGGCGTTAAAATAAATTACCGGTTCCGGATCGCTTTCAGCATCCTCAAAATAAACAAGGGCTTTTAAAAGATGATGGTAACCATGGGCAATGGAGGGGTATTGGATTTTGAGTTTTTTAATGGTTTCAACCAAGGGTTCAAGATTATGAGCGCACCAATACAGGTCAAAAAAATCCCGTTTACGGCCGCGCTGGGAAATTGCGATAATTTTCATGACCGCGATATCCAAAGAAGATAAAACGCGGACAGAGCCGTAAAACTTTGGCTGATGCTTGGGAACAAAAAAGGGGTAAGCGATAAAACTGACTTTAGCTTTAAACAGTTCTCCGTAAATAGTATTTGGCCTGCTTAAAGTAATGCTCCATTCTTTAATTCCGACAAACCGTTTTAAAAGATCATCATTCTCAAAACTTTTTTTTTCGGAAAAAAAATCTAAATCAACCGAACGGCGATGATTGGCTTGCAAAGCCAAAGCCGTGCCGCCGGCTAAATACCAAGGTGAACTTTTTAGCCATTTTTGTTGAGACAAAAAATCAAAAGCTTTTTTTGTTGCCCGAGGCAATGTCTCAAAATAGAAATCTAACGTTTTTTTAGCATCAACTGCCATAAATTTTTAGTATCAGGCCTTAAACACCGCGACTTGGCAATTACCCGACGCAACAATTTTTTATCGTATAAATCCAAAACCCAACGCGCTTCTTTGTCATTGCCAAAATCCGCCACCCGTTCAATAACGTATTGGGCGTTTTTTTTGAGGTCTATATTTTTAGGATTGGTATCCCAAAATAATGCTGGTCTAAGCTTCATGGATATATTTATTATACGGTTTGTAATTGGTTAGTTCGGTCGAAAAAAGCATGCTTTTCTCTACTTCCTCTCTGCTAATTATAGCAAAAAATAGAGCAAAATGCAACTAAACGCAAGTAAAATATAATAAAAAAATCCCCGCGCTGCTTGCCAACTCATGTGAGTCAACAAACAACGCGGGATGTGAATCGCGATCAACTGCTTGGCGGACGGATTATTTAATATTCCTGTGAAAACTGACAGCTACCGCCAAAGCGCAACAGGAAATTCCGGCAAGTTGGGCTTGAAACTGGTCCAGTTGTTCTTGGTTGGTCGGCAGGCTTCTGATGGTGATGAACAGTTTTTTGTCTTCACCAATGATAAAGCCGGAGCCGCAATCGCCCAGTTTGGTCTCACGCGCAATGGCCAAGCCCCTAATCTCGCCGAGGGGCGACATCATGGCAAAAAGCGCGAAGACCTCATGCCGTTTGCCGTCAAGCAAACCGTAAGCCGTCAGAGGTACTTCCACGGGCAGAAAATCAAGAGGCGACCGGTCAATTTCACCGCCGCCGTGCCAAGGCAGTTCCAGCTTAATGGCAGAGGTATCCTGACCCATGATAAACTGGCAAATATCATTGCCGACGTATTTGACCTGGTTAAGATACCAACTCTCCGGCCGCCCTTGCTTATTAATATAATCCAGTCGGACGCTTTTCCGGTTAGAGAAAAGGTGAGCCGCCGTTAACCAGGCCTTTTTAGCTTTAGGTAAATCCAGACCGGTCAGATAGGCAAAGCCGATATCCCAGGAATAGTAAATCCGAATGCCTTCCGGGGTTTTGACTTTTGTGGCTCGGACATCCTTTTGGATGTCTCCGCTGTAAAAACGTTCCTGGCCAAAACAGTTGCCAATGACCAGCATTAGCATGATTAAGGGAAAAATATTTTTCAAGGTTTTCTCCGTTTGGTGTTATGAAGGGACGATAATTATGCATAATATCATTTTTTAAATTTTTGTCAATCCCATGTACTGGATGAC
>Ga0209514_10009471_pt1 | contig 10715 bp, 10 predicted proteins | sample Subgrocontami58m_FD_187452 | JGI IMG/M metagenome (GOLD analysis project Ga0209514, IMG submission 187452) | Subsurface groundwater microbial communities from S. Glens Falls, New York, USA - GMW37 contaminated, 5.8 m (SPAdes) (version 3) | ecosystem: Environmental > Aquatic > Deep subsurface >...
ACTATCTTCTTTCTGGTGTCTACGGATTGGGCCTTGGCGGGGCTTATTATTTCAGCGTTCAGGTCTGCCAGTAAGCCCGCAGCCCGATTGAATCTGTCTTCATGGAATTTGTCGCTGATAAGATGGGGGATAAGCGGACGGTAGTAGCCCACTCTGTCTTCGCCAGAGATTATGGTAATCTGGCTGGCGTTATCTAGCCGTCGCAGTGTCTGGGCTGCTGCCACACCGGCAGCGCCGCCGCCGATAATTACATAGCGCATAGGGACCTCCTACAGAATCTTCTCTCCCCTTGTGGGAGAGGACTAAGGTGAGGGGAGTTCTTCACCCTCACTCTAACTCTCTCCCCTCGAGGGCGAGAGGACTTCTATCCATTCTGTCATTTGGGAGAGAAGCTACACTTCAGGCCTTGACTGCTTGGTGGGCTGTTGCAGCGTAGGCTTGCCTTTTCATCCGGGAAAATTCTTCAGGCTCCGTATAAACCAGGGCCTTGGTGGGACAGGAGTCCACGCAAACAGGAGAATCCCGCCCCGGGCACAGGTCGCACTTGACCGATACGCGCCTTTCCAGGCTGCGGTTGACTACTCCATACGGGCAGGCCATTATACAGCTCCAGCAGCCTATGCACTTATCGGGGTTGCTTATAACTGCATTGGTCTTGAGGTCCCGGGAGATGGCCCCGCTGATGCAGGCGTTGAGGCAGGGAGCATCTTCGCAGTGGCGGCATGTGATAGGGATTTTGGCGTCTCCGTCCATCTCTACAAAGAGCCGCCGCCGCGGCATTGGCGTCTCCATAAACGCCCCGAAAAGGGTCTTGCTTTGAGAATGCTCTATGCGGCAGGCCAGCTCACAGGTCTTGCAGCCGGTGCATCGCTCCATACGGACAAATATTTCTTTCATGATTACCTCACCCCCTGACCCCCTCTCCGTCAACGGAGAGGGGGGAATTTCAACGTATCGGGGAACCCTCGCGTATCGAGGATATTGTAGCTATGCTTAAAGCCCCAAACCTTTGCGCCTCTCTTTGATAGCCACTACCAGCTTTGCAGCGGCCTTCCTGGGGTCAGGCTCAGGGATAAAGTAGCCGCCGAACAGCCCTTTTACGCTCTCGGTCAGCACCTTGACCACTGTCGGGCTGCCCAGCACCTGGGGAACTATACCTACATGGACGGGCAACCCGGCTGCCATAGCCCATGTGCCAATGGAGATAGCCTTTTCAGTAGCATCCTCCGGGGCGCTGGCCACTACCGGCAACTTGTCTATATCCACCCCCAATTTGTTGGCTACAGCCACAGCTACATCGGAGGCGCGGGTGTTGTCCACGCAGGAACCCATGTGCAGCACCAGGGGCAGAGGGCCATCCAGCCCTACGGCTTTGCCAATCGCCGTAAGTACCGCTCCCAGGCCACCTTTCGCATATTCTTTCGTAGCATCGGCGGAAAGCATACCATGACGGGCAAAAGAGCCAGCCCCGCAGCCGGTAGCCAGCATCAGCACATTCTGTTTGGCCAGCTCTTTCGCCATAATAACGAAATTTTCGTCCTGGGGTACTTTGACGTTGTTGCAGCCGGCAAACAGGCAGACACCCAGAATGTTGCCGTTGACAATATTATCTATCAAGGGCTTCAAGGGGTCTTCTTTATTTAACATACTCAGAGCGTTTATGATAGCCTCCGTGGAGAAGCCAGCCATGGCGGCGTGCGTCCCCTTGGGGATGTTTACCCGCTTCGGGTCACGCTTCTTGTAAGCTTCGATGCCGATGGCGATTATGTCCCTGGCATTCTTCCGGGCGGTCTCTTCGCTGAAGGGAATATGGACGGCGCCGGGGATCTTGGCGATGGGCATAGTGGTTATCAGCTTGGTGTGGAAGCACTCGGTGACTGTAGCCAGCGAGGGCATTACGCACTGGTAGTCCACCACCATCGCGTCCAGGGCGCCGGTAAGAACGGCCAACTCCTGGGATACAGAGTGGGTTGCCGGCGGGATGCCGTGCCGCATGAGGATCTCGTTGCCGGTGCAGCAGACACCAACCAGGTTCACCCCTGCCTTTGCCCCAACTGCCCTTGCCTGCTCATCCATCTCATGGGCCACCTGGGCCACGATATCGGAAAGGACGGGGTTATGGCCGTGAACTGCTATATTAACGGCATCGGCTTTAATGACGCCCAGATTGGCCTGGGTAACTACCGGGTGCGGAGTGCCGAAAAGTATATCGGAGATGTCGGTGGCCATGTGCATCGCGGCATAATCGGCCAGAGCGCACTTGACGCCGCCCAGAAGAAGATTTACAGGGTCGGCATCCACACCGTAGGTGGTGCGGTGCAACATCTCAGTCACTATAGCATCCAGGCCCTGGGGAACAACTCCCAGCTTGAGAAAGGTCTCCACGCGGCCTTTGGTTATCGTTGTGGCTGCCCACGCTGAAGGGCCATCTTTTTCGGAGAACTCGGCTAAGGCAGCCTCGGCAACCTTGAGAGCAATATCCTGTGTTGATTTTCCCTGAACAGGGATACCCAGCCGTTGCGCAACTGCTTTTAGTTTGGCCTCATCACGGATGGGATAGTCAGGGGCCTGGCCTCGGGCCGATTTAAGCAGGGTATGGGCCAGGTGTTTGGCATGGCCGGAGTGGGCTGCAGTGCCGGCGGCTATGGCTCTCCCCAGGCCGCGGGCCACCATGACATCGGCGTTAGCGCCGCAAGCTCCTAGTTGCGGTCCTTCGCCAAAGGGGTCGATGCGGCATGGCCCTTGAAGACAATGGCGGCAACACAAACCTGTCTCGCCGAAGCCGCACTGAGGAAGCTGGGCCTGGTAGCGGTCCCAGACAGTTTTTATATTCTCCTTCTCGGCCACCTGAAGCATGGCCAGGGAACTTGAGTCAATGGACTTTTGCATACCTGCCTCCTTCTTAACCTTTATTTACCGTTATTAACATGCGGCGAAATGAATATGCGAATTTTACAGTCCTAATTATTGATTGTCAAGCGATTAACAGCTTTACTGATGAAGAGTTTATAAAATTGTAAACATTCCGGGTCAATTATTTCTAAGGGAATCAGCGATTGGTAGTAAAAATTAGATCGCTCGCCTGATGGAAGAAGAGCGTTAAATCACCTATACTTAGGAATAGTCACGACCTGTCCCCGTAGAGTCCGATGGAATGAAGCGTAACTATAAAACGCGGCGCAAGGAGGCCATACAGAAAGCTGAAATGAAAGAGAAGTCCATTGGACAACTCGGGGAGAGGGCCTTTATTGCGCTGGAAAAGGCTTTGAAACAGAGATATTGTTGCATCTGCCGTCTGGTTCGAGAGACGGAGGAGCAGCATAGCTGGTTTTTCCTCTACGAACATACTGGAGACCCGCCTATGAGACACAGATTCGATGAATCTTTTGGCTTCTGCCACTATCACGGCCAACTGGCAGCGGAAATCGTCTTTGAGCGGGAAATGATGAGTGAAAGCGCCATGGCGCGGCTGTACGAGACTGTGGTAATGACCTATCGGGAGAAACTTGAGGGGTTATCCAGGACAAAACAGGGGATGAAAGTATTGGGGCGTAAGGGCAATTTCCCGGGGATAGCGTCCACAGAAACCTGCCTGGTGTGTGAGGCCAGCCGACAGGCTGTTACCGGATATATTGGCGCCCTGCTGAGGATTCTCGACGAAGAACGTCATCGAAGTGATTATGTGCATTCCGACGGTCTATGCAACCCCCATCTGGCCCTGTCGGTCCAGAAAGCTGAACCTGATATGAAGCGCTTTCTGCTGGAAGACCACGAAAGGCGCATGGAGGAACTCCAGAAAAAACTATCCGAGCTAAAGCGTAAGTATGGCTATGATGCGAACGAGACGCCGACTCCCGATGAGAGGGCCTCCTGGACGGAGGCCCTCTGGCGTTTCACCGGCGTCGCCTGGGAGGAGTTGCTGATAAGAAGGCAAGAACCCGGTAACAGGCGCAGGCCGGGATGAGAAGTGAGACGTGGGAAGTGAGAGGTGAGACCTAAACCTTGGCCCCTTTAGACCTAACCCCAAACCCCTTCCCGACATGGGAAGGGGCGGTAGAGACACGGCATGCCGTGTCTCTACATGGTGACATCCTTTCCCCTCCTGGAAAGGGGACGAGGGTTAGGTCGTAGAAGAAACACTGCCTTTAACCTTCTCCTTGGGGCAATAAAGCTTCATCAGGGCCTGGCGCTGAAATGAGCCGTACAGAGGGGCTGCCGGGTTGTTCCCCGTAACCCTGTCCTTCACGATAAGGGTAGACACAGGCGCTTTGGAGAAGCGGTTAAACAGGATATCGTGGCCCATGCACAGGCCGAGGACGAAGTTTAGCTCGGTTTTCTGATCGTTCAATATCCCGGCCTGGGCTATGGGATTACAGTAGAGGCCATGGGAATCTTTGAATCCGGTGACTCCCCTGGCTTCGGGGGAAACCCTGCCTACCTGACATGAGGCGGAGATAGCCTCGAAGCCCGCCCCGGTGAAAAGCTCGGTGATTAGCCTCAACTCCTCTATCAGCCCCACGCACGAGGCAAACCCGACCTTCTTGACCTTTAATTCCTTGCTAAACTCAAGGGCCTCCTGTATGCGGGGCCATTTTCCGTAGCCGTTCTCCACAACCTTGCCGGATGCCAGATAGATGTCAATCACACCTGGCGCAGTATACTCAGTTTTTGTCTGTTCCAGGACTGCCTGGAAGCGGTTGGCCTCGCAATAAGAAGGGATTCCTTTGGGATAGCCCTTCCGGCACTCCACCGTCGCGCAGTCATTGCATAATATTGTACGTTGAGAGTCGGTTGTCATATCTAGCCTCCTGTAGATGATAAGTATTTGTTGTCGAGGGAATGATAGCACGGACAGGGTGAACGCGCAATCGGGGTATCTTTCTTGACGCACCCTGGTGCAAATTGATATTATGATGTCGAGGCAGACCCATATAAAATGCGATTTTGGGCAGATGGCTGACCGACCATACATTCAATTACGGGAATGACAGAGGAAAGCAATTATGAGTAAAGTTGAGAAGGTCGAAGAGGAGGTCCAGGCGCTCTCTGCAGAAGACTTGGCGGAGTTTCGTGCCTGGTTCCTGGAGTTTGACTGGGCCGAGTGGGACCGCCAGATCGAGCGCGACGTCGCCGCTGGCAAACTCGATGCCCTTGGGAACAAGGCGCTCCGCGACCATTCATCCGGGCAGACTACATTACTTTGATTCACCATGCGTCTCCCGATTTCTGGGTGTGTTACCAATTTTTGCCCCAGAGCATCCAGAAGCTCGCTGACGAAGCTTTTGCCAGACTGAAGGACAATCCTCAGCACCCATCTTTGCATTTCAAAAAGGTTGGCCGATATTGGTCTGCCCGTGTCGGCAGTCATCATCGTGCTCTTGGAGTAGAGGCGCCAGATGGCCTCGTTTGGTTCTGGATAGGCCCCCATGCAGATTACGACAAGCTGGTCGGGTAACCTCCTTTTGCTCTGGAAACTTTGCTTGTAATATCGAATTCCTGAAGTAGGAGGCTATAAATGATTCCAGACGTAATTGACATTGAAATTCTACCAGACCACAGGATTAAGGTAAAGCTGTCAAATGGACGGAAAGGGGTCTTCGACGTAAAGCCGTATCTTGACCGGGGGATCTTCAAGGAACTGAAAGACTACAGCTATTTCAAAAGAGCCCGGGTCGAATTTGGGACCATTACATGGCCTAACGAACAGGATTTCAGTCCGGAAACGATAGAAGTAAAGATGGAGGAGCTAGAAGCAGCGCCTCCAGGCAAAGGGCTGAGCAAGACGTAGGGTGGGTTAAGCGAGCGTAGCATACCTGGTAACTGCTACATGCACATATAGCGGGCAGACACACGACCAACCTCTCCCTTTAGGAAAGCTTGCCCTGAGCTTGCCGAAGGGGAGATTGAGAGGGATTTTACCTGGGTATGTGTTGGGATTCTACCGATAAAACAGGACTTCACCCACTCAATATTATCACAGGCCTTGTATCTGGCGACTAGCGCAGCCCCAGATGTAGCTTGATGGCAGCTTCAATCTCCTGCTGCTTACCGGTGTCATTCATAGCGCCGATTAGACTTTGTATTCGTTTCTTTGAGATTGTGCGTATCTGATATGCCAATACCAACGAATCAACACCCAGATTGGCATCGCCCTTTTTCAAGAGCACTTCCGAAGGATGTACTCGCCGGCCAAGTTTCAGTGAAGTGATTGGAATTACCGTGACAACTGGCATTACCCGATTAAAATCATCGTTGCTAACAATGAGTACCGGCCTTCGTCCTCCTTGCTCAGAACCTTCAATGGGGTCTAGCTCGGCGGTATACACGCCCCAGCGTGATTCCTCTGTCATCGTATCATCCTGGCAGTTTCGGCATCGGCGTGTTCGAATGCCTTCTCTACCTCATCAATATCCGCAAGAAATTGAGGGTCCCGGCTAGCTTCAAGGTACTGTTTACGGAGGTTTTCCTGTCTGACTCTGGCAATGTAGTCGCGTAAAGCTTCCTCAACGAGGGCATTTTGTGAACGCAGCCCTTTAAGGGGAACTATTTCTTTTATTTCTGCCAGCAGATCCTCACTCAGAAAAAATGTTGACTTCTTTTTAGCGATATTACCCTGAACCATTTTGATTACCTCCCAATCAGTATTATATATATGCCTGGCAATAATAGCAACCAAAATCAGGTTGCAATGCAAAATGGAAGAGGTATGAGAGGCCAGGCAGGGGGAGAGGTTGGAGGGTTATAAGACGTAGGGTGGGTTAAGCGAGCGTAGTGTATTGCGAAAACACATCTAATGCAGAACGTCATCGTAAAAACCCTCGAGCGGCTTGCAGCAATCCTTATATTTAAGGCCACTGCCACACAGACAAAGAAAGGTTCTTCCATGGATTGCCCTCCGCCCTTCTATTGGTGGGTCCTGCGCGGTTTGTTGACGATATCCAGGAAGCCTAAACAGAAAGCCACCCGCTTTTACTTGCATTACGTATGCTTTATGGCCAATTTGGGCAGCTAACTTTGCATGTTTCTCTGCGGTACGGTTCAGAATAGCACTGAGTGCGCTATTAGGTGTTTCATTCACGCAGTCGTACGTAACGTAATAGTCGAGGACAGGTACGTCGCTTTTCGTGACTTCCAAACTACTGCCAACATCCCCGTTTGCTATCACGGCAATCCTAAGATCTTTCACGTCCGAAGGTTCAATCTTATTATTGGGAAAGATTTGTTTTAAGAAACTTCCGGGATGTGATTCAAATTGTCGCCAAGCCCTTTTTATTTGCTCAATACCTTTCGATATTTGTTGATTGGTGTTCAAGGTCTCTTGTATAGAGTCTGGCTCAATAATCCATTTCACTTCCAGCAACACGAGCGTGCCGTCCCTGACATCAAACACAGCCACGTCAATGTCCCCGGCATTCCTACCTTGCGAATCTCGTAGCTTACGGCGGATTGAAACGATAAATTTCGATTGCGTGAAAAGCAACCCAATAGTGTCAGATAGTTTGTCCTTCTTTTGAGCAACAACACCCCCATAAGAACCCGAGTATCGCTTCGCCCAATTTCGCAGGAGGCATACTTCCCAATTCGAAGTAAATATGAGTGAGGGTGCAATCCACACCTTGGTTGGCGTTGACCGTACCAGTGGCTGAACCAATATGTCCGGTCTCTCAGTAGCGGTATCAAGAGTAACGTCCATGAGCATACTCGTTACGACATCCTCAGCAATCTCAGTGCGCTTGGTCAGCAAACATACTAATTCGTCAAACGCAAGACTTAGAACCCTATCCTCAAGAACACGGTTTGGATCCTCCAACCTGCACCTCTCGTTGCACACTTCTCGGTAAGCCATAGCCAACGTTGAAAATTCAATCCAAAAACGGTAATAATCTCTGACCGTATAGCTTCCAATCCGGGTACCCAAATCAATTGTGGGGCGAGGCATCGTGGCTTCTATTAGCTGTCGTAACGGCGTGTACACTTCATCGGGTATGGACCGCACGACATCCGATTTGGTTTGAGCCACCTTCCGCAGAGCCTGTCTTGTTGCCCAAGATATTTCCGTTGGTAAAGGCAGACGAGATTTCACTGATTGGCTCAGAGTCCTTTCTTCGTGATAATCATGTAGGACCAAGTGCAACTCAGTGCGCCCGAAATCTGTACCTTCTGGATATGAAAAAGTTAGCACCCTGCCGTCGATAGAACCTTGGTACCAGTGCCGATGAAACAGTATGAAAGAATGCTGTAAAACAGCACACCGTTCACAAAACTTCAACGACTGTTTGGCGTTACTTAAAAACGTCAGTGCTCGCTTCTTCTCTAGAGGGGAGACAGATTTGGAACATTTGCTAAAAACTAGGGGGATGATGGTCTGGAGACTAGCCTTTGCATTAATTATTGCAGCGTTATGAGAAAAGCGGTCATCAAGTTGTCCAATTCTATAAAAAACGCTCTCGAACGCTGTCAAACAATTCAAAACAGCAACATCCATCGGCAGCCTGAATATCGGAAGCCTGTCCAGGATGGTGTCAATGCGTTTCTCGATATCTTGGATACTAATCGCATTTGCAGCCATTATGCGTAAATTATAACTCCAACCCCCCGCCCTCGACAAACCCCCCATCCCTTGCTACAATGGAGTCTTAGATTTTCCTAATTAGAGAACGTTTCACCGCTGAGACCACTGAGGACACAGAGAGAATCGGGAGTTCTTAGTCCCTCTGCGCTCTCCGCGTACTCTGTCGAAGACTCTCGATTTATCGGAGCGGTGATATGGGAACACTTCGGAGGGCCATTGGGACAGAAACACGCTATTATTACTGAAGAAATGCTTTCGGCTTTAAAAAGCCGTATCGGAGTGGAGTATATTCCGAAAGAGCCGTGGTTTAATACCGCGGCTACGCCGGACTCTATCCGCCACTTCACCAACGGCATCGGCGATGATAATCCTTTATACTGCGACTCTGCCTATGCCGCTAAGACGAAATATGGCTGCCTAATTGCTCCTCCTTTATTTTTATATAGTATCTACTGGCCTATCGGCACCTGGGGCGGGTTGCCGGGTATCCATGCCTTCCATTCGGGCAACGATTGGGAGTTTTACAGGCCAATCATGGACGGCGATAGTATCAGCTTTACGGAAACGCTTACCGATGTGATAGAGAAGCCCAGCAACTACTCGGGGCGCATCATCGTCCAGTATTCGGATACGTACTTCCGCAACCAGAGGGATGAGGTTATCGCCAAAGCGAGGGGATGGGTAGTCCGGGCTGAGCGCCTGGCAGCCCAAGAGAAGGGTAAATACTCTGGAAGGGAACCGGCCAAATACACCCCGGTGCAACTCCGGGCTATCGAGGCCGATTACGACCACGAAAAGATTCGTGGCTCGACGCCCCGCTACTGGGAGGATGTGACTGTCGGCGAGGCCATGACGCCGGTGGTCAAAGGGCCTCTCTCCATGCGGGACATTATCGCCTGGTGCATGGGCGCTGGCTCTTACTTTATCCGGGCGCACAAGCTCGCCCTGGCTTACCGCCGCCGCCATCCTGCCGTAGCCATGCACGACTCCACCAGCGGTGTGGCCGATGTGCCGGAGCTGGTGCATATGGAGGACTCACGCGCCCAGGAGATAGGCATCCCCGGCGCTTACGACTACGGGCCGCAACGCATATCCTGGCTGGGCCATCTGGTCACCAACTGGATGGGCGATGACGGTTTTCTTAAACGTTTATATGCCGAGTTGCGTTTGTTCAATGTTATCGGCGATACTACGTGGTGTAAGGGCAAAGTTACCCGGAAATATGTTCAGGACGGCGAGCATCTGGTAGACTTAGAGATATTCGCGGAAAACCAGAGGGGTGAGGTAACAGCGCCAGGCAAAGCCACAGTGAGGTTGCCAAGCAGGGTTTAGACGAAAACCCCCAAGCCCCCTTTACGTAAAGGGGGCAATTTCCTCTCCCTCGAGGGGAGAGGATTAAGAGCCTGCCCTGAGCTTGTCGAAGGGTGAGGGTGAGGTAATAATAAAAGGAAGGAATAGCTAAAATGAAGGACTGGAAACCTGATTTCCAGAAGAAACTGATCACTGCCGAACAGGCGGCAGGAATGGTGAAAAACGGCGATAGCGTGGTCTTTACTGCCGGACGTGAGGCCCATGCCATCGGACTGGCGCTGGCTTCCAGACTGGGGGACTTGCAAGGGGTGAAGGTCTATATTCCATCGCCAGGCTATGACTTCGGCTGGTATGACCCGGGCTGGGAGGAATCGTTTGATGTCACGGTGGGCATGCCCACCGCTACCTGTCAGAACATGGTGGACGAGCATCGTTGCGATGTGGACTTCGGAACCCTCATCCCATTCCAGGAGATCACGGAGATAGGGGCGGATGTGTTGCTCACCGAGGTCTCTCCTCCCGATGAGCGGGGCTTTTGTAGCTTCGGGGCTTCTTTATGGAATAAGAAAAGGCACATTTTAACCTCTAAGCTGGTTATTGCCGAGATAAACCCCAACCTGATACGCACCTACGGCGACAATTATATACATACCTCGGAAATACATCACTTTGTGGAGCATCTCCATAGCGGCGGCACGCCGGGGACTGGCTCGCTGGCCGGCAGGGCCTTGAAACAGCCGGAGCCATACCTTAAGACTATCGCCGGATATGTGGGGTCTCTGATAAAGGATGGCGACACCATGCAGATTGGTGTGGGCCGCACCACCGAGCC
>Ga0209514_10009473_pt1 | contig 10712 bp, 13 predicted proteins | sample Subgrocontami58m_FD_187452 | JGI IMG/M metagenome (GOLD analysis project Ga0209514, IMG submission 187452) | Subsurface groundwater microbial communities from S. Glens Falls, New York, USA - GMW37 contaminated, 5.8 m (SPAdes) (version 3) | ecosystem: Environmental > Aquatic > Deep subsurface >...
ACGGGAGGGATTGGCGGCAATGGCCAAGGGGCAGTTGGAAAAGCGGGTGTTGGCGTGGTGGCTATGTCAGCACACGACGGTGACGCGGCGCTGGGTCAGTGAGCAATTGGCGATGGGGCACGCTTCGCGGGTGACGCAAGCGGCAGGGGCGGTGCCGCACATGCGCGATGAGCGTACCCTTCAGTGGAGGAACAAACTACGCAGGATCGTTTCTTGAACTATAGGGTGACCCTTTCATTGTTCCCAGGGAGATCGCTCCAGCCGGATCTGAAAGGTGCCGCTCGGGGCCTGGCTGGAGAGTAGCTCAAACCAAGCGCAAACCGGCTCGAACCCGGTGAGCGGCACCCGAGAGGAGAGTAGCGCGTGAACACGTCAAACACCACCAACTTCAAGGCCACAGCCTTGGAGGAGGGAACGCTCCGCAGTCAGGCCCCGAGCATTTATGCTCCCGGCCCGATGCTGGGCTTGAGTAACCGGTACACCTTCGTGCCGACGGCCCGGATTCTGGAGGGCCTCCGCGAACGCGACTGGGTGCCGGTGATCGTCGAAGAACAGCGGATTAGGACGGAAGCCCGGCGAGGCTTCCAGAAGCACTTGGTGCGCTTCCGGCGCGCCGAGCAGATGGAAACGCTGGATGAGTGGAACGTGGAACTGGTGCTGGTCAACTCGCACGACGCGGGCTGCGCCTACCAGCTTCACGCGGGGATCTTCCGCCGCCGGTGCAGTAATGGGAGCAGACGCCGATGAACTTCAGCTGATCAAAGCGCCTTGACGTCTCCTCATTTTTCGCCTTGAAGGATGTCTCTCCATCGACGAGACTTTAACCACCATGAAAAAGCAGACCGTTGTCAGGCTTTCAGAAAGGATATCGCAATCGCCATGAACAAACTTCCCATTCGCCTATTCCTGAGCCTGCTTCTGTCTTTCCAGGCATCCAACGCGGGGCAACCTGTTGCCTCGGAGGGCAACTACATCGTGAAGCGTGTCCCGGGCGCTGACGGCCGAGGCAAGGGACATCGTCCGGTCCTCGACGGTGTAATCTCCCCAGGCGAATGGGTTACTGCGAGCCCGGCCGCGGGAGGGTTCACCCTCCTGCGCGAATGGCCCCGAACCGACAACCAGAACATTCGATTTCGGATGCTCTGGGATGACGAAGCCCTGTATATCTTGGGCCAGATCGACTACGGTGGTTGGCAACCATCCACGGATCTCGACTATGTTCCCTTCGATGGAGCCCACGATAACGTGAATCTCTACTTTTGCCCTCGGCCAAGCGATCCATCTCAGAGATATAGCCCTGACGGCTACCAGATCGCCTGGCATATCGACCAAGGTTTCGCTATGCGTAACCCGGGCCGGGCCGGAGACTACAAAATGGGGATGTACTTTGACGCTCACGTTGACACGCTGTTTGGCAACCAGGCAAATTGGTACATTGACGGCAGCTGCGGCGCCTATGGCGATTGTGCAGTTCCCGGCCTACAGATAGCACAGCGTGCCGGGCAAAATGGGTGCGTTATTGAAGTGCGGATTGAGTGGGAGGCGTTCAACGCGCCGGACGGCGAAGGTGCGCCTCTTTATCACCCAGCGGCTCCAAAGCCAGGAGACCAATGGGCCTTTGAATGGGGGCAAATCACTTCAGATCCTAATAACCTCTACCCCTCCTGGTCCGATCGAGCAGCTCAAGCATTCGGAATTACTGGTCGTGCCTTTTTCGCGGAATGGCCCCACGGCACACTGACTTTCCTATCCCACCCGTGAGAACGCGCTGCCGGTTGAATTGCCGCGAATAAGGGGTCAAACTATAGCATTTGAAAGGGTCGGTCCGACAATCGTTAATATAGCTCATCCAGCCGTGTCACGTTGTAAGAATATTGGACTGACCCTTCCACTACTCGCCGACCTCTTGCAGTGCCGCCGCAATCAGTTCCTGCCGGATGAAAATCCCATTCGCCACCAGCGCGTCGAGCGCCGGCTTGAGTTTGGAGATCAACCCTTCGCGCTTCGCCTGTCCCAGCAGGGCCACCGTGCCCATGCGGCGCAAGCCGAGCCGCTGGCCAGTTTCCGCGCCCGCAAATCATCCAACAGCAGGACAGCGGATGCCTCCCGCTGGGCCAGAGCAATGGCTTCCGCCTCTCCTTGGCCAACCATGATGCGCAACGGCACCACCACTTGCGAGTCCGCCTCCCGCACCTCAATCCATGTTTGCGCGGCCACCTCGGAGGCTCCAGGCGCGTCTGTTCGCGCGCCCGTAACCTCCGCAAAGACCGCTCGCGGTACTACGATGCGCCGGGCCAGTTGTGGCAGGAGCCGAAGTTGCCCAATGCGCGCCAGCCCGATGAGAGGCCCGCTATCCGCGATGATCTCCTCGAAGAGCACGCACTTCAGCCTGGATTTCCTCGTCGTCCAAATTCACCACCGGTATCTTCATCTGGCCGAGCGTGTCGCCAAACCGCACCTTGTTCCACTCTGCCAGTTCCGCGGCTTGGCCCAGCGAGAGCTGGCCGACCTCGAAGAGCCGGACTGCAAGTTGGAACTTCAACTCCTGTTCGACCTCGCGGCGCGGCCTGCCGCTTGTCACCAGCAGGTCATCCGGATACTGGACTGTCATTTCAGCCATGTGAGAAAGAAGATACTCCAAGTGGCAGTCTGTCCGCAAGCTCGCTTCGCTCCAAGCGGCCCTTTGATCAGGCTGGAAGGGGCAGTCGAGTCAACCGCGGAGGGCGCAAAGCTCGCAGAGAGAACGGATTGTAGAGGAACATCACCGCATTCGTCCCTCGCGCCGCAACGTGAACGACAGCCCCGCGTAAATGCCCGGTCGTGATCTGCCACCTAGCCACCGTCTTGACGGTCCCGAGAGTGCCAACATCAAACTCCAGGCGCGTCGAGGTGGATCAGCGCGGAGGCGAGGGCAATTCCAGAGCGAGTTTCAAGTCGGTTTTCACAAAGAACCAGCCAGACCATGGGTGGCCCCTCCATGGGATTGAGTTTCAGCCGTCCCTTAGGGACTGGCGCTTGCGCGGAACTGGCCCCCGGCGTTGAAACGCCGGGCTATTTTCGCGATGTCCCTACGACAAGGCTTGCGCCGGACTCGTCAGTATCGCGCAGCCAGCGACCGATCAAACCGTGCAAGGTCGCCTCGCTGTCCCGGAGGGACAACCCGATACTAGCCCGGCGTCAAACCTGACGACAACGACAATCAGCCCCCCCCAAAGAAGCTGCTTTCGCTGAGACCGGATTTCAGCCATCCTGGCCGGCGTGGGCAGGGCGCCGTTCCTGCTAAGAGAAAGCGTAACCATGAGTGAGTACCAATATTACGAGTTCGAGGCCATCGACGGACCGATCTCCGACGAAGGCCTGCGGTATGCCCGGGGTTGTTCCAGCCGCGCCGAGGTTTCCCGCGTCCGCTGGCAGAACACCTACACCTTCGGCGATTTCCACGGGAGCGTTGACACCCTGCTCAAGTATTACGACGCTCACTTCTACATCGCCAACTGGGGCACGGTTCGTCTGGGCGTGGCCTTTCCCAAGGGCGTGATCGCCCTGGAGGCGATAGAGCCATATCTTCGAGGAGGCGAAAGGCACGAGGACACATTGACGGTCAAGGAAATCGGCAACAGGTGTGTTGTTTATTGGGAGCGCAACGAAGAAGGCGGCTGGGGGTGGACAGAAGGCGAAGGCCTCATCGACCAACTCATCGGGGTCCGCGAGGAACTGATGCGCGGCGACTACCGAGCCTTGTTTCTGGGATGGCTGGCTGATTTCGACCCGGACGAGTGGCGGGATCCCAAGGATGCCGCGGTTGCCATGCCGCCGATTCCAGCCGGACTCGATCATCTTAGTCCCGCGCTGGCGGTGCTAATCAAACACTTTCCTGTGGATCGTGATGCGCTCGCTGTAGCGGTTGGACTGTCTCAGACCAGCACACCCGACCGCATCCCCATAGCCGCGGTTCTTGAGAGACTGTCCGTATCCGACATGCGCGCATTGCTTGCCCGGGTGGCCGAGGGTGGTGGGTCGGGCGTGATGACCGAATTGAACCGGCTGACGTATCCACGGGTGCAAATCCCGGTCGGCCAAGCGATGAGATGCACGGATTTTGCCGCCAAAACCATCGAGACTCGGGAGGTACGGCGCAAAAAGGCGGGCGAAGCGGCGGCGGCGAAGCGACAACGCGAGGCAGAGCCGCGTAAGCAGCATCTTACCTCGATCATGCAGCGCGCAGACAGCATATGGTCGGGGCTCGACCCTCTCATGGATCAGAGAATTGCTTCGGCCTACGACCAGGCGGCCGCTCAACTGAAGGAACTGCGGGACGCCTGTGCGCAGGCCGGTGACATCGACGGCTTCCAGCAAAAGCTCTCTGGATTTCGACTTCGGTACTCAAATCGCCCGGCTATGCTGCGCCGGATCGAAGAACTGTGACCGCGCCGTGCCGCCACCATCGTGACCAACCTTGCTCTTGATTGTCGCCACAAGATGCTTGCCATCGCCCGCCAAACAGCAACGACGCACCAGCGCAAGGCCCTCGCAGAGGTCGCAGGCGCGTAGCGCCGCAACTGCAATAGGCCATGAAACCTCCGATGCGTCACTTGCGCGTCGAAGCTATGAGTCGAAACCGTCATAACCTGTGCGACCAGATTATTCGAAGTTGCGTTCAAGACGAGACTAATGGTAGATTCTGCGCATGGCCAGACCACGAAGAATCGACCCGCAACTCGTTCGGAAAGCCCTGGAGGTTTCCCAGCAAACCCAGGATTGTCAGGAATTGCGCGAAGCCTTGGCGGTTTTACTGCCGGCTGAAACCAACGCCACCTTGGATCAAACAGCCCGAATCCTCGGTCTGGGTCGCGCCACCGTGGCACGCTATCAGCGCGCTTTTAAGGACTGGGAACGCTCGGTTCCGCGTAAAGTTCGGGGTGGGCGGCGGCGTTCCTTGATGAGTGTGGAAGCGGAAAAGGAGTTTTTGCGCCCGTGGGAGGAACAAGCCAAAACGGGGAGAGTCTTGGTGCTGTCGCCGATCCGGGCAGCCTTGGCGCAAAAGTTGGGCCGTAAAGTCAATCGCTCGGTGGTGTGGCGTTTCCTGGAACGGCACGGCTGGCGCAAGGTGGCTCCGGACACGCGTCATCCCAAAAGTGACCCGCAAGTCCAGGAGGACTGGAAAAAAAACTACCGGAAGAATTGGCAGCCTTGTTGAAAGCGGAGGAGGTTCGCGGACGTCCCGCGCGCGTGATGTTTCAAGATGAGGCGCGGTTCGGGCGGATGGTCCGGATTCGTCGCTGTTGGGCGCCCCGGCCATGGCGTCCCAAGGTGGACAATGGTTACGAACGGCAATTTGTTTACGTCTATGGGGCCGTCAGCCCCATGCAGGGAGAACTGGACTGGAAAATCTGCCCGGAAATGAATACCGAACGGATGAATGAGTTTCTGCAACAAACCAGCCAGGCCCACGCCTCCGAGTTCATCGTGATGATCTTGGACGGGGCCAGTTCCCACCGGTCACAGGAGTTACGGGTGCCGGAGAACATCCGCTTGCACCGCTTGCCGGGTTATTCACCGGAACTCAATCCCCAAGAGCATGTTTGGGATGAACTGCGGGAAAAGGAGTTTCCCAACCGAGTCTTTGACTCGATGGACGGTGTGCTCGCCCAATTGGAAGCCGGGCTGCCTCGCATGGCAGCCAACCCGGAGGCGCTGAAAAGCCTCACGGCATGGCCTTGGATAGTTAGTATCAATATGAACGCAACTTAGAATAAGGCCCGGCGCGGCACCGGCTTAGTCCACTTTTTGTGGTTTAGCATGGCTTCAAGTCCACTTTTTGGGCATTAAGCTCCGATCATCGGGGGGGCAAGTGACCCGGGCTCGATCGAAGCAGGCAGGCAGGAAGCGCAGGCTGAGGTCCTTGGGGGTGGCTGTGGCCGCGCGTCCACACGTAGTCTGAGAGCCGGGCGCATCCGCTCGGCACCCGACTCACGCTGCAGATTCCCGGGTTCCCGTCGCAAAACGACACTCCGGCCCTCTCGCTCCATCCGCCAACCAGCGAAATCGGTGGGTGCGGTAATAGGACCTCCCCGAGACCACAGCTCTCTGCCAAGGCGCATGCTCGGCATCGCGGCATGGCCGGAAATGCTCCCCTCGGCTCCCAACCGTGGGCCGCCCTCGTGTTTCGTAGTAGGCATTTCTCCCCGATACCCAGCGAAACACAAAAGCATGCGAAAATCATGCAACCAATTCGACTCCCCCGATCTTCTCCTTCGCCCTCCAGCCTTTCCCGCCTCGGGCCTCCAGGTTCTCAGGCGCCTTAAGGAAGCGCTGGATTCTGAAGAATGCGCACCTGGACACGAACTCACGTGGAAGGCATTTGCCCGTCTCGTCGGCGCTCCAAAAAGTACGATACAAGACTGGACCATCGACGGAGTGCCAGAGCAGATCACCCGGTTTCTCTGCGGCATCGAACGCCTTTCTGAGCCTCAACGTACCGAGCTTTTCAGAGCCCTCTGCCGGGAATGTCCGCGCTTGCACCATCCCCGATTGAACCATGACCAGACCGGCGTCGGTGCCTTCAGGGTGTTGCTAGCACAAGGCGCTGGCCTGACCTTTCTAAGCGGGCCGACGGATGAAGTCCGGACGTTCGTCCTGACCTGCGCGGGCAACTCAGCGGCTCAGTTGGTCCCGCCCAGGGAGGTGTGTGGGCTGGATGTCCACCGGCCGGACGCATGGGTTCCCGTGCCGGGGGTGGTTTATTTCCAGAATCCGCGCGACACGGCTCAGATCAGGCGGTGTATCCAGGCGATATGGGCAGAGGTCGAGAATTGCGCTGCGGACCTCGTTCTCCTCAATGCCGTCTGGGGCGCGGTGCCCGAGTTGCGGGAGAGAATCATGAGGTGCGCGAAAAAGCGCCATATTCTCGTGGCCGACCAATTCGAGGATGGCCTTCCCGCACGACGGGGCGGACGCGGTCCACTCTACAACGTCGTCACCATAGCCCAGGCTCCAGACCAACGGATCGGCCTGCTCGTTGAAGCTGAAAGTCACAGGCGTCGCCCGCACACTGTACCGCCACCTCAAGAATACAACCTAAATGTTAGTAAATCTGATTCCATCGTACGGCGGGAAGGAGAATGCAGAGAATGAAATATGAAACAACTACGTATTTCACAGTGGCTCTCCTTATCAGGTTCAGCCGAGTTTATCGACGTGTCGACGGACACAATTGGCCGGCGCGCTCACTCGTGGCAGAAAGAGGCAGTCCCGGGGAAGGTGAGATTCAAGTTGCTAAAACTTGGGGAGGGGACTCGCATGGAGCGGAGGTACTATGTCCCGGATCTCGAGGCTTGGCTGGAAGCGGCTTAGCCTCTGACTGCGGTTCAGAGGAGCTACCAGCCGCGCGATCCAGGCGGTTCCACCCAGCCAGTTCCCGCTCGGCCCAGGCAGGTTGGCCGGCGGGCTCCCAGCTCAGTTTCGGGCCACCCCCGGCCTGCCAGCTTGGAGGCACGCCGCCGTACACCGCCTGGAGCGTTGCCCCGCCGGACGTGTGCCCAATTTCAAACGAGATTTGGCTGTCGCTGATTCCCCAGCTCCTGCGCACTGTGACGTAGAATGCCCTGCAACCGTTGCTGGTGATCTTCCGGGTAAGAACAGGGGGCTTCCGGTCCCTTCCCTTCCTGCCGGAAGGCTTGGTCATCTTGGTGAGTGCATGAGACAGGGCGTCCCCATGAACGGGTTTGGCTGGGTCGTAGGGGCTCGGGAAAAACCAGGGAGAGTCCGGGTAGCACGCTCTCTTCCAGGCGGTGTGCGCACGCAGCCACTCGGTCAGGGCATCGGTGATAGGAACGAATGGGTTGACTGCCCCCTGTTTCTTGCCCCTGGCCACGCACAGGGACTTTTTGTCGTCCGTGATCCAGCCTTCGGTGAACGGTGTCGCATCGACACTGAGTTTTAGGACCTCAATCGAACGAAGGCCTGTAAGCCCCTCGAAGGTGAACTGGAACCCCAGCACCGCGGATTTGCCGTGTCGAAAAAAGTGCGATGCCACATCGTGCAACTCATCGGCGGAATGAACCATGAATTCCCTGCAGTGCCGCACGGTGGAGTCGTCGCAGTATCGCGGCCACAGGTCCATTGGGGGGACGTGCCGAATGATTTCGCACCGGGCTGCCCAGAGCAACGCATTCCGGAGAGTGTTAAGCTCCAGGTCGACCGTCCTATCTCCGCTCCCTCGACTGACCTCTGAAACGCGCCGGTCGTGGTACTTGTCGCAGGTCGCAACCGTGATATCGTCGATCGGTATCTCAGACCAGAACGCCCGGAGCACCTGGACATTGGTAGCCTCGGCCTTGTGCGTCGAAACTGGCCTGGCCTTTCGTTTGCGATCAGGGTACCCGTCCTCCTCGTATCTGTCCAGGCACTCGCCTACCGTGATCGCGCGCGGTGGCGGCTCGGCTACGGCGTAGGGCGACTCTCCCTTGTCCTCCATGGAGCGTCTGCGCCTGAACTCGACTACGGCCAGTTTGAGGTTTTTCGTCCCCAAAGACCTCCAGGTGCGTTTGCCGTTGATCGTAGGATGTTCGTGCATCCAGCCGGAACCTGCGTGACGATACACGCCGTCGGCTACGAGCTCGTAGTGATAGGCCGATTTCTCCGATTTCATGCGCTGTACTATATTTTGTACTATACGCCGATCTGGATCGTGAAAACAAGCCGGAAATTGACTAAGGAGCTCCGCAATGTAAGTGCTTGCTGGAGAAATCCTTATAAAATGGTCGGGACGGTGAGATTTGAACTCACGACCTTCTGAACCCCATTCAGACGCGCTACCAAGCTACGCTACGTCCCGGCCATAAGTCCCCGCTCGGATGAGCAAGGACATTGGCGATCATAGGATCGTTCCGTGCGGTTTTCAACAACTTTTCCCACAAGTTTTCGCGCCCCGCAGCCTGATCGGGAGCAAGCCCCCCCGCCAAAGGTCTGCCCCCGCTCTCCAACGCTTGGCAATCGCCCTGTGAACTAATCCAGCACCTTGACAACCACCACGGTCAGATCGTCCTGCTGCGTTGCCCCGCGTGCAAACTCCTGCACGGCCGCACGGAGTGCTTCCACAATCTCCACCGCAGCCCTATGGCGGTTGGTCCGAACCACTTCCAAGACGCGTTCGACTCCAAAAAGCGTGTTATCCGGGTCCACGGCCTCCTCGAACCCGTCCGTGAGAAACAGTGCCGTGTCGCCGGGCTCCAGCGCCACTCTGGCTTCGATATACGCGGTGTCGGAACGCATTCCCAGCGGGATGTTCGTTCGCCGGAGCTTCGTCTTGATCTCGCCTTGAAGTCCCAGAACGTATCCGGGCGGATGCCCCGCGTTCACGTAGGTCAGGGTCCGTTGCGCCGCATCCAGCCTCGCCAGCAATACCGTGACAAACAGTTCCTGCCCCACGTCTTCCGCCAGTGCCCGATTCGCCCTGGTGAGGACCTCTCCAACGCTCTCGCGATGCATGCCCACGACCCGCAGGTACGCTCGCGTTTCCGCCATCAGCAACGCGGGGCCTATCCCATGGCCGGTCACATCTCCAACAACAATCCCCACCCCTTCGTTCAACATGGGCATGTAGTCGAAGTAGTCGCCTCCAGTGGCCTCAGCCGGGTAGGAAGCGCCGGCGATGTCAAAGCCGGGCAGCGCCGGCGGGCCCTTGGGGAAAAGTCGCTGCTGAATCTCCCGGGCGACCCTGAATTGCTCGGCGGTCGCTCGCAAAACTCGCTCGGCTCGCTTCCGCTCGGTGATATCGCGAATGAAGGCGATGAACCAGCGCTTGCCATCCATCTCCATGTCGCTGAACCCAATCTCGACCGGCACCTCCCGCCCGTCTTTGTGCCGCCCCAAGGTTTCCAGCATGTGCCTATGGAGGGAGCCCCCCCCGGTTTCGCAGGGACAACAGAGCCCCACAGGCTTTTCAGCCGACATTTGGTCCGGCACCAGATCCAGGAAACTCATCCCGATGATCTCGACCCGGCTGTATCCGAAGACCCCTTCCACCGCCGCATTGGCAAAACGGATCTCGATCTCCTCGTTCATGAGGACCACGGCGTCCGGGGAGTTCTCCCACAGCAAGCGGTAGCGCAACTCGCTCTCGCGCATGCTCAATTCCGCCTGCCGGCGCCCCTCACGATTCGCGGCTTCCCGAAGTTCCCTCTCGACCGCGGGCACCAGCCGGCCTAGCTGCCCCTTCATCAGATAATCGTGCGCTCCGGCCTTCATGGCAGCGACAGCGGTGGCCTCTCCGATCCCGCCCGAAACGATGATAAACGGCAGGTCATGCCCAGCCTCCTGCAGTATTCTCAGAGCGGCCGGCGCGTTGAATCCCGGCATCTGGTGGTCCGAAAACACGAGGTCCCAAGCCTGGGCTGCCAGCGCCTCACGCATGCCCTCCGCCGTTTGAACGCGTTTCCACAGGACATCGTAGCCTCCCTGGCGCAGGAGATTCACCAGCAACAGGGCGTCAAACTCTGAGTCCTCGATCACCAAGGCACGAAGCGGCTTTTTCATCACATCATCAAGCTCCCGATAGCACTCTATGGCTGAGCCCGGACCGCCGGGCCGGGCGCAACGACCGGCCACAAGCGATCGGTCCCGCCCTCAACCCATGGCCAGTTTAGGCTTCCCGGACCAGCCAACGCCAGTCGATTCGTTGGGGTATCGAGCCTCATCGCCGCAGGTGGATA
>Ga0209514_10009476_pt1 | contig 10710 bp, 8 predicted proteins | sample Subgrocontami58m_FD_187452 | JGI IMG/M metagenome (GOLD analysis project Ga0209514, IMG submission 187452) | Subsurface groundwater microbial communities from S. Glens Falls, New York, USA - GMW37 contaminated, 5.8 m (SPAdes) (version 3) | ecosystem: Environmental > Aquatic > Deep subsurface >...
GAGCGCGGCGGGCAGGTGTTCATTTCGACGCATTCGCCGGACTTCCTGAATGCCGCGCAGGTTGACGAAGTGTTCTGGCTCACGAAGAGCGCGGGCTACACGACGATCCATCGGGCTTCCGAGGACGCCCAAGTGCGCGCCTACATGGACGAGGGCGACCAGATGGGCTATCTGTGGAAGCAAGGGTTTTTCGCGGGAGCCGATCCGCAATGAGCGAGATCGTGTTTCTCCTCGAGGAATCCTCCGCAGAGGCCATGCTCCAAGGACTCCTGCCAAAGGTGCTGCCACCGGGGCGCCCGCATCGCTGCATCGTGTTCGAGGGTAAGCAGGACTTGGAAAAGCAGATGGTCAAGCGCATGCGCGGCTATCTCGTACCGGGCGCGCGCTTCGTCGTGCTCCGGGATCAGGACGCAGGCGACTGCAAGAAGATCAAGGACCGGTTGGTTCGCAAGTGTGCGGATGCCCGGCGGAAGCACGCGCTCGTCCGCATCGCATGTCATGAACTCGAGAGTTGGTACCTGGCGGATTTGGCGGCGGTCGAGAAGGGGTTGGGGGCCAAGCGACTGGTCAGGCTTCAGGGTGAACGTCGCTTCCGCGCGCCGGACTCGATTGCGAGCCCGTCCCGGTTGCTCAAGGAAATCGCCCCGGGGTATCAGAAGGTCGGCGGGTCGCGCGCGATCGGGCCCCACTTGGATCCGACGAATCAGCGGTCGCGAAGTTTCGCCGTGTTCGTGGATGGGGTGAGGCTAGTGTGTGACTCCATGAAGACCGTGCTGTGACAGTTGGGGTGCTTCGATGGGTTCATGTCAGCAGGGCGCTTCCGGCAAATGAACCGAATATCGTCCATGTTGATTGAATGATTGTTTCTTGCATTCGCGCCTCCTTGCTCTCCTGGTCCTTGCCGACCATTCGGATCACCGTTGAGACCCCTACAGAAAGAATGAAGATCGCCGCGAGCGCCACTGTGCTGAGTTCCAGCGCTGCTGGCATGAACTCATCGAACACTGGTACTTATACCACAAGCGGCCCGAAAAATCAAGAGGGCGGGAGAGAGGCGGGAGAGAATCAGCAGGATCGGGGGCTCAACCCGCTGCAAGCCCGGTCATTCTCGTTCGTCGGGATCGCCGTTGGGTCGTCTTTGGATCGTGCCTTGACTGCCCCTACTTCGCGTGCTACCGTCGAACTGGTCACTCTTCCTTCACCGTTCTGGAGCGATCGATGGACCTCTGCGGAAGCTGCGGCGCCTTCACCCCGGTTGGGGCCAAGTTCTGCGCCGCGTGCGGCAAGCGCGTGATTCGTGACTCCCGGGCGCGGCGGGCCCCGGGCGGCGCCGACCCTGCGCGCGGAGGCATTCCGCCGACCCGCTCCGGTGGCGGCGGCCGTTCCGCCGCGCTTCCGCTCGCCGGTGACGCCCCAGGTCTCGTCTCCGAGAGCGGCGGCCAAACCATGGAAGCCGACCGCACGACGCGCTGTCCGAGTTGCGGCCTTCCCGTGCCCAGCGACTTCCAGTTCTGCGGGCGCTGCGGGGCGAGCATGGCCGGGCGCTCCCAGACCGCCCCCGCCCCGCGCCCCCGGGGACAGGCGAAACTGCTTCGCCTCGACACCACGGGCAAGCCCCTCGAAACCCACAAGCTCGACCGCAGCGAGCTGACGTTCGGGCGGGGCGCGGATCTCTCCTTCCCCGCCGACACCCTCCTGTCCCGTCGGCACGCGCGCGTCTTCTACAACCCGAGCGGAGGCCTGTCCCTGGAGGACCTGAACAGCCGCAATGGTACGTACGTCAGGGTGCGCAAGGAAGCCGATCTGCGCAATGGCGACCACCTGCTCGTGGGCCAGATCCACTTTCGCTTCGAGGTCGCGGCGACGCCGGCTGCCGGCGCGGACCCGCTCATCGCCGAGGACGTGCCCGCGGCAGGCGGATTCGGGCCCACCGCGCCCTTCGGCGGGAAGGATCCACGGGTTGCCGCGCGCCTCTTTCGGGTCTTGCAGAGCGGCGGGGACGGGGCCGTGGCGATGATCGGCCCGGCCGGCCTGACGATCGGTCGGGAGAAGGGGAACCTGGTGTTCCGCAAGGACACCACCCTGTCGCGAGAACACGCGCGCATCGTGGTCGCAGACGGGGGTTTTCGGGTGAAGGACCTGGAAAGCCGCAACGGCACGTATCAGCGCATCCGGGGCATCGTGGACCTTCTGGACGGCGACGTATTCCGTCTGGGGGAGCAGATCTTCGCGGTGGAGTCCGCGTAGTCGGGAGGCGGGTCATGGACCTGATCGTGGTGCAGGTCTCGGGAGCGGGCCGGGGCAAGGTGCAGGTCTTCGACCGGCTGCCGGTGACCATCGGGCGTGATCCCGCGAACGACGTGGCCTTCGATCCAGCGCGGGACGCCGAGGTCTCGGGCTTCCACGCGGAGGTGGTGGAGGAGGCGGGGAAGCCGGTCTTGCTCGACCGGGGCAGCAAGGGCGGGACGTACGCGGGCGGCCGCCGTTCCGACCGGATCACGCTGGAGAACGGGTCCGAGGTCGAGTTGACGCGGGGCGGGCCGCGGCTGCGATTCCTCCTGGGCCGCACGGCCGTCCTGGTCCGCGAATCGGGTCCGGATCAGGGCAAGGTGGAAGTGCTCGGCCCCGGCGCCTGGACGCTCGGCCGCGGTCGAAGTTGCGACGTGCGCTTCCCCGCCCAAGAGTCGGCGGTCTCCCATTCCCATGCGCGCCTGACCGTGCGCGACGGCGATGCGGAGATCCAGGATCTGGAGAGTAGGAACGGGCTGCTCATCGACGGACGGAAGGAGCAGTGTGCGCGGCTGCGCGACGGGTCCATCGTGGAATTGGGGGCGGGGGGGCCGCGCCTGAGGATGGTGCTGGCCGGGGCGCTGCCCGGCGGCGCGATTCTCGGATCGACCGGACCGCGCTGGATGACGCGCACGGTGGGGGACGTCTTCCGCGGTGCGTCGCAAGCAGCGGATGGGCGTGGGGTGATCGGCGGCGCGGGGGCCTACGTCACGGAAGCCGGGCGTGGCCTCGCGCGCGACACGGCGCCGGGCGTGCGAGCGGTCCTGTGCGGGCTGGTCGCCGCCGTGCTGGCGCTTGCCGTCTGGCAGGGCCACGCGTGGTACGCGCTCGCGGATCGGGCGGGGGACGCGAAGAGCGCGGCGCTGGACGCGCACCGGACGGCGCACGATGCGCGCCGCGCCGCGCAGGACGGCGCTGAGCGTGCGGCGCGCGCACTGGCGCCGATGCGCGAGTCTATGTTGGCCTTGCAGGCGGACTTGACCCGGTTGCGCGCGGAGGCGGATAAGACTCGAGCCGGATTTCAGCCCTTGATCGAGCGCTCGCGGGCGGCGTTGGTGCAGGTGATCGTCCAGCGGTCCGATGGGAACGGCGGTACCGGGACGGGCTTCTGCGTTTCCGCGGACGGGTTCATCGTCACCAACCGCCATGTGGTGGAAGGCGCGGCCGAGGGGAAAGTGGCGGTCCTGTTCGCCCACATGAAAGGCGCGAGCGCCGTGGTCGCGGAAGTCGTGCGCATTTCGAGCGAAGAGGATGCCGACCTCGCGGTGCTCAAGGTGAATCTGCCGGGGAGCCTGCCGCTCCTCGACGTGTGGCCCGAAAGTGCGCCCGCCCAGGGGATGGAAGTGCTGGCGCTGGGCTTCCCCGGCATCTTCAAGCGTATTGACCTGGAGCACTCGGGGGAACAGGTGCTGGTACATCTGCGGGAGCCGAGTGAGGCGAACGAGACGCTGGCCACGATCGGCTGGGTGGCGCGCGTGCTGTCGGACGTCGTGCTGGTGAATTGCACCGCCTTCCCGGGGAGCAGCGGCAGCCCGGTGCTGGACCGCGAGGGCCGAATCGTGGGCGTGATGTACGCCATGGCACTGGCGCATGGGAGGACCTTCGCGCCGGCGAAGGCCGAACTGGACTCGGAACTGCGCGGCGCAGAGACGGTCACGATGCTGGTGCCCGCGGAGAAGGTGCGGGAGATCCTGCGCGACGCGGGGGCCGGGAGATAGGGCCGGTCAGGACCACGTCGTTCGAGCAGCGCACACGTGAAGGCCCGTGAATCATGGCCCCGGGCGTGGTGCGGGGGGCGGCGAAGCTCAGTCGCAGAGGGCAGCCCCCCCAAGCTTGGTCGGGAAAAGGGCGAAAAGCGATCTGCTACTTGCTCCTCGTAGCCAGGACTACCCGGAATCCAACGGCGTTGCTGCGGTCTGAATCCCCAGCGAGTCCTCGGCGGTTTGCGCACCGCGAATTCTGTGGCTCGAAGTCGAACCACGAATCGCCCCGCACCACGTGGTGCTCCCATGTGCCACCAACCCTATCTGGATCGGTATCGTATCCAGAAAACGCGTAGGCGTCATACTCATCGAGATCGTCCCTGCAATACTCCGAGACATTGCCTGCCATGTCGTGCAGGCCAAACCAGTTCGGCGAGAATCTGCCGATCGGCGAGGTCAAGTGGAACCCGTCATCCCAGATCGTGGGCATCGCGTTTCCCGCCCTCGCAGGTGGCGGCCAGTCCTTCCCCCATGGATACACGTTCTGATCGTCACCGCCCCGCACCGCCCACTCCCATTCCGCTTCTGTAGGCAGCCGGAATCCCAGCTTCTCGCAGAAGTCGGTCGCGTCCTGCCAGTTAACGTTCACCACGGGCTGGCTGGCCCCGTTCAAGGACTCACCGCGGATCCCTCCGCTGTCGTGCCCCGGACGAAAGTGCTTCCGGAATTCGTCGTTGGTGACTTCGTACTTGGCCAGCAGGAACGGCTGCGTGATTCGCACCCTATGGCGCCGTTCATCCTTGTTTCGTCCGGGCTCGTCGTCCGGACTGCCCATCCAGAATTCGCCAGCTGGAATCAGTATAAGCACGATGCCCGTCGACTTGTGCCGGAACTCCGGTCGTCCCTGAGCGTTGCTTCCGAGCGGCTCCAGTAGCGCCATGACCTGCGGCACGATCACTTCTGTCGGCATCTCTGTCACTTGCTGCTCGAAGAGCGCGGTGTATTCTGCGGGCTCCGTGACGGCCACCCACCGCACCGCATCCGCGTGTGCGCTCGACGTGCCCTGCCAACCCTTGAATCGCCAGCCCGCCGCCGGCTTGGCCTCCAGCATGACTTCCGCACCGTGCCCATGTTGCGGACCAGGGGGGTGCGCTGTAACGGTGCCGCCGTGCGTTGGCTCCGAGCGAATCGCCAGGGCATGGCGCGCTGTCGCCAGTACCACCCGAATCCCGTCGATGCAGACAAAGTCCGGCGTCCGACCCGCACGCTTCGCGCACCGCACGTCACCGCGCTTGTAGAAGATGAATGAGCCACCCCGGCTGACCTTGGACGCACATCTGTCCCCCCGTGCGGGCACGGCAGCATCGGCCGGTTCTTCGGGGTAGGCGTCCTCCCAATCCCCGCACCACTCCGCCAGGTTTCCCTCCATGTCGCGCAGACCGTAGTCGTTGGGCGAAAATGTGCCGACCGGTGAGGGCCCAGCGAACCCGTCGTCATACGACGCGGGCAGGAACGAGGCCGAATCCTTCGCCCACTCGTCGAACTCTTGCTGGTACTTCTTCTTATCTGTTGTCTCCTTATTAAGGTGCTCGATGCGTGCGGTGGTGTCCAGGAAATTCCCTGCCCTCGCGGGAGGCGGCCAGTCCTTCCCCCACGGGAATACGTGTTTGTCGTCGCCGCCCCGTGCCGCCCACTCCCATTCCGCTTCTGTAGGCAGCCGGAATCCCAGCTTCTCGCAGAATTCGGCCGCGTCCAGCCAGTTCACGACCACGGGTTGGCTAGACTGCCCCTTGCCCTCGCCGCTGTCGTGCCCCGCGCGGAAGTGCCTCTGGAATTGATCGTTCGTGACCTCGTACTTCCCCATCAAGAACGGCTTCGTGATCTTCACCCGATGCCGCTTCTCGTCACTCTCCCGATACGCCTCGTCGTACGGGCTGCCCATCCAGAACTCGCCCGCAGGAATGAGCACCAGCACGATTCCTGTCACCTTGTGCCGATACTCCGCTCGTCCCTGCTGATTGGTTCCCAGCGACTCCAGCAGCGCCAAGACCGTCGGCGCAATCTCTTCGGACGGTCTTGGTGGTTCCCTCTCGAAGAGCGCGGTGTATGCCGTCGGCTTGGTCACGAGCACGTGAAGCACTGCGTCCGCAGGCGCGTCCGACGTGCCCTCCCAGCCCTTGAACTGCCAACCCGCCGATGGCTTCGCCTCCAGCATGACCTGCGCACCGCGCCCATGCTCCGGGCCCGGGGGAATTGTCGTGACCGCGCCGCCGTGCGTCGGCTCCGAGCGAACCGTCAGCGCGTGGCGCGCAGTGGACAGCTCCAGCACCACGCGGAACCCGGTCCAGCCATCACGATGGTCCGGTGAAACAGCGCTACGCTTCGCGCACCGCCCGTCCGTGCGTTCGAAGGACCGCCACGAACCGCCCCTCATGCACTTGGAATCACGGGTGATCAGCCCTGCCGGATCGATGGCGGTATCTGTCGATGCATCGGAGTACCGCTCGACCCAATCCCAGCACCACTCCGCCACGTTGCCCTCCGTGTCGTGCAGGCCGTAGTCGTTGGGCGAGAATGTGCCGATCGGCGACGTCACCGCGAACCCGTCTTCATACGATGCGGGCAGGACCGAGCCTGGATCTTTCGTCCGACACTTGTCACGGTATTCCGCATACGCACCCCCCAGAAAGTCTTGTGCCCGCAACGCGTGCCCCGTGGCGTCGCAGAAGTTCCCTGCCTTTGCGGGCGGCGGCCAATCTTCCCCCCAGGGGAAGACGTTCTTCTCGTCACCGCCGCGTGTCGCCCACTCCCATTCCGCTTCTGTAGGCAGCCTGAATCCCTGCATCTTGCAGAAGTCGGTCGCGTCCAGCCACGTCACGTTCACCACTGGCTGGCTGCCGCCGTTCAAGGACTGGGGCCCCAGCGGACCGCGATAGAGGCTCGTGGTCGCCTCCCCGCTGTCGTGGCTCGCACGGAAGTGTTCCCGGAACTGGTCGTTCGTGACCTCGTATTTCGCCAACAGGAACGGCTGCGTGATCCGCACCCTATGGCGCAGTTCCCCTTGTTCTCGGTCTTGCTCGTCGTCTGGGCTTCCCATCCAGAACTCGCCCGCCGGGATCAGAACCAGTACGATTCCTGTCGCCTTGTGCCGAAACTCCGGTCGTCCTTGTGGGTTGTTTCCCAGCGGCTGCAGCAACCGCAGCACCTCAGGCGAGATTTCTTCTTCCGCTGGCTCCCCCGCGAACTGGAGCGCGCCATTCCCCGCAGGCGTTGCCCGATCCGTGCCGCGTCCTCGCAGCAGTCCCGCGACTGCCGTTGCGGCCACCAGCCCGCACGCGATCAACGCGATCTTCCAGGGGCGCGTGGCGTCTGTAACCGTCCGACCCGATCCCGACGAAGGCGCCGGACCCGGCGCAGGTCGCGTCTTCCCCCATGCCCCGCCCAACGCCGCCCTCAACGCCGCCGCAGTCGCCGGCCGGTCTCCCGCCTCCTTCGCCAAGGCCGCCATCACCGCGGCTTCCACACCGACGGGTACGTCGGAGCGCGCCTTGCGCAGCCCCTCCGGTACCTCGTTTGCCACCTTCCACAGGAGCTTCCGCTGAGTTTCCGCCTGGATCGGCGCGTGTCCCGCGAGCATCTCGTACGTGATCGCCCCCACGGCGTACACGTCTGTCTGGTGGTCCACAGGGTCCCCAGCCGCCTGCTCCGGGCTCATGTATGGCAGCGTCCCCCAACCCGCGTACGTCCGCGAGGCGCCTGCCCTCGTTCCGCCTACCTCGGCGCTATCCTCCACCACCCTTGCGATCCCGAAGTCCAGCACCTTCACTCGCAGTCGGTTCGTGCCCCACCCGTCCACCAGCACGTTCTCCGGCTTCAGGTCCCGGTGGACCACGCGGTTCGCGTGCGCGTACTCCGCCGCATCCAGGATCCCGTGCGCGATCGCCAGCGCCGGGCCCAGGGCCAGCCGTCCCTCGGACTTGAGGATCTCCCGCAGGGTCAGCCCCGCTGCCAGTTCCATCACCAGGTAGAGCTGTCCTTCCTCGCTCACCCCCGCGTGCGTGCAGTGCACGATCCCCGGGTGGTTCAGTCCCGCCAGCACGCTGCCTTCCTGGATGAACTTCTCCCGGAATCGCACGCCGCCGGTGAACTCGGGGGCCATCAATTTCACTGCGCACGGCCGCTTGAGCAGGACGTGTTCCGCCCGCCACACCGAGCCCATGCCGCCGACGCCGATGCGCTCGACCAGCCGGTAGACCTTGTCGATCACGCGGCCGGGGACGAAGGGCGCCGGGCCGGAGGGCGCTCCGGACGAGGGGGCGGCATCGAGTCGCGCGGGACCGGCGTCACCGCCACCGCGGGCTGGGCCGGTGGTCTCGTGCCCGCACTCCGGGCAGAAGCGGTGCTCGGGGGAGACTTCGACCCGGCAAGCGGGGCAGGTGCGTACGGCGGGGGACATCTACCATACCTCTGCGATCAGGTGCCGGTGCGATTCTACGCCCGGGCGCAGGCCCAGGCAAGCGCGCAACCCATTCCTCCAATCCGCGGTTCCGAGCATGAAGTCCTCGCGCACGTGTTCGATCTCCTGCATGCTGTCGGTGCAGTCACCGTCACGGAGTCCTCCTGGACCTTTCCGGTCCGGAGGTATGGGCCCGGTTGCGAGTGCATGCGGCAATGAACTACGCGTGGGGCTCCGGGAAGATCGTTTCTCGTAGATCGCCGTGGTATCCTCGAAGCCGACGAACTCCATGGGCTCGCCTCTCTGGGGTTGCCACGCGTATCCATTTCGAGTTGACCAACGATGGGAACCGAGAAGGAAGTCGAGAGGGTTCAAGGTGCAGCATACGTGCGTCTGGCCAGTCGCGCGACGGTCGGGCTGAATCCAGCTGAAACGGTACAGGATGAGGCGGATCTTTCCTTTGCGTCGGGTGTTTTGGTTTCGAGAGGCAAGCGGGTGTTTGTTGCCACCGCAGCCCACTACCTCGATGAAGTGCCGCCCGCCGAAATGACGATAATGTTCTGTTCTGAACTGGCAGGCAGTGGCAAGAACCTCGCAGAGGTGAAGGAGGGAATTGAATCAGGCGATGCAGGGGTCTTCTTAGCAGACAAGCTCGCCGTCCTTTCTCACAGGCTCGGCTCAGTCGTAGAGGACGTCGCACTGATCGAGATTTCCCCTTCATCTGTTCGCCCGGGATGCTGGAGCTACCCGCTGGGATCCAGGGACTGCGAGGATGCGATGCCGCAAGAAAGTGAATCTGTGTGGATCGCTGGCCTACCCAGCATGTCCCACATCCGGCTAGGGAAAAAACAATTGGCCAGAGTTCTGCAGGTTAGGCAATGCCCGACGGTTCAGGTTACGAATCCTGAGAATTGGTCGACCTTTGATCCGGAATGCCACTTTGCCATCAAGTACGAGGTTGCCAAATTGCCAGACAGACTTCCGCCCCAGGGGCTGAGCGGCAGTGGGGTCTGGCGCATGAGCTTCAAGCGTACTGAATCCGGTCTGGAGATACCGTCACCCGTTCTCATCGGAATCCAGATTGCCCATAACGATGTCCGAGGATGCCTTAAGGTGACCAGCGTTCGCCGCCTGTTGAACCTCCTTCCTTCGACCTAGGCCGGTAGCCCCGTCGATTATTCTGGGGGATTCTTGGGGCGTTCCTCATCGTGCGCCAGGTCTACAAGGCGCGTCGTCTGTTCCGTTCCCTGAGCGCAGCGTCGATGGTCGACGTCATCCAGTGGGAAAGGCACCGCCGAGCACGCCAGCATGGTCAAGGTCTATCTGCTCGGCAGCCGATCGGTGGCCCGCAGCGGCGATTTCAGCTCCTATCGCCCACTACGGCTCCACGCCTTCGTCGGCCGCGGCCTCGTCGGTCGCGTCCACCGCGCGCGCGACCGACGTCAGGGGCGGGAGGAGCGCACCGCCCGCACCTCCTCCACCGTCAGGCTCACCGTCCCGAAGTCCTCTTCGACCTTCCCCGTCAGCAGGTACGGCCGCGCGTGCGAGAGCATCCGGCAAAAGCGCGCGTAGGGCTCCGGGAAGAACGTCGTCTCGTAGATCGCGGTGGTGTCCTCGAAGCTGACGAATTCCATCGGCTCGCCCTTCTTCGTCTGCACCACCTTGCCGGTGACCCACCAGCCGAGCACCGTGACGCGGCGGCCGGCGTGGCGGGCGAGCTCGCAGGCGGGCACCCGCTTCACCCCGGCGAGCGCCTTCTCCCACAGCGTGAGCGGGTGGCGTGACGCCAGGAACGTCAGCGTCTCCACCTCCTGGGCGAGCATCTGCTCCTCGGAGTACGCCGGCACCGCTGCGGGCAGCACGTCGGGCGACATCTGCGGGAACAGCGACAGCTGCGCGTCGCGCGCGCGGCGTCTTCCGCGGCCGCCGCCTCCGCCGCGCGCCGAGTGCGCAAGCTGCAGCCGCCACATCATCTCCGGACGGGTGCGCGGCGGGTCGCCGACGCGGTCGAGGGCTCCCGCCTTGATCAGCAGCCGCGCGTCGGACGGATCGGGATCGACCCGCGCGAGGAACTCCTCGAGCGATCGATACGGCCCCGCCTCTTCCCGCGCGGCGAGCACCGCCTCGACGGCCGCCTGCTTGAGGCCGCGGACCTGCATGAGGCCCACACGGACGGCGCGCGCGCGGCCGGTCCACTCCCGCCGGCTTTCGTTCACGTCGGGCGGCAGCACGGCCAGGCCCATGCGCCGGGCCTCGCTCACG
>Ga0209514_10009478_pt1 | contig 10706 bp, 10 predicted proteins | sample Subgrocontami58m_FD_187452 | JGI IMG/M metagenome (GOLD analysis project Ga0209514, IMG submission 187452) | Subsurface groundwater microbial communities from S. Glens Falls, New York, USA - GMW37 contaminated, 5.8 m (SPAdes) (version 3) | ecosystem: Environmental > Aquatic > Deep subsurface >...
GAGCCGCTCACGAGCGGGCTCTTCGCAGAGGCGGAGCGCGTGCTGCGCGCGCAGTACGACCCGGAGTGGGGAGGCTTCGGCCGCGCGCCGAAGTTCCCGCCCGCCTCGACGATCGAGCTCCTCCTGCGCCGCGGCGTCTTCGACCTCGCGCTCGGCACGCTCGACGGCATGCGTACGGGCGGCATGTACGACCTCGTCGGCGGCGGCTTCCACCGCTACTCGGTCGACACCCAGTGGCTCGTGCCGCACTTCGAGAAGATGCTCTACGACAACGCGCTCCTCGTCCCCGCGTACCTCCACGCATGGGTGCTGACGGGAGAGGCGAGCTATCGCAGCGTCGTCGAGGACACGATCGAGTACGTCCTGCGCGAGCTGCGCCTCGACGGCGGCGGTTTCGCGTCCGCCCAGGATGCGGACACCGAAGGCGTCGAGGGGCTGACGTTCACGTGGACCGCGGAGGAGCTCGAGGGGGCGATCGGCCCGGGTCGCGGGCAGCTGCTCCAGCCTTTCGAGCACGGGCGCTCGATTCTGCGCGGCCGGCTGAGCGCGGACGAGCGGTCGGCGCTCTTCGAGCTCCGTGAGCGGCGCCCGAAGCCGCTTCGCGACGACAAAGCGATCGCCGCCTGGAACGGGCTGATGCTCGCCGCTCTGGCCGAGTCCGGCCGGCGGCTCGAGCGCGCGGACTGGCTGGACGCCGCCCGCGGGCTCGCCGGGTTCCTGCTCGGCCCGCTCTCGGACGGCGGGCGACTGCACCGCACGTGGCGGAACGGCGTCGCGAAGGGAACCGGCTACCTCGAGGACTACGCGAACGTCGCGCACGGTCTCTACGAGCTCCACGTGGCGACGGGCGAGCTGCGCTGGCTGCACGAGGCGCACCGGCTCGCCCGGCTCGCGGTCGAGCTCCATGGCGACGAGGAGCTCGGCGGGTTCTTCCTCACGCCCTCCGACGGCGAGGCGCTCGTCGCGCGCCAGAAGGACCTCGACGACAACCCGACGCCCTCGGGCAACTCGATGCTCGCCTTCGTGCTGCTCCGGCTCGCGCGGGTCTGGGGGGACGACGAGCTCGAGCGGCGGGCGGTCGGCGTGCTGCGGCTCGTCCGCGACGTGATCCCGCGCGCCCCCTCGGCCTTCGGGTGGGCGCTCTGCGCGCTCGACCTGCACCTGTCGCCTCCGCGAGAGCTTGCGATCGTCGGCGGCCCCGACAGCGAGGTCGCGCGGGCCGCCCTGCGCGGGCTCGACGCGAACGCCGTCGTCGCCTTCGGGCCGGGGGAGGACGTTCCGCTGCTCGCCGGCAAGACCCTCGTCGACGGCCGGCCCGCGGTCTACGTCTGCGAGCGCTTCGCCTGCCGCGCGCCGGTCACGGAGCCCGACCAGCTCTAAACGCCGAGGCTGCTTCTGCCGATGGGGGAGGGATGCGTCTCCGGACCCTGCTTGCCACCGTCGCGCTCGCCGCGGTGGCCGCCGCGTCGGCTTACGGAGAGGCGCGGCCGTTGCGCCCGGGCGACGCCGCCGTGCTGAAGCGCTCCGCGACCACCGAGGAGCGCGTCGCGGAGACCGTTGCGAAGCGGCTGACGCGTCTGTCGCCGGTCGTGCGCTGCGGGGCGCTCGGGATCAGCGTGCCCGCGGGGATGCTCGTGACCGGCATCACGCTGCTGCCGGTCCACGGACCGGCCGACTACTTCTTGCTGCTGCCCCAGATGTGCAACTACCTGTCCTGGTTCCGGCAGTCGCCGGAACGGTACGACCCGGACGCCTGCCGGGACAGCGCGTGCCTCCAGCTCGCGGCGAACGCGGCCCTCGCGCTCGCCACCGTCTCGCACGAGTCGTACCACGTGCTCGGCTACCGGCTCGAGAAGCAGGTCGAGTGCTACGGCATGCAGTCGATCTGGTACGTCGCGACGAGCCTCGGTGCCTCCGTCGCCGAAGGCCAGCGGATCGCCGCGTTCTATCTGCGCACGACGTACGCGCGCCGTCAGCAGACGACGCCGGCGTACTGGTCGGCCGAGTGCCGCGACGGCGGCACGTACGATCTGCGCCCCGCCAGTCACGGCTGGCCGAGCTAGCAAGAAGGGGGGCCGTAGCCCCCCTCTCTGCCAGACCTGGACGTTCGCCCTAGCGAACGCCGCTGTACACCGAGCCGAACGGCACCCAGGCGCCTGTCGCGCCGCCGCCCCACCGGATGAGCGTCTCCTGCTCGAGCGGGAAGTTGTCCTTCGGACCGGTCTGGAGCGACACGCCCGGGAAGAGGAAGGGGTTCTTCGCCTTCTTCGGGTCGAGGTTCTTCAACGCGCGCATCAGGCCGGCGCGCGTCGGCGTCTTGCCGGCGTTCTTCAACCCGTAGACCATCGTCCACGCGTTCGCGAGGCCGTAGAACGTGAGCCCGTTGTTCGGGTCCAGGCTCGGCGCGTACTGAGCAAGGATCTGCTTGCCCAGTGCGATGCCCGGCTGGCTCGCCGTCGAGACGACCGTCGCGTCGAGGAGATACGAGACGGAGATCGCCCCGTCCACCTTGCCCCCGTTGGACGCCGCGAGCTTCATGAAGGTCGACGAAGCCGAGACGTTCGTGACGAAGGTGTCGGTCGGGCTCCAGCCCACCTTCGGCGCCGTCGCGAGCGCCGTGATCGCGGTACCCGGCGTGGCGAAGATGATGAAGGTGTCGGCGCCCGCCGCCTTGATCGCGAGGATCTGCTGCGCCACGCTTGCTGCGCCCGAGTCGTACGGCTGGGCGCTGACGATCTGGGTCTTCTTGGCGCCCAGGCCGACGCGCAGGCCGGCGAGATAGTTCTTGCCGAAGGCGTCGTTCTGGTAGAGGACGCCGATCTTCGCGTTCGGCAGGTTCTTGACGATGTACTTGCCATAGATCTTGCCCTCGCCCGGATAGTCGGTCTGGAAGCCGATCGTCCACGGGTACTTCTTCGCGGAGAAGCCCCAGTACGAGTCGCCGGTGGCAAGCAGGACGTGCGGAACCTTCTTCTTGTTCAGGTAGTCCCAGACCGCCAGGTTCGGCGCGGTGCCGAGGCTCGAGTAGTCCGCGAAGACCTTGTCCTGCTCCACGAGCTGCTGCGTGAGCGGCACGGTCTTCGACGGGTCGTAGCCGTCGTCCAGGATCGAGAAGTCGATCTTGCGCCCGTTGACTCCGCCGTGGTCGTTGACGTAGTCGAAGTAGGCCTTCTCGGCCGCCGGGATGATCTTGTAGAGCGACGCCGGCCCCGTGAGCGGGAATGTCCCGCCGATCTTGATCGACGACGAGGTCACGCCCGGATCCAGCCGCTGCGCGCCAGAGGCGGCCGTGACCGCGATGCTGCCGACGACCGCAGCCCCGGCGACAATCGCCAGGATTCTGCCCTTCATACCCATCCGACCCTCCATGACGTTGGGAAATGCCCGATTCGAAGAAAGACCGAGCGTGACGATTATGACGTCCTCGGATCCGATTAGATAGTTGGAGTTGAACGCCGAGTCAAGCCTGGGCGCGGCGGCGCCGACCGAGCTTCGAGAGGATTCCGACGACCCCGTTCGGGAGCACGATCATGATCAGGATCACGATCAGGCCGAAGACGACGTCCTGGCCGTGCGCCGAGCCGATCACGGGGATGCTGGCCGAGACCGTCGGAAGCAGCGCGATGAACGCCGCCCCGGCGAGCACGCCCCAGAGCGAGCCGAGGCCCGCAACGGCCGCGCCGATGAGGAGCTGGAGCGAGAGCAGGAGGTTGAACTCGTTGGGCTGCGCAAAGCCGTTCGTGACGAGCACGAAGAGTGAGCCGGCGACCCCGGCGAAGGCGGCCGAGACGCCGAACGCGAGCGTCTTGTAGATCGGGAGCGCCACACCGGACGAGGCGGCCGCGAGCTCGCTGTCCCGGATCGCGCGGAACGCCCGCCCGGTCCGGCCGCGGAGCAGGAGCCAGGCCAGTGCGAACGCGATCGCAGCGCACGTCCAGCTGACGCCGTAGAGCCAGATGTGCGACCCGGTATGCGTGGTGCGTACGCCGTTGCTGCCGCCGCTGAACTTCGAGAACTTGAGCGCGAACTGCGGCACCGAGACCGCGAACGCGAACGTCGCGAGCGCGAGATAGACGCCGGAAAGACGGAGCGCGGGAATGCCGACGAGGACACCCGCGCCGAACGTGATCGCGAAGGCCAGCGGCAGTGTGAGCAGCAGGTTCGTGTCGTAGTGCGCCGACATCAGCGCCGTCGTGTACCCGCCGATGGCCATGAACGCGCCGTGCCCGATCGAGATCTGGCCCGTGTAGCCGGTGAGGATGTTCAGACCGAGGATCGCGATGAAGTAGATCGCCACGCGTGAGGCGATGCCCTGGTGGTAGCCGCTGAGCTGGAACGGGAGCAGCGCGAGCCCCGCCCCGGCGAGGCCGGCGGCGAGCAGGCCCGGCGTCGGGATCTTCTTCATACGCGCCTCACCTGCCTGCGGCCGAGCAACCCGTTCGGCTTCACGAGCAGCACGAGGAGCAGCACGCCGAACGCGATCGGCAGCCGAAGCTCCGACGTGGCGAACCCGACGTACTGGCCGAGCAGATTGAGGAACACGCCGAGCATGAGCCCGCCGACGACCGCGCCCGCGGGGCTTTCCAGACCGCCGAGCACCGCGGCGGCGAACGCGTAGAGCAGGATCGGCTGCATCATCGTCGGCTGCAGGAACTGCGTCGGCTCGGTCATCAGGCCGGCGACCGCACCGAGCACGGCGGCGAGGCCCCAGCCCATCGCGAGCATCCAGTTCACCCGTACGCCGACGAGCGACGCTGCCGCCGGCCGTAGCGCTGCCGCGCGCATCGCGAGCCCGAGCTTCGTGAACTGGAACAGCACCCAGAGCAGGACGACGGACAGGATCGAGACGAGCAGCACGCCGAGATCGTTCCGGGAGAACGCGACCTGTCCGACGTGGTAGACGGTGTTGCCGAACGGCGCTTCCATGAACTTCAAGTCGGCGCCCCACTTCCACGTCACGAGACCGTCGATCAGGATGAACAGGCCGACGGTGACGATGACGACGGCGATCACCGACCGGTGCTGCACGGGGCGGATGAAGACGAGCTGGATGACGACGCCGAGGACGAAGGCGATCACGAGCGTGAGGAAGAACGTGACCCAGTACGGGACGCCCCACTGGAGGAGCTGGTACGCGACGTACGTCGTCGCCATCGCGAGCTCTCCCTGGGCGAAGTTGATCACCTCGGTCGCGCGATAGATGAGCACGAGCGCGAGCGCGAGGCTCGCGAAGATCGCGCCCTGCGCGAGACCGGCCACCGTCTGCTGCGCGAAGATCGTGCTCGTGAAGCACCCGACGAGCAGGAAGACGGCGACGCCGGCGAGCAGCGCGAGAACGGGCAGGGAGACGCCTGTGCTGACGGTGCTCCGGCGCGTCTGCCTGACGGCGCCGAGCTTGCGGGCGAGCTCGCTCATCAGTAGCCCAGGTAGCTCCGGCGAATGGATTCGTGCGCCTGCAGCTCGGCGCTCGGCCCCGAGAGCGCGACGCGGCCGACCTCGAGCACGTACGCCGTCTGCGCGAGCTGCAGCGCGATGTGCGCATTCTGCTCCACGACCAGCACCGTGAGCCCTTCGGTCTCGTTCAGGTCCTTGACGATACGGAAGATCTCGGTCACGAGCCGCGGTGCGAGGCCGAGCGAGGGCTCGTCGAGCAGCAGCAGCCGCGGACGCTGCATGAACGCGCGGGCGAGCGCGAGCATCTGCTGCTCGCCGCCGCTGAGCGTGCCGGCCTGCTGGTTGCGGCGTTCCTCGATCCAAGGGAAGTAGGCCGACATGCGTGCGAGGTCGTCCTTCGTCGCTCCGCGCCGCGTGTAGGCGCCGAGGCGCAGGTTCTCCCAGACGCTCAGCTCTGCGAACGTGCCGCGACCCTCCGGCACGTGGGCGATGCCGAGTCGCGCCACGTCGTCGGGCCCACCGCGGCCGACCGAGTTGCCCGCGAAGCGGATGGCCCCTTCGCGGCGGACGGTGTTCGAGATCGCGCGCAACGTGGTCGTCTTGCCGGCGCCGTTCGCGCCCAGGACGGCGACGATCTGACCCTCGTCGACCGTGAGCGACACGCCGTGCAGCGCCTGCACGGGCCCGTAGCGCGCGCGGACGTCCTCGAGCTCGAGCAGCGCCGCCACTATGCCGTCGCCTCCAGTTCGCCGCCGAGGTACGCCTCGATCACTGCGGGGTCGCGCTGCACGCTGTCCGGCGGGCCGCTCGCGATCGTGCGTCCGAAGTTCAGCACGTGCACGTGGTCGGAGATCCGCATCACGAGGTTCATGTGGTGCTCGACGAGCAGGATGGTGAGCTTCAGCTCGTCGCGCAGGTGCGTGATGAAGGAGCCGAGCTCCTCGACCTCCTCGTGATTGAGCCCGCCGGCGGGCTCGTCGAGGAGCAGCAGACGCGGATTCGAGACGAGTGCGCGCGCGAGCTCGACGCGCTTGAGCGTCCCGAACGGAAGACCTGCCGCACGTTGCCGCGCATGGCCGGCGATGCCGACGAGCTCGAGCGTCTCGAGCGCCCGTGCGCGCACCTTCCCCTCGGACTTGAAGCGCGACACGGTGTGAGCGCCGACGAGGACGTTCTCGAGCACGGTCATCGTCGGAAACAACTCGACGTTCTGGAACGTCCGGGCGATGCCCAGCTTGACCACGCGGCTCGGCGGCGTGTGCATGAGCGAGTGGCCGTCGAAGATCACGTCGCCGGAGTCGACGCGGTACAGGCGCGTGATCACGTTGAACGCCGTGGTCTTGCCGGCGCCGTTCGGCCCGATCAGGCCGGCGATCGTGCCCTCCGCGACGTCGAGCGAGACGTCGTCGAGCGCCACGATGCCGCCGAAGCGAAGTGAAGCGTGCTCGAGAGAGAGAAGGCCCATCCGGAGAGGCCGTAACCCTACGGAATCCGCAGGCGAGGTGAAAGGGCTACCCCCGACGGAGGTCGCGGGCCGCGACATACTCCTCCCAGAGATGCTCCATCGTCGTCGTGCGGGGGGCGTCGGCGTGCGCCGGGTCGTACGGCGTGTGGTTGACGGCGCGGACGATCCAGGTTCCGGCGGCGGCGATGTCGAGGACGTTGACGCACCCGGGCGACTGCTCGAAGCCGCCGAGGAAGATCCGCTCGCCGGTGAGGGCACGGCCGAGGATCGCGCGGTTGACGCCGCCGTGGAGGATCAGCAGCAGCACGTCCCAGCTCGCGTCCGCGAGCAGGGCGTCGAGCTCGGGCAGCGCACGGTCGAACAGGGCGCCCACGGTCTCGCCGCCGAGGAAGCGCGTCTCGAGGGGGACGACGCCGCGGAACGCCGTGGCCATCATCTCCTGCACCGACTCGGGGGAGACGCCGCGGAGCTCGCCGCTCTCGATCTCGCGCAGCCCGTACCGCGCCTCCGGCTCGATGCCCGGTGCGACGATGCCCGCCGTCTCGAGCGTCCGTGCGAGGCCGCTCGTGACGACGCGGTCGAAGGTGACGCCGGCGAGCGCGTCCGCGGCGGCGGCTGCCTGGCGGCGGCCCTCCTCCGTCAGCACGACCTGCTCCGGGTCGAGGCCCTCGAAGTAGCGCACCTGCGCGTGCCGCATCAGGTAGATGCGCCGGCGCGCGGCGTTCACTGGGCGCGAAGCGAGCGGCCGCCCGCGGCCTGCATGCCCGCCATCATCCCGGCCGGCGCGGCGCCGTCCGGGAAGCGGGCGACGAGCTCGCCGAGCAGCGCGTCGGCGTCCCACTTGGCGTCGCTCTCGAACAGCTCGCCGGCTGTCCAGCCCCGAAGCGCGTTGATCGCGCCGCCCCAGACGTGGAACACCTGCCCGGTGATGTGCTGCGCCTCGTCGGCGCAGAGCGCGACGACGAGCGGCGACATGTTCGACGGGTCGAGCGGGTCGAAGCCCTCCGCCGGAGCGCCCATGTCGAACGTCTCCTCTGTCATGCGCGTGCGCGCGTTCGGCGCGAGGCAGTTGACCGTCGCGCCGTAGCGCTGCAGCTCCTGCGCGGCGATGAGCGTGAACCCGGCGATGCCGGCCTTCGCGGCGCCGTAGTTCGCCTGGCCGATGTTCCCGAAGACGCCCGACGGGCTCGACGTGTTGATCACGCGGCCGCGCACCTCGTCGCCCGCTTTCGAGCGCTCGCGCCAGTAGGCGGCAGCGTGGCGCGTGGGCGCGAAGTGGCCCTTGAGGTGGACGGCGATCACGCTGTCCCACTCCTCCTCGGTCATGTTCACGAGCATGCGGTCGCGGAGGATCCCCGCGTTGTTGACGAGGATGTCGAGGCGCCCGTATGTGTCGAGGGCGGCCTGCACCAGCTCGCCTGCCTGTGCAAAGTCGGCGACGTTGGCGCCGTTCGCGACCGCCTCGCCGCCGGCCGCCTCGATCTCCTGGACGACCTGCTGCGCGGGCGAGAGGTCGTTCCCTTCGCCGGCGAGCGAGCCGCCGAGGTCGTTGACGACGAGCTTCGCCCCGGCCTCGGCGAGGGCGAGCGCGTGCTCGCGCCCGATCCCGCGTCCGGCGCCGGTGACGATCGCGACCTTGCCCGTGAGCTTCGGCATGTCAGGGAGAATACGCGCATGGACTTCACGCTCACGCCGGAACAGGAGCTGATCCGCCGGTCCGCCCGCGAGTTCTGCGACCGGGAGATCGTTCCGCACGCGCGCGACTGGGACCGGAGCGAGCGCATGGACGAGGCAATCGTCCCCAAGCTGGCCGAGATCGGGTTCCTCGGCTGCGCGCTGCCCGAGGAGTACGGGGGAATGGGCCTCGACACGATCTCGTACTGCCTCGTGATGGAGGAGCTCGGCCGCGCCGACTCGTCGGTGCGCGGGATCGTCTCGGTGAACAACGGCCTGGCCGGCAAGACGATCGCCAAGTTGGGGACGGAGGCGCAGAAGCAGCAGTGGCTGCCGAAGCTCGCCTCCGGAGAGGCGCTCGGGTGCTACGGCCTGACGGAGCCCGGCTCGGGGTCAGACCCCGCGTCGCTCGTGACCCGGGCGGAGCGCGACGGCGGCGACTGGCTGATCGACGGCTCGAAGATCTTCATCACGCTCGGCTCGTGGGCGGGCGTCGCGCTCGTCTTCGCGCGCACCGGAGGCGGGGGACCGCGCGGCATCACGTGCTTCCTCGTGCCGACCGATTCGCCGGGCTTCAGCGCGCGCGCGATCGACGGCAAGCTCGGGCTGCGCGCCCAGGACACCGCGGAGCTCGTCTTCGACGGCGTGCGCGTGCCGGACTCGGCGCGGCTCGGCGAGGAGGGCGCGGGGTTCAAGGTCGCGATGTCGGCGCTCGACAACGGGCGCATCTCGCTCGCCGCGGGAGCCGTGGGCGTCGCGCAGGGCTGTGTCGACGCTTCGGTCGCGTACGCCTCGGAGCGGAAGCAGTTCGGCAAGCAGCTCGCGCAGTTCCAGCTAATCCAGAAGCTGATCGCCGACATGGCCGTCGAGACGGAGGCGGCGCGGATGATGGCGTGGCGCGCCGCCGCGCTCGCCGACCGCGGCGAGTCGTACACGCTGGCCGCGTCGCAGGCGAAGTACTACGCGAGCGAGGTCGCGGTGCGTGCCGCGAACGCGGCGCTCCAGGTGCACGGCGGCTACGGATACGTCGACGAGTTCCCGGTCGCGCGCTACCTGCGCGACGCGCGCGTGCTGACGCTGTACGAAGGCACGAGCCAGATCCAGAAGCTGCTGATCGGGCGTGCGCTCACCGGCGAGAGCGCGTTCGTGTAGCGCGAGTTACTTGAGCGTCTTGATGTAGGCGGCGAGCTCGACGAGCTGGGTGTCCGGGATGATGCCGCCCCAGTGCGGCATGCTGACGATCGGCGCGCGGCCGAGCACGCTGCCCGAGCGGATGAAGTCGATGACCTGCTTCGTGTTGAACTCGGTCCGGAAGCCCGCGCCCGAGAGCGGCGGGATCGTCTTGTCGGGCGACTGCGGGTTGGGCACGCCGCCGAGGCCGTTCGGCCCGTGGCAGTTGATGCAGCCGAAGCGCACATAGAGGGCGGCGCCGGCGACGGCCGCGCCCTGGCCCTGTGGGATCGGCACCGGGTCGGCGGTAGGCACTGCGGGCAGGCCGGCGCGCAGGTAGGCGATCAGGTCGGAGACCTGCTGCGCGGAGATCACCTCACCCCACACGGGCATGTACGGCTTCGTCGGGTCCTTCGAGGCGCCCAGCCCGTGGTCGATGATCGAGCGGAGCTTCGCCGGCTTGAGCTCCTTGGCGATCGTGGTCAGCGCCGGAACGTCGGGGGAGACGCCGCCGCGGCCCTGCTCGCCGTGACACTGGGAGCACGCGAACTGCACGAAGATGTGGGCGCCGGAGGCGACGTGCGGGTCGAAGGTCGCCGACGACGACGAGCTCGGCGTCGGGGCCGTGGTCTCGCGCGTTGCGTGCCCGACGGCCCAGCCCCCGAAGCCGGCGGCGATCATCAGCCCCACGGCGAGCATGACGATTGCCGCCTCTGCTGCGATCGGGCCGATGGAGGTTCGTTTGCGCCGGATGCCGAGACGATACGCCTCTGCCCGCCCTCGTGCCGGGTGAGCCGGGACCCACGAGCGGCCGACCGGGTTCCCGCGCGCCGGCGAGCGCGCGTCTCTCGGGGCGCGCACGTTCCCGACGGCCATGTCCGGTGACTGATGCTCCTATGAGGTGTCAAGTCTTTAGGGGTGCCGTCAAGTCTTTAGGGGTGTCTGGTTTTGGAGTAGCCGGTAGAGGTGGCGGGCGAGGTAGCGCTTGAGTAGGCGGACGGCG
>Ga0209514_10009482_pt1 | contig 10705 bp, 9 predicted proteins | sample Subgrocontami58m_FD_187452 | JGI IMG/M metagenome (GOLD analysis project Ga0209514, IMG submission 187452) | Subsurface groundwater microbial communities from S. Glens Falls, New York, USA - GMW37 contaminated, 5.8 m (SPAdes) (version 3) | ecosystem: Environmental > Aquatic > Deep subsurface >...
GTGGATACAATTGTTCCTTCAACTTTTGCCAATTCCATTTATTCACCGTTTATTTTTCTATCTATAATTAACTTTTTCTGGTACAAAACTCAATTGTTTTGTTAACAATGAAATTGTAATCACCAATCATATAAGATAACATGTTCGTAAAATTTTGAACAAACCATTTGAATTTATAATCAAGTATAGCTTAATTTATTCTTAGGATTGGTTAGTTAATTCATTATTACACAACTAAAGTCCGGAAAGGTATGTGGGTATTTTATAACGGCAAGATTTTAGATCTGAAAGAAGTAGCTATATCTCCTTTTGACAGAGCCTTTCAATTTGGAGACGGGGTATATGAGGTAATCAGGTATTATCCGTCAAAATTTTTTAAGACAGAGCTGCATTTAGATCGTTTGAAAAACAGTTTAAAAGAAATTGGAATTCCATACAATAATTGTGATGGCATTGAATCAACTCTGAATGAACTCATGAAACTGAATAAACTTACTGATGAAGTTTCAATCGGCTATATTCAAATTTCCAGAGGATGTCATATTCCACGCAGACATAATTTCGAGGATGGAATGGAACCGACAGTTTTTATGTATGTGGAAAAATATCCCGCAAGACAAGAAGAAATGAAAAATGGTGTTAAAGTTGGATTGGAAGAAGATATAAGATGGCTGCGCTGCAATATTAAAGCAACTTCACTATTACCGAATATTTTATCTAGAAATAAAGCCGTGAGAAATGGATTATCGGAAATAATCTGGCACCGCAATGGTTTTATTACTGAAGGATCTCAAACGAATGTATGTTTTATTAAAGATGGTGAATTAAGTACTCCTCCTCTTAGTAATTTAATATTACCGGGTATCACTCGCGGAATAGTTTTAAGATTATGTGAAAAGTTAGGAATTAAATTTACTGAAAGAGAAATAAATCTATCCGAACTGAAAAACTTTGATGAAATACTTCTTCTAAGTACAACAGCAGAGGTGACTCCCGTTATAGAAGTAGATCGAAAAATTATTAACAAAGGAATTCCAGGACCAGTTTGCAGATTATTGCAAAGTGAATATCAAAAATTATATTTAGAAAGTAGGTAATCTTAAACCATAGGGATTTATGAAAAACGAATTGAGCTTTGCAAAACAATTTAAGAAACCAATAGACATACAAATATTCTTAAATGGATTACTGTACAATTCAGAATATGTGACGAACTCTCCCAAGAATGTTTTTCTAAAACAAAAGGCAAATTGTTTTGAAGGAGCTCTGTTTGCAGCAGCAGTTTTAAGAACAATGGGGCATAAGCCGCTTATAGTTGATCTTGTTGCCGAAAATGATGATGACCACGTAATTGCAATTTATAAACAGAATAATTGTTTTGGAGCTGTTGCAAAATCAAACACAACTCTTTTGCGTTTTAGAGAACCGGTTTACCGCACACTAAGAGAATTAATAATGTCCTACTTCGATTTTTATTTTAACACGATAGGTGAAAAATCTTTGCGCACGTATTCAAATCCGGTTAATCTCTCCATGTTTGATAAATACAATTGGATGACAACCGATGAAGATTTGGAATTTATCGGAGATTATCTATATACGATTAAACATCATAAGATTTTAGATTCAAAATCAGTACGTTTATTAAAGACAGCCGATAAAGAAATTGTTGATCTATGTTTCAGCGGATCAATTGAAGAAGGATTATTTAAACCCAAGAAGAAATAATTTAACTTATAAATAAAATAATATTCATAAGGAACAGTTCTATGCAGGCAATCGGACTAACATTCATAGATTGGGTAATTATACTGATCTACTTTGCATTTGTTCTCGGCATTGGGTGGTATTTGCGAAGATTCACAAAAAGTGAAGAAGATTTTTTTCTTGCAGGCCGGAAAAATTCTTCTTGGGTTGCGGGCCTCGCATTTCTTTCAGCTAATCTTGGTGCACTCGAACTTTTAGGAATGACGGGCAACACTTTTAAGTATGGAATGTACGTTGCACATTTTTATTGGATCGGTGCAATTCCCGCCATGGTCTTTCTCGGAATTTATATGATGCCTTTCTATTATAGCAGCAAGATCAAATCGGTTCCGGGTTATTTAAAATTAAGATTTGATGAAAAGACAAGAGTGTTAAATGGAATTGCTTTTGCAATTATGACTTTGCTTGTTTCCGGAATTAATCTTTACGCAATGGCTCTTGTGCTTCATACATTTCTCGGTTGGAATTGGGATTACGCTATGTGGGCTTCGGCAATTACTGTTGCCGGTTATGTTGGATTGAGCGGCTTGATGTCTGCAATCTTTACGGAGATAATTCAATTCTTTCTAATCTGGTTCGGATTGTTTCTTGTTTCCATTTTTGGAATTCTTGAAATCGGAAGCTTAAAAGAAATTATGGCCAGGATAAATGAATTCGGTTCCCAAGGTTCATTTACAACACTTTGGTCAACTTCTTCCAACCCTATGCAGAACGGAATGTTAGTTCATTGGGGAGGAATTGTGTTAGGACTTGGTTTTGTTTTATCGTTCGGTTATTGGACTACAGATTTTCTTGTTGTACAAAGAGCTTTTTCAGCAAAAGATCTACGATCTGCAAGGATGACTCCATTGCTTGCATCATTTTTCAAAATGGCTTTACCGTTTCTTGTTATACTTGCCGGATTAATAGCAATTGCTCTTTCGATGGATCCTAACAGCGGATTTAAATTATTACAAGATGGAGGACAAGTAAATTATGATTCCGCACTTCCTCTTTTGATCGCACGATATTATCCATCCGGTTTGGTTGGATTAGGCGTAACAGCATTGCTTGCGGGATTTATGGCGGGACAAGCGGGAAACATCAGCGCATTTAACACTGTTTGGACTTACGATATTTATAAATCTGTTCTGAATAAAAAAGCAACGGACTCACATTTGCTCTGGATGGGGCGCGTTTCCACAATTATTGGAGTTTTGATTTCTCTCGGAACAGCATACTGGGCAAAAAGTTTTCCAAGCATTATGGATTACATGCAGGCAATTTTTTCCTGGGTTAATGCACCGCTATTTGCAACAATGCTTCTTGGAATGTTTGTGTGGTGGATAACACCTAACGGTGCTTTCTGGGGATTAGTAACAGGAATGGCCTCATCATTTTTTATGTGGATGGCTGTTAAGTTTCATTGGTTCCATGAAAGCATAATTACAATGTCCGGTGTTCAAAGTGATATGGCTGCAAATTTTTGGCGTGCATGGTGGGCTTGGGTTATTTGTGCAGTTGTTACAATTGTTATTAGTCTCTTCACTAAGAGAAAACCGAAAGAGGAATTGGTTGGTTTAGTTAAAGGACTGACTGATGAAAAACATGATCAGCATTTGCCGTTTGTTAAACGTCCTGAATTTGTTGCAATTATTGCTCTGATCGTATTAGTGATTTTAAATTTATTATTCTGGTAAAAGGAGATTATAAAATGACAGAAAATAAAATGAAACCGATCTGGTTTTTTGTTGGATTAATTTTATTAGTAATGGGCGGAATAATATTTCTAACCGGAATATTTCAGATTATTATTCCATCTGAACGAGTGACTGTACTTAGTGAAACACATCCTAATATTTGGTGGGGTGCTGTAATGTTTTTGTTCGGCGGATTTATGTTCTGGAAAACAAGAAAGCAGACTGTGTAACGGTGTTGCGCTTGAGACACTGGTTAGCCAAATTATTTTTTAGAAATATATTTTATTATTCGATACCAATTATTTTCATACCTTAAAAATTTCTTTGGTGTTTTTGGCTTTAAAGGATTACTTAACACTCTTCTTTTGTTTAGATTTTGCAAAACAAAATTTTTAGGAAAAACAAATACTTGTGCCTTAAATGATTCTGGTAAATTAGTATTCTCTATTGTAGTTCCAATTTGATAATTACCAACGCTGCCTTTGTTACCGACTATTGCAACTGCAAATTGATAATCGTTCTGCTTTGAAAAATGAAACCCATCAGCATCAGCTGCTGATCTATATTTTACAGATATTTTACAAATATTCTTATGCTTATGATCGCAAGCTATTAAATCATATCCAGGCATATTTCTGCTAGCACCATATGTAATGATACCATATTCAATCATTAGAAATGCACGGACAAAATTTTCAGCGCCATCAGAACGAATTGATTGATCAATCTTTTTCTTCTTCATATTATTAATATTTTTAATTGCCAAATGCCGCAATGTTTAAAGCGGTCGGCCTTGAAGAACTTGTTATACGTAATTCATGGTTTAGTGCATAATAATTCTTGATTAGCTAAATCTGAAGGCTCGAATGTTTCAAATTCCCACGTCGGAACTTTGAGTTCACCTTTTGCATATTTATTTAGGTGTGTTTTAAATTCATTGACATCTAAAACTCCCAACATCGTTTTGAATTTTATAAAGAATCCTTCAGATTCAGCTCTGAGAAATTTTTCAAAGTGAGTATTTCGAAAAGATGTGTAAAGCAAAGTAAAAGGGGACCATCTTTGAGAATATTTTATATTTTTAATCATATCTGCTCTTAAAAACAGAATAAAATCAGTTTGCATAATATCAACAAAAGTAACGTCCTTTCTTCTTGAACGTTGTTCTAGTAAATCTGACATAAGGCTGAGCCTTTTTAATTGTAAACGATCATTTCTCTGATTGAGACTATCCAAATAAACTCGAAATATTAAGAAACTCTTTAATCCTCCTTCTACATCTGGCGGACATGGTTGAAGATAATAACTTTGTTCAATAAATGAATTAGCTATATCGAATCTATTATGCTTAATTAGAACAGCCATAGTGTATAAGAACAATTCATGTAAAATAAACCTATAGTTATCAGCAAATAATTTATTCCATGATTGGGTATTGGGTGGCCAAAAAATATATGGAATTATCTTTTCAAAAAAATTATGAACGTGTGTATAGAATTCTTCTGCAGAAGTATTTCTAATTATTTTGTTCAAAACGTCAACATATTCATCTCTATAAGGCAAGAATCTATTTATGCTTTCAATAACAACATCATCCAAATGTTTACCTTCAGGAATCGTAGTAATCCTTAATTCCTCCATTTGGTTGGCAAAATGATCTAAATAATCTGCATAAAGTCCAATTGCAATATTTTGATCTTTTGATAAAGCATTAAAAACCAACTTAACTTTTGAAGTAGTGCCTAAATTAACTACCGAATCCTCCGTAATAAATATTGGAGGTTTACCAATATCGGGTCTTTTAAATAAAGGTTTATCGAAAATCCATCTAATAAGTTTTTCTAGACTTTCTGCATACTCATCATTATTAGTGAAATCAATAAATATTCGAGACTTCAGAAAGGTTGGGAGATACGGTTTGTCAGTTTCATCTTTTTCTGTTATTACCGCAACAAATTTTTGCTCTTGTGATGTTGGATCCAACTGATTGTAAATCTCACTTGAAATTATTTGTGTTTCTGAACCAACACCGCCTTTTCTAACATCGGCTTTTTCTGAATAAACTTTATCAGAGATAATTATTACTTTTCTGATGTTTTTGTCTGTTACCATTTTCTCCATAAAAACATATTTGTCGGCTCCTTCTTTCAAATCCCACTTATCTATTATGATATGAATTCCAGATTCAACAAGATCAGTCGCAAGCTCAAGAACCCATTTTTCATGTTCAGGGGAACTCCAACTATATGATATAAATACTTTTGGAATATTATTGGTTTCTTCTGACATTGATTTCACCTTTACGTATAACTATTAATTAACCCGCCAAAAAGAACTCGCCTCGTCTTCGACTAGTCGAAGCGGGAGGCGGACAGGCCCGCAATGGACATAATGGCGGTTGTTATTTATCTACCAACATTTATTTTTTAATAGTTAACAAAAATGCAGAATCTATTTTCTTTGTTCTCAATATTCCAAACAAAGTACCCCAAGTTTAGGGGGTGAGAGAGGATTGTGTTTCAATAAATTTTTATTTCAATAAATACCCAATACCAAAATACTTTTTCATTTTTTATTATCTCTCACCCCCTAAAGAAGCGTTTTGATACTAATTCAACTTAGTGTAAAAGAAAATTTTAGTCAATGCTTTTTATTCTTTTCAGTAAGTTATTTAGATTGCTTCGGCTGACGTTGTCAGCCTCGCAATGACAATCGTTCACTTCTTAATTGTAATCAAAACAGATATTAAATAAGTTGTAATAACTAAAATTTAAGAAATTATGTTATCTAAACTTGTCTCACAAAAATTTCAAGAATTATTTAATGAGAAACCTCTGCTTGTCCGCTCGCCCGGAAGAGTAAATTTAATTGGTGAACATACAGACTACAACGAAGGATTTGTTCTTCCCGCCGCAATAGATAAAGCAATTTATTTTGCAATCTCTCCGCGCAATGATAAGCATTGCAGTTTGTTCGCGCTGGATATGAATGAAAGTTTTGAGTTTGCAGCTCGCCTCGTCTTCGACGAGTCGAAGCGGGTTAGCAGTTTGCGGTTTACAGAAAGACATTGGCCAAATTATTTGATGGGTGTAGTTGATCAGATTTTGAAAATGGGATACAATCTCAAAGGTTTCAACTGCGTCTTCGGCGGAGATATTCCGATCGGTGCTGGGATGTCCTCTTCAGCCGCGATTGAAGCGGGTTTGGCATTCGGGCTTAATCACATTTTCAATTTAGGATTAGATAAAATTTCCCTTGTTAAACTTGCGCAGAAAGCTGAGAATGAATTTGTCGGTGTTAACTGCGGCATAATGGATCAGTACATAAATATTTTTGGGAAGTCCGGGAACGTACTTCGCATAGACTGCCGCTCGCTTGAATACAATTATTTCCCTTTCGATTACAAAGATATTTCGATTGTCTTATTTGATACTGGCGTCTCACACTCTTTAGCTTCATCGGAATATAATCAACGAAGAAAGGAATGTACTTTAGGAGTCGAGCAAATAAAAAAAGATCATTCTCAAATTAAAAGTTTGCGAGACGTAACTTTTGAAATGCTGAACGCTTATAAAAATAAATTTGATTCAAAAATATTCCGGCGTTGCAAGTATGTTGTGGAAGAGAATGATAGAATGATGAAAGCATGTGAATCATTAAATAAGAAAGATTTAAAGTCGTTCGGAAAATTAATGTACCAAACTCACCAAGGCTTGAGCAAAGATTACGAAGTAAGCTGTAAAGAATTAGATTATTTAGTAGAGCTTACAACAGATAATCCCGGTGTTTATGGTTCAAGAATGATGGGCGGAGGATTCGGCGGGTGTACAATCAATCTAATTGAAAATAAAGTTGTAGATGAGACTAAGAAAATTATTTCTGAGAAGTATAAACAAAAATTCAATATAGATTTGAAAACTTACATTACTTCAATTGGTAATGGTACAAGTGTAATGGATTTGAATTAAAATGCCGACAAATAATTATCCTCACAGAAGAAAAAATATTTTAACGGGAGAATGGATATTAGTCTCACCTCACCGTTCTCAGCGTCCATGGCAAGGGGAAATCGCTGATCAAGAAAATCAAATTCGTCCGTCGTACGATCGGGAATGTTATTTATGCCCGGGTAATAAACGTGCGAACGGGGAAGTAAATCCTAATTATGAAAACACATTCGTATTCACAAATGATTACTCTGCTTTGATCGAAAACGTTCCTGCTAAAAAAATGAATCAGAAAAATTTATTGATCGCAGAAAACGAAAAAGGAATTTGTCGAGTTGTAAATTTTTCACCAAAGCACAATCTAACTTTAGCTGAAATGAATGAAAATGAAATTGAAAATGTAATTACAACTTGGCAGGATGAGTTCAAAAAATTAAGTTCGAACAAGAATATTAATTATGTGCAGATCTTCGAAAACAAAGGTACAATGATGGGCAATAGCAACCCTCATCCGCATTGTCAAATATGGGCCCAAGAAAGTATTCCGCTTGAACCGCAAAAAGAGTTAAAACAATTTCAAAAATATTATTCCAAGAATAAAAAAAGTTTATTGAGTGACTATCTAAAGTTAGAGTTGAAACAAAAAGAAAGAATCGTTTATGAAAATGATTCTTTCGCTGCAGTGATTCCTTTTTTGGCAACATGGCCGTATGAAACTCTAATCATTTCGAAAAGAAAAATTTCTAATCTTCTACAACTTAACGCGAAAGAGAAAAAAGATTTTGCAAAAATTATTAGTACCATCACAATAAAGTATGATAATCTATTTAATATATCTTTCCCATATTCTGCAGGTATTCATCAAGCACCAACGGAAGGAAATAAATATCCCGAATGGCATTTCCACATGCACTTTTATCCGCCGCTTTTACGTTCGGCATCAATAAAAAAATTTATGGTTGGTTATGAAATGTTGGCTGAACCGCAAAGAGATTTTACACCGGAAGCTAGTGCAGCAATTCTTAAAAATCTTTCTACAAAACATTATAAGTCTTCCTGATCCTTCATTATTTGATTGCAAAAATTTTTATACTTAAACTTTGAAACATAAAAGTTGAGTTTTATAATTTTATAAGAAATAGGAATAACTTAGTATGAATAAAGCAGATATTGGTCTTATTGGTCTTGCAGTAATGGGAGAGAACCTTGTATTAAATATGGAAAGTCATGGTTTTACTGTTGCAGTATATAATAGAACAGTTGATAAGGTAAATAATTTTATAGCCGGACGCGGCAAGGGAAAAAATTTCATCGGCGCTCATTCAATTGAAGAATTGGTTGCCAGTTTAAGTTCTCCAAGAAAAATTATGATGATGGTAAAAGCAGGACAAGCGGTTGATGATCTAATTGAATTACTGATTCCTCATCTCGATAAAGGAGATATTATTATTGATGGCGGTAATTCACATTTTACGGATTCAATCAGAAGAACAAATTATTTAGAGAGCAAGGGATTGTTGTTCGTTGGTACAGGCGTTTCAGGTGGAGAAGAAGGTGCATTAAAAGGACCGTCAATCATGCCGGGTGGTTCTCCTAAAGCTTGGCAGTATGTTAAACCAATTTTTCAATCAATTGCAGCTAAGGTTGAAGATGGCACTCCGTGCTGTGATTGGGTTGGTGAAAACGGTGCCGGACATTTTGTTAAAATGGTTCACAATGGAATTGAATACGGCGACATGCAATTAATTACCGAAGCATATTTGATCATGAGAAATTTATTGGGAATGACGGCTGATGAAATGCATGAAGTATTTAAGGAATGGAACAAAGGTGAGTTGAATAGTTATCTTATAGAAATTACAAGAGACATTCTTGCATTCAAAGATGAAGACGGAAAACCGCTTGTAGATAAAATTTTAGATACGGCAGGACAAAAAGGAACAGGTAAATGGACAGTAAATGCTTCGCTCGATCTTGGTATTCCTTTAACTTTAATCGGTGAAGCGGTTTTTGGCCGTTGTCTTTCTGCAATGAAAAATGAAAGAGTTGAAGCGTCAAAAATATTACATGGGCCAAAACCTAAATTTGAAGGTGATAAAAAATCATTCATCGAAGATATAAGCAAAGCATTGTTTGCATCAAAACTTGTTTCGTATGCTCAAGGATATGTTTTGATGAAAGCCGCTGCTGAAGAATACAAATGGAATTTAAACAATGGCGGAATTGCTTTGATGTGGCGGGGCGGTTGTATAATTCGATCCACATTTCTTGGCAAGATCAAAGAAGCGTTTGATAAGAATCCTTCTCTTTCAAATTTATTATTGGATCCATTCTTCAAAGAAAAAATTGAGAGCTCACAAGAAGCTTGGAGAAAAGTTGTTGCTGCTTCCGTTCTAAATGGGATTTGGATTCCTGCAATGACCACCGCTTTAAATTATTTTGATGGATATCGAACCGAAAAATTACCGGCTAATCTGCTTCAAGCTCAGAGAGACTTTTTTGGTGCCCATACTTATGAAAGAATTGATAAACCACGTGGAGAATTTTTCCATACTAATTGGACGGGACACGGTGGGACAACAGCTTCAACAACTTATTCAGTTTAATTTACAATTCAACACAAGGTAAACATTTATGCAGATGAAAGATTATTTAGATGGAAGTATAGAAAAATTAGCGGCAAACACAATTAGAATACTTGCAGCTGAAGGCGTTCAAAAAGCAAACTCCGGTCATCCCGGTATGTCGATGGGCATGGCTGATGTTGCTTCTGTTTTATGGAGTGAATTTCTAAAGCATAATCCCGATGAACCTAAATGGGTGAACAGAGATCGTTTTGTTTTGTCTGCCGGACACGGCTCAATGCTTTTATATTCTTTACTACATGTTAGCGGATATGCTGTAACAATTGATGATTTAAAATCTTTCAGGCAATGGGGAAGCAGAACCCCGGGTCATCCGGAGTACAATCATCTTCCAGGAGTTGAAACTACAACCGGTCCGTTGGGACAAGGATTTGCAAACGGTGTCGGAATGGCGATCGCATCAAAAATGATTGCCGCTAGATTCAACGATGATAAAAATCAATTGTTTGGAAATCATTACATCTACGGTATCGTTAGTGATGGCGATTTGATGGAAGGAATTTCTCACGAAGCGGCTTCGATTGCAGGGCATTTAAAACTCGGTAACATAATTTATTTTTATGACGACAACAGCATAACAATTGAAGGAAATACCGGACTAACTTTTTCGGAAAATATTGCAAAAAGATTTGAAGCTTACGGATGGCAAACCTTACAGATTGACGCC
>Ga0209514_10009485_pt1 | contig 10702 bp, 9 predicted proteins | sample Subgrocontami58m_FD_187452 | JGI IMG/M metagenome (GOLD analysis project Ga0209514, IMG submission 187452) | Subsurface groundwater microbial communities from S. Glens Falls, New York, USA - GMW37 contaminated, 5.8 m (SPAdes) (version 3) | ecosystem: Environmental > Aquatic > Deep subsurface >...
GCCTGATGCAGCAGGGCTTCATCACGACCAGCATCGACGCGGTGATCAACTGGACGCGCACCGGGTCGATCTGGCCCATGACCTTCGGGCTTGCGTGCTGCGCCGTCGAGATGATGCACGCGGGCGCCGCGCGCTACGACCTCGACCGGTTCGGCATCGTGTTCCGTCCGAGCCCGCGGCAGGCCGACCTGATGGTCGTCGCCGGCACGCTGTGCAACAAGATGGGGCCCGCGATACGCAAGGTGTACGACCAGATGGCCGAGCCGCGCTGGGTCGTGTCGATGGGATCGTGCGCCAACGGCGGCGGCTATTACCACTATTCGTATTCCGTCGTGCGCGGCTGCGACCGCATCATTCCGGTCGACGTCTACGTTCCGGGATGTCCGCCGACGGCGGAGGCACTGCTCTACGGGCTGGTGCAGTTGCAGAACAAGATCAAGCGCACCAATACCATCGCCCGCTAGAAGATGAGTTCCAGGATCCAGCAGCTCACGAGCAGTCTAGGCACCGCACTCGGCGGAAAGATCGCGTCACTGACCGAATCGCTGGGCGAGCTGACGCTGGTGGTGAAGGCGGGGGACTATCCCGGCGTCGCGCAGACGCTGCGCGACACGCCCGCGCTCGGCTTCTCCCAGCTCATCGACCTTTGCGGCGTGGATTATTCGGAGTACGGCGAGGGCCGCCGGGAAGGGCCGCGCTTCGCCGCCGTGTCGCAGCTGCTGTCGGTTACGAACAACTGGCGCCTGCGCGTGCGGGTGTTCGCGCCCGACGACGAGTTTCCGGTGCTCGATTCGGTGACCGGGGTCTGGCCGAGCGCGAACTGGTACGAGCGCGAGGCGTTCGATCTCTACGGCATCATGTTCGCGGGCCACCCGGACCTGCGGCGCATCCTCACCGATTACGGCTTCGTCGGCCATCCCTTCCGCAAGGACTTTCCGATCTTCGGGAACGTCGAGATGCGCTACGACCCGGCGCAGAAGCGGGTCATCTACGAGCCGGTCACGATCGAGCCGCGCGAGACCACGCCGCGCATCATCCGCGAGGAAAACTTCGGCGACGTGGAGCCGCGGCGCGGGAATCATGGCTGAAATCCGCAACTACACGGTCAACTTCGGCCCGCAGCACCCGGCGGCGCACGGCGTGCTGCGGCTGGTGCTCGAGATGGACGGCGAAGTCATCATGCGCGCCGACCCGCACATCGGCCTGCTGCACCGCGCGACCGAGAAGCTCGCGGAGACCAAGACCTGGATCCAGGCGCTGCCCTACCTGGACCGCCTGGACTACATGTCCATGATGTGCAACGAGCACGCCTACGTGATGGCGATCGAGCGCCTGCTCGGCATCGAAGTGCCGATCCGCGCCCAGTACATCCGCGTCATGTTCGACGAGATCACGCGGCTGCTGAACCACCTGCTCTGGATCGGCGCGCACGGACTGGATTGCGGCGCGATGACCATGTTCATCTACGCGTTCCGCGAGCGCGAGGACCTGTTCGACATGTACGAGGCGGTGTCCGGCGCGCGCATGCACGCGGCCTATTACCGGCCCGGCGGGGTCTACCGGGACCTGCCCGACACGATGCCGAAGTACGAAGTTTCGCGCTACCGCAGCGAGGGCACCGCGAAGGTGCTCAACGCGAACCGCAGCGGGTCGCTGCTCGACTTCATCGAGGATTTCACCGACCGGTTCCCGAAGTGCGTGGACGAGTACGAGACGCTGCTCACCGACAACCGCATCTGGAAGCAGCGCACGGTGGGCATCGGCGTGGTCCCGCCCGAGACCGCGCTTGCCCTCGGATTCACCGGCGCGATGCTGCGCGGCTCCGGCGTCGAGTGGGACCTGCGCAAGAAACAGCCCTACGAGGTCTACGACCGCATGGACTTCGACATCCCGGTCGGCGTGAACGGCGACACCTACGACCGCTACCTCGTGCGCGTCGAAGAGCTGCGCCAGAGCAACCGCATCATCCGCCAGTGCGTCGAATGGCTGCGCAGGAACCCCGGTCCGGTGATCACCGACGACCACAAGGTCGCGCCGCCCTCGCGCGTCGAGATGAAGAGCAACATGGAAGAGCTGATCCACCATTTCAAGCTCTTCACGGAGGGGATCCACGTCCCCGAGGGCGAGACCTACACCGCGATCGAGCACCCCAAGGGCGAGTTCGGCGTGTACGTGATCTCCGACGGCGCGAACAAGCCCTACCGGCTGAAGTTCCGCGCTCCCGGATTCGCGCACCTGTCGGCCATGAGCCACATGGCGCAGGGCCACATGCTCGCCGACGCGGTGGCGATCATCGGCACCATGGACATCGTTTTTGGCGAGATAGACCGCTGATGCTTTCCGCAGAATCCCTGAAGAAGATCGACGCCGCCGTCGCGAAGTATCCCGCGGACCAGAAGCAGTCGGCGGTGATGACCGCGCTCGCGCTCGCGCAGCGCGAGAAGGGCCACCTCTCGACCGAGGTGATGGACTACGTCGCCGGGTACCTCGGCATGGCCCCGGTAGCGGTCTACGAAGTGGCGAGCTTCTATTCCATGTACGACATGGCGCCGGTCGGCAAGCACAAGCTGTGCATCTGCACGAACCTGCCGTGCGCGCTTTCCGGCGCCGTCGAGGCCGCCGAACATCTCAAGAAGAAGCTGGGCATCGACTGGAACGAGACCACCGCCGACGGCCGCTTCACGCTCAAGCAGGGCGAATGCTTCGGCGCCTGCGGCGACGCGCCGGTGATGATCGTGAACAACCGGAAGATGGCGAGCTTCATGACGCCCGAGGCGATCGACAAGCTGCTCGCGGAGCTGCAGAAATGAATTCCGCGCATCCCCCGTTCGATCCCGGCATCTACGGCCCCGAAGCGATCCTGATGAAGGGCATCACGGGCCTGAACTGGAGGCTCAAGGACTACGAGGCGCGCGGCGGCTACGCGGCGCTGAAGAAGCTGCTCGCGGAGAAGACCTCGCCGGAGGCGGTCATCGCCGAGGTGAAGAAGTCGGCGCTGCGCGGCCGCGGCGGGGCGGGGTTCCCGACCGGCCTGAAGTGGAGCTTCATGCCGCGCCAGTCCCCGGGCGCGAAGTACATGGTGTGCAACTCCGACGAGGGCGAGCCCGGCACCTTCAAGGACCGCGACATCCTGCGCTACAACCCGCACGCGGTCATCGAGGGCATGGTGATCGCCGGCTACGCCACCGGCTCGACCGCGGGCTACAACTACATCCACGGCGAGATCTGGGACATCTACGAGCAGTTCGAGGAAGCGCTCGCCGAAGCGCGTGCCGCGGGCTATGTCGGCAGGAACATCCTGGGCAGCGACTTCTCGTTCGAGCTCTTCGCGCACCACGGCTTCGGCGCCTACATCTGCGGCGAGGAAACCGCGCTGCTGGAATCGATCGAGGGCAAGAAGGGCCAGCCGCGGTTCAAGCCGCCGTTCCCCGCGAGCTACGGCCTGTACGGCAAGCCGACCACGATCAACAACACCGAGACCTTCGCCGCGGTGCCCTGGATCATACTGAACGGCGGGCAGGCCTACCTCGACCTGGGCAAGCCGAACAACGGCGGCACGAAGCTGTTCTCGATCTCGGGCCACATCGAGCGCCCCGGAAACTACGAGGTGCGCATCGGCACGCCGTTCGCGAAGCTGCTCGAGATGGCGGGCGGGGTGCGCGGGGGCCGCAAGCTGAAGGCGGTGATTCCCGGCGGTTCGTCGGCGCCCGTCCTGCCCGGCGCGATCATGATGCAGACCGACCTCGACTACGACTCCATCGCGAAGGCCGGCTCGATGCTGGGCTCGGGCGCCGTCATCGTGATGGACGATACGACCTGCATGGTGCGGGCGCTCGAGCGCCTTTCGTATTTCTACTACGAGGAATCCTGCGGCCAGTGCACGCCGTGCCGGGAAGGCACCGGCTGGATGTACCGCATGGTGCACCGGATCGAGACGGGGCGCGGCCGCCAGGAAGACCTGGATCTCCTCTTCGAGGTCGCCGGCAACATCATGGGGCGCACGATCTGCGCGCTCGGCGACGCCGCCGCGCTTCCGGTGCGCAGCTTCGTGACGCACTTCCGCGACGAGTTCCAGTATCACGTCGATCACAAGCGCTGCCTCGTGGGGCGGCACGCGGGCGCAACCGAGCGGGCGCTGGCATGACGGCGATGCTCAAGCTCGAGATCGACGGCCGCGCGGTCGAGGTGGCGCAGGGCGCGACCGTCATGGATGCGGCCACCCACCTCGGCATCTTCGTGCCGCACTTCTGCTACCACAAGAAGCTCTCGATCGCCGCCAACTGCCGCATGTGCCTGGTGCAGGTGGAGAAGGCCCCCAAGCCGCTGCCGGCCTGCGCGACGCCCGCGACCGAGGGCATGAAGGTCTGGACGCAGTCGGCGCAGGCGAAGCAGGCGCAGGCGAGCGTGATGGAGTTCCTGCTCATCAACCACCCGCTGGACTGCCCGATCTGCGACCAGGGCGGCGAGTGCCAGCTGCAGGACCTCGCGGTCGGCTACGGCAAGGGCGCGTCGCGCTACGCCGAGGAAAAGCGCGTCGTGCTGCACAAGAACGTGGGGCCGCTCATCTCCGCCGAGGAGATGACCCGCTGCATCCAGTGCACGCGCTGCGTGCGTTTCGGCCAGGAAGTCGCCGGCGTCATGGAGCTCGGCATGATGGGCCGGGGCGAGCATTCGGAAATCGTGACCTTCGTCGGCCGCACGGTGGATTCCGAGCTCTCGGGCAACATGATCGACATCTGCCCGGTCGGCGCGCTGACCTCCAAGCCCTTCCGCTACACCGCGCGCACCTGGGAGCTCGCCCGGCGCAAGTCGGTGAGCCCGCACGACGGCCTGGGGGCGAACCTCCAGGTGCAGGTCAAGCACAACCGCGTCATGCGCGTTCTCCCGCTGGAGAACGAGGAAGTGAACGAATGCTGGATCTCCGACAAGGACCGCTTTTCGTACGAGGGGCTGAACTCCGCGGAGCGCCTCACCCGGCCGATGCTGCGCGAAGGCAACGGCTGGCGCGAAGTCGAGTGGCGTGAAGCGCTCGAGCAGGTCGCGAGCCGGCTCAAGGCCGTGGCGTCCAGGCACGGCGGGGCGCAGATCGGCGCGCTGGCGAGCCCCCACGCGACGCTGGAGGAAATGGCGCTGCTCGCGAAGCTCGCGCGCGGCCTGGGCAGCGAGAACGTGGACTTCCGCCTGCGCCAGTCGGATTTCTCCTCCGACGGCAAGCGCGCGGGCGCGCCGTGGCTCGGCATGAGACTCGCGGACCTGGGCGCGCTGGACCGGGTGCTCGTGGTCGGCTCGTTCCTGCGCAAGGACCACCCGCTGATCGCCAACCGGTTTCGCCAGGCGGCCAAGCGCGGCCAGCAGATCAATCTCATCCACATGGCCGACGACGATCCGCTGATGGCGGTGGCGAACAAGTCGGTCGTCGACCCGAAGGCGCTGCCGGAGGTGCTCGCGCAGGTGCTCAAGGCCGCCGCCGAGGCGAAGGGCAAGCCCGTACCCGCCGGCGTGGCCGGCGCGAACGTCGGCGCCGCCGCCAGGGCGATCGCCTCCAGCCTCGCGTCGGGCGCGAACGTCGGCGTGTTCCTGGGCAACGCCGCGCAGCAGCATCCGCGCGCCGCGGGGCTGCATGCGCTCGCGCGATCGCTCTCGGAGGTGCTGGGAGCGCGTTTCGGCTTCCTCGGCGAGGCGGCGAACAGCGTCGGCGGCTATCTCGCGAACTGCGTTCCCGGGACCGGGGGATTGAACGCGCCGGCGATGCTCGGAATCGGAGGCAGCGCGCCGCGCAACGCCTACGTGCTGCTCGGCGCCGAACCGGAGTTCGATTGCGCCAACCCGCGCGCGGCCATGCTTGCGCTGCGCTCCGCCGAATTCGTCGTCGCGCTGTCGCCCTTCCGCGGCCGGGCGATGGACTACGCGCACGTGCTCTTGCCGGTCGCGCCGTTCACGGAGACCTCGGGAACTTTCGTCAATACAGAAGGGCGCATGCAGAGCTTCAACGGCGTGGTGCGGCCCCTGGGGGACACGCGCCCGGCGTGGAAGGTGCTTCGCGTGCTCGGGAACATGCTCGAGCTGGCCGGGTTCGACTACGATACGAGCGAGCAGGTGCGCGACGAGACCTGCTCACCCGACGCCGTGGCGGCGCGCCTGGACAACCGGCTGAACGGGGTCGCCGCTGCGCCGGGGCCGCAGTCGGCCGGCGGGCTGCAGCGGATCGCCGACGTGCCCATCTACTTCGCCGACCCGATCGTGCGCCGCGCCGGTTCGCTGCAGCAGACGCGCGACGCGCAGGCGCCGAAGGCGTGGATGAACTCCGCGCTCGCGGCGAAGCTCGGGCTTTCGGCCGGAAGCCGGGTGCGGGTGCGGCAGGAAGGCGGCGAGGCCGTGCTCGAGCTCGGCTGCGACGACGGGCTGCCGGCGGGTTGCGTGCGGATCGCGGCGGCGCATGCGTCGACCGCGGGTCTGGGCGCCATGTTCGGCGAGATCACCACCGTGGAGCGGGCGTAGATGGAACTCCTGCAGCAGCTTCCGGCGCAACTCCTCGGCCTTTCGCAGGAATGGTTCGGCGTGCCCTGGGGCGGCTACGTCTACACGCTGGTCAAGACGCTGATCCTCATCGTGCTGATCGTGGCGCCGCTGCTGGGCGGGGTCGCCTACCTCACGCTGTGGGAGCGCAAGCTGATCGGCTGGATGCAGGTTCGCCGCGGCCCGAACCGGGTCGGCCCGCTGGGGCTGCTGCAGCCGATCGCCGACGGCGTGAAGCTGGTGCTGAAGGAAATCATCATCCCGAGCGGTTCGAACAAGATCCTGTTCATCGTCGGACCGATCATGGCCATCACGCCGGCGATGGCCGCCTGGGCGGTGGTGCCGTTCAGCCCCGAGGTGGTGCTGGCCGACGTCAACGCGGGCCTGCTGTACCTGATGGCGATCACCTCGATGGGCGTGTACGGCGTCATCATCTCCGGCTGGGCTTCGAACTCGAAGTACGCGTTCCTCGGCGCGATGCGCTCGGCGGCGCAGATCGTCGCCTACGAGATCGCGATGGGATTCGCGCTGGTGTGCGTGCTGCTCGTGTCGCAGAGCCTGAACCTCTCGGAGATCGTCGCGCAGCAGGGCCGCGGCAGGTTCGCCGACATGGGGCTCAACTTCCTTTCCTGGAACTGGCTGCCGCTGCTGCCGATGATGGTGGTCTACTTCGTCTCGGGCGTCGCCGAGACCAACCGCGCGCCCTTCGACGTGGTCGAGGGAGAGTCGGAGATCGTCGCCGGGCACATGGTCGAGTACTCCGGAATGGCCTTCTCGGTGTTCATGCTGGCGGAATACGCGAACATGATCCTGATCGCCATGCTGACCGCGATCATGTTCTTCGGCGGCTGGGCCGCGCCGATCGACAGCACGGTGTTCCACTGGATACCGCCGTTCGGCTGGCTGATGATCAAGATGTTCCTGATCGCGTCGCTGTACCTGTGGTTCCGGGCCACGTTCCCGCGCTACCGCTACGACCAGATCATGCGGCTGGGCTGGAAGGTCTTCATCCCGGTGACCCTGGTGTGGCTGGTGGTCATCGCCGGCTGGATGCAGACGCCGTGGTCGATCTTCCGATAGGGCGGGCGCGATGATCGAGGGGATCCGCAATTTCTTCAAGACCTACCTGCTGGTGGAGCTGCTGCAGGGGCTGGCAGTCACCGGCCGGCACCTGTTCCGGCGCAAGATCACCGTGCTCTACCCCGAGCAGAAGACGCCGCTCAGCCCGCGGTTCCGCGGCCTGCACGCGCTGCGCCGCTATCCGAACGGCGAGGAGCGCTGCATCGGCTGCAAGCTGTGCGAGGCGGTGTGCCCGGCGATGGCCATCACGATCGAGACGGCCGAGCGCGCCGACGGTACGCGCCGCACGACGCGCTACGACATCGACATGACCAAGTGCATCTTCTGCGGCTTCTGCGAGGAGTCCTGCCCCGTCGATTCGATCGTCGAGACGAACATCTTCGAATTCCACGGCGAGAAGCGCGGCGACCTGTACTACACGAAGGACATGCTGCTCGCGATCGGCGACCGCTACGAGAAGGACATCGCCCGCGACCGCGCCCTGGACGCAGCCTACCGGTAGACCGATGAACATCGAGACCATCGTCTTTTACGTCTTCGCCGCCATCATGATCTACGCGGGATTGCGGGTGATCACCGCGCGCAATCCGGTGGTCGCGGCGCTGCACCTCGTGCTCGCCTTCTTCACGGGCTCGGCGATCTGGATGCTGCTGCGGGCGGAGTTCCTGGCGATCGCGCTGGTGCTGGTGTACGTCGGCGCGGTGATGGTGCTGTTCCTGTTCGTCGTGATGATGCTCGACATCAACCTGGAGCGCCTGCGCGAAGGGTTCTGGAGCAACCTGCCGCTCGCCCTCTCGGTCGGCGGGCTGATGGTGGTGGAGATGATCCTGGTGCTGGGCCGTGGCTACTTCGGGACCCGCAACCTGCCGGTCCCGGCGGATCCGGGTCCCGCGTACAGCAACACCAAGGAGCTCGGGCGGCTCCTGTACACCGACTATGCGTACGCGTTCGAGCTCGCGGCGGTCGTCCTGCTGGTGGCGATCATCGCGGCGATCGCGCTGACGATGCGCAAGCGCAAGGACACGAAGTACCAGAATCCGTCGCAACAGGTCGCGGTCAAGCGGAAGGACCGCGTGCGGCTGGTGTCGATGAAGGCCGAGAAGCGGGACTGAGGCGGGCCGGGCCGCCGCGGCGGGGGATCGCCACGGCGCCGGTGCCGCGAAGCCAAGGGGAGAGAACTTGCTGTCACTATCGCACTACCTGATCCTGGGCGCGATCCTGTTCGCGATCAGCATCGTCGGCATTTTCCTCAACCGGAAGAACGTGATCATCCTGCTGATGGCGATCGAGCTGATGCTGCTCGCGGTCAACACGAACTTCATCGCCTTCTCGCACTACCTCGGCGACCTTTCGGGACAGGTGTTCGTGTTCTTCATCCTGACCGTCGCAGCCGCCGAATCCGCGATCGGCCTGGCGATCCTGGTGGTGCTGTTCCGCAACCTGAACACCATCAACGTCGACGACCTCGATAGCCTGAAAGGCTGACGCGAATGACCGGGATGCAAACGCTCTATCTCATCGTGCCGCTGGCGCCGCTCGCGGGCGCGATCATCGCCGGGCTGTTCGGCCGCGCGATCGGCCGCGCCGGCGCGCACTGGGTGACCATCCTATCAGTCGCCGTCTCCTTCGCGCTCTCCTGCGTCGTCTTCGCCGACGTGCTGAACGGCCACTTCTTCAACGGGCCGGTCTACACCTGGCTCAGTTCCGGGGAGACGCTCTTCGAGATCGGCTTCCTGATCGACCGGCTCTCGGCGCTGATGATGGTGGTCGTGAGCTTCGTCTCGCTCATGGTGCACGTCTACACGATCGGCTACATGGCCGACGACCCCGGCTACCAGCGCTTCTTCGGCTACATCTCGCTGTTCACGTTCTCGATGCTGATGCTGGTCATGGCCAACAACTTCCTGCAGCTGTTCTTCGGCTGGGAGGCGGTGGGCCTGGTGTCGTACCTGCTGATCGGCTTCTGGTACACCCGTCCGACCGCCACCTACGCGAACCTGAAGGCGTTCCTGGTCAACCGCGTCGGCGACTTCGGTTTCCTGATCGGCATCGCCCTGGTGCTCGCGCACTTCGGCACGCTGGACTACGCCGCGGTGTTCTCGCGCGCCCCGTCGATGGCGGGCTCGACCATCGAAATCTTCCCCGGCGCGCCGTGGCTGCTGCTCACGGTGATCTGCATCGGCCTGTTCGTCGGCGCCATGGGCAAGTCGGCGCAGTTCCCGCTGCACGTCTGGCTGCCGGATTCCATGGAAGGCCCGACGCCGATCTCCGCCCTGATCCACGCCGCCACCATGGTGACGGCGGGCATCTTCATGGTGGCGCGGATGTCGCCCCTGTTCGAGCTATCCGAGACGGCCCGCTCGATGGTGCTCGTGATCGGCGGGATCACGGCTTTCTTCATGGCGCTCATCGCGATCGTCCAGTACGACATCAAGCGCGTGGTCGCCTACTCGACGCTGTCGCAGCTGGGCTACATGACCGTGGCGCTGGGCGCCTCGGCCTACGGGGCCGCGATGTTCCACCTGATGACGCACGCGTTCTTCAAGGCGGTGCTGTTCCTCGGCGCGGGCTCGGTGATCGTGGCGCTGCACCACGAGCAGGACATGCGCAAGATGGGCGGGCTGCGCAAGTACATGCCGATCACCTACGCGACGATGCTGATCGGCGCCCTCGCCAACGCGGGGATCCCGCCGTTCGCCGGGTTCTTCTCCAAGGACACGATCATCGAGGCGGTGCACGCTTCGCACACCTGGGGTTCGGGGTTCGCGTACCTGGCGACGCTGTTCGGGGTATTCGTGGGCGGGCTGTATTCTTTCCGGCTGATCTTCTTCACGTTTCACGGCAAGGAGCGCTTCGACACGGGCCATGCCGGGCATGGGCATGGGCATGGGCACGATGCCCACGCGGAACACGGCCATGCGCCGCATGAGACGGCGGCGGTGATCACGGTTCCGCTCATCCTGCTCGCGATCCCTTCGATCGCCTCGGGCTGGGTCATCGGCAGCGTGGTGTTCGGCGACTACTTCGGCGCATCGATCCTCGTCGCCCCGGCGCACGAGTGGATCGCGGAGATGGCGCACGAATACCCGGGCGTTGTCGGCATGAT
>Ga0209514_10009488_pt1 | contig 10698 bp, 7 predicted proteins | sample Subgrocontami58m_FD_187452 | JGI IMG/M metagenome (GOLD analysis project Ga0209514, IMG submission 187452) | Subsurface groundwater microbial communities from S. Glens Falls, New York, USA - GMW37 contaminated, 5.8 m (SPAdes) (version 3) | ecosystem: Environmental > Aquatic > Deep subsurface >...
GTATCGGAGCTATGCCTCGTCAAATATCGGAAGAATTGACACGCAAACAAATAATTGATCCGCAACTTGAAACTGCGGATTGGTATTTGCGTGACCATTCGAAGGTCAAAACCGAAATTCCAGTGGATGGATATGACGCCGAGCCGTGGAATGGGGTTTCAGATTATTGTTTGTACCGCGAAAACGGGGAAGTGCCTGTCCTGAGCCTTGTCGAAGGGTTGGCAGTGGTATAATCGTTTTACATTTACTGTTCGATAAAGGAGATGTAAAAAATGGAAGCCTTAACCACTATTTCCACAAAATACCAGATTGTTATTCCGCGTGAAGTTCGAAAAAAATTCAATTTAAAACCTGGGCAAAAGGTGATGTTCATTCCCTACCAAAAGAGCATTCGGCTTGTAATCGTGCCATCCATCAAAGATGCGCGGGGGATGTTCAAAGGAATGAACATTGATAATCTTCGAGAGGAAGCAGACGAGGAACGCTGATGAACGTCGTTGATTCATCGGGTTGGGTGGAGTATTTTGCCAATGGCACAAACGCCAAGTTCTTCACTCCGCCTGTTCAGGATTTGGATAATTTGCTTGTCCCATCCATTTGCCTCTACGAAGTTTTCAAACGACTTACTCTGGATCTGGGGGAAGAGAATGCATTGCAGGCAGTGGGGATTATGTCTTATGGCAGAGTCATGGAACTGGATCGGAAAACCGCAATTGACGCCGCGCGAATTTCACTTGAACTGAAACTTGCGATGGCAGACAGTATTATCCTCGCCATCGCTCACGAATATGATGCAATACTATGGACCCAGGACGCGCATTTCAAAGGCATGGAAGGCGTGAAGTATATCGAGAAGAAGCCGTAACTAAATCTTTGAGGTGGGCAGTTGCGCAGTATCAACGAAGAACGCACCCGCAAGGAACTCATCGACCCGCAGTTGGAACAGGCGGGTTGGTATTTGCGTGACCATTCCAAGGTGAAAATCGAAATTCCTGTGGATGGGTATGATGCCGAGCCGTGGAATGGGGTTAGTGATTATTGCTTGTACCGCGAAAATGGAGAAGTGCTGGCGGTGGTGGAAGCCAAGAAAACGGCAGTGGATGTTCGTTTAGCGGAAGCACAACTTACGCATTACGTCACTGAAATTGAAAAGCACCAGAGTTTCCGTCCGTTTGGTTTTCTGGCGAATGGATTGGAAATCTACTTTGTGGACGTCGGTCATGCCACCAAGCGCGAAGTGTTCGGCTTCTTCACCCGCGAAGATTTGGAAAACCTGCTTTATATCCGCCAAAATGCAAAGCCGCTAAGTTCCATTGAAATCAATAACGAGATCGTTGACCGTTCCTACCAGCACGAAGCCATTCGCAGAGTCTGTGAAGCTTTTGAAATACCGTCCCGAAGGTTGGACGGAGAATCGTTAAATCCTGAAGGGAAACCTTCGGGACGTTCTGGTGGCAAGCGCAAAGCTTTGATCGTCATGGCAACTGGGACAGGGAAGACGCGCACCACGATGGGATTGATCGATGTGTTCATGCGTTCCAACCAGGCGCGGCGGATTTTGTTCGTGGCGGACCGCGATGCACTGGTTGAACAGGCAAAGGATGATGGCTTCGAGAAATTCATTCCCAATGAACCCTGTACCCGTCTGCATAGCTGGGATGATCCGAATGCGCGCACGCAACGCCTGTATGCGGTGACTCTCCAAACGCTGAGCAATATCTTCGAGCAGTTCTCGCCCGCCTTCTTTGACCTGATCGTTTTCGATGAAGTCCATCGCTCGATCTACAACAAATTTAATGAAGTGTTGGAATATTTCGATGCCCGTCAGGTGGGTTTGACCGCCACGCCCGCCAATTACATCAACCGTGATACCTTCCTTGCCTTTGATTGTACGGATGGCAAGCCGACCTATCTCTACACGTACGAACAAGCCATCGAAGACAAATACCTCGTGGGATTATGAACTCTACGCCGCGCGGACAAAATTCCAGCGGCAGGGCATTCACAGCGTGGACTTGACCGAGGAAGAGCGCAACGCTCTCATCGAAAAGGGACTCGACCCCGACGACATCAACTACGAAGGCACGGAACTGGAGAAGGAAGTCAGCAACCGCGACACGTTGCGCAAGCAGTGGGAAGAGATTTGGGAAGTGTGCAAGAAAGATTCGTCGGGGCAGTTACCTGGGAAAACAATTATCTTTGCTATGACCCAGCCACACGCTTTACGCCTGCAAGCCGCCTTTGATGAGATGTATCCGCAATTCCCGAATCTGACAAAGGTCATCACGCATAAATCTGAATATCGCGGCACGTTGGTGGACGCGTTCAAGAAGAAGGACTTCCCGCGCATTGCAATTTCTGTGGACATGCTCGATACAGGCATTGACGTTCCCGAAGTGGTCAATCTCGTGTTCATGAAGCCTGTGCAATCGCCGATCAAGCTACAGCAGATGATCGGGCGTGGGACACGCGTGCAGGCGGCATGCAGAAATCTGGCATTGCTGCCGAACTTTGAGAAGAAGGATTTTCTCATCATTGACTTCTGGGAGAATAACTTCAGCCGCGATGCGAAAGAAGTCGTTGACCAGTCCACGCCTGTGTTGGTGACGATCTTCAATACGCGCTTGAAACTGCTGGAGACCTATCTCAAAGACCAGAAAGACCCCGATTGCAAGGCGGTGATCGCCAACCTGCGCGGGCAGATTCAGCAGATCCCAACCGACTCGTTTACCATTCGCAAGCACATGCCAGAGATCGAAGAAGCATGGACAGATGCCTTCTGGGACTATTTGATTCCAAGCAAGATCGAATTCCTGAAATTGAAAGTCGCCCCGCACCTGCGACTCGTCCCTGGCGTGGATGTCGCCGCGGCGACCTTCATCAGCAAAGTGGAACGCTTGAAGTTGAAGAAACGTGAAAAAGACCTGACAGGTCTTGGAGACCTGTCAGGTCTCATTGGGACGATTGTGGAAGATGCGCAAAGTTTGCGGGACACGATTTTGTCTGATGGTGAAATCAAAGCAAAGAGCATGTGTGTTCCTGAAAAACTGGTGGAGTTCTCGAACAATGAATTGAATTTGCTTCGAGATGTTCTTTCTCCATGTATGAAAAACAAAATGCGTTATGACTCTTTCCTCGAACTTGATTTACTGGATTCCATCGCCATCAGCGGCTACATTTTGCTCACCAAGAGTGGAGAGAAAATGTATGTGGCGGAGTATCGCCGCTTGGTGGAGGCGCGTATTTTGGAATTGGTGATCAATCATCCAACGATCAAAGCCATTCAGCAGGGACAAAAGATGGACGACTGGCAACTGCTCGAACTGGAGCGCACGCTGACCAAGGAACTCGGCGAAGGCGACTTGGAAGTGACGCCCGAAAACTTGAAGAAAGTCTTTGCTCACACCACCGATAGTTTTCTCGGTTTGGTGCGACAGGTATTGGACATGCAATATCTCCCTGATTACAAAGATTTGGTGGCGCGGCAATTTGAAACGTACGTGACCCAACACAACTATAATGCCGACCAGATTCGCTTTTTGCGTGCCGTGCAAAGCGTGTTCTTGCAGAAGCGTCATCTCGAAGCCGCCGACCTGTACGAGCCGCCGCTGGATATGTTTGGCGCGGATGCGGTGGAGCGGTGGTTTAGTGAGAAGGAAGTGGATGAGATCGTTGTTTTCACAAAGCACTTGGAAATAGGCTAGGTTAGAGATCCCCATGCCACCAATTTCAGATACTTTTCGACTGTCTATTTGGATTATCACAGGTATAGCGGGTGCTATTGTGGCGACACTGTCTGTTTACCTTGAAGAAAATATTCGACTTGGGGTTAGAAAGCTGTTTCGCCAGGACTTGGGGGGACGACGCCCTAGTAGAAAGCCAAGATATGTTTGGATTATATATTTCACCGCGATACTCTTATCAATTGCAGGAACATCACTGGCGAGTACTGCACCAAGTATTTCTGATATTAGTCCACAGGCATTTCCGCCTGCTGAAAACGGCGAAACTCTTATAGTTATTGTTCCATTTGCGGGGAGTTCAGAAAATTTCAGTGTTTACCCAGAACGCTACATACGCGATGCTCTTCAGGAAAGCATCGCTCGTCTCAATATGTCGGGGTATTTGACCCGCTTGGAAATATATCCTACTGTAATCAACACAGAGCGCGATGTACGCCAAGTAGGAGAAAGTTATAAGGCAACATTGATGGTCTGGGGAGAATTTGATGATGTTGGTGGTATACGTGTTTACATTGAAATCCTTTCGGGTGTTCCTAAACGCGATTCACAGCTATCAAGTGATTTAATTCCTTTTTTGTCCCTACCCACAGAGGGCGGTGAAGTTCTCAACGTCTCCCGTGATTGTGTTTTACAAGGAATACCAAAACAAGCAAATTACCTAACAATGATTTCTTTGGGAATGATAAACCTAGTAAATGGAAATCGCGACCAGGCGAATGATTTTTTCACTAAAGCAATTGAGGCAATACCGATTATAGGAGAATGTCAAGAAAATCCTCATCAAGCTTATTACTGGCGAGGATTTACGCGAAGTTTAGGGGGTGATTTTCAAACCGCGGTCGAGGATTTGAATCAAGCCATCACATTAGAGCCTAATGACCGACTAGCTATTGCTCAAAGGGGAGCAGTTTATCTTGCAATTGGGCGAGCATCTGATGCCGAGAAGGACTTTAGGAATGCTATTAATTTGTTTGATTTAGAAGAGCACGAATCGTTGGCGGTTTTATACGACAATCTCGGCGTATCTTTGGCTTTACAAGGTCAGTATCAAGATGCCGAGAAATATCTCAAACAGACTAATCAATTAATGGGAGAAGATGGAGATAAATTGGTTCGGGCTTTAAATCTAGAACACCTAGGTAGCTTATATCAACTAATGGGGCAATTGGACACTGCCTATGAGTATCAAAATCAAGCGGTCACACTATGCCAAGAGATTCAGTCTATTCAATGTGAAGCAGTTGCCTTAGGCAATATTGGAATAATCTTCAAGATTAAAGGGGATTTAGATACCGCAATAGGTTTTATTGAAAAAGCCTTGAAACTTTCTCGCGATAATCAGTTTGTTTTGGGACAAGCAATTAACTTGGTTCAATTGGGCGATATATACCTTAAACAAGGTGAACTGGAAGACGCGCGAGTGAACTTTGAAGATGCGTTAGATATTTCAGAGCAATCAGGATTGTTATATAATCAAGCTCAGGCATATATTGGTTTAGCGATGATTGAAAACCAATTGGGAAATTCTGACATGGTTATGATGAATTTACAGGTAGCATTACAAATTTTGGAGAGTATTGGTTCGCCTGAAGCTATTTTAGTGCGACAGAAGATTCAAGAAATCAAACCATAACAAGATTGGTCTTTGAGACCAGGAGGCAAAAATGATGTCGAAGGATTACTCGGGACTTAGCCCACGTGCAGCCTTAGGTGGGGCGAATCTAAGTTTGGATGGCAGTGGCGAAGTAGTGATTGGCTCTTTGTGGACATCGGATCAGATTTTCTCAATAGACCAAACTTTTACTTCTCTAAAGGAATCTGGAATTGCAGATAATGATTCAATTGATCGCTCTGTTCAAAATTTGAGACTTGGTCTTCACCATCCTACTTGGCAAGCGAATGCAAGTGACTGCGTAGAAGCTATCTACAACCTTTCGCCGTTAGAAGGTCAAATTCGTGCTATTGTGCAATTGCTTAGTCATGATGATGCTGGTCATAATTTTGTAGATTTAATATCCAAGTTGCTTTTTGAAGACGATGGAGGTCTCTTAGGGAAATTATTGGGATCAGAGGGAATACAAAGATTGCTTCAAATTGCAGCACAATCAAATCCTAAAACTCAAACAGGTTCACTTGTGACTTGGGCAAAAAGCAGTGTTGCAATTGCGCCTAAAACAGAAGAGGACAAAGGGTATTTAGAAAATCAGATTCAGGATTCAAGCTCTGGAGATGGACCAAGATATGTGGGTCCCATAATTATTGACGCAACTCTAGCCGCTTCCATGAATAATGTTGACGCTTTAGAAAGTCTTGTCCAAAATTTATCAGCTAACCAAGTTGCATTACAGCCATTTGAATTAGCTGAAGCCTTAGTAGATCGCCTTGGTGAAGATAGTAGGTCAATACTTCAAGAGTTGGCAATAAACTCTTCTGACCCAACAGTTCGTGATTTTGCCGTTTCAGGTTTAATGTACTTAGCGCAAGGGGACTCTAACCCACCTACGCAAGATTCTAGTCCAATAACAGGCGGTACGGGTTTGGGGTCAAACCACGACAATCAACCAGATCATAGAAATTCGGCTGTTGAAGTTACAAATCTTCACGATTTAGAAACAATATTGAACACTCCAGGAATAATTCCTTCAACTCTAGCAGCACGAATTGGTTTTTCACCATCAATTCACGCGCAATTACTTCAACTAATTGTGAATAAGAAATGAATTCATCTCGAAAAAGGAAGGAAGGATTTCTATGAAATCAACTTCTCGAAAGTCGGAAATAATTAGGAGTGTTCGGCTAAAACTGATTAAATTTATTAGGTTATTACCGTTTATTTCTCGCTTGTTAGACAGCAGATTTCCGTTTGTCATGCGTTCTGGTGAGCCAGATAAAGCAGATTTTTATTTGGAAGAATTGGTTAATGAGCCAGATGAAAATATTACAGCAGCCCATGTAACAGCATGGGTATATCAAGATAACAATAAAACAAACTATTTAGCTCTTGCAGGTCATGCCAACGCGCCTATTTGTAAGCAGGTTTCGGCTGGTCTTTTCAATGCACTGTTAGAATGCCCAGATGACTTAATGAAAGATGCGCTACTCGTCCCAGGGGCTTTTTTGTTGCCTGCATATAAAAAAACTGGACAAAAGGTTTCTAGTTTTTCTGTTGACAAATTGATTAATGAACAATTGATGCCGTTGCAAGATGCTACTGGGCTTGTCCAAGTAAAAAAGGTTGATGGTGTTGATTACACTAAGACCGTTGAGAAATTCAAAGACGCTATAAGAAATGCTCTTAATTCGAAAAGCCCATCTTATATACATCACCTTGGATCAAGAGATCAGTCCAGATTGGTTTTCTTACCTTTTTTTTGTTTTAATGATAAAAAACTCTCTCCACTTAGCTTTGAATTGGATTTAGGCGTATTCGATTCTGTGGAGTTTCAAAAGTTGCTTGAGGCTCATCGTATTGAATTAAGGCACGAATTGGTTAGAGATGCCGAGCGTAGAAAAAAGGTATATGAAGAATGGCGAGATCAAGATATTGAGAGTCTAAATCGGACGACACAAGAGGCATTTGAATTGCTTTTACCTGGAATGGGTACCTGGGAATTGGCTAGTTTAGCCAAAGAATACACTGATACCCTTCTAAATGAAACTCCTGAACCATTACCTGACTTCTGGATTGCATTGCCGCCTCAGGTACGAAGTTCCTTAATATCTGGTCGCACACAAAGGCTAAGAAAATTCATCGAAGCTAAAAAGGTAAAACATATTTCATCGGATTCTAAGTGGGAATCATTGGTCAACCCTTTACAAATCAGAGATAGGCAAGTGCGTGGGATGCGAAACTATGAGGAAGCTACAGTTGGGGATTCGGCAGGCGTTCTTTATATTAGTCGTCAAGAAACCTTGGAGTGGAATCTTCCTAATTTGATCAGAACAGATAATCATTATATATCTGAGATGGAAAAATTACTGAATAAGTTTAATGAAACAGATCCAGTGCGGGAGAAAAAAATTGATCTGATTAATCTAAGTACGTTGATAGATGCTTTTCTTCGTAATTGGTCACCAGTCTTTTTGCCAGACCAATCCGCCCAGAATACTTATAAAATCTGGTGTAAGAGACAACGCAAGAAGGTGTGGCGGAAAATTCACCAAGCGCTCAAAAGTCAGCGTGTACGGATGGAACCTCTGCAAGTAGATAATGTAATATTTTCAGTGCATTCAAATAACTCTAAACGAGTTCATGTAACTCCATTTTTCTTAACTACTGATAAAGACTATGCTATTCTAGTCGACAGTCGTTATGGAATTCCATATTATATTAACAGTTGGCAACATAGAGAACAGTTCGTTCAATCTGCAAATCAAAGTATAAATAAACGTACCAATTGTGAGGCTGTCTGCGACGATGGATTAGCTGCAGTAGAAACGGGAAATATATCTGAAGCAGCAGAAAGTTTCAAGCAAGCATTGAGAATCCACCCAGCACTTTCTACTGAAATAATTCTTGAAAGATTTTGGCAATCCACGTGCCGCGATACCCATTTAGACACGAAAGAGCAATCTGAGCTAGTGGAGGCACTTAATATTTTTGACGTAGATAGACCTAAGTCAATTGAAAAGCTGACCCAATTTGTCAAAGCTTATCCTAATTATCTTCCAGACCCTTATTTGTTGATCGGTTATGATGCGGTTGAAAGGTCGTCTTCTGTTCCAAGAACAAAAGTAGAGCTTGATAAATTGGTAAAAGAGTTTAACGATTTTATTGCTGAAATTAAGAAGATCGAAGAAAAACATAATGAACAGGCTAAAGAAGTCTTTGATTTGCAGGAACAATACAATCAAAAGATTAAAGAGTTAGTTGCTGCCGAAATTCTTGTTCCTACTGGAGCAAATAGTTATGGCATAAATCCCAATTTAGTAACTTACTCAATTGGAAGTGAAAGGGTATTAATTTATGGCGGACAACAATCTCAATACCGAACGCTTCCTACAGATGATTTAGATGAGTTGAAAAAGATTCAAGCGAAATTGGAAAAAGCTTCCAAGCCAATGCAGAAACTTCGCAATGAAATTGACAAGAAAGCGCAAAAAATAGAACCACTCCATCGCAAAATTGCAAACTTAAGGGAAAAATTGACTGAATTGCGCCGAGAGGTATGGGGTTCACTTCGTGAACATCTTAACGATCACTTGATTCGCTCTATTGCATTGAGTCCAGAGCATTTTTCGCGAATCTGCCAAGAGAAAATGTTCTTTCCGTCTCTAGCTTTTGCTATACACATTGCTCCACTACACGATCTCCTGAAAGGCGATGAGTATTTGAGTATTTATTCTAAAATACAGCAGGAAATTTTCTCGAACAAGGGAAATTTGATTGATAAACTCAAAGGCGTATCTCCAAGTGAACAAGGGGTGATACTAAAAAAGTTGATTCAAATTGTTGAGAAATGTCAAAAGGTTAAGTATTTGAGTGAGCAAGAAGTTAACTCACTTAAAGATTATCAAAAACTCCTAGAGCAGTTTACTTCTGTCGATACGCTTGCGCGGGAGATGATGATTCGTCACCGCTTAGAAGATATATTGAGTAATTTTGTTCACCAGGCATATAAACTGTATGACGGAGTTGCTCCACGAGTGCCTGAAATAACAGAAGCTCGGCAGCACTTGAGTATTGGTCAATTCTTGTTTTGCTATTACAAACGCTCATATAGCACACTAGTTGGCGGGAATACACTCCCCATCAAAAATGGTTTTCCAGAAACGCAATTTACTATCCTGGACTCAAAGCCATTATCTATCCTAAAGGTTGACATCAATAAGGATACAAAAACTATATATATAGAGACGCCTCAAGGGTTTGTTAAACCAGTTATTGAATTCGATCAAATTGGGCTTGAAGAATGCCAGCATTTAGCGCATGAATTTGCAAGGCAGGGGTATGTAGAAAGATTGAAAGCCTCAGGATTAACTCCAGCTTATGCGATTCTGTTAACTCCTATTGCAATACCAAACAGAACTAGACACTGGAGAGAAACGATAACGAATTTGGAAATATGGTTCAACCGAGTTTTTGCTTATGCAGGTATACCGCCTTCTAAATCTGAAACTGTATCAACTGAACAAGCACTAAATTATTTCGATAAAACCGCAGTTGTAGACCGTATTTACGTTGATAGGGAAAAACTTCGCAAACGTTTTTTGGAAGAAGTAGATCCAGATCAAAAAGTTACAATTGTCGCAACTCCTTAACCCATGTTAACCGACCCTAAACTCCGCTCGCAAGTAGATGCCCTCTGGGATAAGTTCTGGACTGGGGGACTGTCCAATCCGCTCGATGCTATCGAGCAGTTTTCGTATTTACTCTTCTTGAAGCGACTCGATGACCGCGAGAATGCGGCGGAGAGGCAGGCAAAACGCAAGGGGACGACGTATCAGCCGTCGGTTAAGAAGGAGATGCGTTGGGGGTATTGGACGCAGATGAAAGCCGAAGAGGCGTTGAGTCATCTGAAGAATGTCGTCTTCCCAGGGTTGGTCGAGTTGTCCCCTACGGGTGTGAAGTCGTCGTTTGGGGAGTATATGAAGGGGGCGCAGTGCAAGATCAATAAGGCGGGGTTGTTGATCGAGGCGTGTAATTTGATCGATCAGATGAAGATCGCGGAGCAGAATCAGGATGTGCAGGGCGATCTGTATGAGTATATGCTGGGTCACATGCAGTTTGCGGGGCGCGGTGGACAGTTTCGCACGCCGCGGCATATTATCCGCATGATGGTGCAGATGGTGGATCCGAAGCCGCGCGAGCGCATTGGCGATCTGGCGGGCGGGACGGGCGGGTTTCTCGTCAACGCGCACCAGTATATTTTGGAGAAGCATACGTCGGCGGGGATTTTGGAGTATGACGCCGAGGGGCAGGCACACCATCTGATCGGCGACCAGTTATCGGCGG
>Ga0209514_10009489_pt1 | contig 10698 bp, 8 predicted proteins | sample Subgrocontami58m_FD_187452 | JGI IMG/M metagenome (GOLD analysis project Ga0209514, IMG submission 187452) | Subsurface groundwater microbial communities from S. Glens Falls, New York, USA - GMW37 contaminated, 5.8 m (SPAdes) (version 3) | ecosystem: Environmental > Aquatic > Deep subsurface >...
CGCGTCTCTCCGAGTGCCGAACGCGTCTCTCCGAGTGCGGAACGCGTCTCTCCGAGTGCGGAACGCGTCTCTCCGAGTGCGGAACGCGTCTCTCCGAGTGCGGAACGCGTCTCTCCGAGTGCGGAACGCGTCTCCCCGAGCGCGGGACCCGCGTCCCCCGATCCAGGATCCGTCCCCCCGGATGCCGGGCCGACGGTGCCGCCCTGTGGCGCCTGGGGGAGGTCCTGTCGGCAGAGCCTGGCCATGCGGGGACGGGCTCCGAACGGGGGCGGTGCTCCGGACGTCGTCCGGCGCCTCACCGCACGTAGTACGCGAGGGTGACGAACACCTCGGTGACGTTGTGGAACTCGTCCAGCTTGAGGTCGATGTTCTTCGACTTGATGAAGGGCTTCTGGTCCTCGACCCGGAAGAGGAATTTCCCCAGCTGGTCGCGGGTGATCTCCTGCATCTGCAGCTTGAAGCTCACCTCGCGATAGCCGTCGCGCGGCTGGCCGGTGGGCAGGGGCTGCATGCCCTTGATTTTCGTCGAGTCGATCCCGGCCTCGCGCGCCTGCTGCTCGAAGAACGTCAGCAGCATGGCGGCGTCCTGGTTGTCCGGGACGCTCGAGGCGTTCCGGCTGATCTCCCGGATCTTCTCCGAGGTCTTGTGCACCAGTTGGAGGTCCTGGATCGCCGAGTCGATCCCCGATTCCTCTAGCCCGTTCACCACCAGGCGCGTGTTCCAGGCGTAGACGCCCAGGGCCGCAATCCCCACCCCGATCGCGAGGATCAGCAGGATCCAGACATCGACCGCGCCGGCGCGCGTCCCGGGCCTTGATCGCATCATCCCTGCTTCTTCAGCTTGATGGTCCAGTCGTAGCGCTGATTCGGGCCGGACTGCTCGTACCGGCCCTGGTCGATCTGGTCGAGGTCGGGCATCGTCTTGAGGCTGTTGACCAGCTTCTCCGCGACTTCGATGCGCGAGACTTCGCCCTTGAGCGAGATCGTCCCGCGCTCGAGGTTGATGTTCATGGTCTGCACCGTCAGGTGGTCGAATCCGGTGAGCCGCTCGAACACCTGTTTCCAACGCTGGAGCGCGGAGATCGGCAGCGGGTGGTCGCCCTGGCCGATCGCAGATTCCTTCTTCTCGAGAATCTCCTTGGCTTCGGCGACCGGATCGACGATCTCCGCCTCCGCCGCCCCGGGTTCGAGATCCTTGCGCAGCCGGTTCAGGATCTTGCGCTGTTCCTCGACGATCCCGCCGCAGAAGGTGTCGAGCTCGAGCCGCCGGTTGTGGAAGTAGAGGGCGATCAGTCCGAGCAGCACTGCCACCATACAGAGGCAGAGGAAGGCGCTCTTCTTGACCGTCTGGTACCGGCGCTCGAACTTGAACTCTTCCTGCCGGTAGTCGGTGCCGACGTGGTCGAGACCGAGCCCGCGGAAGGCGAGCCCCAAGGCGATCCCGCTCGAGGCGAGTTCCGGCTGGGTCGGGTCGGGATTGAACGCCTCGGTGGCGATCGTGGTCTTCTCCTGGAGCGGCTCCACGACCCCCCTGACCACCTCCGGGACTCCGGCGACGATGACGTGGGTGACCGAGTGCTTGAGCGGATGGGACAGGAGGGAGTGGGAGATCTGCTTGGCCAGGACTTCGGCGATGGCCGCGGTCCCCCCGACCTGGTAGGTGCCGCTGGTGGAGAGGGCGACTTCGTTGCCGGTCGAGCCGGCGCCGCGCGGCGCCTGGGCCATGCGGATGTTGCGCACGAAGCGCAGGCGGCCCTCCTCGACGGTGAGGAGCTTGGCGGATCGCGGCTCGATCAGGATGAAGAAGGCCGCGTCCTTGCCCTCGAAGACGCCCGATCCGGCCGCGCCGTTGAACAGCGCGAAGACGTCCAGGTCGACGCAGACCGGGTCGATGCGGCAGCGGCCGCAGATCCCCAAGCGGTGCTCGATCACCGCCTTGGGCACGCCTGCGGCGAGCACTAGGGTGGACTTTTCGCGCGTGTCGATCTTGTAGAAGTCGACCACCATGTCGTCCACCGACTTGGTGTGGACGTGGTGCTCGTACTCGAATTTGACGGTCTTCTTGAGCTGGTCGTCGTTGGTGAGCGGCATGCTCAGCTCGCGCAGGGTCGCCTCCGTCGAGTCGATCGAGATCGAGACCGTCCCGCGCGGCAGAGAATGGTCGCGGAACAGCGCGTCGATCGCCAGGGTGACCGCCTCTTCGGCGGACTGGCCCGACGCCAGGGTGACCGGGGCCTGCACGAACTTGCGGATGGAGGCGCCCTTGGGGCCTCCCTCCACCTCGACGGCGCGCAGGAAGCCGTCGCCGATTTCCAATCCGACCGATCGCATGCCTTGGCCCGAGTGGAGTGCCGATTCGGGGAGTCGAAGAGGCGACAGTTTATCAACGGAATCGCGCGGATGTCAACGCAACCCACCGGCCCGGTCGTGCGGTCGTGCGGGGCGGTGGGGCGGTGGGGCGGTGAGGCGATGGGGCCGTGAGGCGATGGGGCGATGGGAGCCGGCGAGGAGCAGCGGGGATGTTGCGGGACGCCGCCGTCCGGCGCCATCGCGCACCCGAGGGCAACTGAAGGAGGTGGATCGTAAACGAGCCCAACCCGCACGCCCGCCCTCGTCAGCACTGGATCGACCGGGCCATCCAACAGGCGCACGACGCCGGCGCCTTCGACAATCTGCCCACCATGGGGAAGCCGATTCCCGGCCTGGGCGAGACCGACGACGAGAACTGGTGGTTGCGGGCCTACCTGAAGCGCGAAGGCATGTCGATCGCGTCCCCCACGCTCGCCATCCGCCGCCCGGGGTGGCGTACCGGCGGCGTCGATCACGCCCGTGCCGACGGCCGCGGACCCGTCGCCGAGCCCGCGGCCGTGGCGCGTCATCCCTCCCCCGAGCGCTCGCGCTCTACCGGATCTATTCGCGGATCGGCACTCGATACAGCAGGTCGTCGGCGAGTTCGGTCACGCTCCGTTGCGGGACGATGACCGGGCGGATGCCGCTCTCGTCGCAGAGCTGCCCGCTCTCGATCATCTTGCGGCTGATCGCGAGTTTGCGCTGGATGGCGGCGGCCAGCTTCTCGGCCTCGGCCAGCCGGCTGGTATCCACGCCGGCCTTTCCCGCCGTGTCCAGGGCCGTGAGGTGCTGGTACTCGGCGCGAAGCGTCTCGGACTGGATCTCCAGCCTGCTCCGGCGCTGGGCCAGGCTGGCCAGCTTCTGCTCCTCGTTGGCCACCCCGGCGCTCCGGATCGCGACCATCTTCTCCTGCGCCTGGAGGTGCGCGCCGAGCACCTCGGCCTTGCCGACCTTGGCGCGCAGGTCGCTCTCCACGGCGAACCGGCCGTACTCACGCCCGTCGTACACGAACTTCTGCCGGTCGGGAGCCTTCTTCAGGTCCTCGTTCATGACCGCGATGTCGCGGAGCAGCCCCTTGCGCCGGTCCTCGAGCTGTTCGAGGCGTTCGGCGGCCTGGTCGCGCTCGAAGGCGGCGGTCGCGGCCAGCCTCACGCACTCGCGGATCGATTCCTCGGCCCCGGCCACGTCCTGATCGAGCCGACCGAGCTGGACGTCGATGGGGATGGCGTCCTCGATCGCCTGCTGCGTCGAGGCGCGCGCGTAGCCCGCCCAGGAGCGGATCGTGCCCCAGCCGCAGATCAGCACCAGGGCGGCGAGCACCGCCACCGACCACTTCATGATCGCCTTCATGATGACCTCCTCGAACAAAAACGGAGCCTCGACACACGGGAAGGCCGGCGGCCACGCCACGCGGCCCTTCCACCTTCTCATGTCGCGAAGCGGTCGGCCGGCGGAAATAAAATCGGAATTGGCTGCTTTTTGGCGAGGGGAGCCTGGGGAAGGTCTACTGCAATCCATGAAACCCTCGACGGGCGGGGTCCCGTCGTCTCGGTCACGATCTCACCCCTCCCTGGCGGACCGCTTGGGGGAGTCCCACCCGCCCGCACCCCGCCTTCGCGGGCCGAAGCCCGTCATCACGGGCGAAGGCCCGACCCGCACGCTTCGACGGATCGGGCGTGCCAAGTGCGAAAGCGGTGCGGGACCTGCGCGTTCGTCTCGCCCACGATCAGGCGAGCACAGGACGCCGATCCGAACCCCGGACCAGCGCGCCGCGGGCGGTCGTGACCGCTCGCGTTCCGGCTATTCGGTGTCGCCGGAGTTCCCGTCGACGCCGCCAACCGCACACCCAGGTGGTGGTTCGAGTAGTCTGGGGTGTTCGTGTTGCGCTTGGCGGAGGGCAGGTTCCTGGGACGGCGCCGGATGTTCCCCTATCGCCAGGGAGCGACGGTGGGGCCGGCAGCGACACCGGAGAAAGGGCACCCCCGCCGCGACCGGGCGTGCCTGCGTGCGTTTCTCGTGAAGCCGCAGGCCCGCCAGGCAGTCGATCACCGCCGCTCGCTACCGTGCCAACTCGGCATTGTCGTTTCCGAAGAGGGCGCATGACGTCGATGAAGTTCGGCTCTTGATGCGGGGCGGAGTGGATTCGGGCGATTGCGCACTCCCCTCCCAAGGACAAGTCCGACGTTCGCTCCGCCGGCATCCGCAGTTCCCGTTTTCTCGCGGTCGTAGGCCATGCCTGCTCGCAATGCCCCCCCTCCGCATGCCAGGAATCCGCAAAGGGCAAGAGGACACAGGACTACGGAGTCCCCGCCACGACGACCCGGAAACACCAGCGGTAGTCGCGAACCCCGGGCTTGCTCCTGCCGCGGTAAGCGCAACGCAGCGACTCGCTAGCATCGTAGGACCACGAGCCGCCACGCAGGACGCGGTACAAGCCGCTGGACATCCCCTGGGGATCCGTCACCATGCCCGTCGGATAGTCGCCATACCAGTCCCCGCACCATTCCCAGACGTTACCGATCATATCGTGCAGTCCCCATGCGTTCGGTTGCCGGGTCCCGACGCGGTTCGTCGTACCGCCGCTGTTCCCTTTATGCCAGGCGATCGCATCCAGGCTCGATCCAGGGATCGCCCCGGTCGTGCCCGCCCGACAGGCGTACTCCCATTGCGCCTCCGTCGGGAGCGCCACCCCGATCTTCCGGCAGAACTCCTGAGCGTCCTCCCAGCTCACGTTTTCGACAGCCACTTCCTCCCCCGCGTTCTTGAATTCCGAAGGATTCGAATCCATCACAAACCGCCACTGCGCCTGCGTCACTTCGTACTTGCCGATCAAGAACGGCCTGGAGATGCGCACGAGGTGCTGCGTTTCGTTGCTGTTGCGGTCCGGTTCCGCGGCCGGGCTACCCATCATGAATTCGCCGGCCGGGATCATCACGAGCAGGATCCCGGTACGGTCGTGGACGTACTCCTCCCTTCCTTGCGCATTGCGGCCTCGGGGGGTGCACCAGGGGAAAGCCGGCGCCGAGCCCGCGTTCGCCGCGCCCAGCCCCTTCTCTTGATTCGCTACCTTGCCCTCGGCCGTCGCCAGCGCGGACCGGGCGGCCGTCAAGTCGGACGCCGTCTGCTGCGCCTCCTGCTTCAGCCTCGCGACCTCGATGCCGAGCGACTTCACCCTTGCGCTCAGCTCGTCACGTTCGGCTCCGAGGGCCTTCACCTGGTCGTTGGCCGCTGTCAGACCCGCGTTCGCCACGCCGAGCCGCGCCTCCAAGTCCTTCACCTTGTTCCGGGCCTCGGTCAGGGCAGCATTCGCAGCGGCGAGATCGGACGCGGCCTGCTCGGTCCGCCCCTCTGCCTCCTCGCGTTTCGATCGCTCCTCTTTCGCCTCCGCGCGCGCGGTCTCCGCCACCAGTGTCAGACCCTGGCTGCGCGCACGCTCGCCCTCGAAATCCTTGCTCGTCTTCACATGCTGGGCCTTCTCCTCGGTCACCTCCTCCTTGGCCTTGATCGCCGCCTTGTCGGCCAGTTCCTTCTGAACCTCGGCTTCGCCCTGCTTGCGAACGGCCTCGATCTTCTCGCGCTCGGCCGCCTCCCGAGCACGCTTCTCCTCGTCGCGCGCGCCGGCGAGCGCACGCAGATTCTGCTCCAGTCCCGCCACCTGGACATCCCGCAGTCGATTCCAGTAGGACGCCACGTCTTCGTGGAAGAATCCGCCGGCCGCGCACACCGCCAGCAGGCAGGCCGCGCCGGACGCCGCCCACCGCGACCAAGGCTGCGGCTCCAGCCTGGCGAACGCGTCCTTCACTCGCGGCCGCACGTCGGCGATCTGCCTGCACCGTCCCGGTCGCTTCTGCGTCATCCAGAGGATCAGGTCGGCGAGCACGGGCGGCACGCCCGCCCGGATCAGGTCGCTCCGATCGTCGTATGAGATCCTCTGCATCGCCCCATAGCCGACCAGCAGGAAGAGCAGCAGATTGCCGAGCGCCAGGATGTCGGTGGCGGTGTCCGGATCGCCGTCGTCGCGCTCCACGGTGTAGCCGGCGGTCCCGCCGCCCGGCTCGTCCGTGCGCACGACTCCCTGGGTCGTGCTGATGCGGCGGTTTCGGCCGCAATCGATCAGGCGCAGCGCGCCCGCCATCCCGAACTCGTCCTCGTAGATCCAGTTCGATGGACTGGCGTCGCGATGCACGAGCATCTTCTGGTGCAGGACCTCCATCGCGTCGAGGGCCAGAAGCAGGATGCGCCGGACCAGCGGCAGGGCGATCGGTCCGCGGTTCCGCATCGTCTCCAGGGTGCACCCCGCGACCAGTTCGATCTCGATGATCTGGGCCAGGTCGTTGCGGCGGGAATCCCGGACCTCCAGCACATCGCTGCGGACCGCCGCCAGGCAGCTTGGAAAACGGTTCGGGAAAGCCGCGCGCAGCGCCTGCACCCCCCGGGCCTCGCTCTCCTGGTTGCCGTCCAGGACCTTGAGCAGGATCGTCTCTTCGGCAAGCACCGTTTCCGACGCACCCCCCGGGCCGCCGCCGGTCACGATCTGCTTGCGGGCCTTGTACGCATGGCCGGACCCACCGCTACCCAGAGACTCGAGCAGGAAGTACCGGGTTTCGCTCGCACCGTTGCGGCCAATGAAGTCGGCCACCCTCGCGCCGTTCGTGTTGGCGGCCATGGCCGAAGAGCCTCCTACCCGTGCACGTCAACCAGGAGCGTGCCCACGCGGGCGAACCCCTCCTTCAGGTCCGGATGCCCCGCGCGCAACTCGACTACGCGCCCCCACGGCAGCGTCGATGCCGCCAGCCGTCGTCCGTCGATGACGACGTGGCGCTCCCCCTCGCCCACCGCGGCCAGCACCAGGCCCGAGGCGGCGTCCCCTCCCAGCAGGAACGGCCACACTTCCTCCACAGTGTCGTCCTCGGCCATGCAGCGGCTGGCATAGGGGCCCGACCCGGGGAGGAGCACCATCGGATCCTCGTCCCCCGCGCGACCGAAGGTTACGGCAGTGTGACAGCAGCCGGCGGGGGCACCGCGCGCGGGCGCGGGCGCCAACACCAGGGTGGCGGCCTCCCCGGTTTCGCGACGCCCCTGAAGCACAGCGACGGTCGCGCCCGCAAGCAGACGATAGGTGAAGGACCATCCCCCGGGCAGGCACACGCGGTCACGATCCGCCAGCACCCAGCCCCAGTCGCAGCGCTCCGGCGCGGCGGCCTCCTCCCCCGGCGGCGGCAGGAGTCGTACCGGTACCGCATCGTTGCCGTGCCGGACCGAGACCGCGTCCCTGCGCGGGAACCGGTAGATCCGACACTCGGCTACCTGCGCCCCACCGCCGCGCCGGAGGCGGGCCTCGACCTCGAGCGCGCCGGCGCCCGGCAGCGGGAGGTCCGGCGTGTAGCAGCGCTCGCCGGAGCCGGCACCCGCGCGGGCGCGACCGATCACCGCCGCGCTGCCGAAGACCACGTGGACCCGCTGCACCGGCTCGCCCGGGACCTGGACGACGGCGTGGTAGTTCATGACGCATTCAGCCGATCGCGGAACTCGCGAAACGTGCGGAAGCTGGTGGTCGCGTGCAACCATTCGTCCAGCAGGGTCTGCAGCTTCTCGTATGCGTAGGGATCCACGCGGTGAAGCAACTCGATCGCGTCCGCCTTGGACGCCGCCTGCTCGTGCAGGGACCTTCCGCAGCACCTCTGATAGGTTTCGTCATGCCACCGCTGGAGGCGCACGCGCACCTTCTGGTTGCAGCTCCTCAGGCTGGTGGCCACGGCCTGGTCGATCTTGGCCACCAGCTCACGCGAAACCAGCTCGTGGGATGGCAGGGTGGTCTTTCCCGGTGGGGCCGGGGGCTCGGTCGACAAGGTGGACTTCCCAGGCGGGGTCGCGGATACTTCCTGGCGATGTCGATTGTAGAACTCGTGGCAGATGAACTTCAGGTACCCCCGATACTGCACGGGTTCACCGGGGTCCAGTTTGCCCCGTTTCAGCCCCAGGCGCCAGAAGAGGTGGGCAAGGATTTCCTCGCACTGCGGAAGAAGTACGGGCCAGGATTTGGCCACGTAGCTCCGCACGGGCGCGCCCCACGCCTTCATGAGGGGGCCCAGGGCCGAGTCGTCACCGTCGCAGAAGCGGGACCACAGCTCGGCTTCGTGCTCTCGATCGTAGGACATCAGTCCATCCTCCAATCCGGGGCACGCGATTTCCGACGCCCGGCCACGAACAGGAGCGCCGCGGCGGCCAAGAGACCGGCGCACGCCAATTTGATCCGGCACCGCGCGTGTCGTGCGCGGACGTCCGCCACCGCGTCCGCCAGTCGAGTCGCCGGGATCCGCCACTCGACGTGGGCGTAGTAGAACCTGCGCCCGCCGTAGTCGAACTCACGGCACACGGCCTGTTCGGCGGCGAGAGTGGCGGGTGCCGGAGTCGCCGTTTCGCGCTCGGTGAGCTCGAGAACCCCGCGCACGAGTGCACTCGGCGCGGGGAAGGCGGATGCGATCAGCGCGACGGCGCGAGTCTCGACCTGACGCCGGGCCCGGGCCAACGCCTGGTCGGCGGTGTACTCGAGGTCGGAACGTGCCTCGAAGAGAGAGTCGTCGGCCGGCTCCGCGAGCGGCTCGGCGGCCGCGCCGGCGGCCAGCACACTCACGAGGGCCAAGCCGAACAGGGCCACGGCGCGACGAGGCAAAAACATGCGTGTCCTCCGCGGCGTTCAGCGCAACGGAATCTCGGCGCGCGAGGATCCGCACCCGGATCCGCGCCAGATGGAGGGAGACCGTCGAAGCCGAACCCTGGAACCTAATGCGCCGAGCCGGTTCAACATCGAGAAACAATCCGCGAAAAGCCGGAGCCGATCTCCCTCCAGACGACGGGCAGTCTACAACGCCAAATTGGCAATGGACTTCCGCTCGTCACCTCGCTGTGCCCCATGGTTGCTCTATGGCGGATTTCAGTGTTATCTCGCTAACCCGCCTCGACCTCGTCACGTTCCTTCTTCGCGCGCCAGCGTTCAGCGTCCTCGCGCGCCCACCGAAGCTCGCGCGCGGCCCATTGGCGAATCGCCGGGTGCGGATCTTGAAGGAACGCCTCTGCGATCTGGCGGTGATGTTCCGCGAGTCCCGAGGGGCTGCGCGCCCACACACCCGTGTGAAGCCCCGCGGTGAACGCTCCCATCACACGGGCGTCGCGGCCGAATCGCTCGAGCACCAATCGCGTCGCCGGGGGCATGACACCTCGTCCGTCCGCGATGGAAGGCCTCGGCAGATGCTGGGCGAGTAAGCGCGCGGCGGCGACGCCATGCTTGTCCAAGGTCGCGGCCAGCTCATCGAAGGGGATGCTATCCAGGACCCCCTTCACGTCCCCTCCGCCGAGAGTCTCGCGGCCGATCGAGAGCATCTTGTCGATCACGCGCTCGAGGAGAAGCGGTCCGTGCTCTCGGGCGACTCGGCGAACCAAGTCCCGATCGATTTCGCCGAGTCCCCGCCCGCGGACGAGCGCGTCTGCGAGGACTGCGCAGGCCCGCGGGGCGTCGAGAGCCAGCAGCTCCTTCATCACCTGCGACCACTCATACGCTTCCAGGTTGTGCCGGGCGACCGAGTCATGGTCCTCGAGTCTGGCCCATGACGTCGCGACCTCCCACGCGGCCTCGGCGACGCCGTGATCGCACAACGCGGTCTCGGTGGCGGGCGGGACTCCCAGCCAGGCATGCAGGAGGGACACAGCCACCTGGGTTCCCGCGGGAGTCCCGAACTCCAACAGTCCGCGGATCACGGCCGCGAAGCTCACCTCCCCGATCCGGCGGCGCCGAACGTCCCACTCCAGGAGATCGACCGTCGCGGGCGACACTTGATTGCCGCGCAGACCGATCAGGACATAGTCGACGGCCTCTTCGACCGCGTCCGCCAGAAGCAGGAGTGAGAGCACCGGCTGGGGTGGCGCCGGCTCGGTCCGCAGCCTCTGGATGAACTCCCGCGGCACGGCGCCTCTCTGGGCGAGCGCGGCCACGTATCCGGTCGCCAGCAGGGAGACTCCACCGCGTTCGAGCGCATCACGGCCGATCGCATCCAGCCATACCCCCGCAAGGTCGGCGAGACCCAAGGCCTCGCCGAGCGCACGCGCTCGACCACTCGCGGGGACCGGATGAAGGCCAATCACCTCTTGAAGCAACTGCGGAGATTCGAGCAGGCTTCGGGCCAGCGCGAGCGTCTCCTCGGGATCGCTCTTCTGCCAGAAAGAAGCGCCATGGAGAGACTCCATGACCCGTTGCCGCAGGGTCTTGGGGGTCAGATCGGAAACCCAGTCTTCCGCCGCCGTCCGTTCGGGGTCGTCCAGCTTCTCGTGCTCGATGACATGGCGGAGATCCCA
>Ga0209514_10009495_pt1 | contig 10692 bp, 9 predicted proteins | sample Subgrocontami58m_FD_187452 | JGI IMG/M metagenome (GOLD analysis project Ga0209514, IMG submission 187452) | Subsurface groundwater microbial communities from S. Glens Falls, New York, USA - GMW37 contaminated, 5.8 m (SPAdes) (version 3) | ecosystem: Environmental > Aquatic > Deep subsurface >...
AGCTTCCACGACGACATCGCCTCGATCCGCAGCTTCGGGCTGGACGTGGTCACCGACCTGTGCGACCGCCTGCTCGCCGCGGGCGCGCCCGGCCTGCACTTCTACACCATGAACCAGGCCGGGCCGACGAGCACGATCTGGCAGCGGCTAGGGCTCTAAGAACCCGTTTCAAAATGAGTTGTCATTCCGAGGCTGAAGGCCGAGGAATCTGCTTGTTCGCCGATTCAAAAGCAGATTCCTCGCTGCGCTCTCAAGAACGTAAATGTAAGTCATTGATTCAGTGTGCCCGAATTGAGGCGCTTGAAAGGGGTCGAAGCATCCTTTTCCCTCAAGAAGTTCTTCGGCGCTTCCGGCCCCGCCGGGGCGTGGACCACTCGGAATGACATCATCAGGAGTCGTCATATTGAAACCGACTCTAAGAGTATTCGACCCCGGTCTGCTGCAGGCCGACGAGATCGATGTTGACGAGGTTCTCGGCGCAGGTCGCCGCGAACCCGAGCAGGTCGGCCTGCGACAACTGCCCGCCGCTTCCCTGCAACTGGCCCACGTAGTAGTTCAGGTCGGCCTGCTGCGGCAGCACGCCCACGACGTTCCTGTACACGGTGTTCACGAAGGCCGTGTTGCCGGTCGAGCCGGCGAGCGACTGGAAATCGGCGGTGCCGATCGCGGCAGCGCAGACGTCGTGGAAGCTCCATCCGTCGTCGAACAGATCCAGTCCGGCGGCGACGTAGTCCTTGTTGGAAACGAAGCTCTTGCCGAACGCCGCGCCGAGGATCTCGACGGTCTGCGCGGCGTGGCCGGAGCCGGAGAGGTCGAGGGCGAATTTCCTCCCGTCCCCGGACAGCAGCCGCTCGACGTCGACGAGCGTGTCGGTGCCCTCCGAGCCGATGCGGTCCACCACCGAGTACCCCGTGGGCGTCTTGGTGAGAACAAAGTTCCCGGATGCGCCCGAGTATTTCGCCGTGTCGATTCCGGATCCGCCGTCGACCGTGTCGTTGCCGCCGCCGCCCGTGAGCGCGTTGTCCGCGTCGTTGCCCGTCAGCGTATCGTTGCCCGAGCCGCCGACCGCGTCCTCGATGATCGCGTCGTAGGCGATTCCCAGGTTGTCGGTGCCGTCGTAGGTCGGAGTGGGCCCCGTATAGTTGGCAGGTGCAGGGGCCGGAGAAATCTTGATGCTGCTGTAGTTGCCTGGGGTAAGGTCGATCGTGCAGGCGAGCGTGAAATCGCTGACCGATATCGTATCGTGGCCGCCCGCATCCCAAATCGTCTTGAAGAAAGGCGAGGCGGGATCGAACTCGTAGAGGTCGTCGCCCTGGTCGCTCGTGTTCGCCCCGTAGAGGTCCTGGATGGCCGCGATGTCCAGGACCATCGGGGTTTGCGGATCTATCCCGTACACTAGCCATGAGTAAGATCCGCCAGAGTGGTACGTGATAGTGCGAAACAAGTTATTCGACGGATCGTTGTAGGACATCAGGGTGAAGAGCCGATTGTCCAGGTACGCCGTGGCGGTCGTGTCGGAAAGGAAGGGTTCTTGTTCCGAACCACTGTAGTTGCCCGGATGCTTGAGGCCGAGGGCGTGCCCGATTTCGTGCATCAAGGCTTCGTAGTTGTAGGAGCCCACCGACCAGTCCGTACTGGTCACTCCGGTACTGGAAGCGTTGAGCCATATGTCGCCGCCCTGCGGCAAGGAGGCTTGCGGATAGTAGGTATATCCCCAGACTCCCGCCGGCACGGCCGAGCTCCACGCGAAGCGGATGTCCCCGACGATGTTCTCGTTGTCGGCGACCTCCTCGAAATGGATGTTCGCGACGTCGGCCCAGGCCTGCAGGGCAGCGCGCGCGGCAGGGATCTGGGTTGTTGCATTCAACCCATAGTGCTGCGCCGCCGACGGTTCATTGTCGGGGGAGTAGTCGCCGTTTGAATCCTGGTACCAGTAGGCGGTGCTGCCCGGTGTCGGCCAAGGGAAGCTGTAACTGACGGTCGTGACGCCCGTGTCAACCTCGCCGCCCCACTTGACTCCGCCTATCAGCGCGTCCACGGTGAGCGTACCGGTTTCGGAAACCGAGCTTACCGGACCAGACTCGTAGTAACTGGGCATAGTCTGAGTAGCGTCGAGAATTGCGCTCTGACCGCAGTCGCGGGCGAGCGTGCACGATGACCCCTTTTACAGCGGGGAATCCCGTCGCCGTTACGACTTCGTCACGCGAAATGCGACTTTGTTCTCGCGAAAGATGTTTCAATCCGCCTTCGTGCCGGACGCGCTCACCGCCTTCGCTCACTTGGCCAGTTCGGGATGCCGGCTCACGTGCAGGAAGTACCAGGTCACGAGCCAGCCGGCGAGGGCGAGGCTCGCGATCGCGGCGAGCCAGAATCCGCGTGCGCCGTAGGGCGTGGCGATGCCGAGCCACGAAAGGTCGAGCGGGGTGAGGCCGATCGCATATCCGCCTCCCAGACCCACGCCCCAGAGGGCGACCGCGTAGATCGCCATGGGCACCAATGCGCGCTTGTAGCCGCGCAGCACGTTGACCGCCACCGCCTGGATCGCGTCGAAGACGTGGTACACGGCGACGAAGGAAAGCAGCGCGCCGGCAAGCTTGGTCACCTCGGGGTCGGAGGAGTAGAAGGCGGCGATGCGCTCGGCCGAGAGCCACACGAGGCTGCCGATGGCGAGCGCGCAGCCAAGCGCGCTCGCCAGTCCCGCGAGGCCGGTGGCGCGGGCGTGCGCGAACTGGCGCGCGCCGATCGCGTGCCCGACCAGGACGCTCGATGCGTTGCCGAGCGCGAGCGGCAGCATGAACAGGAGCGCGGCGAAGTTGGCCGCGATCTGGTGCGCGGCGGAATTGAGCGCGCCCAGCCGCGCGATGAACAGCGCCATAAAGGTGAACCCGGTCACGTCGACGAAGAACGTGACCCCGATCGGCAGGCCGAGCGAGAGGAGGTGCCACAGGCGCTTGCCCTGCGGCCAGGACCAGTGCCCGAACACGCGGTACCGGTTGTACCCGCTCTCGACGATGCAGAATCCCGAAGCGAGCAGCAGGCTCACCCAGGCGATCACGCTGCTCGACACCGCGCAGCCCACCCCGCCGAGCGGTTGCGCGCCCAGCCAGCCGTACATGAACACCATGTTGAGCGGCACTTTGATCGCGAGGCCGATGAGATTCAGCACCATCACCACGCGCGGCCGCGCCACCGCCGTCGAGAAGCCGTAGAAGACGCGGAACAGGAGCGCCGCGGGCACGCCCCAGGAAGCCGCGGCGAGATAGCCGCGGGTGCGCTCCTCGACTTCCGGCGGCAGGCGCGTCAGGACAAGGAACGGGTCGGGGTAGCGCAGCAGCACGTAGCACACCGCCGAGAGCGCCAGCGCGAGCCAGGCGCTCTGGCGCACCTCCTCGCCGATCTCGGCGTAGCGCCCCGCGCCGTAGTGCTGCGAGGCGATGGGCGTGAGCGCGAGCAGCACCCCCATGAGCGAGATGAAGACGCTCAGATAGATCGCCGCGCCCACCCCCACTCCGGCCAGGTCCACGGTCGAGTAGCGCCCGGCCATGATGGTGTCGATCACGCCATTGGCGACCACCGCGATCTGGCCGACGAAGACGGGCCAACCGAGGCGAAAGATCTCCTGATAGACGCGCTTCGGCAAGTGGGCGGGGAGGAGAGGGCTCCGGCAGCCAGGCAACGCCGGACGAGCGGGTATTCTAGCTGACGCGGGGCCGCGCCGCCTCTTTCAAGCTGCGCGAAAAATGCGCACAATAGCGCGCCATCCAGGTTGCTCACGGAGCAGGAACCCATGTCCGGACACGGCCACGTCGACCCATCCAACAGAAAGATCGCCCTGCTCATCGCCGTCCTCGCCGCGGTGCTCGCGCTGTCCGAGACCCTCGGCAAGAGCGCGCAGACCGCCTCGCTCGGCGCCAACATCGAGGCCTCCAACCTGTGGTCGTTCTTCCAGGCGAAGACCATCCGCATGACGACGCTGCGCACCGCGGCCGAGTCGCTGGAGGCGGAGCTGCCGCAGGTCTCGCGCGCCGAGACCCGGGAAGCGCTGGAGAAGCGCATCGCGGAATGGAAGAAGACCTCGGCCCGCTATGACACCGAGCCCGAGACCCAGGAAGGCCGCAAGGAGCTGGCGGCGCGCGCGAAGATCGCCGAGCAGAAGCGCGACCGCTCGCTCGCCGCCTACCACCACTACGAGCTCGCCTCGGCCGCGCTGCAAATCGCGATCGTGCTCGCCTCGGCGGAGGTCATCACGGGAGTCGCCCTGCTCGGCTGGCTATCGGCCGGACTGGGCGTGGTCGGGCTCGCGTTCTGCGCCATCGGGCTCGTCGCCCCGACGGCAGTGCACCTGTTGTAGGTTGGACTGAGCGCAGCGAAGTCCAACTTCGACCCGCACCCATCGATCGTCGGGCTTCGCTGGCGCTCAGCCCGACCTACGCCTACGCCTTTACGCACGCGATCGTGCCCTCGGCGATACGCTGCGCGCCGATCAGCTTGGAGTCGTAGCGTTCCTCGAACTCCACGACGCTCCAGCTCGCGCACGAGTGCGCAACGGCGATCCGCTCGGCTTGCTGGCGGAAGATCACCCGTGCCTCGCCGTCGCCGGTATCCGCGAAGCGGTTGCGCCTGAGGGTCACGCGAAAGCGATCTGCGCCGAGCGAGGTCGTCTCGGTTTCCCAGACGCTGCGGCTGCTCGCCTCGTAGGCGAGGCGCCCGAGACCCACGACCGAGAGCGCGTCGAGCGGGTTGATGCCGTCCAGCATGGTTTCGACCCGTCCCTTGCCGCTCGCGCAGCCGGCCGCGAGAGGCAGGAGCGCGACGAGGAGCATTTTTCTCATGGCAGGGATCCTGTGGTCATTGCGGAATTCCACACGCTGCCATTGGACCGCACTTGCGCCCGGCGCGGCCCCCGGATCTGCGCTGCCAAATCCCGCCAATTCGAGTGAATGCGCGAATGAATGCGCGAGCGGCTGCGCTACAGTTCGTAGGTCTCGCCCTCGCCCGCCATCGCCCGGTCGATGAGCGATCGCGACAGGCGCGGGGCGAACTGCTCGATGAAGGCGTAGGCGAAGCCGCGCAGCAGCCTGCCGCGCAGCAGCCCGACCCGCGTCGTGTTGCTTCGAAACAGGTGCCCGGCATCGAGCGCGCGCAGGTCGCGGTCGCGCGCGGCGTCGAAGGCCATCGAGGCGAGGATGCCCACCCCCATGCCCAGCTCGACGTAGGTCTTGATGACATCGGCGTCGATCGCCGAGAGCACGATGTCGGGCTCCAGGCCCTTGGCGGCGAAGGCCGCGTCGATGTGGGTGCGCCCCGCGAACGCGGTGTCGTAGGTCACGATGGGATATCGGACCAGGTCCTCCAGCGTCACCCGCCCTGCGCCGGCGAGGGGGTGCTTCGCCGGCACCACGACGCAGTGGCTCCAGGTGTAGCAGGGCAGCGTCAGCAACTGCGAATAGTCGGCGAGCGCCTCGGTGGCGATCGCGATGTCGGCCTCGCCGGCGATCACCATGTCGGCGAGCTGCGGCGGATTGCCCTGCTGCAGGCTCAGGTGCACCTTCGGAAAGCGCTCCCTGAACGCGGTCACGACCGCGGGCAGGGCGTAGCGCGCCTGGGTGTGGGTGGTCGCCACCACGAGCCTCCCGGAATCCTGATCCTGGTATTCCCGCCCGACCAACCTGAGGTTCTCGACCTCCATCAGGATGCGCTCGACCACCTTCACCACGGCCTCGCCCGGCCGGGTCAACGCGACCAGGCGCTTGCCGTGCCGCGCGAAGATCTCCACGCCGAGCTCGTCCTCCAACTCCCTCACCTGCCTGGATATTCCCGGCTGCGAGGTGTGGAGCCGGTTGGCCGCCTCGGTCAGATTGAGCCCCTGCCGGACGGCCTCGCGCACGTAGCGCAGTTGCTGAAGATTCATGTCCTGAGTCCCTTATTACCAATTCGCATAAAGATAGTGGAATTTAGTCGTTTGTTGCATAAGCCAAGTCTATTAGCATCGAGCCCTGACTGTAAAGAGCGCCATGGAATTCGACTTCATCACTATCGGGCTGGGCCTCGCCGTTGGCGTGCTGGTGGGCATCACGGGCGTCGGCGGCGGCTCGCTCGTCACTCCCGTGCTGACCCTGTTCGGCTTTGCGCCGGCGGTGGCGGTGGGCACCGACCTCGCCTTTGCCGCGATCACCAAGGGCGTGGGGACGCTGGTGCATCGCGCCCAGGGCTCCGTGGAATGGCGCATCGTGGCTCTGCTCGCCGCGGGCAGTTGCCCTGCCGCGGTGATCACCATCGGCGTGCTCGCGGCCACGGGGGCGCATCACAAGGCCGGCCTGATCAACGCGGTGCTCGCCGTGGCCCTGCTGCTCACCGCGGCGGTGCTGCTCGCCGACCGCGCGCGCATCGCCGCGATCACCGCGCGCTACGAGTCGCGCATCGCCGGCAAGCGGACCGCGCTCACCGTCGCCTCGGGCGTGCTGCTCGGCGCGCTGGTGACGCTGTCCTCGATAGGGGCCGGCGCGCTCGGCGCGGCGATACTCGTTGCGCTGTACCCGCGCCTGCAGGCGGCGCGCGTCGCGGGCACCGACATCGCCCACGCGGTGCCGCTCACCGCCGTCGCCGGCCTCGGGCACCTGTGGCTCGGAACGGTCAACGGTGCGCTGCTCGCGAGCCTGCTCGTCGGATCGGTCCCGGGCATCGTGCTCGGCAGCCTCGCCGCGAGCCGGCTACCCGACAACATCGTGCGCAGGCTGCTCGCCGCCGTGCTGCTCGCCGTCGGCGTGCGCTACGCGCTGGTGTAAGGGGGCCCCACCATGTATCTCTACGACGAAATCGACCAGCGCATCGTCGATGAGCGCGTGGCCCAGTTCCGCGACCAGACGCGGCGCTTTCTCGCCGGCATGCTCAGCGAGGACGAGTTCCGCGCGCTGCGGCTGCAGAACGGCCTGTACATCCAGCGCTACGCGCCGATGCTGCGCGTGTCGATCCCCTACGGCCTGCTGTCCTCGACGCAGTTGCGCAAGCTCGCGCACATCGCGCGCACCTACGACCGCGGCTACGGGCACTTCAGCACGCGCCAGAACATCCAGTTCAACTGGCCGCGGCTGGAGGACGTCCCCGAGATCCTCGCCGAGCTCGCGCAGGTGCAGATGCACGCCATCCAGACCTCCGGAAACTGCGTGCGCAACATCACCACCGACCACTTCGCAGGCGTCGCGCGCGACGAGATCGTCGACGCCTTCGTGTGGTGCGAGCTGATCCGCCAGTGGTCGGCGCTCAATCCGGAGTTCGCCTACCTGCCGCGCAAGTTCAAGATCGCGGTCTCCGGCAGCGAGCAGGACCGCGCCGCGACGCTGGTGCACGACATCGGCCTGCACGCGGTGCGCGCAGCGAGGGGGTCGGATGCTGAACCCGGCGTGGGCTTTCGGGTCGTCGTCGGCGGCGGACTCGGCCGCACGCCGATGATCGGCCACGTGGTGCGCGAATTCCTGCCGTGGCGGCACCTGCTCACCTACCTCGATGCCATCCTGCGCGTGTACAACCGCTACGGCCGGCGCGACAACAAGCACAAGGCGCGCATCAAGATACTGGTGAAGGCGCTCGGCCCCGAAGCGTTCACCGAGCAGGTCGAGGCGGAGTGGGCGCAGTTGAAGGACGGTCCGGCGACGCTGGTCCCCGAGGAAATCGAACGCATCGCCAGCCGCTTCACCCGTCCCGCCTACGTTCGCACCGAGCGTGCGGCGCTGCATACCGTCGATGCGGGACTCGAGGCGCGGCCCGCCGAAGAGCCGGGATTTCCCGCCTGGTTCAGGCGCAACGTGCATGCGCACAAGGCGCACGGCTACGCGGCGGTGACCCTGTCGCTGAAGAAGACGGGCGTCCCGCCGGGTGACGTGACCGCGGCGCAAATGGACGCGATCGCCGATCTCGCCGAGCGCTATTCCTTCGGCGAGCTGCGCGTCACCCACGAGCAGAACCTCGTGCTCGCCGACGTGCGCCAGGACGAGCTGCACGCGCTGTGGCGCGAAGCGCGCGCCCTGGGCCTCGCGACCCCGAACGTGGGACTGCTCACCAACATCATCTCCTGCCCCGGCGGGGACTTCTGCTCGCTCGCCAACGCCAAGTCGATCCCCGTGGCCGAGGCGATCCAGCAGCGCTTCAGCGACCTCGACTACCTGTTCGACATCGGCGAGCTCGACCTGAACATCTCCGGCTGCATGAACTCCTGCGGCCACCACCACGTCGGCCACATCGGCATCCTCGGCGTCGACAAGCAGGGCGAGGAGTTCTACCAGATCTCGATCGGCGGCTCGCAGGGCGAGCAGGCCGATCTCGGCAAGGTCATCGGCCCGTCGTTCGCGCGCGACGAGGTGCCGGAAGTCATCGAGCGCCTGGTCGCCTGCTACCTGGCGCGGCGCGAGCACGAGGAAGAAAGATTCATCGACACGGTGCGGCGCATCGGCGTCGAACCGTTCAAGGAGAGTGTTTATGGCCCATCTGATCAAGAATCGTCGCGTCACCCCCGACAACTGGCAGTTGCTTGACCGCGACGTCGAGCGGCTGCTTCGCACCGGCGAGGACGGCCTGCTGCCGGACTTCCCGGACGAAGCGAACCTGATCGTGCCCGTCTCGGTGTGGCGGATCCGGCGCGAGGACCTGCTCGAGCGCTCAGGCGGCACCGGCGTGTGGCTCGACAGCCACGAGGACCCCGCGTCCATCGCCGAAGACCTGCCGCTGCTCAAGGTCGTGGCGGTGAATTTCCCACAGTTCTCCGACGGCCGCGGCTATTCGATCGCGCGGCTGCTGCGCGAGCGCTACGGCTGGAAGGGCGAGCTGCGCGCGATCGGCGACGTGCTGCGCGACCAGTTGTATTATCTGTCGCGCTGCGGCTTCGACGCCTTCGCGTTGCGCGCCGACCAGGACCCGCAGGAAGCGCTGTCGGGGCTCGACGACTTCAGCGATAACTACCAGGCCACCGTCGGCCGCCTGCCGCTTTTCCGGCGCCGCATCGAACAGGCGAACGAGGAAGAGTCCAAGGAGAGGGCGGCTTGAGCCCGGCACCCAAGTTCCGCGTCGCCGAACTGCGGCGCACGCTCGAGCGCATCGCGGTCGAGCACGCGAGCACGGCCCTCGCCTCGAGCCTCTCGGCCGAGGACATGGTGCTCACCGACGCGATCCTGCGCCACGGCTCCGGATTCGAGATCTTCACCCTGGACACGGGGCGCCTGCACGCCGACACGCTCGCGGTGCTCGACGCCATCAAGCAGCGCTACGGCTACTCGGTGCGCGTCGTGCGGCCCGATCCGGTCGCGGTGGAAGCCTACGCGGCGCGCTTCGGCCGCGACGCCTTCTACTCCAGCGTCGAGATGCGCCAGCGCTGCTGCGGCATCCGCAAGGTGGAGCCGCTGCGCCGCGCGCTCGCAGGAAAATCGGCGTGGATCACGGGCCGGCGCCGCGGGCAATCGCCGACGCGCGACGATCTCCAGGTCGAGGAGTACGACCACGCCCACCGCATGATGAAGTTCAATCCGCTCGCCGAGTGGAGCGAAGCGGAGGTGTGGGCCTACATCCACGCCCACGGCCTGCCCTACAACGCGCTCTACGACCAGGGCTACCGCTCGATCGGCTGCGCGCCCTGCACGCGGCCGGTGTCGCCGCTGGAGGATGCGCGCGCCGGGCGGTGGTGGTGGGAGCATCCAGAATCGCGCGAGTGCGGCCTGCACGTGGGCGACGACGGACGGCTGGAACGGGCGATCCCGGTAGCGGTGCGGGCGTGAGCGCGGTGCTGGAAAGAGCGCGGCCCGAGCCGCGGGCGCTGCCTGCGCGCAGCCATCTCGACTGGCTCGAATCCGAGGCGATCACCATCCTGCGCGAGGTCGCGGCCGAGGCTTCGAACCCGGTGCTGTTCTTCTCCGGGGGCAAGGACTCGATCGTGCTGCTGCGCCTGGCGGAGAAGGCCTTCCGCCCGGGCCGCTTCCCCTTCCCGCTGCTGCATATCGACACCGGGCACAACTTTCCCGAAGTGATCGCCTTCCGCGACCGGCGCGCGCACGAGCTCGGCGAGCGCCTGCTGGTGCGCTCGGTGGAGGAGTCGATCGGGCGCGGCACGGTGCGGCTGCGCGGGGAGAACGACAGCCGCAACGCAGCCCAGTCGGTGACCCTGCTAGAAGCCATCGCCGAATTCGGCTTCGACGCCTGCATCGGCGGGGCGCGGCGCGACGAGGAGAAGGCGCGCGCCAAGGAGCGCATCTTCTCCTTCCGCGACGAGTGGGGCCAATGGGACCCCAAGAACCAGCGCCCGGAGCTGTGGAGCCTGTACAACACGCGCGTGCACAAGGGGGAGCACATGCGCGTGTTCCCGATCAGCAACTGGACCGAGCTCGACGTGTGGCAGTACATCGGCCGCGAGCGCCTGCAGGTGCCGTCGCTGTACTACGCCCACCGGCGGCGCGTGGTGCGCAGGAACGGCCTCATCGCCCCCGTGACGGAGCTGACCCCGCCGCGGGAAGGCGAGCGCGTCGAAGAGCTGAGCGTGCGCTTTCGCACCGTGGGAGACGTGAGCTGCACCTGCCCCGTCGAATCGGACGCAGCCGGGGTGGCAGACATCATCGCCGAGACGGTCGGCACGACCGTGACCGAACGCGGCGCGACGCGCATGGACGACCAGACCTCCGACGCTTCCATGGAGCGGCGCAAGAAGGAAGGCTA
>Ga0209514_10009496_pt1 | contig 10692 bp, 8 predicted proteins | sample Subgrocontami58m_FD_187452 | JGI IMG/M metagenome (GOLD analysis project Ga0209514, IMG submission 187452) | Subsurface groundwater microbial communities from S. Glens Falls, New York, USA - GMW37 contaminated, 5.8 m (SPAdes) (version 3) | ecosystem: Environmental > Aquatic > Deep subsurface >...
CAACGGGGCCTTGTCGGCCTCCGCTTCCATCATCGCGTAGTCATCGCTCGGACCGTCGGAGAAGAACATGTCTTTCAGCCAGCGGTACACGCTCCCCGCCTCGCCGGCGTTGCCCTCCAGGACCCACTGGTCGGGAAAGACGTGGCAGCCGGTCCATGTACGTGATTGGCCGTCCAGTACCGGTCTGGCCACCGGAATCTGGAGTGTGGCGCTCCACCCAGCGATGATGCCCCCCTGGCCTTCGTCCGTGACCCCCATGCCCAGGAGACCGCACTGAGTGTCGGCGCCGGCCAGGGCCACCAGTGTCCCCGGCGTCAGTCCGGTCTGCTTGGCTGCGCAGGTAGTTACCGCGCCCACGGTGGTGCCCGCTTGTCCCAGGGGAGGACAGACATTTGGCGGCAAATCCAGCAGCCTCAGGAGACGGTCGGACCAGGTCGCTTGCGCTATGTCCAGCAGGCCGATCTCCCCCGCGCTGGAGATGGCCGCAGCGGCCTCGCCGGAGAGACGGTAGGCTATCCATCCGTCCAGGGGCAACACGCGGGCGATCCTCTCGTAGTCCTGGGGCCGGTGCTGGCGGAACCAGCGCAGCTTGGCGGGGGCGAACAGGAAGGACGGGCGGTGTCCTGTGATGCGGTATAGCTCGTCGCCGTGATCCTCGTCCAGGGACAGGCCCTCCATGAGGGCGCGCAGGTCCACGTTGGGTCCGGCGTAGAGTTCCTTCCCTTCATTGTCGAGGAAGACCACGGCCTCCCGCTGGCTGGCGGCGGCCACGGCGAGGACTTGGGTGGGAGCGATGCCAGCCTGGCATACGGCCTCTCGAATCGCCTCACCCAATATGCTCCAGAAAGCCTGGGGGTCGAACTCTCGCCCCAAGGGCTCCAGGCCAGACGGTATGCGATAGCTCCATGGTCTGGAGGTAAAGGCGACGACTCGCCCCCGCATGTCGCAGATGAGGCAGCGGCAACCCCCCGACCCGGCATCCAGACCCACGACGTATCTAGCGGCCATGCTTGTCCCACACGTCGGGGTTCAGCAGGTGAAGGGGTCGCTCGCCGTTGATGAAACGCAGGATGTCTGAAGTCATCATGTCCGAGTGGCGAGCGACGGTCTCCTCGGTAGCGCCGCCGATGTGTGGCGTGAGGACGACGTTGTCGAGTCCCAGCAGGGGATTGTCCGGCGCGACTGGGTGGCTGGGGAATACGTCCAGACCGGCGCCGGCGAGTCGGCCTGCCTTCAAACAGGAGGAGAGGGCCGCTTCGTCCACGAGGGCGGCGTCTGCCGTGTTGATCAGGTATGCCGTTGGCTTCATCAGGGACAGGCGTTTGGCGTCAATGAGACCGCGGGTGGAGTTATTAGTGGGGCAGTGCAGGCTGATAAAGTCCGCCTCTTGCAGTACCGAGTCGAGGTCTGCCAGCGTTGCCCCGACGCCGCAGGCCTGGGCTGGCGACACATAGGGGTCGAAGGCCAGGACTCTCATGCCCAGGGCGGACCCCCTGCGGGTCAGCTCGGAGCCGATGGCGCCCAGCCCTATGATTCCCAGGGTTTTCCCGGCCAACTCCATGCCACGGAGGGAGGTGTAAGGCATGACGGGGTCTTCCCACTGGCCCGACTTCACTACCTGGTGGGCGAAGGGGATGCGTCGCGCCAGGCTCATCATCAGTCCCAGGGCCAACTCGGCAACGGCCGGGGCGTTGCGGCCTGGCGTGTTCACTACGATGACGCCGTGGCGGGTGGCGGCCCCAGCGTCCACGTTTGTGGGGCTGCCCCGGCAGACGCCGACGAACTTCAGGCAGGGCGCTTGGTCGAAGGTCTCCTCGAAGACGAAGTCCGCCTCTACCACAAGGATGGAGAAACTCCCGCAGGTGAGTCGCTGGGCCAGTTCCTCGGGGTCGTGCAGCCTGCGGCTATCCAACCAGCTTTCGTACTCTACGTCCATCTGGGCGCGGAGACGGTCCAGCCCCGGGGCGGAAAAAGGAGCGAGGATGAGTGTTTTCATAGACACGTCAAATTCGGGAATATCATACCACAAGGGGGGAAGGGGTAGGAAACGACATGCGCCCGAGTGTGGCCGTCGCTATGACGGAAGACCTACCTGGTCAGGAAGTCTGCCACCTTGCGGAAGTCTTCGGGGACCAAGCGGAGGACGAAAGGGAGGTAGTCAAGGAGGCGTGAGGCCAGCTTCGACTCCTGTAGCTCTGGCTTCAGGTCAATGTAGTGGGAAGCCAGAAGGATGAGCACCAGGCTGATGACCACCCCCAGCGCCAGGCCCACCGCCACTCCCGCCAGCCGGTTGAGCCAACCCAGCATGATCATGGAAAAGGCTTTGGTGAGCATGTTGGCCACGATGGCGGTGACGACAAGGATGACGACGAGGATGATGGCGAAGGCAGCAAAGCGTGCCATGGTGCTGTCCGACGACAGGACCTTGTCGGCCAGTTGCTGGTAGAACCTCATGGCCGCCACCACGCCCACCGCCAGCCCGAGCATGGGAAGGACGAGCTTGACCGCGCCCTTGAGCAGCCCTGCCACTGCCAGGGACAACGCTGTTATCAAGACGAAGAGGTCTAGCCAGTTCATGATGTCTATACCATTTGTAACACAGATAGGGCCCGAATGCTAGGGGGGTGTGGTGCGACTTTCGTACAGGTCTGTGATCCGGCGGTGGTCTCCTATCGCGGCTTCTCACGAAGATGAGCCCTTCGCGTCATTCCAGTGGAAGCGCCCCGATGCTGCATCGGGGACGACGTGCTGCCTGCGCTTTCCTGCAACTGAACGCTAGGCTCTTCCATCTCCCAACTGCAGCGTCCTCATCACCTCTTCCACGTCCACCTCGGTGTCTACGCAGCCATCCTTGAGAAGGCAGATGAGGGCCACGGTGGGTTCCAAGCCCTCCAGGTCCATCTGCTTAACAGCATCCACGCCCATGGATAGCTCCTTGGGGCACGCCACGGCTATGACGCCCAAGGGCTGGTGCTCTTTGACGAAACGGAGGGCCATGGCCCCTCCCGCCGCCACGCATACCCCCGCGTAGCCCAAACGGTCCGCCTCATGGCGGAAGGCCTTGATGACGCATACCTCCGGACAGTCTGCGGGACAGTTCAGCCCTGCCTTGGTGTACTTGCCCGGGCAAGCCTCGCTGGGGCGGAGGCAGTGGGGGAGGAGGAGTACCCGCCGTTGGGGCGCGACCTGGGCGATGTCCTGACCTATAACTTGCATATCATAGCCTCCGTTCCTGTAGCGCCGTTTGGAACCGCCCCAGGGCCATGAGCGGGAAGTAGTTTCGATACATATGATAACTTATCATGAAGTCGCCGGGAAAGCCGGTGCCGGAGAATTGAGGTTCGTCCCATGTGCCATCCTCTCTCTGACAGGATACCAGGAAGCCAACGCCGCGCCGTACCTCCGGGCCTGGCGCCTCGGCGGCGAGGAGGCCCATGACGGCCCAGGCCGTTTGGGAAGGTGTGGAGGGTCCATGGCCCCGGCAGGACGGGTCTTTGTATGAGTCGCAGGTCTCGCCCCAACCTCCGTCGGGGTTCTGGCAGGCCTTGAGCCACGAGATAGCGCGACGTACATATTCCTGGCCCATGTCTTCTCCGGCCTCTTTGAAGGCGAGCAGGGCAGACCATGTGCCGTAGATGTAGTTCACGCCCCAGCGGCCGAACCACGGGCCATCGGCATCTTGCTCCTTCTTCAGATAGGCCAGTCCCCTGGTCTGGGGCCGGTATGCCCGCGGATAGCCCAGGCGGCCCAGCATCTCCACCATGTGGGCAGTGACATCGGGGGAGGGAGGATCCAGGAACTCGCCGAAGTCAGCGAAGGGGATCTGGGCCAGAGGGCCCTTGTTGTTGTCCTTGTCGAAAGCGCCCCAGCCCCCGTTTCGGCTTTGCATGCTCACCGACCAGGCGACCCCCTTTCTGATAGACTCGTCCAGGGACGCCCTTTCGGGCAGAGAGACCTTTTTCAGAGCTATGACCACCTCGGCGACGTCGTCCACGTCAGGGTAGAGGTCGTTCTCGAACTCGAAGGCCCATCCGCCCGGAGGCGCCTTGGGATTCTTCACCTGCCAGTCGCCCCCGGTGAAGATCTGCTCCTTGAGGAGCCAGCGGGCGGCGGACTGGAGGGCAGGGTGGTCGGTGGGGAGGCCGGAGTCGGCCAGGGCGATGATGGCCAGAGCGGTGTCCCATACCGGGGAGACGCAGGGCTGGTGATGCCAGTGGTCCTCTTCTTCTATGGCAAAGGCCTCGAACCCCTGGAGACCCTTGGCTATTGCCGGGTGATTTGTGGACAAGCCCCGAAGCTTCAAGCTGATGAGGGAGTACACCCAGGGGGGCTGGATGCCGCCCCATGAGCCGTCGGCCTCCTGGTGCTCGAGGACCCAGCGTTCGGCGCGGCGCAAAGCCAGGCTGCGCAACGGCTTCCAGGGCAGCTTGTCGTACGCCCGGAAGGCTTTGTCCACGGTCAGGAAGAAAGACTTCCAGCTCCACAAGCGCACTGAACAGGGCATCGCGAAGGCGTCTCTGGGCAGGGGATTGGGATACAGCTCCTGGACGTCAACGGGGAGTAGGCACCGTGGCTTCTGGTCGAGGATGATGAGCATGGGCACTACCGTCCCCCGCGCCCAGCAGGCGAACTCGTAGATGTTTATGTAGGACCAATTGGGCAGCAGCATGATCTCGGGGGGCATGGCCGGGACGCCCTTCCAGGGAAACTGGCCGAATAGGGCTAGCCATATCTTGGTGAAGACCCGGGCTCTGGGGATGCCACCCTGGGAGAGGACGAACTCGCGGGCCTTCCGCATGTGATCGGCATCAGTTGAGAAGCCGGCAACCTTGAGGGCGAAGTAGGCCTCGATGGTGATACTGATGTCGCCTGGCCCGTCGTACCAACCGGCCCAGGTGCCGTCGCTGCGCTGCTGAGAACGGATGTAGTTGACTATCTTCCTCTCTCGGTCCGGCAAGGGCACGCCCAGGAAGCGTCGCAGGAGCAGGTATTGGGCGGCAATGGTCACGTTGGACTCCAGTTCACCCGCCCAGTAGCCCTGAGTCGCCTGGGTGCGCAGAAGGTAGTCCTGGGAGCGCCGGATGGCCTCGGCAGCCGGGCTCATCAGGCTCGATTCCTGGGACAATGTCTTCGTTTCAACCATCGGCATCACCATGAGAATGCGTATGTTCTGCCATTCCCGCGGAAACGGGAATCCAGGCGGGGCTGTCGAGATGTGCTGCCCAGTCTCTGGATTCCGGCTCGGGGGCCGGAATGACATCTTCATGCATGGTCGTGTCTTGGGAAGGAGACATGAGCGATTCCTAAACAGGCCTGGCCTGTTCCGTAGCCTTGAGCCGTAGCCTCGTCTGTCGGGATGGCGTCACGTAGCCACGTTCCAGGAACCATGAAGCGGCATCGGCTAGTGCTTCCTCGATGGGCGTCTGCGGGAGGTCCAACTCTCGGACGGCTTTGGAGGAGTCGAAGTACATGGGCTGGCGGGCCATCCTTACGCCTTCCAGGGGTATACGAGGCTCTCGCCTCAGGAGCCAACCCTCGATAGCGTAGTCCAGGCCGGCCAGCGCAAGGGCCAAGCCAACGGGGAGGCGGACACCGGGTGCGCGGAGCCCTGTTATTGAAGCCAGCCTCTGGAACAAGTCGCTCAGGGTCACATTCTGGTGTCCCAGGATGTAGCGTTCACCTTCTTTGCCTTTGTTCAGGGCCGAGACATGGCCTCGGGCGACATCCCGGACGTGCACCACGTTCAGGCCAGTATTGAGGTAGGCAGGCATTCGCCCGTTGAGGAAGTCCAGGACGATGCGGCCTGTGGGGGTGGGCTTGATGTCGCCAGGGCCGAGGGGAGTGGACGGGTTGACGATGACCACGGGCAGCCCCTGCCGGGCGAACTTAAGCGCCACTTGCTCTGCCAGGTACTTGGACCTCTTGTAGTGTCCCACCATGTGGCCGAGCCGCGCCGGGGTTGCCTCTGTCCCGGGTCCTCCGCCGGCAGGATGACCGATGGCAGCCACGCTGCTGGTGTAGACCACCCTCTCTAGCCGGGCGGCGGAGGCTGCCGACAGGATGTTCTCTGTGCCCTGGACGTTGGCTCGGTAGATGGCCGAAGGGGTGCGATGCCAGAGGGTGTAGGCAGCGGCCACGTGGAACAGGGCCTGACAGCCCTGCAGGGCTGGCCCCAGAGTGGATGGTTCGGTGATGTCGCCCCGGGCCAGTTCCACGTCCAGCCCGTCGAGGTTGACTGTATTGCTGCCCGGGCGGACCAGGGCCCTGACCTGATATCCCGAGGCCAAGAGCTCGCGCACCACGTTGGAGCCGATGAAACCGGTGGCGCCTGTGACGAGGACCTTCAAGGGTGCACCTCTCTGGCGAAGGCCATGGCCCAGACCCCCAGGCTGCGGGATGCCCTCCGGGCTCCCAGGCCCATCCTCAGGAAACCCGGCCATGATTGGGGCCGGAGCGCGAAGTGTCGAGCGGCATGGCCTCCCCGCAACCTCCCGTCTGCGGTGATGAAAGGGTTCAGGTCGGGCACGGACTCTGCCTGCGGGTCCAGGATGGCGCGGACAGCCAGGAACGGTACGTTCCGTTCCGAGGCGGCCATTCCCACCCAGAAGCTCTCCATGTCCACCGCGTGGACCTCGTAGCTGCGGCCCAACTCCTCTTTCTCCCGGGCGGAGCTGGCAACGTGGTCGGCGGTCAGACCGTCTCCTTCGCTCCACCGCGTCGGCGTTGCCCCGGCGGCCCGCCTGGCGGCTTCCAGCAGTCCGGCATGGCAGGTCATTTCCCGGGGTCCGTCTCCCATACCCGCCAGGCGCACCTTGCGGCACAGCACCAGTTCTCCGGGCCTCAGTGCCTTAGCCGTCCCTCCGGAGAAGCCGATGGAGATGAGGGCCTTGATTGGCATGTTGTTCAGCATCTCATCTACAACTCTGATGGTGGGCCTCCAGCCCATGCCCGTTGCTGTGGCCCAGACCTGCTTGCCTGCCATGCGTCCGGCGAGCATGCGGGGCACGCCCTCCCAATCGTTCCGGGGCAGATGGAAGCTGGCGATCTCCTGAGGCATGGCGCTCACAAACACGATCATGCCGGTCCCTTGCCGTTCCGGGAGGCGGAGTGCGGCGCGGCAAAGTTCCACTTCAGCATCTCCCACATGGCCAAGGGGCTGCTCGTGGCTAGCTTGACCGCTGAGGCCTCGAAGCCGGAGTGCACCATGCAGTTCTGGCACCGGGGGTCCTTCCCGGGGCCGTACCTATCCCAGGGCGTCTCCGCCATCATCGCGGCGAAGGTGGGGAAGTGGCCATCGGTTATTAGATAGCAGGGCGCCTTCCATCCCTTGGGGTTTCGCGTAGGGTTGCCCCAGGGCGTGCAGGGGAGTTGCCTCTTGCCGGCCAGGAACTGGAGGTAGAGGGGTGAGTTGTAGAAAGGCGCCCATTTTCTCAATTCATAGAGAGCCTGGAAGCGGTCGGCGATGTCGGAGCGCGACAGGAAGAGGTCTGCCTGCACTTCTTGATAGGAGAAGGCAGGCGAGACCATGATGCCGTCAACGCCTATCTTGACCAGCGTTCTCCACAGCTCCCCGATCTCGGCCAGGTCCGTGGTCTTGTAGATGGTGGTGTTGGTGTAGACGCGAAAGCCCGCAGCCTTGGCCGCCTCTATGCTCTCCAACGCCTTGCGGAAGACGCCGGACCGGCAGGCGATGGCATCGTGAGTGGCTTCCAGGCCGTCCAGGTGCACGGCGAAGCTCAAGTACGGGCCGGGGTGGAACTTGGGCAGGGACTGCTTGAGTAGCAGGCCATTGGAGCACAGGATAATGAAGCGCCGACGGGCGGTTATGCCTTCCACGATGCGGTCAATGTCGGGCAGGATGAGGGGTTCGCCGCCGGTGAGGGCCACTACTGGCGCACCTGATTCGTCCACCGCCTCCAGACACTCCTCCGCGGAGAGACGCTGTCCTACGATGTCGGCGTATTCCCGGATGCGGCCGCAACCGGCGCAGCTCAAATTGCACTGGAAAGTCGGCTCCAGCATGATCACCAAGGGGAAACGCTTCCTACCACGTAGTCGCTGACGGGCCAGATAGCCCGCCAGCCCCAGGCTGAGCTTCAGGGGGTAGGCCATGCGGGCTCCTAGAAGTCCCTCTCCACCAGGAAATCGGCCATGTCGCGGAACTCCGCGTCCCAGGGGGATGGCAAGCGGCCCTTCAGAGCTTCCAGGGCTTCTTCCTTCAGAGCTCTGGCTTGGGTCCTGGCCAACCTGTCTACACCCGTTTCCTCGAACAACTGAACGACGCGGCACACGTCCGTGTCGGTGAGGTCAGTTTGGGAGTACAGGGCCGTGAGTTCGGCGCGTGCGTGGGGAGCCGCCGACTCCAGGGCCAGGACCACGGGGTAGGACTTCTTGCGGCGCCGGATGTCGTTGCCGGAGGGCTTCCCCGTGGTCTCTTCACGTCCCCATATGCCCAGCACGTCGTCCTGGACCTGGAAAGCCAGCCCGAGCTTGCGTCCGGCGCTACGGAAGGCTGCCACCGTGGCATCGTCTCCGCCCCCCAAGAGCGCCCCCAGGTGGAGCGCACACCCGATGAGGGCCGCTGATTTCCTCTCTACCATTTCCAGGTAGGCCTGGGTCGTTATGTCCAAGCGGCTTTCGTAGCCGATGTCCAGATATTGCCCTTCGATCATCTCCAGGCAGGCCCGGTCCAGGACAGCCGACGCTGCGAGTCTTTGAGCCACGGGTACCCCGGCAGCATCGAGGCGCTCCAAGGCGACGCCAGCCAGAGTGCGCAGGACGTTTCCAGCGTTGATGGCCTGGGGCTGGCCCCACAGATACCACAGGGTTGGGCGGTGGCGCCGTTGGGTATCGCCGTCCTGGATGTCATCATGGACCAGGGAGAAGTTGTGGACCAGTTCCAGAGCAGCGGCAGCGGGCAAGGCTTGCTCTATCTGGCCTCCGACCGCCTGGCAAGCCAGGAGGCACAGGGTGGGCCGCAAGGCTTTCCCTCCGAAGCCCGGCGTCGGGTTGCCCTGGGGGTCTGTCCACCCCAGATGGTAGTGGAGCAACTGCCGGCAAGGGACTTCCTTCTCAGACAGGATGCATCTGAGCTCGCCCTCGATGAGGGGTTGGTGAAACGAAAAGGCGCGAGGCAGTCCCACGGGCTGCTCTTTCAGGCCCGCCAGGAAGGAGCGCGGACGATCTCGGGGAAGGCCTCCGCGGCCTGGCGGGCGATGCCTGGGGCATCTATGCCGTACAGGGAGCGGAGGAGGGCCTGAGGACCGTGCTCCACGAAGTCATCGGGGAGGCCCAGGGTGAGCAAACGGGCCCGGCTGCCGGACGAAGTCAGAAGTTGGGCGACCTGACTGCCGAAGCCGCCCGACAACGAGTTCTCCTCCACCGTCACTAGCCGGCCGGTCTCGGAGGCTGCCTGGAGGAGCAGGTCCCTGTCCAACGGCTTGGCGAAGCGGGCGTTTATCACCCCAGCGGAGATGCCTCGTTCCTCCAGCAACTCGGCTGCCTGGAGGGCGGGTTGCACAGTGCTGCCCAGCGCGACCATGGTCAGCTCGCGGCCATCTCTGAGCACTTCACCTTTGCCGATGGCCAACTCCTTCAGTTGGGAAGACCTGGATACGCCCAGGCCGCTGCCCCTCGGGTAGCGGATAGCCATGGGCTTTCCGCAATGAATGGCGGTGTGCAGGAGGTGCCGGAGCTCCTCCTCGTCCTTGGGGGCGGACACGATCATGTTGGGGATGGCGCAGAGATAGGACACGTCGAAGGTCCCCTGGTGAGTCCTCCCATCGTCGCCAACGATGCCGGCCCGGTCTATGGCAAAGGTGACGGGAAGGTCCTGGGTGCAGACGTCATGGATGAGTTGGTCGTAGGCCCTCTGGAGGAAGGTGGAGTACACGGCTACAATGGGCGTGAAGCCCTGGGCAGCCAGGCCGGCTGCCATGGTGACGGCATGTTGCTCGCAGATGCCCACGTCGAAGACGCGATCGGGGTGGGCCTTCTTGGTGGCGGCCAGGCCTGTTCCGTCGAGCATGGCGGCAGTTATGGCCACGACCTTGGGATGGTCGTCGAGAAGCTGAGTGACAGTCTCGCCCACGACGCCGGAGTAGGTGGTCGCGGAGCGCTTGGCACCCTGCGGCGAGACCCCGTGGTATGCCACGGCGTCCTCCTCGGCCGGCCCGTAGCCCTTTCCTTTCTGCGTCAGGACGTGGAGCAAAATCGGCCCTTTGTTGCGGTCCCGCGCCCACTGGAACGACCGCTCCAGTTGTACCAGATCGTGCCCTGGAATGGGGCCCAGGTAGTCGAAGCCCAACTCCTTCCAGAAGGCCGCCGGTGTGAAGAAATGGAACAGGCGCTTCTGTAGGCTATTGCCCCAGCCCCAGGCGCGCGCGCCGAGAGGCAGGCGGCGGAAGACGGCCCAGGCGTCGCGCTTGGCGCGCAGGTATTTCGGGCTGGCCCGCACCCGGCTCAGCCAGCGGGCCATGCCGCCGACGCTGGGAGAGATGGCCATGCCGTTGTCGTTGAGGACCACGATCACCCGGGTCCCCAGATGGCCGGCGTGGTTCAGGGCCTCGAAGGCCATCCCTCCGCCCAGAGCGCCGTCCCCAATGACAGCTACCACATGGTGAGAGTCCCGGGAAAGGTCCCGGGCCACGGCCATGCCCACAGCGGCGGATACGGACGTGGAAGCGTGCCCGG
>Ga0209514_10009499_pt1 | contig 10690 bp, 12 predicted proteins | sample Subgrocontami58m_FD_187452 | JGI IMG/M metagenome (GOLD analysis project Ga0209514, IMG submission 187452) | Subsurface groundwater microbial communities from S. Glens Falls, New York, USA - GMW37 contaminated, 5.8 m (SPAdes) (version 3) | ecosystem: Environmental > Aquatic > Deep subsurface >...
GCGCCCTGCGGGCGCCTCCTCCCCCTTTACTTCGCTGCGCAGAACGCCCCACCCTCCCGATCAGGTGACGCCTTCGCGGTTCGACGGTCACAAGGCAAAAGCGCATCCCGCCAAGGGAGGTGGGGAGTCGTCGCGGCGAGGTAAAGGGGGAGAGTCGGGCGAAGCCCGGCTCGGAGGACACGAGCGGCGACGACTCCCCACCTCCCTTGGCGCCCCCACACCGCTGGCAATCAACGCGTTTGAAACCTCAAGGCGCGGCACCCTGGAGCAACTGAAATGAGCCTCGTCACCGCCAGCAATCTGACCAAGACCTACCGCATCGGCGACATCGATGTGCCGGCGATCAAGGGGATCGACTTCGCCATTGAACCCTCGTCCTTCGTCGCCTTCGTCGGCCCCTCGGGCAGCGGCAAGAGCACGCTGCTCAACATGGTCGGCTGCCTCGACCATCCGACCAGCGGCACGCTCAAGGTACTCGACACCGACATCGCCACGCTGGACCGCCGCGCCGCAGCGCGCTTTCGCGGCGAGCACATCGGCTTCGTCTTCCAGGACTTCAACCTGATCCCGGTGCTGACCGTGTTCGAGAACGTCGAGTATCCGCTGCGCATGGTGCAGGAATGGCCTGCCGAGAAGCGCCGCAGCCAGGTGCTGCGGATGCTGGAAGCCGTCGGCATGAGCGACCAGGCCGACAAGCGCCCCGACCAGATTTCGGGCGGCCAGAAGCAGCGCGTCGCCGTGGCGCGAGCGCTGGTGAGCCAGCCGAAACTGGTGCTGGCCGACGAACCGACTGCCAACCTCGACCACGACACCGCTTACCGCATCCTCGAACTGATGAAGAAAATGCGCGACGACTTCGGCACCACTTTCATCTTTTCCACCCACGACCCGAAGATCATGGGCGAGGCGGAAACCACCTTCACGCTCGAAGACGGCCGCCTGCAAAATGGAGGTAGCCATGTTTGACGTCATTTCGATTGCCAGCCGCAACCTGCTGCGCTACCGCCGCCGCACCACGCTGACCCTGCTGCTGATCGTGATCGGCATGGTCGCGGTGCTGTTGTTCGTCGCCGTCGCCGGTTCCTTCCGCGCCATGATGGTCGGCCAGATCACCGACTCGGTGCTCGGCCACCTGCAGGTGCATCGCAAGGGCTACGTCGCCTCGATCGACAACCTGCCGCTCAACCTCAACATGAAGCCGCCGATGGTGGCCAAGGTGGAAGACGCGCTGAAGGCCAACCCGGCGGTCGAGACCTGGTCGCCGCGGGTCAAGTTCGGCGGCATGTTCAGCAACTTCGCCGAGACCACCAGCATCCGCGTGAACGGCATCGACCCGGCACGCGAGGCGGCGACCACGCCGCTGCTGCCCGGCCGCATGATCGAAGGCGACAAGGCGGGAGCGCTGGTCGGCCGCGGCCAGATCGTGATCCCGCTGCTGCTGGCACGCGGCATGAAGACCAAGGTCGGCGACACCGTGGTGGTGGTCGCCACCAACCGCGACGGCTCGGTGAATGGCAAGACCTTCGTCGTCCGCGGCATCCTCGAAAGCGTGACCGGCCCCGGCGGGCGCGACGGCTATGTGCATATCGACGACGCCCGCGAACTGCTGCGCATGACCGAGGCCGAGGTCAGCGAGATCGCCGTTCGGCTGAAGGACTTCTCGCGCCTGGACCGGACCACCGCCCAGATCAAGGCCGCGCTGGAAGGCGTCGGCAACAATGAAGGCAAGTCGGTGCTGGAAACCCACACCTGGGCCGATCTCTCGCCCTTCGCCAACCTGGCGAAAATGATCGACCTGATGACGCTGTTCATCAAGGTGGTGCTGGTCTCGATCGTGCTGGTCAGCGTGATGAACGTGATGATTATGGCCGTGTTCGAGCGCATCCGCGAAATCGGCACCATCGCCGCGATCGGCACGCCGCCCTCGCGCATCCTCTCGCTGTTCCTCGCCGAAGGGCTGATGCTGGGCATCGTCGGCACCGTGGCGGGAACGGTCCTCAGCCTTGTCGCGATCTTCGGCATCAATCTGTGGAGCCCGACCTTCAATTTCGGCCAGCAGCAGAACCTGGTGATGGCGCCGACCATCGCCGGTGGCGACGTGCTGACCATCGCCGCGCTGGTCGTCGTCGTGGCCATCGTCGCCAGCCTGCAACCGGCGTGGAAGGCCTCGCGCATGGATCCGATCAGCGCCCTGCGTCACGTGTGAAACTGGAACCCTCATGAAAAAACTCATTGCACTGTTGTTTTGCCTGGTGGCGACGCAGGCCCTCGCCCTCGATGGCGCCGCGATCCTGAAGAAGGTCGACCGCAACCTCGAACCCGAGTCCTACGAGATGCTGAGGAAGCTCATCAACATCGAGCCCGACGGCAGGAAGAAGGAGTTCGTGCTGTACTCGGTGAAGAAGGGGCGAGACAAGGTCGTCGCGCTTTTCCTCGCGCCGCAGAGCGACAAGGGCCGCGCCACGCTGCGCCTGGGCGACAACATGTGGCTCTACATTCCCGAGGTCGGCAAGCCGATGCGCATCACCAGCCTGCAGTCGGTCACCGGCGGCGTCTTCAACAACGCCGACATCCTGCGCATCGACTATGCGGCGGAATACGACGTCGAATCCGCCACGGAAGAAAAGGACCGCTACCTGCTCAATCTGAAGGCCAAGACCGGCGAGGTAGCCTACGACAAGCTGAAGATGTGGGTGGACAGGAAGACCCTGCTGCCGATCGACATCGAGTGCTACGCCGCCAGCGGCATGCTGATCAAAACCCTGCACTTCAAGGACACCAAGGATTTCGGCGGCGGCATCAAGCGCCCGGCGACGATCGAGACCGACAGCCCGTTGTACAAGGATTTCAAGTCGGTGATGCTCTACGCCAACATCAAGAAGCGTGACTTTCCCGACGAGGTGTTCTCGCTCAACTACCTGCCGCGCGTCGAGGATTTACGTAAATGAAACACGTCCTCGCCGCGCTCGCCTGCCTGCTGGCGGCCACGGCGTGGGCGGAGGATTTCAAGTTCGACGCCGCCGAGTTCGACAAGCAGCCCTTCGAATTCGGCGGCTATGTCGAGTTCAAGGCGGATCGTTCCTGGCTCAAGCGCGACGGCAGCTTCTACACGCTGAACGGCCTGACGCGCGACACGCTGAATCGCAACACCGCGACGCTCAAGCTCAACGCCAAGTACACCCAGGGCATCGCCACCTTCAATCTGCGCGCCAATGCCGATGCGCGGCGCGATGAACTGGGCGGCGAAGACACGATGCGCTTCGACGAGGCCTATGTCTCGCTGAAACCCGACCCCGGCTTCACGCTCGACGCCGGAAAGATCGCGGCAAAATGGGGCAAGGGCTACGCCTGGAATCCGGTCGGCTTCGTCGAGCGCGCCAAGGACCCCAACGACGTCGAACTGGCGCGCGAGGGTTACACCATGCTGGCGGCCGATTTCATCCGCAACTTCGACGGCGACCTGAAGACGGTGGCCTTCACGCCGGTGCTGCTGCCGGTGGGATCGCAGACCAACCAGGATTTCGGCAAGCCGAACCACCTCAATGCCGCGGCCAAGCTTTACCTGCTCTACCTCGACACGGACATCGATTTCACCTGGCTGGGCGGCGGCAGCCGCACGCCGCGCTTCGGCATCGACTTTTCGCGCAACCTCAGCACGGCGCTTGAGATCCACGGCGAATGGGCGCGGATGCGCGATGTGGAAACTCGCCGCATCGACGCGGCCGGCAATGTCAGCAGCGAAGTCCGCGACGCGACGAGCACTCTGCTCGGCCTGCGCTACCTGACCGAAAACGATACCACCTGGATTGCCGAGTATTACCGCAACGGCGCCGGCTACACGCAAAGCCAGCTTGCGGATTTCCATCGCCTGGTCGACAGCGGCAATGTCGTGCTGCTCAACAAGGCGCGGCAGATCAGTCCGTCCTACGCCCGCCCCAATGCCGGCGAGCGCTACCTCTACCTGCGCGCCAGTCAGAAGGAGCCCTTCGACATCGTCTATTTCACGCCCTCGGCGACGCTGATCGCCAACCTCGACGACCGCAGTTGGTCGCTGACGCCGGAACTGCTCTATACCGGCGCCACCAACCTAGACCTGCGCCTGCGCGCCACCTGGCTCAAGGGCGGCAGCGGCACCGAGTTCGGCGAGAAGCAGAACGCGCGCAAGATCGAACTGATGGCGCGCTATTACTTCTGATTGCCGCTCGGCAAATGTCAGCGCTCTGCGTCCGGTGGAACTTTCCACTTTACTTGTAGTGTCGTATGTGACACCATAAATCCATGGTCGCCTACGAAAAACTCCTCACCCGGATGCGCAACAACCCGCGTGACTGGCGAATAGACGATCTGAAGTCAGTGGCCAATCGTCTCGGTATCGACTGGCGCAACGAGGGCGGAAGTCACCATGTGTTCTCCTGTCCCGGCGTCGAGGAAGATGTCTGCGTTCCGGCGCACCGGCCCATCAAGCCGGTGTATGTGCGTCAGTTCGTGGCGTTGGCAGACAAGGCAAAGGAGCTGCAATCATGAGTGAAATCACCGTTCCCCACGTTGAAGCGCCGTATCCGTTCGAGGCCTACGCGCACGTGGTCGAGCCGCTGACGGAAGAAGACGGCGGCGGCTATCTGATCAGCTTTCCCGATCTTCCCGGCTGCATGTCCGACGGCGAAACCGAAGTGGAAGCCCTGGCCAATGCGCGCGATGCGTTTTCCGCCTGGATGTCGGCGCGTGCCCACATGGGCAAGCCGATTCCGAAGCCCACTCGTCACGGCGAAACCGCCGAGCCGGTGCGCCTGATGCAGCGTCTGCCACGCAGCTTGCATGCCAGCCTGGTGGCGCGGGCCAAGGCCGAAGGTACCTCGATGAATACGCTGGTGACAATGTTGCTGGCCGAAGGCATCGGCCGGCGCAATTACCGCGCCTGAGCTCTTTGGGGAGGGGCGGCAAATCGCAGGTGCACCGGGAAGAATATCGAGATGACACCCGCAAGTTCATCGCCCTCTGGTAAAACAATCCGCTGTCCGAACGCGCCGGGGCACAGGGCAAAACGTTCAGCCGGCCAGCGCCTCCATGGGCACATGAAAGCGCGCGGCCAAGGCTTTCACCTGGCGCAGGTTCGGCGCGCGCTTGCCGGAGAGAATTTCCGACACCACGCTTTGCGGGCCGACTTCGGGCAGGTCGGATTGCTTGAGGCCGTGCTCCTCCATCAGGTAGGCCAGAAGCGAGCCCGGCGTGGCAGAGTCGGGCCAGGGGTGGATGCGATCTTCATAGTCACGGATACGGTCGGCAACGAGCGAAACCAGGCTGAATACCGGATGGTTTTCGTTGTCGCCGAAGCGGTCGAAACATTCTTCGACAAATGCCAGCAACTCAGCGTAGTGCACCTCGTCGCGGATCGGCGCAGCCAGCCCCAGGGCATCGTTGACGGCAGTCCAGGGGGCGAGAATATCGGTGATGCTCATTTCCACTCTCCCTTGTCGTAGTCGGCGTGAGTCAGCACCGCCTTGACGAACACTTGTTGCACCGAGAACAACACGACGGCGATCAATCGGTACTTGTTACCGCCGATGTTGAACACCATTCGGTCTCCGATCTTGTCGGCGCTGGCGAAGGTGGCACGCAGCTCGGCAAAATTGCGGTAGCTCGCCTTCTCGATCAGCTTGCACCAGGCTTGCAGCGGGAGTTCCGCATCGGCATGCACTTGGGCGAATTCCCGCAGCACCCGATTGGATATCAACCTCATGCCGCCGTATTATAGCAATCTGCTATGTACGTAAAGGGCTGGTATCGCCGTGGCGCCGCTGCCGGCTCCTGGACTAATGCCCGTGGCGATGGAGTTCGTCCGGGTAGTGCACATGGTTGTGCGCCAGGGGCGAATGCCAGTGCGGGTGGCGATGCCGGGTGCCCGCCGCGACGGGAACTTCGTGCTCGTGCCGGTGGTGCTCGTCATGGTTGTGTTCGTGGTCGTGGAACAGCGCGGGGTGTGCGTGTTCGTGTTCGTGGCGCTCGGTCAGGTGCAGCCAGGTGCCGAGCGCCATCAGGGCGCCGGCGGCGAGCAGTTGCGGCGTGACCGCATCGCCCATCGCCACGGCCATCAATGCGCCGAAGAAGGGCGCGACGGAAAAATAGGCGCCGGTGCGCGCGGTGCCGAGATGGCGCAGGCCGACCACGAACAGCGCCAGGCTGATGCCATAGGCAAACAGGCCGACCGTCATTGCGCCGGCGATCGCCGGCAGGGATGGCAGGGAGGCGCCCAGCGACCAGGCCAGGGCCAGGTTGACCGCGCCGGATACCGAGCCCTTGACCGCGGCGATCCAGGTCGCGTCGGCCTGCGCAATCCGGCGCGTCAGGTTGTTGTCGATGCCCCAGGCCAGGCAGGCGCCGAGCACGGCCAGCGTCGGCCAGATGCCGGTGAAGCGCGCCTCGCCCGGCCAACTGAGCACGATCGCGCCGGCGGCGATGGCGCCCATGCCCAGCGCGATGCGCCGGTCGAAATTTTCGCGGAAGGCGAACCACGCCAGCAATGCCGTGAACCCGCCTTCCGCATTCAGCAGCAGCGAGGCGCCGGAAGCCGGCATGCCGGTCAGGCCGATCATCAGCAGCACGGGCCCGACGATGCCGCCGGCGAGTATCGCGGCGGCGAACCAGAACACTTCGCCGCGCGTCAGGTGCACGGCCGGTGCCCGCTTCAGCGCGCGATACAGCGTCAGCCCCAGGCCGGAGCCGAGATAGAGCAGGCCCGCCAGCAGCCAGGGGCTGACAGCATCGAGCAGCCATTTTGCGAGGGGCGTTCCGGCGCCGAACAAGAGCGCGGCGCCGAGCGCGGCCGCTATTCCGGGCTGGCGGAAAGCATCTTTCAAGGACATCTGCGGCGCTTCCGATGGTCTGTGATGGTTCAAGAATAAGCCGGCCTGCCGCCGGCGTCCAATGCCCGTGCGTCCCCCCGGCGTCGTTCGGGCGAGCATGCCGCTTGACCGCGAGCCCCATCGCGCAAATACTGCCGCCCTTGCGCCGGCGTAACCGGCCCGTCCCAACCCCAGAGCACGGATAAAAACATGCGCACCGACACTCCCCACGCCATTTACCTCAAGGACTACATCCCGCCCGCCTGGCTGATCGACACGGTCGATCTCCACGTCGCCATCAATGACGCCCACGCCGAAGTCCGCGCCCGCCTGGCCTGCCGGCGCAACCCGCAAGGGATTGCGGGGCCGCTGGTGCTCGACGGTGAGGAGCTCGCGCTGCAGGCCGTCGGCATCGACGGCGTGGCGCTGGCGCCGTCGCGTTACTCGCTGGCGGACGACAGGCTGATCATTACCGGCGTCGACGGCGGGCCACTGCCCGACCGCTTCACGCTGGACACCGTGGTCCGCATCGAGCCCGACAACAACACCCAGCTTTCCGGCCTCTACCGGTCCAGGGATGGCTACTTCACCCAGTGCGAAGCGCAGGGTTTCCGCCGCATTACTTTCTATCCGGACCGGCCCGACGTGATGGCGCGTTTCAGTTGCACCGTCGAGGCCGACAAGGCGCGTTTCCCGCAACTGCTGTCCAACGGCAACCCGGTCGTCATGGGAGACGCGGAAGGAAACCGCCACTGGGCGCGCTGGGAAGATCCCTTCGCCAAGCCGGCCTACCTGTTCGCCCTGGTCGCGGCCAGGCTGGACGTGCTCGAGGACAGCTTCACCACGGCATCGGGGCGCAAGGTTCGCCTTGCGGTGTACGTCGAGCCCGGCAAGCTCGATCAGTGCGGCCACGCCATGGCCGCGCTGAAGAAGAGCATGGCCTGGGACGAGCGGCGCTTCGGCCTGGAGATGGACCTCGACCACTACATGATCGTGGCGGTGGGCGACTTCAACATGGGGGCGATGGAGAACAAGGGCCTCAACATCTTCAACACCAAGTACGTGCTGGCACGGCAGGACACCGCCACCGACACGGACTACCAGAACATCGACCGCGTCGTCGCCCACGAGTATTTCCACAACTGGACCGGCAACCGCGTCACCTGCCGCGACTGGTTCCAGCTCTCGCTGAAGGAGGGGCTCACGGTTTTCCGCGACCAGGAGTTCGGCGCCGACGTGCATTCGCCCGCCGTCACGCGCATCCAGGAAGTGCGCCAGTTGCGCGTTGCCCAGTTCCCCGAGGATGCCGGCCCGATGGCGCACCCGATCCGGCCGGCGTCCTATGCCGAGATCAACAACTTCTACACCGCCACGGTGTATGAAAAGGGTGCCGAGGTAGTGCGCATGATCCACACCCTGATCGGGCGCGAGGCTTTCCGCCGCGGCATGGACCTCTACTTCCAGCGCCACGACGGCCAGGCCGTGACCTGCGAGGATTTCGTCGCCGCGATGCAGGATGCATCGACCACCGACCTCGGCCAGTTCCGCCGCTGGTATGCCCGCGCCGGCACGCCGCGCCTGCGGGCGACGGGCAGCTACGACGCCACCGCCAAGCGCTACACGCTGACACTGAGCCAGTCCCTGGCCCCCACCGCCTACGAGCAGAAACTGCGGGATGCCGGCCTCGCCGTCAACGAAGGCCCGCTGCACATTCCGGTCACCGTTGGCCTGGTTCTGCCCGACGGCAGCGATGCCTTGCCGGAAGCCACCAGGGTGCTCTCGCTGACCGAAGCCACGCAAAGCTTCGTCTTCGAGGACATTCCCGCCGCGCCCGTGGCATCGCTGCTGCGCGACTTCTCGGCCCCCGTGCATCTGGATTTCGGGCAGTCCGACGCCGAGCTGGCCCACCTTATGGCACACGACAGCGATGCCTTCAATCGCTGGGAGGCCGGGCAGCGGCTGGCGACGCGCGTGCTGCTCGCCGGCATCGCCGCGGGGGGCGAGGGCAGCTCATGGATACCCGAGGCCTTCATTGCCGCCGTCGAGCGCGTGCTCGATGACGGCCTCATGCACGATGCCGCGCTCGCCGCCGAAGCCCTGGTGCTGCCCGCCGAGCAGGTGCTGGCCGAGGAAATCGCCGGCCGCGGCGAGACCGTGGACCCCGAAGCCATCCACGCCACCCGCCTCGCCCTGCGCCGCCACCTTGCGCTGCGGCTGCGCGACAAGTTCGAGGCCGTCTGGCAGGCGTTGGCGCCCACCGCCGCCTACGCTCCCGACGGCGCCCAGGTCGGCCGCCGCGCCTTGCGCAATCTCTGCCTTGGCTACCTCGCCGAAAGCGATGCGGCCTGGCTCGATGCCAGCGTAATGCCGCGGCTGCTGGCGCAGTACGGCGGCGCCGGCAACATGACCGACGTGATCGCCGCGCTGGGCACGCTGGCCAACCTCGACCGGCCCGAGCGCGAAACGGCGCTCGCCGATTTCCATGAGCGCTGGAAAGACGAGGCGCTGGTGGTCGACAAATGGCTGCAAGTGCAGGCCACCTCGCGCCTGCCCGGCGCCGGCGCGCGCGTGCGAGAACTGATGCGCCACCCGGCCTTCGACATGCGCAATCCGAACAAGGTGTATGCGCTGGTGCGCGCTTTTTGTGCCGCCAACCCGCGCCACTTTCACGCTGCCGACGGAGAGGGCTACCGGCTGGCGGCCGACGTCATCATCGAATTGCAGGCCATGAACCCACAGGTGGCATCGCGCATCGCCCGCAGCTTCGACCGCTGGCGCCAGTTCGACGCCGGGCGGCAGGCACATGCCCGCGCCGCGCTGGAGCGCATCCAGTCTTGCGCCGACCTGGCGAAGGACGTGGCAGAAGTGGTCGGCAACGCGCTCGGATAAAGCCGCGGCCATCATTGACGTGCTTTGTCATTTCCACGATAATAGAACAATGGAAATAACGACAGCCGTCACCTCCCTGATTGCACTCGCCCAGGAAACACGCTTGAGCGTGTTTCGGCTGCTGGTCGAGGCCGGCCCCCAGGGCATCAACGCCGGGGCGATCGCCGAAACCGTGGGCGTTCCCGCCGCGACCCTTTCGTTTCACTTGAAGGAGTTGCTGCGCGCGGGCTTGGTCGTTTCGCGTCAGGAGGGCCGTTTCATTTACTACTCGGCGAATTTCACGGCGATGGACGACCTGATCGCCTATCTCACCGACAACTGCTGCCAGGGCGGGCAATGCCTGCCCAAGACCGCCGCGGTGGCCACCACGTCCAAACGGCGTCGCAAGACGGCGTGATCCGGGAGTCTTCATGTCATTCAAGGTACTTGTCCTGTGCACCGGTAATTCCGCCCGATCCATACTCGGCGAAATGCTGTTCAACCATCTTGGCCAGGGGCGCATCGAAGCGCATTCGGCCGGCAGCAAGCCCGGCGGCGTGGTCAATCCGGTGGCGCTGGAGACCTTGCAGATTCACGGCGTGCCCTGCGCCCATGCCCGCAGCAAATCCTGGGACGAGTTCGCCGCGCCGGGCGCGCCCGAATTCGATTTCATCTTCACTGTCTGCGGCAATGCGGCGCAGGAAACCTGCCCGGTTTGGCCCGGCCACCCGACCACCGCGCACTGGGGCATTCCCGATCCGGCCCACGTCGAACCGATGGAAGCCCGGCGCGAGGCCTTCGAGGAAACCTACCAGTCGCTCGGGAAACGCATCGAAGCTTTTCTCGCCCTGCCGCTCGAAACCATGACGCCCCAGGAGTCGGCGCTGGCAGCACGGCGAATTCATACGGGAGAGTAGCTACCCATGTCCGCCCGATGCGAAGCCACCGCCAGGCTCGACGCCCATGCGCCGATGAGCGTCTTC
>Ga0209514_10009501_pt1 | contig 10687 bp, 8 predicted proteins | sample Subgrocontami58m_FD_187452 | JGI IMG/M metagenome (GOLD analysis project Ga0209514, IMG submission 187452) | Subsurface groundwater microbial communities from S. Glens Falls, New York, USA - GMW37 contaminated, 5.8 m (SPAdes) (version 3) | ecosystem: Environmental > Aquatic > Deep subsurface >...
AGGGCCCCGCCGCGCAGGACCCAGCCCTCAACACCAGCGCCGCCGGTCAGTCCCAGACAACGCCGCCTCAAGGAGGAATTCGACCCCGCTGGAGCGGATTGCGGGTTCAGGGCACCGCTAACTCCCCGTCTAGCACGACCATGCTAACTGTAGTGAGGGGGGCGGGCCCTGTCAACGCGAGCCCCCTCGCCCGGCTGACCCGCTCGCATGACTCGCCCGCTGGACCATATGATAGGATAGCGTCCATCAAAGCAGGCGGACCGGGGAGACGTGACATTGCAGTTGGCCGCCGACAGGGCGTGGGCAAGGGCAGCGAGCAAGCACCCTGTACCGAGAGACCAGAAGGAGAACCGGCAGTGGAGCAGTTTAGTGACCCCAGGGTGACCTGTGACCGCTGTTTGTTATGGCTGCAGTCAGCCGATCGGCTCGGCTATCGACTGAGCGGGAGCCTGGCCCAGCCCTCCACGCCCCACGCCATGGTGTCCACGCGGAGCGGACAGATAACGGCCTGCCAACCCGAAGCCTGGACGCCGTTGCGACAGGCTCCAACCTTCGATGAGCAGACCCTTTAAAACCAGAGCCTGGCAGTGGCGCACGACAATACCCAACTTCCCCCTTAGCGTGTCCCTAGCCTTGCACAAAATTCCTGTTTTCTTTCATCCGGCACTCCCCTGAGGATGTCTTCTGACCATCCCCCTAAGACCCCTTCCTGGCCAGGAAGGGGGTAATATGAATCAGGAGAGAAATCCCGAGGGTCGGGACTTCGGCCCCCGGCAGATCCCGAGCATCGGGACTCTGCACTCCCTCTATTCAGGTAGGAGCGCCATGATGCAAAGCTGGGTGTCCCTTCTCCCTCTGGGAGAGGGCTATCTGAGGGCATAGGGATAGCCATGAAGCCACTGCGTAAAGCCGTCGTGACCGCCGCGGGCTGGGGCACTCGCTTCCTGCCCGCCACCAAGGCCCAGCCCAAGGAGATGCTCCCCCTGGTGGACAAGCCCCTCGTCCAGCACATCGTGGAGGAGGCGGTGGCCTCGGGCTTGCGCGACATCATCGTCGTCACCGCCCTGGGCAAACGGGCCATCGAGGACCACTTCGACCGCTCCTTCGAGCTGGAATACCTGCTGCAGGAGAGGGGCAGGGATGCGCTGGTGGAGGTGCTGCGGGGCATCTCCGAGCTGGCGAACATGGTCTACGTCCGCCAGAAGGCGCAGCTGGGCCTGGGCCACGCCGTGCTCACCACCCGGGACGTGGTGGGCGATGAGCCCTTCGCCGTCCTTCTCCCCGACGACATCATCAAGTCCCGCATCCCGGCCACCCGCCAGCTGATGGATGTCTTCCGCGATCTGGGGGGCAGCGTCGTGGCCGTGGAGCCCGTGCCCGAGGAGCAGGTGAGCTCCTATGGCATCGTCGAGACGCGGGAGGTACGCCACCACGTCTGGGAGGTGCTGGGCCTGGTCGAGAAGCCAGCGCCAGGGCAGGCGCCCTCCCACCTGGGCATCGTGGGGCGCTACATCCTGACGCCCGAGGTCTTCGAGGCCCTGGAGCAGACACCGCCGGGCGCCGGCGGCGAGATCCAGCTCACCGATGGCCTGCAGCTCCTGCTGCGGCGCCAGCGTATCTTTGCCTACCAGTTCGAGGGCACCCGGTACGATGCGGGCACCCCCCTGGGCTTCCTGAAGGCTTCAGTGGCACTCGCGCTCCAGCACCCGGAGCTGGGGGCGGAATTCCGCCAGTTCCTGCGCCACCTGGACCTAGGGCACGATAAGGGCCACGACTCGTAGGTCCGGCGACCCCTCCCCATCCGGGGAGAGCCCGGGGACGAGACGGGCGGCCCCACCGTCACGCATATCCGAGGCGTTGCTATAGGCATACTTGAGGCGCGCCTCCACGTAGCCGTCGGCCTGCTCCTTGGGGAGGGCGAGGAGATACTCAAAGTATCGCTTGGCGGTGGCGGCGCTCAGCGGTCCCTGCCGGGCCGCGGCTCCGAGCCCCGGCAGGTCGTCGAGCAGGGCCCCGGACCACAGCACCAGATAGCCGGCGTTATGGGGGTCACTGTAGCGCCCCAGGAACAGGGAGTCCCAATGGCTGTCCACGAAGTACGAGTAGGGCCCCAGGCGAGGATACCGCAAGAGCCCCAGCCTCCCCCGCTCGTCCAGGGTACGCCAGAAAACGGCCTCGAAGAGCTGCGCCTGCGCCTCCACCAAAGCCTCGCCGTTGTAGCTGCCGATGGTGGCGTGCTGGGGCGCTACCGTGAGCTGGCGCAGATGGCCCGCCTCGTGGGCCGCCGTCGTCAGCACCTCCGGCAGCGGGCGCTCGCCGTCCACCACGATCCAGGGGCGGCCCCGATATTGCACCGTCAGGCCCAGGACCTGGTTCTTGAACCGCTCTCGCTCCGCCAGGAGGGCCGGATACTCGGAGGGCTCCGCCACGGCGAAGCGGCCGCGGTAGTAATCCTCCACCCAGTCCAGGTAGCCCTGGTGCGTCAGGAACCGGATGGTCGCGCGCTCGTCCAGGATGCTCTTCCCAGTTATCAGGTAGTAGCCCGCGTCCAGGACCTCCATGACCTGGGCCAGCGCCTCGGGTCGGCCGCCCACCATGGGGCCGCGCTCCGCCGTCAGGGCGGGGAGCGCGGCGAGCCTGGCGTCCAGGTCGGCCTGCGCATAGGCCCGGGGGGCTGACGCCGGCGCCGGCTCCGAGGCCCAGACCACGGTGCGCTCGTAGCTGTTGTCTCCCTCGCTGGCCTCCTCCACCACGCCGTCCGGGTCGACCACCAGGCGCAAGTTATGAGGGCCGGGAGCGACGACCAGCGCTCGCGGGAATCCGTCCCACGTGGCGCGTACGATCTCGCCCGCCCCCAGGCCATGGGCGAGGACGAGACGGAGCACTCGCCCGCCATCGAAGTACAGGTCGGCCGCCACCTCGCCGGTCACGGGTTGGGCGCTCTCGTTCTGTATGGCGACGTGGACAAAGAGAGGCACGGCGAGGGACGGGGGCTCATCCCAGGACGAGCTGGCGCGGCTGGAGAGCACCAGCGGGCCATCTCCTCCCTCGGGCCAGCCTGGGACCAGATTGGGCAGACGCAGCGGGGCCGGCGCGGCAGGCGTGGGGACGGCCGCGACGGGGGGTGCCACCACCGGGCCCACGCCCCAAACGAAGGGGGCCTCGTAGGTGTTGTCGCTCTCGTCGGACTCCACCACCAGGTCGGTGGCGTCCACCTCCACCTTCAGGACATGGGAGCCAGGGGCCAGGTAGGTCACGTTGCGCAGCCGGTCGAAGCTCCAGCGCGCCCCGGACTCCTCGCCCAACAGACCTCGCCAGCTGATCCGGTCTACCAGGAGACCGTCAAGGTAGAGGTGGATCCATAAGGTCTCGGCAGTGGTCACCGGAGCCAGGTTCTTGAACCCGTAGCGAACGTAGGTTGGCTCCTCTACGGAGAGGGCTCCGCTGTGGGTAGGGTCCTCCTGGGTCGAGGCCACGATGACGCCTCCCCACCCCTCCGGCCGCGCCGGCGCCAGGTTGGGCTTGCGGCGAGGCTCCGGAGCAGGAGCGGCCGGCCCCAGCGGCGTCAGGACCTCGAACTCTACCTCCAGAAGGTTGTCCCCCTCGTCCAGCTCCACGACCAGGTCCGTGGGATCGACCATCACTCCCAGTTTGTGCTTGCCCGGGGTGAGGCGGACCCTCTGCTCCAGGGATTCCCAGTCCGTGAGGGCGCCGCCGGCGCCCACGGCGAGGCCGAGCCCTCCCAGGAAGCGGTCCACCACCCTGCCGTCGAACAGGAGGTCCAGGTAGAAGGCCCGCTGGACCGGGAGCGGCCCCTCGTTGGTAAAAGCCGCGCTGACGTAGATGGGAGCGCCCGCCCGCACCGCCGTGCTTGCCGTCGCCCCCGGGGAGGACGCGACCACGATGGCGCTCTCCCACGCCCGTGGCTTGACAGCCTTCAGGTTGGCGTTGTCGGAGTAACGACGCCGGGGCGTTGGCGCCTGCACCTGGGTGAGCGCACTGGTGGGCGTGGGGGTGGCTCTGAGCGTGGGCGTAGGCACCGGGCTGGGCGTCGGCGTGGGGCGCGGGCGCAGCGTCGGCGTCGGCACCGCCGTGGGCGTGGGAGGGGCAGTTGGGAAAGGCGCCGGCGTCGCTGTCGGGGTGAGGGTGGGCGCCAGGCCAGGGGTAATCGTGGGGGTTCTGCTAGGGAGAGGAGTCCGGGTGGCGGTGGCCCGGGGTGTCCTGCGGGTCAGCAGGCCCCCCGGCGGCAGGCAGGCAGCCAGGAGGGCGCCGGCGAGGGCGACGGCAGCCAGCAGCGTCCAGGGAGCGGCGCCCTTGCCCGTCGGTCCCTGTCTCATCGCCAGCCTCCCCAGCTTGGGCGCGCGACCGCGCTAGCGGCTGACCCTCGTCCAGCCCTCTCCTTCGCAGGGAGAGGGCTGGGGAACAAACCTCTAGTCTTGGTGAAGCCGCAGCACCGCCATGAAGGCCTCTTGCGGAATCTCCACGTTGCCGACCCGCTTCAGGCGCCGCTTGCCTTCGGCCTGCTTCTCCAGGAGCTTGCGCTTGCGCGTGATGTCGCCACCGTAGCACTTGGCGAGGACGTTCTTGCGCAGCGCCCGGATCGTCTCTCGGGCGATGACCCGTGAGCCCACCGCTGCCTGGATAGGCACATCGAAGAGCTGGCGCGGTATGAGCTGCCGCAGGCGTTCCACCAGCTGACGGCCCAGCCGCTGGGCCTCATCGTGGTGAACGATAAGGGAGAGGGCATCCACCCGCTGTTCGTTGACCAGGACGTCAAGCTTCACCAGCTTGCCGGGCCGGAACTCCGCGAGGGTATAGTCCAGGGAGCCGTAGCCCCTGGTACGAGACTTCAGCTGGTCGTAGAAGTCCACCAGGATCTGCGAGAGGGGAATCTGATATTCCAGCATCACCCGCAGTGCTTGTAGCCGCCCCTCCTCAGTGTCACCGGCGCGGCCGCCCAGATACTCCATGCGGCGGAACTCACCCCGGCGCTCCGTGGCCAGCTCCATCACCGCCCCCACGGAGGAGTGGGTGGTGATGATGGTGATGTTCATCCAGGGCTCGCGGATCTCGGCGATCTGCGAGGGGTCCGGCAGAAGCTCGGGGTTGTCGATGGCGAGCAGCTCGCCCGCGGTGGTGAGCACCTGGTGCTCGACGCTGGGCGCCGTGACGATCAGGTTGAGGCCCGCCTCCCGCTCCAGCCGCTCCTGCACGATATCCATGTGCAAGAGGCCCAGGAACCCGCAGCGAAAGCCATGTCCCAGGGCCACGCTGGTCTCAGGCTCATAGGTAAGAGAGGCGTCGTTGAGGCGCAGCTTTTCCAGGGCGTCTCGCAGGAGCGCATAGTCGTTGGTCTCCGCCGGGTACAGACCGGCGAAGACCATGGGCTTCAGGGCCCGATAGCCCGGCAGCGAGCTCACGCCGGCGGCCGTCGCCGAGGTGACGGTGTCCCCTACCTGGGTGTCCTGCAGGCTCTTGAGCCCGGTCGCTAGATATCCGACCTCCCCTGCCTCCAGCCGGCTGACAGCCGACATCGCGGGCTGGAATATCCCCACCTCCAGGGCCTCCAACTCCCGGCCCGTGGAGAGGAAGCGCAGGCGGTCCCCGGTAGCCACCGCCCCATCCACCACCCTGAGGTAGGCTATGACCCCTTTATAGGGGTCGTACTTGGCGTCGAAGACCAAGGCCCGCAGCTCCCTCGCGGGGTCGCCCCGAGGAGACGGCACCCGCGCCACCACCGCCTCCAGGATGTCGCGCACCAACTCGCCCGTCTTGGCCGAGGCGTAAATGATCTCCTGGGGCCCGAACCCGAAGGCGGCCTGGACCTCCTGGGCGGTCTTGGCGGGCTCGGCGTTGGGAAGGTCTATCTTGTTCACCACCGGGATGATGACCAGCTCGTGCTCCAACGCCAGGTAGGCGTTGGCCACGGTCTGGGCCTGGACCCCCTGCGCGGCATCCACGACCAAGACCGCCCCTTCGCAGGCCGCCAGGGCGCGGGAGACCTCGTAGCTGAAGTCCACGTGCCCGGGCGTGTCGATCAAGTTCAGCTGGTAGCGCTCGCCGCTCAGCGCCGTATACCACATGCGCACAGCCTGGGCCTTGATGGTGATCCCCCGCTCTCGCTCCAGGTCCATCGAGTCCAGCACCTGGTCTACCATACGGCGAGGGTCCACCGTGCCCGTCATCTCCAGGAAACGGTCAGCCAGGGTGGACTTGCCGTGGTCTATGTGGGCAATGATGCAGAAATTACGGATGTGATCCTGGGGCATGGTACTCTATCCTAGCACATGGCCCCACTAACCCTGGGGGCGAGGCGCGCCGCCGGCACTCCCTGGGTCGGGCCAAAAAAACGAGGGGTGAGGCGTGCCAGTTGCGCGACGCGCCTGTAGCTGGCACAATATCGGGGCTTGCGCGCGAGGCGCGCCGACGGAGGTGGGAGATTGCGATCATTTGAATACGTCCAGGCCCGAACGGTAAAGAAGGCCGTGGCCCTGCTGGCCGAGAAGGGCGAGCAAGCGCGCGTCCTGGCGGGCGGGACCGACATCATCGTCCAACTGCGCGCGGGTCGGCGCCAGGTGGAGCGGTTGGTGGACATCAAGGGCATCCCCGAAGCCAACGTGCTCTCCTACAACAGCAGCCGGGGGCTGCGCCTGGGAGCGGCGGTGCCCTGTTACCGTATCTACGAGGACAAGGCCGTGGCCCGGGCCTATCCGGGGCTCATCGATGCCGCCTCGTTGATCGGGGGCACTCAGATACAGGGGCGGGCCACCCTGGGTGGCAACCTGTGCAACGCCGCCCCCAGCGCCGACGGTATACCACCCTTGATCGTGCTGGGAGCGGTCTGCGTGGTGGCCGGCCCCGAGGGCATCCGGGAGGTGCCCGTGGAGCAGTTCTGCACCGCCCCTGGCCGGACGGTGCTGAAACCGGGGGAGTTCCTGGTGTCGCTCCGTATCCCGCCCCCGCGGCCCCATTCCGGGGCCCATTACTTGCGCTTCATCCCACGCAACGAAATGGACATCGCCGTGGCTGGTGTCGGCGCCTCGGTGGTCCTGGACGACCGCGGGGAGAGATTCCTCTCCGCCCGTGTCGCCCTGTCATCGGTCGCCCCCACGCCTCTCCTGGTAAGCGAGGCAGAGAAGGCCCTGGTCGGCGCAGCGGTGGCCGACGGGGCCATCCAGCACGCCGCCGAGGCCGCCATGGCGGCCTCGCGTCCCATCAACGACATGCGCGGGACCATCGAACAGCGACGGCACCTGGTCGGGGTGCTGACACGCCGGGCGCTCCAAGGGGCGCTCAAGAGGGCGGGAAAGGGGTAGCAACAGATGTCCAACAAGACCCACGTCCAGGCCCGGATCAACGGCGAGGACACGGAGTTTCTCTGCGAGCCCCAACAAAGTCTGTTGGAGGTGCTGCGGGACACCCTGGGGATGACAGGCACCAAGGAGGGCTGCAACGACGGCAACTGCGGGGCTTGCAGCGTCGTCCTCAACGGCAGGCTGGTGGACTCCTGCCTGGTGCTCGCCGTGGAGACAGAGGGCAAGAGCGTCGACACCATCGAAGGGGTGGCGGGGCCCCAGGGCCTACACCCGCTCCAGCAGAAGTTCCTGGAGGAGGCGGCCCTCCAGTGCGGCATCTGCACCCCCGGGTTCATCGTCGCCGCCAAGGCCCTGCTCGAGCGCGAGCCCAACCCCTCGGAGCAGCGGGTGCGCCTGTGGCTGGCCGGCAACCTGTGCCGTTGCACTGGGTACGACAAGATAGTGCGAGCAGTCCTGGGCGCGGCCAAAGTGATGGAGGCGAAGAAGCCATGACCACGTCAACCCCCAAGAAGTACGATGTGATCGGCACTCGGCCCATCCGCCACGACGGGGTGGAGAAGGTGACCGGCCGCGCCAAGTACGGGGCCGACCTGCAGCTGCCGGGTCTGCTCTACGGCAAGGTCCTGCGCAGCCCCCACGCCCATGCCCGCATCCGGTCCATCGACACCAGCGCCGCCGAAGCCCTCCCGGGAGTCAAGGCCGTCGTGACCGGCAGTGACATACCCGCCGCCTCCGACACAGTCCAGAGCCTGGGCGAGACGGCGGTGCGGATGCGCTACCTGAGCAACAACGTGCTGGCGGGCGACAAGGCGCTGTACAAGGGCCAAGCCATCGCCGCGGTGGCGGCTGTCAACGTTAACGTCGCCGAAGAGGCCCTGGCGCTCATCAAGGTGGACTATCAGCCGCTGCCGCCGGTCATAAACGTCATGGACGCCATCAAGGACGGCGCGCCCCTCCTCCATGAGGACATGCTCACCCAGGAGCTGGGCAAGCGCACCGACAAGCACAGCAATATCGCCAACCACTTCCAGTTCAAGAAGGGCGATCTGGAGGCAGGGCTTCAAAAGGCCGACGTCATCGTAGAGCGGGAGTTCAATACGGCCTCCGTCCACCAGGGCTATATAGAGACCCACAACGGCACCGCGCTCTGGAGCTCCGATGGCAACCTCACCATCTGGTGCAGCACCCAAGGCTCGTTCATGGTCCGGTCTCAGCTGGCCCAACTGCTGATGGTCCCCGAGTCCAAGATCAAGGTTGTACCCATGGAGATCGGGGGCGGCTTCGGGGGCAAGATCTCCGTCTACCTGGAGCCGCTGGCTGCCCTCCTCGCCCGCAAGACCGGGCACCCCGTAAAGCTGACGATGAGCCGCGCCGAGGTCTTCGAGGGCACGGGCCCTACCCCTGGCACCCACATGAAGGTCAAGATGGGCGCCAATAAGGAAGGGCGCATCACCGCCGCCCAGGTTTCTCTCTACTACGAGGCAGGCGCCTTCCCCGGCTCGCCGGTGAACGCCGGCGCCATGTGCGCCCTCGCCCCTTATAACCTGGAGAACGCCCAGGTGGACGGCTACGACGTGGTGGTGAACAAGCCCAAGGCGGCCGCCTACCGCGCGCCCGGCTCCACGCAGTCGGCCATGGCCGTGGAGACGGTGATCGACGAGGTCTGCGAGAAGCTGAAGATAGACCCCCTGGAGTTCCGCCTTCTGAATGGCGCCAAGGAGGGCGACCGCCGCGTGGACGGTCCGACCTTCGGGCGCATCGGCTATCTGGAGACCGTGAGGGCAGCCCTGGCGCACCCCCACTACAAGACACCCCTGGGCGGGCCCCATCGCGGGCGCGGAGTGGCCTCCGGCTTCTGGTTCAACGCCGGCGGCCAGTCGAGCTGCTACATCAGCGTCAACGCCGATGGCACCGTGAGCCTGGTGGAGGGCTCCGTGGATATCGGCGGCACTAGGGTGTCGGTGGCGATGCAGGCGGCGGAGGTGCTGGGCCTACCCGCGGAGGCCGTCAAGCCCACCGTAGTGGATACCGACTCCGTCGGCTACACCTGGGTCACGGGCGGCAGCAGCACGACCTTGAAGACAGGCCTGGCCGCCTACGAGGCCGCCCAGGACGTCAAGCGCCAGCTGCTGGAGCGCGCCGCCAAAATTTGGGAGACCCCCGTGGAGAACATAGAGCTGGTCAAAGGCGTCTTCCGCTCCAAGCACGACCCCGCTCTCAAGCTCACCTTCGCCGAGCTGGCGGGCAAGCTCTTGGCCACGGGAGGCCCCGTAACCGGAAGCGCCAGCGTGGACGCCAAGGGTGTGGGCCCCGCCTTCGCCACCCACATCGTGGATGTGGAGGTCGACCCCGAGACCGGCAAGACTCAGATCCTGCGCTACACCGCGGTGCAGGACGCCGGCACCGCCATCCACCCCAGCTACGTGGAGGGCCAGATTCAGGGAGGCGTCGCCCAGGGCATAGGTTGGGCCCTGAACGAGGAGTACTTCTTCAACCAGCAGGGGCAGATGGCCAACTCCAGCTTCCTGGACTACCGCATGCCCACCAGCCTCGATCTGCCTCTGATCGACACCGTCATCGTGGAGGTCCCGAACCCCGGCCACCCCTTCGGCGTGCGCGGCGTGGGCGAGGTCCCCATCGTGCCGCCTCCCGCGGCCATCGCCAACGCCATCTCCCACGCCCTGGGCGTGCGCATGACCACCTTGCCCATGTCACCGGGCAAGGTGCTGGAGGCGCTGTGGAAAAAGGAGGGGGGACGGAGCTAGAGCGGATGGCCGACGTCTGGATACCTCCCCTTATGCAGCCCCTGACAGGAGGAGCCCGGCGCGTGAAGGTGCCGGGCTCCTCCGTGCGTCAGGTGGTGAGCAACCTGGAGCAGGCCTACCCCGGCATCAAGGCCCTGCTCTGCGACGAGGACGAAGACCGCATCAGGCCCGAGATCGCCGTGATCGTGGACGGCGAGGTCTCGCGCCTGGGCCTGCTGGAGCACGTGGGCGAGGCCAGCGAGGTCCACTTCCTGCCCGCCATCGGCGGCGGACGCTAGCGTGCCGCTCCTGCCCGGCGCTCCGCCACGGCTGATAGGCTGGCTGTAATATGGTGAGCCGCCCGAGACTCGAACTCGGAACCAACTGATTAAGAGTCAGTTGCTCTGCCAGTTGAGCTAGCGGCCCCGCTACAGGATAGCCAGCCACCCCGTCACCGTCAACAAGCATCCACCTCGCCCCGCACGCAGGCCTTGCCTCAAAAGCGCCTCCCCGTCATGTCACTATGAGCGAAGCGAAGAGTCTTAGTCGCGAGGCGAATGGGGAGTCCAGAGGGGCGCAGCCCCTTTGACGGGGGGCCAGGGGGGTGTCCCCCCCAAAGGCTCCTTT
>Ga0209514_10009510_pt1 | contig 10682 bp, 9 predicted proteins | sample Subgrocontami58m_FD_187452 | JGI IMG/M metagenome (GOLD analysis project Ga0209514, IMG submission 187452) | Subsurface groundwater microbial communities from S. Glens Falls, New York, USA - GMW37 contaminated, 5.8 m (SPAdes) (version 3) | ecosystem: Environmental > Aquatic > Deep subsurface >...
GAGGTTCAACCCTTCGTGAATGGCGCGCAGGCTCATGATGGGCGTGAAGTTCAAGCCGTCCGGCAACGGGTACAACTGCGCGAGCACCGTGCGCCGGATGACGCGCATGCCGCTGGCGGAATCGCTGACCCGCGTGTTGCCCAGCAGTGAGATGAGATTGGCAAAGGCGAAATTTCCCACCCGGCGCACCAGCGGCATTTCGCTTTGTTCGCCGGCCATGCGCGAGCCAATCACCACATCGGCCCCGCCGAGGGCGGCGCGGCACAACTGCGGAAAGTGTTCCGGCGGATAAGTGCCGTCGGCATCGAGGAAGGCAATCCAATCGCTGTTGGCGCGGGACAGCCCGGTTTTGAGCGCCGCCCCATAGCCTCGGTTGTGCTTGTGTTGAATGAGGCGCACCGCTCCGTCGCCGGCTCGCTGCTCGGCAATGCGCCGAACAACGTCCACCGTGGCATCGCGGGAACCGTCGTCCACCACGATCACTTCCAGCAGCCCGATGCCCATATCGGTCAACGCCTGACGCACGGCCAACACGCGCGCCACAATCGCCGAGATGCCGTCTTCCTCGTTATAGGCGGGTATGACCACGGAGAAGGATTGGCAGTTTGAATTCGGAAGATCGTCGATGCTGGTCGTCATGAGTCTAAATAGTAAATATTTCGCGGCGGCGGTTTGTCGCCCGCACCCACCGCGCGGATGACTTTGGCCGGGACGCCGCCGACCACGGTGTGCGGCGGCACGTCCCGGGTGACCACGGCTCCGGCGGCCACCACCGAGCCGCGCCCCACCCGCACCCCGTCGGTGACCACTACCGCGGACCCCAACCACACATCATCCTCGACCACGATGCCCTCCGCCGTGATGCCCTGTTCCACAAATGGCCGCGAGGGATCGTCGAAGATGTGATCGACGGCGATGAGTTGGGTGTGCGGCGAGGTGTACACCCGGTCGCCAATAGTGACCCCGCCCTGCCCACGGATGACGGTGTATTCGCCGATGAGGCCATCGCGGCCAATGCGAATTCCGGCGTGCGGCAGCCCGCGAAAATTGTACACGTGCAGCACTGCCCCGTGCATCACCAGCGTGCCCGGGCCGATCTCCACGCCGTTGGGGCAGGCGTGAATGTACACGCCCTCGTCGAGATAACAACCGCGACCCAGCCGGATATGGCTGGCAAACCGCAGACGCACATGAGGCTCAATGGCCGCCGCGCCATCCATGCGCAGCATGAGCCGGTAAGCCGCCGCCCGGAGCGCAATGCCGGCCACGGTGGGCACCCAACCAAACGTGGCCTGCAGAGTCTGTTCGAGGACATATCGCCCCGGCGAGGCGGCCTGGCGCGACACATACAGCCGGGCCTGAGCCAGCGCGCCCAGAGGAGCGTGGGCTGCTCCCGGCACCCGCTGGGATTGGCCGCTGGGTGGCTGAGAATTTTGCATACGGCGAATGAGTTTAGCGAGCGTTGAGCAAGCTCCGCCCTCCCGACATTAGCGGTCGGGCGGCGAGAGAACACATATGAAGCTGGCAAACGACCACAAGGCAGTCACCCGGGCACAACTGAGCACGGCTTCGAGGCCGGCTACTACCGACGTGGCTTTACCTTTTGGATGTTGCCGACATTGAGTTCGACAGCCAGCATGCCGCGCGGGCGGCGTTGGTGTTTTTCCAGCAGTTCCAGCAACACCCGCACGCGTTCCTTGCCATCCAGCCGGGCATCAAAAACGGCTTCGTAGCCTGCGAACGGACCGCTCGTGATTTTGACGCGGTCACCCGAGGCTAGGCTAGCGAAGGCCAAACCGCCGGCTGCCCGGATTTTCTCCACGCGTCGCTTGAGATCGAATATGAAACTGTCGGATATCGCTGCTGGATAACCGCCAAACTCGACGAGCCGCTTTGCGCCGGGTGCCCACTGCACTGCCGCAATACCCACAGCTTCCAAATCCACCCTGGCAAAAAGGTAATTTGGAAATAGCGGGCGCTCTTTGCTGGAGCGAGGGTTTACCGGGTTGACGTGGATGAGCGGCAAATATACCGCGATCTTGTGCTCACGAAGATAGTCAGCCACTTGCCGCTCTTTGTGAGGCTTCACGTTGATAACGTACCAATATTCCATAAACCTACGCCTGGCCCTCCCGTCCGTTGGCACGCCAGCGTTAGCGCGCTGATTATACCAGATGGCGGCAGAGATTATGTTAGCTCGCACGACACAAGAAACCTTTCAAATAGGCACCTTCCGGAAAGGTGAGGAGTACCGGATGATCGGTAGCTTGCCCGAGTCGCCGGATGATTTGCACGTCGCGCCCCGCGTCCAACGCCGCGCCGAAGAGCACCTTTTGGAAGAGGTCTTCGTTGACCAGACCTGAGCATGAAAACGTGACGAGGTGCCCACCCGGACGAAGCAGCCGGAACGCCAGCCAGTTGATGTCTTTGTATGCACGCGTGGCTTTGCGAATCTGGTTCTCGGTGTGGGCGAATTTGGGCGGGTCGAGGATGATCAAATCGAACCGTCGCTCGGTGTCGCGATACTCGCGCAGCACTTTGAACACATCGCCTTCCACCACGCCGCTATCGGACATGCCGTTGAGGGCCAGATTGCGACGAGCGAGGGCCAGCGCCGGGCCGGATGAGTCAAGGCTGGTGACTGCGCTCGCGCCGCCCTGCCATGCTTTCACCGAGAAAGCTCCGGTGTATGCAAACGCATTCAATACTTCTTGCCTACGCGCAAGCGCGGCGACCACGGCGCGGTTTTCGCGCTGATCGAGGTAGAAGCCGGTTTTGTGTCCCCGGGCAATGTCCACCGCGAACCGGACTCGCGGCCCATCTGTTCCCGGCGTATCGGCCTCCCATACTTCCACCGACTCCGGCGGGGCCTCACCGCTCAAAACGCCGGTGCGCGACGGCAGCCCCTCTTTGGCGCGGACATCCACGTCGGAGCGTTCGTAGACGCCCCGCACCCCTGGCTGGGCGGCCACCACGGCTGCGATGGTGTCCTTCCAGTATTCGGCTCCCGTGGCGAGGAATTGGCACACGGCGAATCCGGCATAGTGGTCCACGATGAGTCCCGGCAAGTTGTCGTTTTCAGCATTGACCCACCGCAGGGCGTTGGTGCGCCCGGCCAGCGCGGCGCGGGATTCAATAGCCTGAGTCAGTCGCCGGGCAAAAAAGTGCTCGTCTACCGGCTCAACTTCGTTCCACGTCCACACTCGGGCGGCAATTTGAGATTGGGGGCTAAAGGCGGCGCGCGCCAAAAACTCGCCATCCGCTGAACGGACGATGACGGTTTGGCCGGAGGCAGGCTGGCCGTGCACGGCTGCCACCGACCCGCTGAATATCCACGGGTGGCGCTGGCGGACGGACTTGTCGCGGCCCAGCCTGAGCAGCAGCGTTGGCTCAACCATATGGAATGGCCGCGACCGCAGCACTGCGAGTCGCAACCCGGTTATATGATTCCGACCTGCTTGCCGGCTAGCTCAAACACGTCAAGGGCCTGCTCAATCTCCTGCGGGCTGTGGCCGGCGGTCACCGTGGCGCGCAGGCGGGCCTGGCCGTCGGGAACGGCGGGCGACACGACCGGCAGCACAAAGATATCGCGATGCTGGCAATGCTGAGTCATTTCGTAGGCGCGCATGTCGGCGCCGCACAGCACCGGCACAATAGCGGTAGAGGTGCGCATGGTGTCGAAGCCGAGTTGCTTGAGGCCGTTCATGAACTGGGCGGCGTTGCGGCTGAGGGCGGCCACGCGCTCCGGCTCGTCGAGGATCACTTCAAACGCAGCTTTAGCCGCGGCGGCCTGGGCGGGCGGCAGGGCCGCCGAAAAGATGAAAGCCCGCGAGGCGTGTTTGAGCATGTGGATCAGCTCTTTGCGCCCGGCCACATAGCCGCCCACGCTGGGGATGGTTTTGCTGAGGGTGCCCATTTTGATGTCTATGGCGTTATCCATCCCGAAGTGTTCTTCGATGCCGCGCCCCGTTTTGCCTAACATGCCCAGCGAATGCGCCTCGTCCACCATGAGCCAGGCATGATGTTTCTTGCATAAGGCGGCGACCCCCGGCAAGTCAATCACGTCGCCATCCATGCTGAACACGGCGTCCACCACCACCAGCCGAATGCCTTTGGGATCGCTCTTCGCCAGAGTGCGGTCAAGGTCGTGCAAGTCGTTGTGTTTGAAGCGCAGGAACTTGGCGCCTGACAGCAAACACCCATCCACAATGCTGGCGTGATTCAACTTGTCGCAAATCACCGTGTCGTGGCGGCCCACCAGTGTGGAGACGACGCTGAGGTTGGTCACATAGCCGCTGGAATATGTGATCGCCGCGTCGGCGTGTTTGAAGTTGGCGATGGTCTCTTCCAGTTCCTCGTGCAGCCGCAGCGTGCCCGCCAGCAGACGCACACCGTGCGTGCCCGTGCCGTATTTATCAACGGCCGCTTTGGCCGCCGTGTTGATGCGCGGGTGGCCGAGCAGGCCCAGATAGCTGTAGCTAGCAAACATGAGCATCTCGCGGCCCCGCACCGCCACTCGGGCGCCGCCATGCAGTTCCTCGAGCGGCTGGTTGTAAAAATACAAATCATCATCTTTCAGCACGCTCGCTCGCTGCAACCAATAATCGGCGTGCTGAACAAGCTTGTCTTCCTGGCTCCAGTCCATCCATCGGCTCCTTCAGTCGATATTGCCTAATTTTCTCAACGCCGCTTCGTCAATGATCTTTACGCCGAGCGCCTGCGCTTTGGTCAGCTTGCTGCCGGCTGCCTCGCCCACCACAAGGTAGTCGGTTTTCTTGCTCACGCTGTCCGTCACCTTGCCGCCCCGCTCTTCAATGAAGGCCCTGGCCTGCTCGCGGGAGAAATTGGGCAGCGTGCCGGTGATGACGAACGTCTGGCCCGCCAATGGGCCGCCGGCTGCGCCGCCTTGCCTGACTTCGACAGTGGGCCACACCCCGGCTTTTCTCAGCTTGTTGAGCAGCCGTTTGTTGCCGGGGCGGGCAAACCAATCGGCGATGGTGGCGGCGGTGTTCGGACCCACGCCCTCAATGGCTAAGAGTTCTTCATCGCTTGCATGTTGCAGCGCATCGAGCGACCCGAGATGGGCAGCCAAATCGGCGGCCAGCACTTCGCCCACGCCGTGAATGCCCAGCGCAGCCACCAGCCGGGCTAGCGGCCTCGAGCGGGCAGCCTCGATGGAAGCCAACAGATTCTCGGCTTTCTTCTCGGCAAAGCCTTCGAGCGTCAGCAGTTTTTTGTCGGTCAACGAAAAGATGTCGGCGGCATCTTTCACCAGCCCGGCCTTCACCACCTGCTCGGCAATCTTGCTGCCAAAGCCTTCCACATCCATGGTTCCCCGCCCGACAAAATGCTCGATGTTGCGGATCAACTGATCGGGGCAAGCGGCGTTGATGCAATAGTATGCCACTTCACCATCGGGCTGCTCCACGGCTTCGCCGCAGGTGGGGCACTTTTGTGGCGGCTTGTACGGGCGTTCGTCGCCGGTGCGGGCTTCGAGCACGGGGCCGATGACGTAGGGTATCACATCGCCCGCCCGTTTGAGCAGCACCCGGTCGCCAATGCGAATATCTTTTTCGGCGATGTAATCAAAATTGTGCAGCGTGGCCTGCCGCACGGTCACGCCGCCCACCTCCACCGGCTCCAAAATGGCAAACGGAGTCAGCACCCCGGTGCGCCCCACGTTCACGCCAATGTCGTTCAGCGCCGTGGTCACCTCACGGGCCGGGAACTTGAACGCAATAGCCCCGCGCGGGTCTTTGCCCACAAAGCCGAGGTCGGCGGCCAGGCGCAGGTCGTCGATCTTAATGACCATGCCGTCAATTTCATAATCCAGCGAGTCGCGCTTGTCATTCCACGACTCGCAGTAGGCAATGGCCGCTTCGAGATCGGCGAAACGCCGCGCCACCGCCGTCACCGGAAAACCGAACTCGCGCAGGGTTTCCAGCGTGGCCCACTGCGTATCCAGCGTCAACCCCTCGGCATCCACCACGGCGTAGCACAGCAGCGAAATGGGCCGGGCGGCGGTGAGCTTCGGGTCCAGTTGCCGAAGCGCCCCCGAGGCGGTGTTGCGCGGGTTGATAAAGGTCCGTTCTCCGGCCTCGGCCAACCGCGCGTTCATCGCTTCAAAATCCCTGGTGAAGATGACGGCCTCGCCGCGAACCACCCACCGCCTGGGCGGCTTGCGTTTGCCCGCCACCGGGATGCGCAACGGAAGGGAACGTACCGTCCGTAAATTAGGCGTGACCTCCTCCCCCACTTCGCCATCGCCACGAGTGGCGCCGCGCACGAACGCGCCATTCTCGTAGTGCAGCACCACGGTCAGCCCGTCGATCTTCGGCTCCACCACCAAGCCCACCTCACGCACGCGGTCGTCCAACCTGGCGACGCGCTCGAACCACGCCCGCACCTCGTCGGCGCTGAAAGCATTGCTCAGGCTGAGGATGGGCGCGGGGTGGCGGACCTTTTCAAATTTCTCGGAGGCCGCGCTGCCCACACGCCGCGTAGGCGAATCCGGAGTGACCAGCTCCGGGTGCTGGGCTTCCAGCGCCTGCAATTCCTCAAACAGCGTATCGTACTCGGCATCGGAGATTACCGGAGTCGAGAGCACGTGATAGCGGTAGGAGTGCTGTTGAATTTCCTGACGCAACCGGGCCGCGCGTTCAGCAGGGGCAGGCGTGGACATGCCCGGAATTATAACGCTATAATCGGCCGCATGTCTGAACTGCTGGCGGCTGTGCTTGACGCCAACGCCTTTTTCTATCGCGCGCTCTCCATGGCCGACGCCGCAATGAAAAGCATTTGGATTCTTTCATGCCGTATTCATTTTGAGCAGTTACACTTAGCGAGTAACAGCGGCTGCCAGTTGGCACAGGCCCGGTCGCCGATTGGACGCGACTCATGCCTATTACTGCCCAAGCTACTCATTCCCCGCCGGGACCGCCGCAACAACGCCTAGCCCATTGGCTCGCTGCCCACCAGGCGCTGGCGCTGGCCGCCCTTGCCCTGGTAGCGGTGGCCACCGGCGTCGGGCGCATTGTGACCCACCCGCCCACCCCAAGCTCGGAAGAAACCCCGGCGTGGTGGCCGATCTCGCTCAACGTGGCCGAGGGCCGAGGCTACACCGCCTGCTTTCAAAGGTACTTTCCGTTGTGCAACAAAACAACGGGTAACCCCACCGCCATGCGCGAGCCGATGCCTGTGTTGCTGTTCGCTGCGGTGGCCGCTCTCACTCGCGAATCGTTGCTGGCCGCCTCGCTGGTAGAGCTGGCATTGCACGTGACTATTGTAGTGACGGTATTCTTTCTAGCCCGCGAGTTGTTCGACCCGACTGTCGCGCTCGTCGCAACCGGTTTGTGGGCCATCTACCCGCCCGCTCTCAAAATGGTGCCACAGGTATCGGGCGATTTGCCGGCCGCGCTGATGATGACGGCCGGAATGTATTGGCTGGTACGGGCGCGGCGAAGCGGGCAACTCGTACACTGGCTGGTTTCCGGATTGTGCTGGGGGCTGGCGGTGCTGTCACGGTCGGCGGCGCTGGTGGTGGCGGGGGCGCTGGTGGCGGGGATGGTTGTGGAGAAGGCGGCGGCCATGCGCCGTAGCGGGCCTGGTGCGCGACAATGGGCGCCACCCATAGTTGGGTTTGTGCTGGCCGTCTCGTTGACCATGTCGCCGTGGGTCGTCCGCAATGAACTGGTCTTCCACAGTCCGGTGCTCACCTCCACTCTCACCGCATACAACCTATACCGGCACAACCACGTTGTGACCTCGGACGGCTATTTGCGGATTGTAGGATCTGCCGAGGCGGATACGGAAGTTACTCGCCTACTGGCCCAGGCTGTCAACCTTTCGCATGGCACGGTTAACGAAGTGCAAATGAGTGCGGTGTACCAGCGAGAAGCATTGCGGATCATTGGGGCCTACCCTGTGCGATATTTGGCGTTATCGGCGTATCGCTTCCTGCCGCTGTGGTTCGACTGGCAAGTGGCCGAGGCTTACGGCCACCACACCACCCGCTGGGACGCGGTGATTATGGTGTTGCAGGCCTCGTTGGTGGCCCTGGCCCTGATAGGGCTAGCGAGCAGTTGGCGGCAGAGCTGGCCGTTGGCCATGGCGGTGGTGACAACAAGCGCGGAGTATATGGCCATCATCAGCCTCTTGCGCTACATCGTCCCGGTGATGCCGCTGGTAATCATCCTGAGCGCGGCGGGCATGGGGCGCATCGGTGCGGCGTGGCGGGCGCGCAAATCAGCGCTGGGGCAAGCGGGGGCGTTCAACACCAGCCCTTGCGGGTAGTGCGAGGGTTGAACGCCCCAACCCCGAAAGCCTAAAAAAGGAATTTGCTCTATATCGTCTAAGCGCATAACGTGACAGCGGTTTATAATACCCGCCATGACGAAGCCGCTCCGACATAAGCAGATTCTGCTGGTGGAAGACAGCGTTGAAATTCGCCGCGTTCTGGCCAGCACGCTGGAGAGGGAGCGCTACACTGTGTATCAGGCAGAACACGGGCAGGCGGCGCTCAAGACCCTTCAGCAAATCACCCCCGATCTCATCCTCTCCGATATCAACATGCCGCGCATGAACGGCATCGAGTTCTTCAAGGAACTCCGCAAGAACCCGGCGTGGACTCCGATCCCGTTCATCTTCCTTACCGCCAACAACTCGCCTCAGGACATTCAGGCCGGGCGCGTGCTGGGCGTTGAAGATTACATCACCAAACCCATTGACCCCAAAGACCTCATCTCCATCGTCAACGCGCGGCTGCTGCGAATGGCCGACGTACAGGTGGCGCAGATAGGCCTGGCCTACCTCGAAACGGTGAACGTCCTCGCCAACACCATCGAAGGCCGCGACCCCTACACCTTCGGCCACGTGGAGCGGGTGGCCCAATACGCCCGGCGCATCGCCGAGGCCTTGCAGTGGCCGCCGGAACATCTGCGCATGCTGGAGTTCGGCGCGCGTCTGCACGACATCGGCAAAATCATGGTGCCGGACGAGGTGCTGAAGAAGACCGGCCCGCTCACCGATGATGAATGGGCGCTCATGAAACAGCACCCCGTAACCGGAGCCAAAATCCTCAATCAGATTACGCATTTGCGCGGCACCCTGCCCTATGTGCTGTATCATCACGAAAAGTGGGACGGCACCGGCTACCCGCGCGGGTTAAAAGGGAAAGAGATTCCCGTGGAAGGGCGCTTGCTCGCCGTGGTGGACGTTTACGACGCCCTGACCACCGTGCGCCCCTATCATCCCGGCCGGCCCCAGGCCGAGGTGGTCAACTTCCTGCAGACCAAGGCCGGCGTTCACTTCGACCCGGACATGGTGACCGTGTTCACCCGAGTACTGCCGCCGGACAACAAATAGAGCCAACAAAAAAGAGCCGCCGGCAGATTGCCGGCGGCTCCTGTTTTAAGCGCACCCTATCCCTCGGGCGGCAAGCCCACCAGTATCTCCCCGTTCTCAACCTTCACCGGATACGACGGAATGTCTACAATGGCCGGGAACGAGAGCACCTTACCGGTGCGCACGTCGAACCGCGCGCCGTGGCGGGGGCATTCAATCTCCGTGTCGTAGAGGTCGCCCTCGGCCACCGGGCCGTCGTCGTGCGAACACACATCGGCAATGGCGTAATACGAGCCTGCGATGTTGAACACGGCAATCGACAGCCCGTCGATCTCCACCAGCTTGCGCTGGCCGCTGCCCACTTCGGCCGCCGGGCCGATATCCACATATTCGGCCGTAGCCGGATCAATCGGTTTGTAGGTAATCATCGCTAAATATCAAACTCAAAACTCCAAACTTCAAATAAGCGTGGGTCAGATTTGGAATTTGAATTTTGAAGTTTTCTCCTGCCTTTCAGTCTTCTTCTTTGAGTCCATACACCCCGGCCTTCAATACCTTCAGCGACAGCAGAGCGCACTTGAGACGCACCGGGCCTAGCTCGATGCCCAGCAGTTCCAGCACTTGCTCCTTGCCGATGTGCCTGATGTCGTCGAGCGTCTTGCCCAGAATTTCCTCGGTGAGCATGGAGGCCGAGGCCTGCGAAATGGCGCAGCCGTGACCCGAAAACGCCACCTCTTTCACCCGTTGGTTCTCATCCAGCCGCAGATCAATGCGGATGCGATCGCCGCACAGGGGATTGTCGTCCTCGTACGAAATGTCCGCCGGGTCCAGCGTGCCAAAATTGCGCGGGTTCTTGTAGTGGTCGAGGATCACCTCGCGGTACATATCGTCCATGGCGTGCGGTCTCACCCTTCCCAATGCGTCCGGTGATCAGCCAAACATCTTTTTGACTTTGTACAGCCCCTCAATCAACGCATCGACTTCGCCGATGGTGCTGTACAGATAAAAGCTGGCGCGGGCGGTGGCAGGCAGTTGATAGCGATCATGCAGGGGCATGGCACAGTGGTGCCCCGCCCGAACCGCGATGCCATCCCGATCCAGCACCTGCGCAATATCGTGGGGATGCACCCCCACCAGTGAAAAGGCGGCCACCCCGCCCTTCCGTTCGGCCTTTGGCCCGTACACCGTCACCCCCGGCACCTCCTCCAGCCGTTCCAACGCATAGGCAATAATCTGCCGCTCGTGCGCATGGACCGCCGCCATGCCGATGCCCGCCAAATAGTCCACCGCCGCGCCCAGTCCAATGCCCTCGGCGATGGCGGGTGTGCCGGCCTCGAACT
>Ga0209514_10009512_pt1 | contig 10680 bp, 9 predicted proteins | sample Subgrocontami58m_FD_187452 | JGI IMG/M metagenome (GOLD analysis project Ga0209514, IMG submission 187452) | Subsurface groundwater microbial communities from S. Glens Falls, New York, USA - GMW37 contaminated, 5.8 m (SPAdes) (version 3) | ecosystem: Environmental > Aquatic > Deep subsurface >...
GGGTATGAGGAATTAAAAAATATTTCCTGGGAAAATTCAGCCTCAAAATGTATCTCAGTTTACAATATGATGGGGGCGTCATAATGGTAGCAATATGTTTCTATTTCCAGCTGCATCAGCCATACAGGCTTAGAAAGTATCCTGTCTTTGACATAGGCCATAACAAAAATTATTATGATGATACCAAAAATATTGGGATTTTGAATAAAATAAAGGAAAAGTGCTATCTTCCTGCAAATAAATTAATGCTTGATTTAATCAACAAGACAGATGGCAAGTTTAAGGTAGCTTATTCTATCACTGGAGTTTTGTTGGAGCAACTTGCAGTTAATGCTCCTGAAGTTATACAAAGTTTCCAAGACCTAAGCAAAACAGGAAATGTAGAATTCTTGTCTGAAACTTACTATCATACCTTGTCTTATTTATACTCTAAAGATGAATTCAAAGAACAAATAAGCATGCATAAGAAATTAATGAAAAGATTATTCCACCAGAATCCGAAAGTATTCAGGAATACTGAACTTGTCTACAATAATGAAATTGCTTCTTATATAGAAAAATTGGGTTATAAGGGCATATTGGCTGAAGGAGCAGATTACATTTTAGGATGGAGAAGCCCAAACTATGTATACAAGCCAGTAAACACCAATAAAATAAAATTGTTGTTGAAGAATTATAAGTTAAGCGATGACATTGCTTTCAGGTTTTCAGAGCCATCATGGAAAGAATATCCTTTGACTGCTGACAGATATGCAAATTGGATTTCTTCAATAAATGGGGCTGGAGATGTTGTAAATTTATTTATGGACTATGAAACTTTGGGAGAACATCAATGGGAAAGCACTGGAATATTCAAATTCTTTGAGCATCTTCCATTTGAGTTATTAAAGCATCCTGACAATAAATTTATGACCCCTAGCGAAGTTATTGATAATCATCCGGCAATTTCTGAAATTGACATCCACAATATTATATCATGGGCAGACATAGAGCGAGATTTAAGCGCCTGGCTCGGCAACAAAATGCAGAACTTTGCAATATACAAACTATATGAAATTGAGCAGAATGTCAAGTCATTAAACAACAACAAAATACTGGAGGACTGGAGAAGGCTCCAAACTTCTGATTTATTCTATTACATGTGTACAAAATGGTTTAATGATGGAGATGTACACAAATATTTCAATCCTTATGATAGTCCTCATGAAGCATTTATCATTTTTATGAATGTTTTAGAGGACCTAAAACTTAGGATAAAAAAAGAAAAAACGGAGGTAATTCAAAGATGAAAAGAAAAAGGACAAAGAAACACGAAGCAGCACAAATAATGCAAAATGTGTCAGATGACAAGGCATTTTGGGCCAGCAACGGGTCAGTATTGAAAAATTTGGGAGACTTGGCAATGGCCTTGGAAGTAATGAGTTCAGAACAATATAGGCAGCATGCCAACTACGAAAAAAATGACTTCTGTAACTGGCTAAATGAAGTAATAAGAGACGACATACTTGCTAAAGAGCTGATGCACGCCAGAAATAAGGAAAGTGCCATAAAAAAAGTCAAGGAAAGGATTGAAACATTAAAGGGTATGCTTCCATAAAATGCCAAAGGCTGAATATCTCATCGAGATATCTTGGGAGGTTTGCAATAAGGTCGGAGGAATTTATACAGTTATAGAATCAAAAATCTCTCAGATCATAAAAGAATATGGAAGCAATTATCTTCTTATCGGTCCTTACTTGAACCAAAACCATAGCATGTTTATGGAAAAGGCTCCGCCAAATAATCTAGACAGTATTTTTAATGAACTAAAAAAGATCGGAGTAATATGTCATTATGGAAAATGGCAGACTTTTGGAGAGCCAGCAGTCGTATTAATAGACTTCTTTAATTACTCTTATTCAAACAATCAGCTAAAAACAGACTTATGGAATGATTTCAAGATAGATTCTTTGGGTACTAATTTTTTCGATTTTGACCAGCCTATTCTGTGGGGAAATGCTGCTGGAAAGTTCATAGAAAACTTAGCTAAAGCGCTAAACAAAAAAATAGTTGTCCAGTTCCACGAATGGTTAACAGCTTCTGCCCTGCTTTATTTAAAAAAGAATAATGTTAAGGTAGGAAAAATATTTACCACTCATGCTACTGTGCTTGGCAGAACTTTATCTATGAATAATATTGACTTATACTCAAACATCAAATCATTTGATTCTGTAAGTGAGGCCTATAAGTATGGAGTACAGGCAAAATTTCTGGCTGAAAAAGCTGCTGCATTAAATTCTGATATATTTACTACTGTTAGTGATATTACTGGATTAGAAGCACAGCATTTTCTTGGAAGAAAGCCAGATTTAATACTTCCAAACGGAATCAACATAGATAAATATCCTACATCTGAAGAAGCTGCAATAAAACATCAGATTTACAGAGAAAAAATCAGGGAATTTTTGGCATTTTACTTTTTTCCTTATTACACTTTTGAGTTAGAGCATACTATAATATATTTCATATCCGGAAGGTATGAATTCCATAATAAGGGAATTGATTTATTTATTGAGGCTTTGTCAAGATTAAATAAAAAATTGAAGGAAGAGAATTCAAACAGGACTATAGTTGTGTTCTTTTGGATTCCAAGTTCAGTTATAAGAATAAAGCCTGATATATTAGAAAACAGGGCTTATTATGAAGACGTCAAGAATACAATTGAAGAGTATTTTTCTGACATAAAGCACAAAATAATAAGAGACCTAGTATCGAGAATAAACATACTTATCACAGAATTATTTTCCAAAGATGTTTTCTTTGAAATAAACAATAAAATTGAAAGATTCATAAAATCTGGAAGTAATCCCTCATTAGCAACGCATGACTTAAGCAATGAGAATAACGATATCATATTAAATACTTTAAAAAATTTTAACCTTACAAACAAAGAGGAAGACAGAGTAAAAGTAATATTCTATCCAATCTATCTACAAGGCGCTGATAGATTACTGGAGTTGGGCTATAAAGAAGCGATGATGGGGTGTCATTTAGGTGTATTTCCAAGCTATTACGAGCCTTGGGGCTATACTCCTCTAGAAACTGCAGCGTTGGGAGTTGCTTCTGTAACATCAGACTTAGGTGGTTTTGGTCAGTTTTTAAATTCAAAACATTCGCAGCACAAAAATCCTGGAATTTTTGTCTTGAACTTATTCAATCAGACAAAGGAGCACAGGATAGATGAAATTTTCAGCATCTTGTATTATTATTCAGGTCTGTCCAGAGAAGAAAGAGTCAAAAATAAGATTGAAGCTAAAAGATTGGCTTCTTTGGTAGACTGGAGTAATCTGATAAAATATTACATAAAAGCCCATGACAGAGCGATTGACAAGGTGTTTTAATGTTAATAAAGCATGAATTCAAAAATAAAAAAATCGAGAAGGAAATCAAAGACCCTGGGTTTTTGATTACTAACAGAAATGGAAGTTATTATTCTGATTCATTAAACAAATCAAGATATGATGGATTCTTTATTTATGAAAAAAACGAGATGTATAGAGTTTTGGATGAGATAGTTGTAAATGATGATATCAATGAGATAAGCAACAAGTTTTCTAGTCTTAAACTAAAAAGAAATAAATTAAATCAAGAGATTTTCATGTTCAAGAATTTTAACACTTTGATATGCTTATTTGACAAGTTTGCACTAATAGAACTGTTATTTGATGTCAAGAAATCATATGACAATAGGGAGTATGGAAGATTTTACACAATAACTCATGAAAATGATAAAATAATAATAAAATTTGACAAAAAAACAAGTTCTTTAGATAAAGAAGCTGAAGGAAATTTTGAATATTCGCTATTTATTGTTATAAATCAGGCAACTTTTTCAACACCTAACGCTTGGGTAAAAAAGTCTTATAAGTTTGACAAGGAAAGGAATTCAATGCCTCACGAGAGGTATGTATTTCATGGATTAAAATTATTGACAAATAAGTTGATAATTACTGCTTCTCTAGACAAAAAAAAAGCCATTAACGAAAATAGCTACGTAAAAAAACATCTGCATGATTTAATATTAAAAAATGAAAAGAATGTTATCAAATTATTGAGCAGATTCAAGCATAGAAATAAAGAAATTGATTTTGCTTTAAAATGCAGCATTAATTCCCTATACCAATTATCTACTGAAAATGGAGTTTTTGCCGGCTTGCCCTGGTTTTTTCAGTGCTGGGCAAGAGATGAATTATTATCTTTAAAATCATTAAACCTATTCAATAGGCATCTGGGCAATCAGATCTTGAATAGACACATTGAAAACTTAATTAGAAAAAATAGATTGTATAGTAATGAAAAATCAGATTTAATTGCAAAAGATGCCTTGGGTTTGTTGGCCTTAAGGTCTTTTGAAATTAAAAATTTTAATTATAAGCTTATTAATTATTTAAGAAATAATATTAATAGTCCATCTCTTATAAAAAATAGTGCCCTAGAAACTTGGATGGATACTGATGTCTTTAATGACAAAAGAGAAGGCTTCAGAATTGAGATACAGAGTTTATACCTAAATATTTGTTCTATACTTTATAAAATTACCAAAGATGAGAAGTTTAAATTTTTTGAGGAAGCCCTAAAATTTGTAGTTAGGAAAAATTTCTTTACTGGAAAAATATTGAAGGATGGCTTAAACGATGCCACAATAAGGCCCAATATATTTCTTGCTTATTACTATTATCCTGAATTATTGACTAAAAAAGAATGGATAAATGTATTTCATAATTCCCTACCAAACATCTGGAATAATTGGGGTGGTTTCTCTTCAATAGAGAAATCCTCCCTTCTATTCCAGCCAAACAATACAGGTGAGAATAATTTGAGTTACCATAGAGGTGATTCCTGGTTTTATTTGAATAATATTGCTGCAATATGCCTTCTTAGACTAAGTAAGAAAAATTTCAGTAAATACATAAAAAAAATTTTAAGTGCATCAATACAAGACATTCTATGGAATGGATATATTGGCTTCCATTCAGAGATAAGTTCTTCTTCAAAATTAGAGGCAAAAGGATGCAAGGCACAGGCTTGGAGCTCTGCCATGTTTATTGAATTAATTAATGAATTTAAGAAATGAAATACTTAATTGCCATAGATATTGGTGGAACAACAACAAGAATCGCATTAATTAGGAATAGCCAAATATTAAAAAAACTAAAATTTCTGACAGACAAAAATAGCAAGTCCAGATTGATCAAAAACATAGAGAAATATGTTGATGTTGTATCTACAAATATAAACAATAACTTGATTAAAGCGATAGTGGTTGGAATAGCGAGCCCTGTTGATGAAAAAATTGGAATAGTGATATTTGCCCCAAATATTCATGGTTTAAATAATATAAATTTGAAAAAGATTCTAAAGAAAAGATTCCATCTTCCGGTTTTTATCTTTAATGACGTAAAATTGCAGGCGCTTGGCGAGTATTCAATTAATCAAAATATTAATTCTTTATTCTGTTTGAATATTGGTACCGGAGTTGGTGCAAGTTTTGTATATAACGGAAAGGCTTTTTCAACAGAGTTTGGTCATACTATAATAGTCCCAAATGGTGAAAAATGCACATGTGGCAATCTGGGATGTTTAGAAGCTTATGTCTCTGGGCATGCTTTAACCACTAGATTTTATAAAAAATATAAAATAATGTTAAGGCCATCGCAAATCCTGGAATCTGCAAAAAGAGGTAATAAAAAAGCTAAAAAATTCCTAAAAGAAACTGCCTATTACCTTGGTATTGGGCTAACTAATATTATAAATACTTTTAATCCCGAAAGAATTTCAATTTTTGGTGGCTTATCAGATATAATAAATTATATCTTAAAAGATGCCAAAAAAATAATTTATAACAATAAAATAATAAATTACAAAGGAAAAATTTTTGTTTCAGAGCTTAATGATGATGCTTTATTTTACGGAGCTATTTACATCCAAGGCTCATCTGCTGTTGGTCCATAAATTGATGGAACTTTAGCGCTTACCAATCTTAAGTAAACTGAATATTGACCTCTGTGGTGAATCATATCCATTACTGTCATCCATAATACATCCAGTCTTCTAATGTCAGCCATCTTTTTTGGAGCTACTGGAAACTTCATCATCTTATTTAGCTCTTCTTCTGGCATATTCTTAATTTTGTTAAAATTTTCTTTATGTATTCTTTCGAATGCTGCAAGCACATCTTTTATAGTTGCTGGCGCGGGAGTCATATTTTCAAAATTTATCTGTCCAGTGATTGCACCGTCTATGCCTGTTTTTTCTTCCATTACAAAAGTCCATGCCAATTCCTTTGCTGACCTTGACTTTTCATGTGGCTTGTAATCTTGCCTAGAAGGTGGATAATTTTTCAGAACCTTTAATGTTATTTGGAACTCTCTGTCCCATGTTCTCATAAAATTTTCTTTTTCAGACATCATTTTTATGCCCCCTTTCGCTGTTTAATAAGTATAGAAATCCAATATAGCAAACATTAGTTATTTAAATGTTTCGCAGTATGAAATCTAAATTCCTTTTCCTGTGTTTACTACCAGAATTTTTTTGCTTGAGTCAATAAGTCCATCTTCGAATCTTTGCAAATACAAAGCAAAGCCAGCAGCGCCAGAAGGCTCTGTATTGCAATGCCTCTGCATTAACTCATATGCCTGAATTATTTTTTCTTCATTAACCTTATATATTCCAGAATTTTTTCCAGTAAATGAAAACATTTCTAAAGCACCTATATCGTGATCATCAAAAATATTTAAGTTAAATTTTTTGGTGAGTTTATCTGCACCACTATTAATATCAATAGGTTCACTACCCAAAACACTCATACTTACAACATTCTGTACAGAATTTCTTAATCTTGGATCTCTTTTGTCTTCAATATAACCCCTCAAAGTCCTTTGTTGCCACGTTAGTAAATTTTCTAATAATCTACCAGAACCATAAGGAACATAGATTTCATTAGGATTCGCATTAAAACATTCATGCGCGTGCCAATCATAAAAAATTGCGTGTGGTTCTATAGATCTTACAGAGGTTATATCTACTCCACGCGTATTGTTTGTCAGTAATTTTATATCATTAGCGTTTAATCTTCTTTCACTTAAATCAGTGAGATAAACATCAGCATACATATTCTTTAAAGTCTCTATTCTGTTAGCGGGCATCGTCAAATCAACTAAGACTTTTACTGGTGGCAATCCATATATATGAAACATTCTTGAAACTGAATTTGCTACATTGCCAGCGCTTATTAGAGATAATCTTGGAATTCGTTCAAGTTCGATAGATCCATCTATAGATTTCTTTTTTAAAATTAATGCCCTGGCATAATCTCTAAATAAAGTAACTAGTTCCCAGGCAGCCCTATCCTTAATCGTGCCTGTAGGGTTGCTAGAAGTATCCGCTTCATTTTTTATTGAAATATTCCCATACCCATCTGAAGAAAAATCTGCTTCAATAACAGGTGTAGGTTTCCACTCTGGTTTATTAGGATCATTTTCTCTATATACAGGAATTCCATGTGCCCACTTTTCAACAAGACTCCAATCTAAAGATTCTGGATACTTAGTCTCTTTCAACACTAATCTATCTATAGTCATTTTTATCCCCATTTAAAGCTATAATTAATAAACTTTGTCCCCAGCCTAATGGTGTGTTCTCATTATAGATGTTAGTTCCGCCAAGATAAAGCTCTGGCAATTCCAAATTCTCATTCAAACAGTTTAAAGACTTCTGTAAATAATAGTAATACTTATTTGTTATTCCTAGATTTTTATAGATAATTGCAAGCCATGGAAATCCAAAGCACCATTCTGCTTCTATGCCGTTATTGTAATATTTATCTTTAATATATCTTGTTACACCTTTCTCTCTTACTAAATATGATTCTACATTTTCTAGAATCTCTAATGCTTGTTTTTTGGCCACAATATTATAAGGATAGATTAAGCTTAGTAATGCTAAGTCTACTTCTTTTGTTTTTGATTCTCTTGGAAGTAATTTGTTTAGAGATTCTTGGCCTTTTTTTATTAAGTCTAATGGAACATAGACATGTTTTGATATTTTTTTTAATCCAGCCAAACAAGCTCCAACACTTGAGGCATGAACTTCTTCATTTTCTTCCCAGATTCCGTTGTCTTTGTCGTGCCAGTATTCTATTGACTCAAGATAGAAAACTAATTTCTGAATAATCCTCAGATCATTCATGTTTCTTATAATTGGAAAATCCTTGTCAATCAAATCAGCTATTTTAAACAGGATTGCCCCTATTGCATCATTCTGCTTGTTGCCCCATTCTTCATTAAACTCCTGAAATGTTAATGGATTATAACGAGCATGAATGTATTCATAAGCATATTTTGGTTTGTGCTTTATGGCATGATTTATTTTATATTCGTGTTTAAGGAAAATATCAAGCAAAGCATGATATGTTTTTACTACATCTTCCTTGTCAAAAATCTCTAGAGCTAGAGCTGTATAGAAATTATCTCTTATCCAGGATTTATCATAGCCAGTTTTAACATTTTTTCTGGCTGCTGAGAACAACCCTGAATCGTGCCTTAATTCCCTTAATAATTTTAAGCTGTTTTGTATCATTTTAAACTCCTATTTGTTACTATTATAGAGTAATAATTAATATATAAACCTTATCTTTTAGGTTTTTAAGGCTTAAAAACTGAAAATAATCCTTTTTTAAAAGATATGGTTATTATGTAACAACTCTAAAATGGTAAAAATAGAAAGATTTAAATATCTGTTCTTCCTTCCAATTATATCACCTCTTTTTCCCCAGCAAGGTCTTCGCAAGAAGACTTTGCTAGGGTTTAAAAAATGTGATTGAATTTTGAACTTATCGCTGTTTCACAGCTTCATCCCAACAACCATTAGTCAGGATAATATCAAAATTCCAAAAGCTTTAAAAAACTTGGGCTTTACAAGCAAAAAATGTTCGAACTAGAAAAAGGAAATCCGGAAAGATTGGAAGGAAAGGTCTTGGTTTATACAAAAAAAATAATAAGGTCTTGTTGTGACAGTCATCAGCACTTGGGCATTTATTCTACCACAGATCTAGTCGATTTTATGAAATTCACTGGTGCAGAGCCTTATCTGGAATCAGCTTACAAAAAGGAATTTAAATACCTAAGAGTTAAAATAAAGGAGTTAGAAAAAGAACAAAAAAATCCCAGTTTCAAGATAATGCCTACATTTTCTAGAATCTTAGGATTCAAAAAATTAGATGATATCCGCGAAGTTAAGGGCGATAGAATTTCTTGGAGCATAGTTCCAGACATTCATATGGCTATTCCGATATTGTACAAATTGGGCGAATTGTATATGGTGGGTTATTTTTTACAGGTTGAATCAAAAATAGGACCATTAAAGCAAGAGATAGAAAGTGATGTAGAAGATACCTATAACCAATATTCAGGAATTCAATTAAGAAAAAGACTCTATCAAATATCCGGTTCCTTATTGGATGCCATAAGTTCAAAAAATGAAAGATTGCAAGCAAAAGCACGTGCTAATATTAAAAAATTTACAGAAGGCGCTAACTTCTTTAATGATGTTGTAAACATAATTGGTATAGCTCAAACAGAAATTCCAAATAAAGTGGTTGCTATCGAAGCCTATATAGATAGAATAGTTGCAATCAAAGATGAAAGATTTGAAGAGATCACTGGCATAGATGAAAAATTATCTGCTTTATTAAAAAAATAAAAGAAGAATTACTTTAATCTTACAGCATCCAAATTTCTTGGTGCTACTGTTTCTACTCTTAAGAGCTTGTGGATAGAACTGGCTAAATCCAGACACTTGCTGTTCTCTCCATGGTTTATTATAATCTTTTTAGGACTTGGACTCAATCTTCTTAAAAATTCAAACGTTTGCTCTCTGTTGTTATGTCCAGAAAATCCGCTTAATTTTATTATCTCCATATTTACCTTAATTACATCAGGCCTGTTTCCTTCCTGGAACACTATTTCTTTCTCATTATTTTGAAGCCTTCTTCCTAAGCTTCCTTCTCCTTGATAGCACGTAATAATTAAAGTGTTGTTTGGATTGTCTGCAAGCTGCTTAAAGTATTCAACTGAGGCTCCGCCTTGCATCATTCCAGACGTGGCCATTATAACACAGGGGCCTGCCTCTTCTATAACTTCCTGCATCTCTTTCTGGCTGCCAACTCTCTTAAAAATGTCATTTAAGAATGGATTTTGATCGCGGTGGAAAATTGCCTTTTTTATCCTGTTGTTGAAAAAATCGGGGTAAGCTGTGTGGATTGCTGTGATGTCCCAAACCATTCCTTGAATGTAGACTGGAATTTTTTCTATTAAGCCTTCTCTTACTGCCCTTTCTATTACGATCATTATTTCTTGGGATCTTCCAACACCCAAAACCGGCATTAATACCTTTCCGTTTCTTTTAAGGGTTTCATTGATTTTTTTGATTAAGGCATCTTCACTGTCTTTTCTATCGATTATTACATCATCCTTGCCACCGTAAGTTCCCTCTATGATTACTGTCTCTAATCTTGGAAATTTAGTAACTGCCTTTGACAATAGATTGCTTACCTCATAGTTCAAGTCTGCTGTGTAAAGCAGATTATGGAGTCCATTCCCTATATGCAGATGGCATAAGGCGCTCCCAAGAGAATGGCCTGAA
>Ga0209514_10009513_pt1 | contig 10678 bp, 9 predicted proteins | sample Subgrocontami58m_FD_187452 | JGI IMG/M metagenome (GOLD analysis project Ga0209514, IMG submission 187452) | Subsurface groundwater microbial communities from S. Glens Falls, New York, USA - GMW37 contaminated, 5.8 m (SPAdes) (version 3) | ecosystem: Environmental > Aquatic > Deep subsurface >...
ACGCTCCTGCCGCAGTTTCTCAGTGACCTGGTCATCGATAGTATCTTTTGCCTGGGCAAGCTCTTTTTCACGCTTACTGAGCGAAGTCTCGCGTTTGGCGATATCAGCGTCTTTCTGTGCCAAACGCTGCTCATACTCGCGACGGGCGGACTCGATGATCGGCGCTGCAAGCGATTCTGTCAGTTTGATCTCAGTCTGGCATTTCGGACAAGTAATCATTGGCTCTGTCATATATCTCTCCTTGATAGTATCAACAAACCGGCATCCCGAGGAGCAACGCTATCCGTAGCCGATCTAGCTATGTGAGTTCAAGTTTTTGGTTGTTAGACATCAAACTATCTCCCAATGCCCGCCTTTGTCGGGGCCGATGCGCTTCAGAATTCTTTTTGCTTTCAGTTTTGCAAGATTATTTTCTACGGCAGTTGTGCTAATCTTAAGCGATTTTGAAAGCTCCGGGATTGTAACAAATCTGTTTTGATTTATAATCTCTAAAATCTTCATTTCATTTCCACCCAACTTTCCACCCAACTTTTCACCCAACTTTTCACCCAACTTTATCTCCGTACTTTCTCCGTACTTTTCGCCGCCCCCCTCGACAACAGGTCGCTTGAAAATTATCGTATAAAATCCTGTCTGCCTGATGCCGGGTGCATGGAGTCCTGCCAGTGCCATAGCTTCTTTCATTCTCCTGATGCCTGTTCCTGCTCGTTCCACCTTGTCCATCCTGAAAAACATATCCGCAATCCGCTCATTTCTCCTTACAGAAATTTTGCTGAAGTCGCTCTTTTTTGCGCCGGGGAATACGCCGGGGTTAACTATTTCAACCCTGTCATCATATACTTCAACCATAAGACTTGTGCCGCGCATACTGTAATCACGGTGAATTATTGCGTTGGCAATTGCCTCGCGCAATGCTTCAAATGGTATCTCATAGATGTCTTTGCGGTTCACGCCTTTTATCTCACTGCGTCGGTTCAAATGTTTCATAAGGAAAAACACCGCTGCATTGAACTGGATAAGAAGGTCGTCCTGCACGTCCTGCCTGTCGTAGATGTGCACACGGTCTCTTCCCTTGAAGGCAATCAACGTCATCTGCGACTGAAGGATAAACTTGCGGGGATTTTTAGCGAAGAAAAGCACACCGGCATTGGTAATCCTGTCATCCTGCGCTATGCTTAAACTTGTCAGAATGTCACGCGGAACTATTTTCCTGATGCTGACATCTGCTTCTTTCAGGAAATCTTGGATTTTTTCTTTTGATATGTCATCCCATGTAACATCCTTATTGACTTTTTCTTCAAATGGCGTTGCCTCATGTTCTTGAAACATTGTCCGCAATTCATGGTTGGTCATCTTCTGTGTTGTGCCGTCAAGCCTTCTGAAATACCCTGAACTGCAATTATAAGGCTTCTCCTCACCCTGTGGCACTTCTATGGCTATAACATTTTGGAATTGTTTTATCTTTACCTGAACCGGGGGATTACAGTTTCTTGCAACAGAATTGATACGCGCCTTGATGTCATTTGTCAGTTTCTCTCCGCTTATAGTCCGGTCATCTCTAACGCCCAGGAGAATAACCCCACCCTTGGTGTTGGCAAATGCGACAATATCTTCATCAATCCGCGGTGTAAAATGCTCTTTAAATTCAACGGTAAGCCCTTCGCCTTCTTTAATAAGGATTTTTACTCTATCAGTATCTGTCATTGGGTATCTCCCGGTCTTCAGAAGTTCAACCAACAAAAACAGTCTTCAACCCTTTATCATTGGTAAATTCAGCCTGCTTTTTATCATGGTTTCGGATAACGGCTTTCCTTCAATCGCAATAGTCCTGCCAAGCGGCAACTTCCCTTTAACAGCCCTTCGCAATATTCCCCGATCTTCCAAACTTTTGATCTTATCTTCCGGCGTCCCCTCTTTCATGAGCGGCTTGATAACGGCAACAGGGTTTCCCCTTTCCGTTACAACAACCTCCTGCCCTTTTCTGACTAGCTTCAGATATTTTGAAAAATGCATATTTGCTTCCCTTAATCCAACGTGCAGCATATCAGTCCTCCTATTGTAGTTATGTTACTACAATTTATCTGTTTATACCTTCTGTATCAATTTATTTTCAAAAACCGCCAGGGTATTTCAGCTTATAACGGTATGCGCCATAACTATCATAATCAACTCACAGCCATATAACTTTCCACCTGATAGTAAACAGTTCCGTTGTTTCTATCTAATTCTTTCAATTCAATTTCCAGGCTGTTCTTTACATCTTCTGCCCACCTGTCTAATTTCCCCATCTCGGTATTGAAGAAACCCACCTTCTTGGGTAGCCAACTCCTACGGCATAAGACCTCTGTCCTTAAAACTGACATACTGCTCGTTTCCGACAATGATGTGATCCAGGATTTTTATGCCGACGATATTCCCGGCCTCTACCAGCCGATTGGTTATCTGTATGTCTTCTTTGCTGGGTTCCGGGTCGCCGGAAGGATGATTATGCACAAAGATGACTGATGCGGCTGATTCCCTGATCGCCGCATTAAATGCCTCTCTGGGATGGACGATGCTGGACGTCAAACTGCCTGCAGAAACATCTGATTCTGTTTTAATAATACGGTTTTTGTTATCCAGTAAGACTGCCAGAAAGACTTCCTGTTTCTTTCCCCGGAGTTGCTCGTGGAAGTGTTTGTAGATATCGTTGCTATGCTTAAACTGTTGGCCGGGTTTCATGGAAGTGGCAGAAAAACGCTTGGCAATAGCCAGAGCAGCCTTGATCTGCGCAGCCCGCGCCGGTCCTATTCCTTTCGTTTTGCACAACTCACGGATAGAAACCGAACTCAAACTTCGGAAGTCGCCATACGCCGAAAGAAGCTTTTTGGCCAGGTCAACAGCGCTATAATCCTGAGTACCATCACGAATGATGATTCCCAAGAGTTCGGCGTCTGTCAGTTGTTCGTCACCGCCCTGGATAAGTCTTTCGCGCGGTCGTTCATGGGCAGGAAGTTGTTTAATTGTAGGACGTTTATTTTCTTCCTTCATGGTCATTGCTACCATACCGCAGAAGTGGTAAAGTGAAACTTTATGAAGATACTTTTTTAAATCGCCGCTTCTATTTCCCCGACTGATTATACCGTATGAATTGGCTCTGTCAATAAAATGCCCCAGTGTACATTCCAGGGAAAAAATATTTGATTAAATACATTATCTCGTTTATATTAAATAAAATACAAAAATAATCCTTTAGGAGATTTACTTATGCATACCCAGGATTCGGCTATACCAGACATTCAGACAGATATTACATCATACCTTGATTCCAACGGTTTGTGCGACGTATTGATTAGGAAATCCGTGGAACTTGGCTGTGAACAAGCTTTCGTTATCCATACCAATACCGTTGTAATTGCGCGGTGGGTTCAACTGAAATGCAAATATGGGTGTGACGAATATGGGAAAAAACTAACCTGCCCGCCTCATGCGCCAACGTATGAAGAGATGAAAAATATTCTTGGGGAATATAATAAAGCATTACTCCTCCACGGCCACGTGAGTTGGCAGATGCGTTACGTTACCGCAGAAATCGAAAAGCATGCATTTTCTCTGGGATTTTACAAAGCCTTTGGTCTTGGTGCAGGGCCTTGTAAATTGTGCGAAAATTGCGAGACTGCCTCGGCCTGCGTTCGTACTGCAGAGGCAAGACCATCAATGGAGGCGTGTGGTATCGATGTCTATCAAACGGTGAGAAATCATACCTTAAAAATAGAAACGCTTAAGAATAAACTCGATGAGGTTAATATATACGGGCTTGTCCTTTTAGAGTAATTGGATTGCTTCGCGGTCGCTCGCAATGACAAATTCCTTTTTTCGTTCACTATGATTTCTAGGAATTTAAAAACCCGGATTGCCGATAAAGTATCTTATGTTTTCGCATGATATTTATTCAGCACGATGCCCGGAGAAGTTATGCCCTTGCCCTTGAGTGATGCAAGCTCCGTGTGTATCAATTCCCCTGAGAATTTATTGGCCTCAATCACCATGATGATATTATCAAGGCCATACATTGCCAGGATATACTCAAGTCCATCTGAAAACGATGGCGTATCGTAGATGATTACGTCATACTTCAATTGAAGTGTACTCAAAAACTCCTGTATCTTCTTAGCATTTGCCGGTATCCCTGTTCCACCGGAAAAATTCCTGCCGGCAGAAAGCAAAAACAAATTATCTCCTTTTAATTTCTTTACTGCATCTTCAAGGTTTCTGCCTGACTGAATACAATCAACTAAGCCAATCTCCGGAGGGGGAATATCAAAGAAATTATGCACTCTCAGGCCTTCTGTAGTACTGATGTCCACGAGTAAGGTTTTTTGCCCGCCCTCAGCAATTAAATACCCTAAGTAAGAAGCTAACAGTGTCTTTCCCTCTCCCTTACCATAGCTCGTCACCGTAAGAAATTTAGGAAGTGTTCCCTTGGTAAGAAACTTTATACTCAGCACAATGTTCGCGGCCTTTCCCATGAACTGCGGAGATAGAGACTGTATGGAAAGGGGTTGCCGTGTTTTTGGAAGCACACCCAGGAGTTTTTGGTCTACTATTTCATGTACATCTGCGGGTTCTTTTATCGTATCATCCAGATATTCCCGGAGAAATACGATAAAAATCCCTATCGAACTTCCCAGCAGGATGCCGACAAGCAGCATTAACTTTTTCCTGGGGAAATAAATGTTATATTTTCTGTGCAGGGGGGATATCTGTGCATGCTCAAGGACGGATACATTCGTTACATTCATGGCCCTGAGAACCTTTGCCTTCTCAAGGTCGCTCAGCAGACTTTTATATATGTCCACCATGCTGTCGGCAATCCTTTTCGTTGTATTGAAGTTAACCTGGATCTCCGGGATTTTCAATAATTCATCCCTCGTGACTGAAATCTGATGTAAGGTGGAGACGACGTCCGGGTGCGCCCTCTCCTTTTCAGATACCATCTTGGCAAGCGATGCCTCTAAAGAGACGAGCTGACTGACCAACTCACTTGACTTATTTTCAAGGGATACCGCTTCGTGGCTCACCTGGTAATCTTTTATAACATTCTCGAAATATCTGATGCTGTCCTTGATTTTTTTTGTTTCCCGCTGCAGGAACGATATGACACCGCCAGCCTCTCTTCGGTTAATCCTCTTATTTAACCGTCGAAAATTCGCAACCACCGTATTCGCAATATTTTCTGCCTCCGATGGGTCTGGAGAATACCCGACGATCTCAAATATCTCTGTGTTGTTAATCTGTTTTACCTTTACCCCCCGTTTATTTCTCAATAAACTGAGCGTGCCCGGATTCAGGAACGCCTTGTACGCAAACGGCATGTTTCTAATAGAAATGTGCAGGTCGCTAATGACTTTATTCATAGAGTCTTCGTTCTCTATAAGGGCCTGCATATTGCCCAGGGCGTTAGCGCTCTCTATGTAATTGATCTTGCCTGCGTTCGTGGGTAACGAGGAAACAAGGGTTGTGTTGGTATCGGTGTTTTTGATTAACACCTTGCTTGATGCCATGTAAATGGGCGTGGACGAAAACCCCAAAAGAAGGGAAAATAAAACGATACCGCCAAAGATACTAAAAAAGAGAATCCTTCTTCTAACCAGTATGCGCCAGTATTTTTTTAATTCCACTCACTTTGCCTTTATATGTTATTGCCCTGGACTTACAACAATAGAAGAAGCTGTCGAACTCTCTCCCGTTTCCAGCACCTGCCGTGTCTGAGGCCAGAAGGTAATGGCGCTTTCCGCAGAGAGTATCACAGAAAGGATATTTCTTACGTGACTCAGCACCTTTTCGGTACTCGCCATAAAGGTTGGGGGTACATAGACGACGTCCCCTTTTTGCAGTACTATATTTTGGGATGCATCTCCTTCCTTCAGGAATTTCTTCAGGTTATAGACCATGATATTGGCCTTATCTGCTCCACGCCGGATTACTACCACTTTGCTCTTATTCCCGTCATCTGCAAAACCACCCTTTTTTACAATGGCCTCAAGGAGGGTCTGCGGAGGGTCGTTGCTTAAAATACCGGGGTTCTGGATTTCTCCAAGGAGCAAGACCTGTTTGTTTTCACGAGGGACATAAATAACTTCCCCGTCTGAGAGAGACACGTCCTTGCTTAAATCTTTATTCTCCAGTATCTGTTGATAATCCAGGACCCGGACATTTGATTTATCATCCTTTCCCATGATGATGACGCTATTCTTATTTGCCTCACCCGTAAAACCGCCTACCTTTGTAATTGCCTCTAAAATTCCCATCTTTCCTTTAATATTAATGATACCGGGGCTGCTTACCTCCCCCAGGATGGTTATCTTCCTCTCATCTTTAGGGACATAAATAATGTCGTCTTTGTATATCAAGATATTTTGCTTTGCGTCCCCTTCCTTAAATACCTTTTTTACATTAACCGTTATGATTTGCTGGGGGCCTTTTGGGTCTTTTCTTATAACCGTAACATTTTCCTCGTTCGCATTTTCCGTGAAGCCACCGCACTTTGTAATCAATATGGAAATAGGTTGTGGTTGTTCCAGTTGAAAGATACCGGGACTGCTTACCTCTCCCATGACAGTCACTTTTTGACTCTGGTACGTGGAAACGGTAATGGTTACCTGCGGATTGGTAATGTATTTCGTGAGTCCTTCGGTAATCCTATCTCTCAGTTGATAGGTAGTAAGCCCTGATACCTTCATATCTCCGAGCAAGGGGACGGAAATATTGCCCATAGTGTCCACCTGTGGAGAACTATCCATATCGCTGTTTCTATAGACGCTTATCCCCAGTTTGTCTCCATGCCCTATAACATAACTTGATACATCTTCCTGAATGGTTTCAGGGCCGGTCGTTGATGCCGCATGAAGATTACACGAAAACAGGCTGGCCAACCATAGGATCGGCAATACAAGAATTTTTGGATTTTTACTCACAGTTCCCACTCGTATATACATAAAACCAGGTCTCGATAACGTTCTTGAGCTACCAGGACACCAGGGCATGGAGCACCGTGCCCCTACGTGGTAACTTTGTGGCTAGTTAAAATTCAATACAAAACCATTCCCCACACGTTCCAAGTTGCGGCATTATATCACCTAATAGGCCTTTTGCAATGGAAATTCAATTGCCCTACCTCTGCTTCTCAAATGTTATAACATGGATACTGGGAGAAGGAATGTCATTGCGTAGTTCAATCGTTCCTCCCGCTTTCGTTATGGTTGTGTTTTCAACCTCACTCAGGTTATCAGTATCATTTACCACATACCGCTTCATTACTATTTTGTCTTTTGATGACCAGGGGAGATTCTTGAAGAGTAATTTATAGCCTTCGAAGGTGTCGAACTCTCGTAGGGATAGTTTCTCCAATATATGTCTATGCTCCTCTTCGGCAACCGGCGGCCCTTTTAACACCTTTTGGCTTTGAGCGCTATCGTAATTAACTAAAACGATGGTTACTCTATTATTGTCCGCGGACTTTCCAGCGATAACCGCAAAGTTAATTCCGTCGTTACCGGTTACCTTTAATTTTATAGGAGTATTGGCGAGTTGATTTATCCCTTTAAATGCATAATAAACGGGTTTGGGAACGCCGTCTTTTGTAACCATGAGGAAATCCTCCGTACCTTTATCAACTCCTTGTTGATGCGGCGGAATTCCTGGTGGTGGTAGCTGTCCTCCAAAAGATGGTGGTGCTCCAGGAGGCGGGATTCCTCCGCCGGGAGGTGTAAATTTTTGTTTATCTGATTTCACCCGGCATATCCCTCCGTGCCGCGTGGAAAGCCAGAGACCTTCATGAATCATATTTATCAAGGCGCTGATATTATGCGCCGCTGTCCATGCCTGATCAAATATTGGATTATACATTCCCGACCAGGGTTGCCCAACAATGATGTTCCATTCGTCGTTTCCTAATTTGGGTGTACCAAACAGGGGGCTAATTTTCGTGTGTTTGACTAATTCCGAATACAAGCTCCTGGTTTGTTGGGTAAAAGCCAGATAAATGTGAGGAGTATAGGCATGAGAGGAAAGAAAATCGAGGGGTACTTTCTTCCTTTCCAAATACTGCAAAAAATTAGTAATCCATGGAGAAATCTTGGAATAATCAATAATAGACCCAACGGTGCCTTCATGCACACAGCTGTACTGAAATCCAGGGCCGCCAACGATAAACTTTGTGTTTATTTCTTTTATTGTTTTTGCCCATTTAGCGTACACCGCAAAAAAATCCTCTTGACTACCCCTCCAATAAAAAGGGAGGTCGGGTTCGTTGCCAAACCGGAATATCCATTCCCTCTTAGGATATTTTTTGGCCCACTCGTCATTAATATACGTTACGATTTTTTTTAACTGTGCAAAGTATTGTTTCTCGTCTCTCGGTTTTACACTCGGAGCAAGGGTGAAAAGCGGAGTTGCCCCTACGTCTATTACCATCGCCAAGTCTTTCTTAAATTCGTCCATAGTATACAAACTGGGTTCAAATTCATGTAATGGCAGCATCACCATGAGCAATTTAAACCCCGCTTCTTTTAACAATGTTTTTTCCATTTCATCACAGTTTGGGCCTAAGGTTGTTCCAAACACGTAGGGACTGATTTCTCCCTCTGTTATACTGAAATCAACAACAACCTCTTTGGCCTGTTTTGTCTTTGGCAATTTTGCACTATCTTTCGTTTGTTCCTGCCTAACATGCTCTGGAGAAGGAATGTTTGTAACACCTGTATTAGGCGGTGGCCTCACGGGTTCGATTATCTTTGGTGGACTTACACCTTCGGGAACCTGTGGAAGACCTATTTTTTCAAGCTCGGCATATAACGCATCTAACTTCTTATATGCTTCATCATTTTTCCCTGCATTTTTTAGGTCATAAATCCTGGGGATGGTATCCGGTGGGGCTATTTTCGCCATCTCGTCAGCCTTTCCTGATCTGATCGACAACATTATCCATGCATCTACTACCTTCAGGTGTTTTTCAAAAGTCTCTCCAGAGGTAGGATTCGATCTCACCTCTTTTGCCGTGTCTGAAATTTCTTGTGGTGTAATTACGCGGCCGGAAGGTATCCCTCCTTGTCCGTAACAGTACAGGCAAAAGTTTAACAACAGGCATATACACAGTAAGTATTTCTTCATCACTATCAATCTCGATTTATTTTTGTGGTAATATTAGAACTTGACTTTTATAAGGATTTACCATAATTTTGCTAATTCTTTTGAGAACAGTAAAGATCGTCTGAGATGCAAATAACAAAAAATAGGGCTCAATCGGAACCCTATATCGTAGATGTCCCACCACAAACAAGCTATAGAGAAGCGAGATTGAAAATAGCAAGGTAACTAATAAAAGACAATCTCTCCAGTTGCTTCTCATGGCGCTGGAAATACCAATCATGCCCAATATCAGAAGCAGACTGTACGGGATTCCCATCAATTTTTTATAGGAAAGGGTGTTTTTTGTTATCAGCTCATCAGGAGGAAACCACCAATAATAGTATAATCTCTTGAAGACTGACTTCACATAATGAACGGGATGGGCTTTTATGTAATCCATAGCCTCCCGATAAAAAATAGCATCTTGCTCTACCTCGGACAACTTAAGCGCCTCGGGGAATTTTTGAGAAATAATGGTGTTTAAATCATCCCCGCTTTTGGAGAAGAACGTCCCACTGCTTGAAGGGTTATTCCCAAGCCATAAATTAAGTCCCGTAGTTGATTTCAAGAGAGGAAATTTCTTAAACACCAGAAAATTCCTAACCAGCCAGGGGGAAACAACAAGTATTGATATGAAAAAGACCAAAGAAATCTTTCCGAGCTTGTTTTTGAGCGTCCCTTTTACATTTATTAATAACCAAAGGCCAGCCAATGGGAGAAAAGGAGTTATTGCATTGTTGTTGAGTATGGTAACACCCGTAAGGAGACCCGCAATCGTAATATTTTTCAATGAAGGGGAGTCTTTTAAATAAAACACTGAGAGAATGGTCAACGATAACCAGAAGGTAAAAAAGGTCTCTGGCACTATTTTCACGGTAGTAGAGATAAATAAAGGGTAAAAAGAGACGAGGATACCGAAGATAAAGGCAGCTTTATAATGGATAAGCCGCAGCGATATGATATATACAATAACACAGGTCAACGCCGAGACAATGGCATGGACAATTCTGATAAGGAAAAAGATTATCGGGTCTTTTGAAAAGAAGTAAAACAGAGACAGGAAATACGGGAAGAAAGGGGTTTGCTCCGCAGAAGGTCTGTAATTTACGGTATTCTTCGGGACAAGGTTCCTGTCAAATTCTACAATAGGCATCGAATATCCTTTCCCGTCAACGATTGCCCTAGCAATGATCCCGTATTCATAATCTGCATTTCTGCCCATAAAACCCTGTTTTATGGCGGGGTCGATCATACCGTTGTGTTCATGATCCAGGGGAACCTCTCCTTTGTGACCCGGCAGTAAAGTGGATAAAAAAACAGCGCACAACCGCAGCGATAAGGAAAGAAAAAAGAGACACAGAAGAAAGGTCATTCTCCTTTCTTTTGAAAAGTCAAGGATTGCATTCATCATAAAGGTTCTTTCATTGAATTCGTACTAACATCAAGCAATTCTATCGTATCACCTCCTTACCCTATGTCAAGTCCGTTTTTCATCCAAAAAATTCCCGTT
>Ga0209514_10009514_pt1 | contig 10677 bp, 9 predicted proteins | sample Subgrocontami58m_FD_187452 | JGI IMG/M metagenome (GOLD analysis project Ga0209514, IMG submission 187452) | Subsurface groundwater microbial communities from S. Glens Falls, New York, USA - GMW37 contaminated, 5.8 m (SPAdes) (version 3) | ecosystem: Environmental > Aquatic > Deep subsurface >...
CACGCTGGCCAGCCTGCGCGGCATGGCGCCGGAGGAGCTGGCCGAAGCCACCACCCGCAATGCCGCCGCCGTGCTTCCCCGCCTGGCGGCGATGCGCTTACACTGAATACGTTTCCCAACCACACCCGAACAAGGAGCTGACCATGAGCACGACCATAACCCTGCGCGGTACGCCGCTGCGCGTCGAAGGCGATTTTCCCGCCACCGGAGCCAAGGCGCCCGATTTCAAGCTGACCAGCGGCACGCTGGCCGATGTTTCGCTCAAGGATTTCGCCGGCAAGCGCAAGGTGATGAACATTTATCCGAGCATCGACACACCGACTTGCGCCAAGTCGACTCGCAAGTTCAACGAGGCCGCCGGTAGCCTGGCCAACACCGTGGTGCTCTGCGTTTCCGGCGACCTGCCGTTCGCCGCCAAGCGCTTCTGCGACATGGAAGGGCTCGCCAACGTTGCACATCTATCGACCTTCCGCCATCCGGAATTCCTCAAGCAGTGGGGCGTGGCTTTTGCCGAGGGCCCGATGGTCGGCCTTACGGTGCGCGCCGTGGTCGTGCTCGACGAGAACGACAAGGTGATCCACGCCGAGATGGTGCCGGAGATCGCGCAGGAACCGAACTACGACGCAGCGCTGAAGGCGCTGGGCTGATCGAGGCGCCGTACCGCCGGCGCCGACTTTGACCCCAAAACCAACGGGAGCCGCGGCTCCCGTTGGTTTTTTGCAGGGGCGGACAGCATCGGATTTGCAAGGACCGCAAATCCTCATGTGTTTGTCCTAAAATGGGCCTTGCCTCGATGTTACATGGTCATAAGTTCATGAAAAGAATCCTGCTTGCGGCACTCGGACTGCTGTGGCTGTCCGCAGGCTGGGCGGCGTGCCGGCAGCATGAGGTCACGCCGCCGTCGAAGGTGAAAATCCACGGCGATTCGGTGATGATCGTGGTTCATCAGTCATCGACTTACGACGCGCGCTTTTCGACCAAACGGGGGGGCGACGAGGCGGTCAGGTATGCAAAAAGCAAGAAGATTCCGGTGATCTATCTGCAGGACGACACGCCGGAAGAGTTTTACTTCATGGAGGACTGCCACCCCGACTACTGGGTTTTCTCCGCGGGCGGCGAAATCAGTTTCGACGTCACGGCGGGCAATCTTTACATTGTCGGCGGGCACCTGGAGCTTTGCATGACCACCGCCTTGCACGACATCATTTACCAGTGGGCCAAGCGTCCGCCGCGGGACTACAAGATCACCTACTTCATGGACGCGATCTATTCCAACGGCAAGATGATCGATCCTTCCGACCCCTTCTACAAGGATTTCGATCGCTTCCTGAGCATCGTCACCTACGGACGACCGGGCGGCGAGCACTGGCCCAAGCTGAGTCTTCTGGAAACCATGGGCATCATCAACAAGGAAGAAGACGAACTGAATTACATAAAGCAGATTCTTCCGCGCTGGGACGCGACATTTCCCAAGAACTACCGCATCGAAGTGCAGATGAACCGGTCGGTGAAGAAGGTTCTGCGCGGCGCCGACGGCTGGTTTCCGCCGACAGTCCTGTTCCATTTCGTGGATTCCGCGCTACTCCTTTCTGAGGTGCGCACCCCATAGACGGAGCGGGTCGGCGCGTACCAATCGGCGCCGCCTGCCGCTTCGCCATCTCGGCCGACGCACGGCGCGGCGGCCAAAAAAACGGGAGCCTTGGCTCCCGTTTTTTTAGGTCGACGCCTTGTTGGCGCGCTTGCGTTCGATTTCCGTGAGGAAGCGCTTGCGCAGGCGGATCGACTTCGGAGTGATTTCGACCAGTTCGTCGTCGGCGATGAATTCGACGGCGGATTCGAGCGTCATCAGGATCGGCGGCACCAGGCGCACGGCTTCGTCGGTGCCCGAAGAGCGCACGTTGGTCAGTTGCTTGCCCTTGATCGGGTTGACCACCAGGTCGTTGTCGCGGCTGTGGATACCGATGATGATGCCTTCGTACAATGGATCGCCGTGACTGACAAACATGCGGCCGCGATCCTGCAGCTTCCACAGTGCATAGGCGACGGCGGAGCCGTTATCCTGGGAAATCAGCACGCCGTTGCGGCGTTCGGCCATGACGCCGGCCATCGGGCCGTAGTCGTCGAAGATGTGGCTGGCCATGCCGGTGCCGCGCGTCGACGTCAGGAATTCGCCCTGAAAGCCGATCAGGCCGCGGGCAGGGATGCGGTATTCGAGACGGACGCGGCCTTTGGCGTCCGACTCCATGTTGAGCAATTCGCCGCGTCGACGACCAAGCTCTTCCATGACGGCGCCCTGGTGTTCGTTTTCGATATCGACGGTGAGCAACTCGTAGGGTTCGCACTTTTCGCCGTTGATGTCCTTGAACAGTACTCGAGGACGCGACACCGCCAGTTCGTAGCCTTCGCGGCGCATGGTTTCGAGCAGGATGGTCAGGTGCAGTTCGCCGCGGCCGGAAACCAGGAATACGTCGGCATCCTCGGTCTCTTCGACGCGCAGGGCGACGTTGGCCAGCAGTTCCTTTTGCAGGCGCTCGCGAATCTGCCGGCTGGTGACGTATTTGCCTTCCTTGCCGGCAAGGGGCGAGGTATTGACCTGGAAATTCATGGTCAGCGTCGGCTCATCGACTACCAGCGGGGGCATGCCAACGGGCGCGGCCGGGTCGCAAATCGTGACGCCGATGCCCACTTGTTCGATGCCGGTGACCAGCACGATGTCGCCGGCTTCGGCTTCGCTCGCCTGCTCGCGCTCGAGGCCGGTGAACATCATGATCTGGGCAATTTTCGACTTGCCCTTGTTTTCGTCACCGTACATCACGGCGACTTCCTGGCCGGCCTTCATGCGGCCCTGCTTGATGCGGCCGATGCCGATGCGGCCGACATAGCTGTTGTAGTCGATGGAGCAGATCTGCAGTTGCAGCGGCTTTTCCACGTCCACGTCGGGTTGCGGCGTGTGCTTGATGATCGCCTCGTAGAGCGGGCGCATGTCGGTGCCGGGCTTGGTCGCGTCGAGCATGGCGAAGCCGTTCAGCGCCGAGGCGAAGACCACCGGGAAATCGAGTTGTTCCTCGGTCGCGCCGAGTTTGTCGAACAGGTCGAAGGTATGGCTGATGACCCAGTCGGGGCGGGCGCCGGGACGGTCGATCTTGTTCACCACGACGATCGGCTTGAGGCCCAGCGCGAGTGCCTTGCGCGTGACGAAGCGGGTTTGCGGCATCGGGCCTTCGACGGCATCGACCAGCAGCAGCACGCCGTCGACCATCGACAGCACGCGCTCGACTTCGCCGCCGAAGTCGGCGTGTCCGGGGGTGTCGACGATGTTGATGTGGGTGCCTTCGAAATCGATGGCACAGTTCTTCGACAGAATGGTGATCCCGCGCTCTTTTTCGAGATCGTTGGAATCCATTACCCTCTCGGTGACGGCCTGGTGGGCGGCGAAGGTGCCGGACTGCCGCAGCAATTGGTCGACCAGCGTGGTCTTGCCGTGGTCAACGTGGGCGATAATGGCGATGTTTCTGAGGGAGCGGGACATAGGATAATTGGTTTCGTGGCGATGCGAAAAAAAGCCCGCCATTCTAGCACGCGCAGCCGTGGGTTCCATTTGAATTTTCAGGAGATTTCATGCTCGGCATCATCGGTGGCAGCGGTCTGACGCAATTGGCGAACCTGGATGTTTCGCGCCGCGAGGTGGTGCGTACGCCCTATGGCGAGCCTTCCGGGCCGCTCACCTTTGGCCGCATCGGTTGCCAGGAGGTGGTATTCATCGCCCGTCACGGCTACGGCCACACCATCCCGCCGCACCTGGTGAACTACCGCGCCAACATGCACGCCCTGGAGTCCTCGGGTGTCACCCAGGTGGTTTCGGTCGCCTCGGTGGGCGGCATCCGTGCCGACCTGGGTCCCGGCGCCCTCGTCGTGCCGCACCAGATCATCGATTACACCTGGGGCCGCGAAATGACTTTCCAGTCGGGCGGCGACGGCCCGGTGGTGCATGTCGATTTCACCGACCCCTATGACGAAGTGGTGCGCCGACGGTTGCTCGATGTCGCGCGCCGGATCGGCGAGGAAGTCCTCGACGGCGCCGTGTATGCCACGACGCAGGGGCCGCGGCTGGAGACGGCGGCCGAGATCAACCGACTGCAGGGCGACGGTGCCGACATCGTCGGCATGACCGGCATGCCCGAGGCCGGACTGGCGCGCGAACTGGAACTGCCCTATGCCGCTCTCTGTGTGGTGGCCAACTGGGCGGCGGGACGCGCCGATTCCGCGCATGGGATCCATTTCGACAGCCTCGAGGCGGTGCTGCAACTGGCCATGGTGCGCGTGCGCCGCGTCATCGAAGGCTTCTGCGAGGCATGAAGCTGCCATGATCCGCGAGGTGCTGCGCATGGGCGATCCGCGCCTGCTGCGCGTGGCGCAGCCGGTGGCGGCTTTCGGCACGCCGCAGTTGGAAGAGCTGCTGCGGGACATGCGCGACACGATGGCTCACCTCGACGGCGCCGGCCTCGCCGCGCCACAGATCGGCGTCGATCTGCGCGTGGTGATCTTCGGCTGCCAGTCGAATCCACGCTATCCGGATGCACCGCCGGTGCCCGACACGGTGCTGATCAATCCGGAGTTGACCCCCTTCGGCGACGAAGAGGAGGAGGGCTGGGAAGGCTGCCTGTCCGTGCCCGGCATGCGCGGCTGGGTGCCGCGCTGGAAGCGCCTGTACTACGCCGGCCATGACGCATCCGGACGGCGCTTCGAGCGCCGCGTCGAGGGCTTTCATGCCCGGGTGGTGCAGCACGAATGCGACCACCTCGACGGCGTCCTCTACCCGATGCGCATGCGTGATATGCGCCGCTTCGGCTTTGCCGACGTCCTCAATCTGCCCGACGTGGTCGAGGAATAGCCGTCGGGCGGAAAGGTGGCGTGTCCCCCACGTCGCCGGCGCCGACTCTTCAACCCGCCTTGGCGCGCTTGGCCTGCAGGCGTTGCGCGGTTTTCTCGATGCCGACGATGAAGCGGTTGTGCTTGCCACGGGCGACTTCCTCGACGGCATCGCGCGCGCTGAAGCTGAAAGAGACGGCGCCGCCATTGACTTCATCCAGCGTCACGCTGATCTCGACCCACATGCCCATCAGCGTGGCGCCGACGTGGTCGAGTTCGACACGGGTGCCGACCGAATCCTTGCCCGCTTCGATGTGCGCCAGCAGCAGATCGCGACAGGCCATCTCGATGTCGTAGAGCAGGTTGGGCGTCGAATAGACGCGGCAATCGTCGCCCATGAAGCTGATGGTGCGATCGCGGTCGATGTCGACGCGGCGGGTGGCGGTGAGGCCGGCTTTCAGGGTGTCGCTCATGTCTATCCTCCGGTGTGGTTGTCTGCTGGGGGTGTGAATTCAGTCGCGGCTTCTCAGGGCGTCGGCATACAGGCGCGCCTCGACGTAGCGCACCAGCGCCCGGGTGCCACGCGCGCAGTTGCGGAAAATGCAGGCACCCTGGTCCATCAGGCCGGCGCACATGGCGTCGTAGAGCTTGCCGCCGTCGACGATGCCGATCACCGGTTTGTCGCTGCGGGCCACCAGCGGCGGCATCAGGTGCACCGTGCTTTTCGGGTCGCTGATGTCGAAGCCGGGGCGCAGCTTGCTCGATTCCAGTGCGCGCACTGCCGGCGCGGTGGGGTCGAGCCCGACCACCACGGCATCGATGTTCGGGTCGCGCAGGAAGGCTTCGACGATCTGCAAGTGGGCTTCATCGTCGGCGCCGGGATTGATGTCGATGGGATTGCGCACCTCGACCAGGGCATCCAGTTTCTTGGCGCGCAGGATGTCTTCGAGCTGCGCGATCGTGCCGGCTTCGAGCGCGCCCATTTCCATGGCGAAGGACTCGGACTCGATCGAATCGGCCATGCCCACCGCCTCGAAGCCGGCGCCGCTGATGGCGCCCAGGCGACGGCCGCCGATCTTCCTGGAATGCAGGGCGCCGGCGATGTAGAACAGGTCGTCGAAACTGTTGAAGTCCTCGGCGACGATGGCGCCGGCGTGGCGCACCACGGAATCGAACAGTACGGGGCCGCCGGCGATCGAAGCCGTGTGGCCCATTACGCCGCCCATGCCGGGCGCGGTCCTGCCGGACTTGTAGACCACCACCTGCTTGCCGTTCTTTACCGCCTTGCGCACCGCGCGGGCGAAGTCCAGTCCGTCGAGATCCTTGAAGCCCTCGACATAGACGCCGACGGTTTCGATCTCCGGCAATTCCGCGAAATAGCCGAGCATGTCGCCGTGGGTGAGGTCGGTCTGGTTGCCCAGCGCCAGCATGTAGCGCGGGTCGAGCCACGGGTTCTGGCTGATGCGGGTGATCATGAAGGCGCCGCTCTGGGAGAGCATCACCGAATTTCGCTCGGGCTTCTTCTGCGGCTTGGGCAGGCGCTCCAGCGGAATGAACCAGGAGTCGTAGGAGCCGGGATGGGAGACCACGCCCAGGCAGTTGGCGCCGAGGAACACCGGCCCCCCGCCCGGCTTGGCGTGGGCGGCATTGATGCGTTCGGCCAGGGCTGCGGCAGGCTCGCGGCTGGCCCTGGTTTCGCCCAGGCTGCCGGGAATCAGCATGACCGATTCGACGGCGTCGGTTTCGATGATCTCGTCAACCAGGTCGTAGACCGCGCTGGCGGCCACGGCGACGATCAGCAGGTCGAGCTTGTGGTCGAGCGCCTTGAGTCCCTCGACACAGCGGACGCCGTCGATCTCGGATTCGCCGGGACGGATGATGCACAACTGCTCCTTTGGATAGCCGCTGCCCATCAGGTTCTTCAGGATGATGCGGCCGAAGTTCATGCTGGTCGCGGAGACGCCGATGATGCCGATCGACTTGGGGTGGATCAGCTTTTCGATCTTCTGCGTCGGTCGCGGCAGTCGCGCCGCAACAGGCAGGCCGAATTCGCAGCGGGCCCGGGCCACGGCAAGGCGGTCACCGATCCGGGCCGGGTTGAGTTCCAGGGCCTGCAACTGGTTTGCACCCGCGCTGCCCGCCGCCAGCGCCAGCACTTGCGCGAAGCCTGCCTTGAGCTGCGCCTCGGGCAAGGGCAGTCGCTCGCGCCGGGCAATCGCGGTCAGCCTTTGCCAGGCGAGGGTGCGCTTGAACAACTGGAAGAAATCATCGGCGTTGGTCAGTTCCGCGGCGGCATAGACCGAGGCGCGGTCCTTGCGGAAATTGCCCTCGTCCAGATCGGCATCGAGTCCGCCCACGCCCGCGCTGATGACCATGCCGAATTCCCGGGTGCGATTGAGGCTGAGGCGCAGTTCGACCGCGGCGAAGGGTCCGCCCGCCTCGGTGCCGGAGAAACCCAGGCCATGCAGCAGGCGGTCGAGTTCGCCCGCATCGAGCGTGTTGCGTCCCGCGGCGGCTGCCTGTGCGAACAGCGTCGCCGCCAGCGCGACACTCGATGCGGCGGGCTTTTCGGGTGGCGGCGAAATCGACATGGTGTTGCTCCCCAGATGCGGCGCGGTCGGCGGGATGCCTTCCCGGGGCGTAACTATAACAGATACAAATTAACCATTATCGTCAATTAAAAATGTATCAATTGATATCCATCGATTAATCAAGCGGCACGGCCTTCCCGGTCGCCGTCGTCGCCAGGCCGCCGAAGCGCTCGTGGAAATAGGGGGCGGCCGGGGGCAGCGGGCCGTTCGCCGTTTCGCAGACCGAGAGCAGGTGCTGCTGGGCCAGGGGCCAGGTGACGCGATAGAGGTCGCGGCAGAGCTGGCGGGCGACGCCGCCGCTCCAGTTGGCCGGCATCAGTTGGGTCGGCAGTTGCGGATCGTGCAGCAGCGCGCGGCGGAAGTCGTGCATCAGCAGGGCCTGCACCAGGAAGCACTGTTCGGGGTCGAGGCTGGCGGCGGCGCGCAGGGTGCGCAATACCGGGCGGAACAGCTCGATGAATTCCTCGTAGCGCGCGGCCAGCGTGTCCAGGTTCCAGCATTCATGCACCAGTTCCTGCAGCGGCTTGCTAGTCAGGGTGCCGATGCTGGCGGCCGTCATGGCCACCACCTTGTCGTGGGCGCCGGTCTCCTGGAGGATGTCGAGCAGGGCCTCGGTGTCGGCCGAGGGGTGGGCCAGGATGCCCGACGCCAGTGCGCCGTAGCCGGCCCAGGCGAGTTCCTTGCGCAGCGCGTCGCGTGCCGCGCCGCCGAGCGATCCCGGAATCAGCACCAGTTGCCATTGGCCGGTCCAGGTGTCCTGGGGCGCAACGTAGATGCGGCGGTAGGCATGTTCGAAACGGCGCCGGCCGGAGGTGGTCAGGCTGTAATAGCTCTTGCGCCCGAGCTGTTCCGAGACCAGCCATTTCTCCTGCGACAGGCGATAGACGCTGGTGCGCACCATGCGTTCGTTGAGGCCCAGCGGCTGCACCAGGCGGATGAAGCTGCCGAGCCAGACCGTGCCGCCGTGGGGGGCGATGAAATCTCCGTAGATCGTGATGATCAGGGAATTGGCCCGGGCCGGGCGCCGATCGAGGAAGTCCCTGATCCATTGGCTGATGTGTCGGCTTTTCACGTTTTTCCCGTCTCGGTGGTGGTGGCGCGCGGCGCGGTCACCGGCGCCGCCAGCCGGATTGTATTGGATAGCCATGTATCCCGTATGCCGCATAAGGTAATTCTAATATGATACAGAACACTTGCTTTTGTATGGTACAAAATGTATCGTATTGGAAGTGGGGGTGAATTGGCCTCCGCACCACGGGTGAGGCGGACAATGCATTTCGAGGCGGGATCGGGCATCGAGGCACACAGCAGTTGCGACGCGCAGCGCCGCGGCAACGGCGTCGCCACATCCTGTGACGAGACGCTCGCGGAAGAAGTGCCGGTGGCCCTGGTCTACAACGGCATCTCTCATGCCGTGATGCTGGCAACGCCAACCGACCTGGAAGATTTCGCGCTGGGTTTCAGCCTCAGCGAATGCATCGTCGGCCGCCGCGGGGAAATCCATGACCTGGAAATCGTCGAGCGAGACAACGGCATCGAGGTGCAGATGCAGCTTTCCGCCGAGCGCGCCCAGGCTCTCAAGCAGCACCGGCGCACGCTGGCCGGCCGTACCGGTTGCGGCCTGTGCGGCACCGAAAGCCTGGATCAACTGACGCGGCGCGTCGCCGTCATCGAATCGGGCGCCGTGCTGCGGCCGGGTGCGATCCCGCGTGCGCTGGCCGCGCTGCGGGAGGCGCAGCCGCTGTTCCGCCTTACCGGCGCCGTGCATGCCGCGGCCTGGTGCGACTTCGACGGCCGCATCGATCTGGTGCGCGAGGACGTCGGTCGTCACAACGCGCTGGACAAGCTGATCGGCGCCCTGGCGCAACAGCGCAAGCCTTTCGATGGCGGCTTCGTCCTGATGAGCAGCCGCGCCAGCTATGAAATCGTGCAGAAGGCCGCGGCCGTGGGAATCGCGGTGGTCGCCGCGGTATCGGCGCCGACCGGCCGGGCGGTCAGGGTGGCGATCGACTCGGGCTTGACCCTGGTCGGCTTCGCCCGCGGCGAGCGGCATTGCGTTTATTCGCATCCGCAACGGATCCATTGAGGGAATTGGTGACGCACATGAGCATCGAAGCAAGCCCGTCCAAGTCGGTCAAGCATGTCCCCAGCTACTGCTACAACTGCGTCTCCGGCCCCGACCTGATGACGATCAAGGTGGTCGATGGCATCGCCACCGAAATCGAACCGAATTTCGCCGCTGCCGAGGTCCATCCGGCCAAGGGCAAGGTCTGCGTCAAGGCCTACGGCCTGGTGCAGAAGACCTACAACCCGAACCGCGTGCTGACGCCGATGAAGCGGACCAACCCTAAGAAGGGGCGCAACGAGGATCCGGGCTTCGTGCCTATCTCCTGGGACGAGGCGCTCGACATCGTCGCCGAAAAGCTCAAGGCGGTGCGCGCCAGGGGCCTGCTCGATGAAGCAGGGCTGCCGCGCGTCGCCGTCAGCCTCGGTCACGGCGGCACGCCGTCCAACTACATGGGCACCTTCCCGGCCTTTCTCGCCGCCTGGGGCGAGGTGGATTTCAGCTTCGGCTCGGGCCAGGGCGTCAAGTGCGTACATTCCGAACATCTCTATGGCGAGTTCTGGCACCGCGGCTTCACCGTCGCCGCCGATACGCCCAACTGCCGCTACAACATCGCAGTCGGTGCCAACGTCGATGTCACCGGCGGCCCCTGCGCCGTGATCCGCCATGCCGACGCCCGGGTGCGCGGCTACAAGCGCGTCCAGGTCGAGCCGCACCTGACCGCCACCGGCGCCTGCTCGGCGGAATGGGTGCCGATCCGGCCGAAGACCGATCCGGCCTTCCTCTTCGCACTGATCCACGTGCTGGTGCGCGAGAACGGGCTGGAGAAGCTCGACATTCCCTTCCTGCGCGACCGCACCGCCTCCCCCTACCTCATCGCGCCCGACGGCCTCTACCTGCGCGATGCGCAAAGCGGCAAGCCGCTGGTCTGGGACGAGAACACCGCCTCCGCCATGCCGCACGATGCGCCCGGCATCCGGCCCGCCGTGGCCGGCAGCTATCGCGTCGCCAGCGCCGCGACGGTGGACGCCGACAAGGAAAGGCGCGACTACAGCGATGTCGAAGGTGCTACGGCGTACGAGATGCTGTCGCGGCACATCGCCAAATACACACCGGAGTGGGCCGAGACCATCTGCGACGTGAAGGCCGCGA
>Ga0209514_10009516_pt1 | contig 10676 bp, 9 predicted proteins | sample Subgrocontami58m_FD_187452 | JGI IMG/M metagenome (GOLD analysis project Ga0209514, IMG submission 187452) | Subsurface groundwater microbial communities from S. Glens Falls, New York, USA - GMW37 contaminated, 5.8 m (SPAdes) (version 3) | ecosystem: Environmental > Aquatic > Deep subsurface >...
GCTCTCTTGGCATGGGTATCTCGAAAGCGCGCGGCATGGCAGAGGGGAAGCGTCTTCTCGGGAAAAAGGGACGGATCTACGTTTTAACGGGCGACGGCGAGCTCCAAGAAGGGCAGATTTGGGAGTCCTTGCAACCCACGGCAAACGGAGGATTCTCGGAGATCACGGTCATCGTGGATCACAACAAAATCCAATCCGATATTCATGTGAAGGATACGTCGGACCTCGGCGAAATCGAAAATAAATTTAAAGCATTTGGTTGGGAAGTCATGAGAATAAACGGTCATGACATGCGGGAGGTCAAAAAAGCGATTGATTGGGCAAAGAGTGTCAAAGATAAACCGCAGGTGATTATCGCAGATACTTTGAAAGGCGCCGGGGTCTCGTTTATGGCGCGGCTTGCTGATGACGGGCTCTATAAATTCCATTCTGGCGCGCCTTCCTACGAGCAGTATCAGGCCGCGGTCAAAGAAATTTCGGAAAGGATAAACGAAAAACTCAAAGCCGCGGGCGAGGCAGATCTTGCATTCGAATCAACGGAAATGCCTGCCACCACAGTGGGGCAAAACTGGGAGCGCCTTATCCCTGCATATGCGGATGAGCTCGTAAAAATAGCGAAAGAAAATAAAAAAGTTGTTGCGATGGATGCTGACTTGGTGCTCGATACCGGGTTGGTCCAGTTTAAAAAAGAAATTCCCGAGCGCTACATTGAGGCGGGCATTGCGGAGCAAGATATGGTGTCTATGGCCGGAGGCCTTGCGCTTCAGGGAATGATTCCGGTTGTGCATTCATTCGAGTGTTTTCTTACAACGCGCGCAAATGAACAGTTTTACAATAACGCGACGGAAAAAACAAAAATCGTCTATGTCGGGTCTCTTGCGGGCATTTTGCCCGGCATGCCCGGGCATTCGCACCAATCGGTCCGCGGGATTTCGATTCTTGGTTCGATTCCAGGTCTTATTTTAATTCAGCCGTCAAACGAAAAAGAATCGCGTATGGCAATTCGCTGGGCAATCGAGAAAAATCCGGAGTCAACGTATATCCGTTTTGTGAGCATTCAAAATGAGTGTCCGTTTTCGTTGCCGGATGACTATGCGCTTGAGCCGGGGAAGGGAGTGTTACTCCGTAAGGGAACCGATGTAGTTATTATCGGCTACGGCCCGGTGATGATGACCGAAGCCATGAAAACGGCAAGTATTCTTGAAGAAAAAGGAATTTCTGCCGCTGTTATGAATTTTCCGTGGCTTAACCGTGTTGATGGTGAATGGTTTCGAGAAGCAGTAAAAACATATAAGCTGGTATTTATGGTAGATGATCATTATGAAAAACTCGGTCAGAGTATCCAACTTGCAGGTGTACTTGCAAAATCATCTGTTCATCCAAAGATTATTCAGCATGGCGTTAAAGAGATACCCGCTTGCGGGCACAACGTGGAAGTCCTTAAATATCATAAGCTTGACTTCGAATCCATTGCAGAGCGTATTGGGAATCTCCACATGTAGCGTTTTCTAGTCAGCGACTTTTTACATCAATATGGAGAAAAAATTAAACGTTGGGTGTGGGACACACATAAAAGAGGGGTGGGTAAATCTGGATTCAGCAAGAATCCCCGGTGTCGACGTGGTGCACGATATAGGAAAGATTCCTTTTCCGTTTGCGGATGAGGAATTTACAGAAATTCTTTGCCGCGATGTTCTGGAGCACGTGGAATATATTCCCGTACTTCGCGAGCTTCATCGAATCCTGAAGCCCGGAGGGGTATTGAAAATCCAGGTTCCCCATTTTTCCTCAAGGAATAATTTTGTGGATCCCACGCATAGAAAGATGTTTTCCATAAGTACGTTTGATTTTTTTGCTCGGGGGACTCCACGGTTTGCGGAGCGCGACTATTATTTTAATTTTGTGTTTTCAGAAATAAGTTCTTCCCGTATCATGTTTAAGCGCCACGGCATTTTTTTCTTCAATCGGTTTGTGAGTAAATTCATCAATTCAAGTATGCGCCTTAAGGTATTTTACGAAGAGACTGGCCTTGCGCGCCTTTTTCCAGCAGAGAATATACTGATTGAGATTGTTAAGTGATTATAGATGAAAATCGGTATTGTTATTTTTCGTCTAAATGTAAAAGGCGGTACTCAACGTCAAGCGCTTTCATTTGCAGGACAATTAAAAGAGCGGGGTCACGATGTAACAATTTATGCGTTTTATTTTGATCCAAAAAATACCTACGAAGATCTTCTTTCTGGATTTCGAATAGTTTCTTTAGGCGAACACTATCCCGGGTGGGACAAAGAAGGGAATATCTTAGGAATCTTTACGCGACCCGCGTATTTACGGTGGTGGTTAAATACTCGTCGGGCTGCCCGAACGTTAAGCGTCCTCATTGATCGCGATACCGAGCTTTTAAATCCACATGGCAATGTTGCATATATTGTTTCTTATTTTTTTTGGAAAAAGATAAAGCGAGTTCCTCTTGTGTGGATGTTGAATACGATGCCTTCAAAAACCTGGGTATTTTGGAAAAAGAAAACGTATGATCCCTCTTTTTACGTTCCGCTCTTTAAATTTTTTTTCTATGCGCTCTTAGATTACTATGAGGCTTTTTACTACATTTCCCCTCATGTTGTTGTGGTGCTTGATAATGCAGATCAAATATATGCAAAAAAGTATCTTAAGAAAGATTCCGTTGTGGTGCGAAGCGGTATTGAAGCAGATCGGTTTCCATATAAAGAACGTGAAATAGTCCATCGTAAAAAAGGAAAAATATTTATGTCAGGTATTTTTTTTGACTATCGAAGATTTGAAGACGGAATCGAAGCCGTGAAACTTCTTATCAATAAAGGGTACGATATTTCGATAGATATCCTCGGAGATTATACGAATGATCTTTTGTATTATAAGAAGCTGAAACAACTTATTGTGAATCTTAGTTTAGAGGATAAGGTTTCCTTTAAGGGCATTGTTTCAGAAACTGAGCTTATTAAACTTCATCATGAAAGCGATGTTGCCGTATTCCCATATCATCTACAGAGCTGGGGGCTTGCGGTGTTTGAAGCGATTGCATCAGGTACGCCTGTTGTCGTCTCGAAAACACTCGGAGCAAGTGAGGTCTTAGTGGATAGAAAAACTGCACTGCTTGTAGATCCACAGTCTCCAAAACAAATCGCAGATGCGATTGAAACAATTTTTAAGGACCCCAATCTATACCACTTACTTAGTAAAAACGGGAGAGCATTTGTGGAGCACGAACTTACGAGAAAAAAGTATACCGACCATATGGTTCACATATTTGAAGAAGCCATAGAAAATAAAAGAGCATAATGAAATATTCTCTTCGCGATCTTGATGTAGTTGTATTATGCGGAGGGCCGGGTACTCGTCTTCAGGGAGTAATTGGAGAAACTCCAAAGATATTAGCCCCCTTAGGTAATAAAGTATTATTGGATATTCTTTTTGAAGAATTCAAAAAGGCCGGATTTAGAAATATTATCCTTTGTGTTGGTTTTCAGAAAGAAAAAATAAAAAACTATATAAAGGAAAAATATTTTGGCAAAGAATGGCTACAGGTGTTATTTTCTGATGAAGAGAAACCACTCGGAACGGGAGGCGCGTTAAAAAATTCCTTTCAGCTCGTATCGAGCGATCACGTTCTTGTGATGAACGGTGATACCATATTTAAGGGTCATTTTCAAGGGCTCTATGATTTTCACCGAAAGAACGATTCACTTCTGACGCTGGGAGTACAAGAAACTATACAAAAAGATTATGGGACGGTGGGACTCAATGCAGCCGCGCGCATTATCGCTTTTAAGGAAAAGATGTGGGGGAACGGGGATCGGTATGCAAGTATCGGGATGTATTGTATGAAAAGGGATATTGAAAAGCATATGCCCGCAGGTGAGGTTTTTTCTCTTGAGCATGATGTATTTCCAGCCCTCGTGGGTTCGTTCCCGTGTTTTGGATACCGAACAAAAGGGATTGCCCATGATATCGGGACAAAAGAGCGTTATGAAGCTGGACTGGAAATTGCTTCAAAAGAGTGCGGAAACTAACTTTTTTCGGTGTTTGATAGTTCTATAGTATAACAAGCACACATCATAATTATGGGGATAAAATAATATCCTATGGATAGGCGATATCAATCAATTGAGGTATGGAATCGAACGGTTGGGTATGGCGAGCCAAATTTTGTGATAGCAGAAATTGGGAATAACCATAATGGCGATTATGAGCTTGCGAAAAAAATGATCGCGGCTGCCTCATTTGCCGGCGCGGACGCAGTAAAGCTTCAGCGCCGCACCGTGGACGAAGTATTTACTAAAGAACTTCTTGGAAAAGAACAAACCCATTCGAAGTCGCTCGGTACCACCTACGGCGCGTACCGAAAAAAAATTGAGTTGAAAGATGAAGAGCTTTCAAAACTTAAAGATATCGCCCATTCTCTTAATCTTGCCTATTTTGTTACACCGTTTGACGTGACAAGCGCCAAAGTTCTTGCTGGTATCGGGATGGATGCATGGAAGATTGCTTCTTTCGACGTTACCCATCCTGATCTTGTTGAATTTGTTGCAAAACAGGGTCAGCCGCTATTTTTGTCAACCGGGATGTCTACGCTTGAGGATGTTGATTTAGCGATTGGAATTATAAAAAAATTTAACGATAGGATCGTCATCAATCAGTGTGTTTCCATTTATCCAACGCCGAGTGAGGATTTGAATCTCGGCGCTATAAAGACATTAATAGAACGGTATCATCCGATCCTTGTTGGTTATTCCGGGCATGAGGTGGGATATTTTCCGACCATTGCTGCAGTCGCTCTTGGTGCGTGTAGCGTAGAGCGGCATTTTACCATCGACAAAACACTTCCGGGGCCTGACCAGGCGACCGTAAGTCTCGAACCGCATGAGTTTGCACATATGGTGAAGCAAATCCGCGCTGTTGAGGCAGGAATCCGTGATAATAAAAAGTATATACACGAGAGAGAAGTACCCCATCGCAACAAACACGGCAAAAGCGTCGTATCAAAAATCCCCATTCAAGCCGGAACCACTATTACCGCGAGTATGCTTGTATTTAAGAGTCCGGGGTATGGCATTAAGCCATCGCTTGTTCACAATATAGTCGGACGGAAAGCAAAAGTTGATCTTGAGGACGATGTAATAATTCTTGAAGAGCATTTAGTATAATTTTTTTTCTGAGCGGTCTTAATGTTTAAATTGCCGTACGCCATATGGAAGATTTCTTTTTTTGCACTGGCCGTGCGGCTTATTTTTTTAGTGCTCATTTTATCGTTCTTGGGTCAGGGAGCGCTCTTAATGGGGGATTCCAAAGGGTATCTCCGCATTGCGGAAAATTTAGCTCTTGGGAATGGCATGAGTGAAAGCGAAGTGGCACCGTTTTTTCCTAATGCACGGTTTCCTCCGCTGTATCTTCTTCTCCTAGGTGCATCGCTTTTCGTATTCGATTCGGTAATTCCTCTTATTATTCTTCAATTGATTCTGGCATCGTTTCTTCCGCTCGCAGTGTATGGGATTGGCAGTGTATTTACGAATAAGCAAAATGTTTTGTGGGGGGCTTCTTTGTTGACCGCATTTGAACCCCTGATGATTATTTTTAGTATCTTAGTAATTCCTCATGTAATTGATTTCGTTTTTATTTCGGGAAGCGTTCTGGGGTTCCTTGTATGGGCGAGAGATGGGTATATGAAAGCACTCGCAGTGAGCGGGGGACTTTTGGGACTTGCCGTACTCACGCGACCGCACGCAAAGTTCCTTCCTCTTTTTATTCTTTTAATATTTATCTGTACGTTCATTTGGAATCGGAATAGAAAGATATTATTGCCGGCGCTCTTATTTTTTTCTATTTTTCTTGTGATTGTTTCTCCCTGGGCGTTGAGAAATTATAATCATTTTGGTACTTTTAGTCTTTCTACGACAGGGCTTCGTAACGTGTATACCGACCTTGCTGTTTCTGTGCTTGAATATAAAACTAGTAGGCCGTATTCCGAAGTGGAATCAGAGCTTGAATGGACGTTTGCCAACGAAAGGGGAATTACAACCGAAGAAATACAATCCAATCCCATGTATGCTCGTGAGCTTGCGTATGCGGGCTTTAAAATACTATGGGAAAATAAAAAAGAATTTATTGTTGTTCTTCTCATAAATTCAAGTGCATTTTTCACCCAAGATCTCTATTTTTATTTCGCGGGCCATTATCAGTTTGTAAAGGATAGTATCCTTGGTTTTTCGCCTTCTCTTGTACTTGCAAATGAAGGGCCTATTTTCCTCATACAAAAAGTGTGGAAAGAAGCGGGCTTAACGCTCTTCATTTCACTTTTCGGAAGAGCGATATGGGTGAGTGTGTTTTCGGCCGCGATTTGGGGAATATATCGCGGATTTAAAAACCGCGATGTGTCGAAGAATGCCCTTATGGCGTTCATTATACTTATCGGATATTATTGGGCGACTTCTCTTGTTTCTGGTTTTAGTGCGTATGGGTTCCATCGCTATCCCATAAATGTATTTTTGTTCCTTCTCGCTTCATATGGCGGATTTCATATGTATGAACCATTACGCAATTATTGGAGAAAATTCAATAATAAGAAAGTAGTAATATGATTTCTGTTGTTGTGCCATTTTTGAATGAGGAGGAATCAATCCCCGAACTCCATCGGCAGATTGTTAATGCGCTTCGCCCGCTAAAAGAAGAGTTTGAAATTATTTTTGTTGACGATGGGTCGACCGATAAAACGTTTGAAGCAATTAGCGCCTTGAATCCTATCCGTGGATTTCGATTTCGTCGCAATGCAGGGCAGACCGCCGCATTCGGGTGCGGGATTGCTCACGCAAGAGGCGATATTGTTGTTACTTTGGACGGGGATTTAGAGAATGCTCCCGAAGATATTCCGGCGCTCATTTCAAAACTTCGAGAAGGGTATGATGTTGTTGCGGGGTGGCGCAAAAAACGCTGGAGCGATCAATTTGCGACGCGTCGAATTCCTTCCATAATTGCAAATAAACTTATTTCGGCAGTTACGCGTGTCCGTGTCAATGACCATGGATGTAATCTTCGAGCGTATCGGCGGGATGTATTTGACGGAGTTGTATTTCGCGGAGAGATGCATCGTATGCTTGCCGCATACTTAGGTATGCGCGGTGCGCGCGTCGCCGAAATTCCGGTATCGTATACACCGCGTAAATTCGGAAAGTCAAAGTATGGTCTTTCGCGGATTTTCCGAGTACTCCTTGATGTGCTCTCATTTCATTTCTTTCGTGAATATGCGTCGCGTCCCATGCATTTTTTCGGCTACGCGGGATTTTTTTCTTTTCTTTTCGGCGCGATTGCATTTGGTGGCGCGCTCTATCTTCGTATTTTTCAGGGAGTTCACTTTAACCGAACGCCGTTACCCGAGCTCGTGGCGCTTTTTGTAATCGTCGGTGTGCAATTTGTTTTAATGGGACTTTTAGCGGAACTTTTGGTGCGCACGCGCTCAAGCGCGGGTGTCGAGTATGATATTAAAGAAGATATCGAACGGCATGAGCGAAAAATTTAGAAATTTTCCCGTTATTGGCATGTTTTTTGATAAGAGTTTCCTCCACTATACGTGGGTAAGTATTCTTTTTTCGGTTATAAATATTTTTCTTTTGTGGTTATTTATCGATATATTTCGAATACATACGGTGATCGCAAGCACGGCTGTGATTGGAGGGACTTTTATATTACGGTACGCGTTTTTCCGCGTTTTTAAAATAATGTAGTATATGGCGGATCGTCTTTCATCGTTCGTCCAAACATTTGTCGGTCGGATTTCGCCGGCCGCGTATATTTTTTGTATTACTATTGCCTCATTTTTCTGGTTTTTGGGATATGAAGTATATGAGGGTGATCAACTCATCTATTTTTTCGATATCATCAAAGGTCTAAATCCGACGCTCTTTTCGCGGGATATTCTTTTTGGTACTGGAGGATTTACTTTTTTTGATAATATTGTTCTTTTTGGGGTCCAGCGCCTCGGACTCGATATGTTTGTCATTCTTTTCTTTTTATCGTTCGCGATGAGGTTTGTCTATTTTTACAGCGTGCATCGGATCTTTCGCTTTTTTACCGGAAATACATTCTTTAGTATTTTTGCGCCGATATTGCTTATTTCAGGATTTGTCATTTATGGGACTGGGATGCGCACCATTTCGTCTATGCTTCTTCCAAAATATATCGCACTCGCGTTTGGTCTTTTGGGTCTTGCGTTTATCTTCGAGAAAAAACGGCTTCTTGCGGCATTTGTAATCGGTTTAGGTTTTTTGTTTCACCCGACGACACCCTTTCTATTTCTCGCTATTTTCTATTGTTCGTATTTCATTGATCGTAAGAATCTTTTTTCACTTCGTTCGCTTGTTGAATCAATTATTCCTCTATTATTTTTTTTCTGGGTATATTATTTTGTTCCAGCGGGCGAGGGGAGTTCAGTTTTTACTATTTTTGATCACGCATGGCGGGCTGTGGTAATGAAACGAGATTCGTACTATTTCGTCTCTACGTGGTATTTTCCCAATACGGCACCGATATATTTTGCGGCGAGTATATATCTTTTTTTTCTTATTCGAAAAGAGCTTTCTGAAATTATGGGAGATACACGAAAGCGAATATTTTTATTCGTTTGCATTTTCATTCCTCTTACACTTACTGTCATTTCAATTATTTTCGCCGATTTGATTGGTTCTGTAGTAGCGACACAGCTATCACTCGGGCGAAGCCTTTTATTGTGGAAAATACTTTTCAATGGACTATTTGCCTATTACGCGATACGCCATATCGCTTTGCATCCTCGCGATACTTTCTATAATTTTCTTCTTATTTCTCTTGTTCTTTCTTTCATAATCGGTGAAAAATTGATCTTCATTTTTTTGCCGGCACAGATATTTATGTGGTGTATCCGGACGTATGGAGAGAAGTGGGTAGCGCGGTTTAAAAATCTTTTAACGGGCACGGTATCAGGATTTGCCGTATTTCTTGCTAGTGCGCCTGTTGCAGGATATTTCTGGCTTCGGAATAGTTCAGAGGGTTTCTTTGAATCGCTTCTACTGGTCATTTTCCTTGCGGTTACTATAACCGCGTGTGTCGCGCTGTGGCGGACGCGAAACGTGTTAAAGGTATCCGCTATTGTCGGAATGCTCTTTATCTTTTCTATTTTTCTCTATCTTCGATTTACTCCGCTTCATATCGAGCCACCCGTGCTTTCCTACGAACCGTTTCGTGAAGCGTGTACATGGGTTATGGATAATACGTCCAAAGAGGCCCTGTTTATAACCGAACCGTTTACCTCTCAAGGCGGGCTCCTGCGCCTTCTATGTCATCGGAGTATTTTTGCAACTCGCAAAGACGGCGGGCAGGTGGTATTCAATCGAGATTTTGCACTCGAATGGGATAAACGCTACTACGGCGCTGTCAAATCAATGAAACAGGATCCGTCTTTGGTTCTCGGTATTGCGCGTGACTATAAGGTAGAATATGTATTTTCGGATTCGCTGCTTACTCTTCCGAAAAAAGTTTTTGATAATGGAGTTTATTATGTGTACCAATTTGAGGAAAATGCCCATGACTGATACGTTTGAAACATCAGCGGAGGTGCTCGCGCATCATTATGAGGGCTTGAATGATATTGAGCACGATTTCCGCAATCGAAACTTAAATGAACTTGTCGCCTCTCTTATCCGAGGCAGTTCTGTTCTTGATGTAGGAGCGGGTGGCGGTTTTTTAGTCGAGCTTTTGACTCGTAAGGGAAGGCGAGTAATTGGGATTGAACCAAATATGCGGCTTATAGAGCTCGCAAAAAATCGTAATGGAACACTTGATATCCGCCCGGGCGGAATAGATACAATTCATTCGGTTGTATCGGATACATTTGATTCTGCAATTTTTATTGATGTGTTAGAGCATTTGGAAGACGACAAAAAAGGACTTCGGAATGTACGGATGCTTTTGAAAGAAGGTGGAATTGTCATTGCGGTTGTACCTGCGTATCAATGGCTCTATGGAAGGCGAGACAGAAAGTATGGTCATTTTCGGAGATATTCAAAATCTGGTTTAAAAGACCTGCTCATTTCTGCCGGTTTTGAGCCTCGCGTCATTCGTTATTGGAATACGCTTGGAGTTCTTCCATATTGGTTTTCAGAAAAAATAAGAGGGAAAGAATTAGAAACGAATCTCCGGCATGAATCGCGAGGGGTAAGGCGGATTATCCAGAGACTACTTTTTTATTGGTTTCGGTATATCGAAAATTCGTTTCACTTCGGTTTTGGATTGAGTCTTATTGCTGTTGCCGAGACGAAAAAATCTGCGGAATCCGCACGTATCTGAATACAGAGAGAAATACAGAAAAATCAATAGACAGATGATTCCTCGTCTCTACTCGATGCTCGTATATACGTTTTCTATTGCGTTTCAAGTTTTCTTCTGTTAGTATATGCCGCATATGCAAAAGTCTGTATTTGAACAGGTGTCGCTCTGGATAATAAAAATCGGGCTTTGGACAATTCCGTTCCTGCCTCTCTATGTTTCGTCATCAATGCTTTTCCCGTTTATCACCGGGAAAAATTTTGCGTTTCGCATCATAATTGAAATCATTTTTGCGCTGTGGGCCGGACTTGCAGCGTTCCGGGCGGAGTATCGCCCGCGCCTTACTC
>Ga0209514_10009517_pt1 | contig 10676 bp, 8 predicted proteins | sample Subgrocontami58m_FD_187452 | JGI IMG/M metagenome (GOLD analysis project Ga0209514, IMG submission 187452) | Subsurface groundwater microbial communities from S. Glens Falls, New York, USA - GMW37 contaminated, 5.8 m (SPAdes) (version 3) | ecosystem: Environmental > Aquatic > Deep subsurface >...
CGCCCATCGCCATCCGTGCGCACCAGGCCGAAGGCGCTCGGATCGTCCACCGACGTCAGCGCGATCGTGGCGGCACAGGCCAGCGCGCGATGCCGTTCCACCAGGGCCACGAGGTCCAGGTCGGTGAGGATGTCTCCGTTCAGCACGAATACATCCCCGGGGTCCAGCAGGCTCTCCGCATTGGCGATGGCACCAGCGGTGCCGAGGGGCTCGGGATCGACCACGTATCCCACCTGAAGCCCGCGAGTCGCGCCATCGCCGAAGTGGTCCTCGATCTCCTGCGGCCGGTAGCCACACGAGAACACGATGCGCGTCACCCCCGCGCGCACCAGGTGATCCACCTGATGCTCCACGAAGGGGCGGTCCAGAAGCGGCAGCATGGGCTTGGGGAGCGTGTCGGTGAGCGGGCGCATGCGTCGCCCCTCTCCACCCACCAGGATCACCGCCTGCGTCACCACGGACTCCGTGCTCACGCGGGCACGACCCTCCCGATGCCCTCGTATGCGAACCCGGCCTCGACCATGCGCGCCGGGTCGAGTGCATTGCGGCCGTCCACCAGCACATCACCGCGCATCAGCGTGGCCACCTGCACCCAGTCCAGCTCCAGCACCTCGGGCCACTCCGTCACGAGGATCACGGCGTCGGTGCCCGCCACGCACTGCAGGGGGTCGTCGAAGAGCGCGATGGCCGGCAGCCGGTGGCGCGCCGCCTCGAGCGCCACGGGGTCGTACGCACGAACGCGTGCGCCCTCGGCGAGCAGGCGCGCGGCGAGCACCACGCTTGAGGCCTCGCGCATGTCGTCGGTGCCCGGCTTGAAGGCCAGGCCGAGAAGCGCGACCTCCCGGCCCTCCAACGAGCCCAGATGCCGCTTCAACTTGCCCACGACACGGCGCTTCTGCAGTTCGTTTACCTCGATCACCGACGTCAGCAACTGGAAGTGGTATCCGGAGTTCCCGGCCAGCTGCTTCAGCGCACTGACGTCCTTCGGGAAGCACGAGCCGCCGAACCCGACGCCGGCGGAGAGGAATTGCGGGCCGATGCGACGGTCGAGGCCCATTCCCTCGGCCACCTCGGTCACGTCCGCGCCAACCTCCTCGCAGACGTTGGCGATCTCGTTGATGAAGCTGATCTTGGTGGCCAGAAACGCGTTGGAGGCATACTTGATCATCTCGGCCGTGGGCACGCTGGTGCGCAGTATCGGCGCCTCAAGCGGTGCATAGAGTGCGGCCACGCGGTCTCCATCGGCGGGTCGAAAATCCCCCACGACCACACGGTCGGGCGCGAGGAAGTCGGCGATCGCCGCGCCCTCCTTGAGGAACTCGGGGTTCGAGCAGTAGCCCACGTGGCCCAGACCGCGGCGATCGAGTTCCGCACGCACGCGCTCTCCGGTGCCCACGGGCACCGTGCTCTTCATCACAAGCACGTGATCATTCGACCCGCCGACGGCCTCAAGCTCGTCGAGAACCATCATCACGCGTGACAGGTCCGCGTCGCCCGAGTGCGTCGGGGGGGTGTCCACCGCGACGAATATCACCTGGGACGCGGCGAGCATCTCTCCCAGATCAAGGGTGACGTGAATGCGCTCGCGATTGTCGCGTATCAGATCAGCGAGGCCGGGCTCGTGGATCGGGGGCTCGCCCTGGCCGATCATGCGCACCTTGTCCGCATCGATGTCGCGAAGGGTCACCGAGTGGCCCAGCGATGCCAGGCACGCGCCGGTGACGAGACCGACATAGCCGGCCCCGATCACGCCTATCCGGGTGGCGCTCAGGGCGTGTACGCGTCCGTCTCGATGGGAATCGCCGTGGACGATGCACCCGAACGCAGCGTCGCACGCCCGAGCGGGCGCGCCGACTTGGCCACCGCGTACATGGTCTCCGGCGAGAGCTGATAGTCCAGCGTGTTCGAGATCCAGTAGGTCACGCCATCCCTTTGCCACGCGAGGCGCATCAGGTTCTTGCCGTCATAGAAGGTGGAGTAGTCGCGGCCGCCGCTTCGCACCACGCCGGTGCGTCCCTCGAGGAGAGGCGGATCCGGCCACGCCACCATCTGGTAGCCCCAGTAGGTGCCGGAGGGTACGCGGAACACCATCTTCACGGCCTGCGGGCCCTGCCCACCGGTGTTGATGCGATACGCGCGAAGGATCTTCATCTCAGAGCCGGAGGGCACACGAAGCGGCACCATCACCTTGAGGCCGGTCACCCTCTGCACCCGTCCGAGCAGCGGGACCAGGGAGGTCGTGTCCACCACGTTGGCGGTCTGCGTCCCGACGGGCTTCGCTCCCCTGCGCGGCGCGCTGAGGGATCCACCGAATGACTCACCCACGACCACACGCACATCAACGCCATCGGGAGCATCCTTCGGGAGCGCCGCGAGTACCGCGCCCGCCCCGAAGAGCCGCTGGATGTTCATCGCCGCGTCACGCTGGTCGGGTGCGTAGTACACGGCCGTCCGGGCATTGCCGAAGCTGTCGGCATTCCCCGATGCCGATGCATCGAATCCCCGTGCACGCAGCGCGGCGGCCGCATCGTCGGCGGCGAGCAGTCGGCCACTCCCGTTCTGCACCTCCACCGTCACGTCATGCGGGCTCACGACCTTGGCGGCGTCGCCCTGCTGGAAATCGGGGTGCAGCCAGCGATCCACCTTGGAGTTGATCTCGGCCTGCGTGGTCTCCACCACCGACGCGCTGTTGATCATCGTCGGTGTGCCGCTCACGCTCGTGCGCGCGATGCGGGCCTTATCCGAGGTGATGGCCTGCTCCAGGATGCCGAGCAGCCGCGGCACGGACCGCACATTCGTCACGATGCTGTCGGCGAAGATCCCCGCATATGCCGGAATCTGGGGCAGGTTGCCGAACCGGTTGGTCTGGCGCTTCAGCTCCGACAGGAACGCCTGCTGGCGAGCGATGCGAGCGAAGTCGGAATCCGTGTGCCGATAGCGCACGTAGTCGAGGGCATCCTTGCCGTTCATGCGTTGGTACCCCGGCTGCACGTCGATCTCGGCGTAATCAGCCACGCCGTCGCCCGGGATGTTCTTGTGGAAGTAGTGCCGGTCCACGTCCATGTACACGCCGCCCACCTGGTCGACGAGCCTCACGAAGCCGTGGAAGTCGATGTTGACGAAGTAATTGATCGGCTGGCCGGTCAACTTCTTGATCGTCTCAATCGTCAACGCGGGGCCCCCGATCGAGAAGGCCGAGTTGATCTTGTTTCGACCGTGCCCCGGGATCTCCACGTACAGGTCTCGGGGGAAGGACAGCATCGAGATGAACCCCTGATCACCATCCATGCGGATCAGGATCAGGGAGTCCGCACGACCCGGGTCGCCGAGGCCCTGAGCCCCTGCGCGCTTGTCGGAGCCGATAAGGAGGATGTTGATGGGCTGGCCCGGCAGTTCGGGATCCACCGCCTTCTGAGCGGCGCGCACAAGCGGAATATCCGGGCTCGCCTTCTCCAGGGTGTGGCCGAGCAGGCTGATGCTGGCCACGGCGAAGCCCACGACGATTCCCACGATCGGCAGCGTGACCCACAGCACAACCCACGGCCAGCGGCGCCGACGCCTGGGCACGCGGAACCAGCGGGCGGACCCGTCGCTGCCGGCACCGAGCCCGTCGCCCGGAGACGGAGGATCTGCGGGGGCCTCGGGGGGTGCGTCGTCGACCGATGACACGGCGGCGTCGCCCGCGAGCGGAACCTCGCGTGGATCGTCGGGAGGCTGCACCGGAACGTCATCGCCCGCCGCGGGCACGTGGGACGGATCGTCCGGAGGCTGCACCGGAACGTCATCGCTCATGCGTGCGCCTGCCCGTCCACGGAGCGCAGAGGCAGTGCAACCGAACCAGCGCGCGCGGCGAACTCCTCGAGCGTGCGCCGGTACGCCAGAAGGCTGGGGATGTCTACGTGCTCATCAGGGCCGTGATGACCAGCCCCGCAGGGGCCGAACTCGACCGCGAGAACGCCCACCTCGAGGAAGGCCCCGGCATCGGATGCCCCGTCCCGGCCCACGGACACCGCGGACTCCTCGTGACACGACACCGCACCCAGGAGGGCCTGTATCAGAGGGTGCGACGGGTCCACATCGGCTGGTGGGCGGGCGATGATCACCTCCACCGACTGGGCTCCGGCCCCACGCGCCTGCCGGAGGATCTCATCGGGGTCCTGGCCGGGCAGGTAGCGGATATCCACGTCCATGCGACATGTGTCCGGCACCTTGTTCACCACGTCACCACCGTGGATTCGCCCCAGGTTGACCGACGGCCGCGCGAAGAAGGGCGTGGACGCCCGCGTGAACGGCAGCGATTCCAGGCGCCGATACACCTCGAGCGCGCGAATGATCGCGTTGTCCCCCAGCCACGGAGTCGATCCGTGAGCAGCGCGCCCCTCCACCTCCACGGCCAGGATCATCACGCCCTTCGCCTGGACGCCCACGTGCAGATCGGTGGGCTCACCACAGATCACGAGATCGGCACGCATGCCGTCCGCCACAAGGAGTTCCGTGGCGTTCGGGCCGGGCTGCGCGCGCTCCTCGTCGGGAACGATCACGAGTTCCACGGTTGCGCCCTCGGGGGGCCGCACGGACAGGTGGGCGGTGGCCAGCATCATCGCCGCGAGCGCGGCCTTCATGTCGTAGGCGCCCCGGCCGATGAGCCGGTCGCCGTCGATGCGTGGCGAGAACTGGCCCTCGTGCCCGGGGACAACATCCAGGTGCCCATGCAGCACGATGCGCACGGGTCCCGTGCCGGCGCGGGCGATCAACACCTCGCGGTCATCCATGGTGCGACGGGTCAGATCAACGCCACGACCCTCAAGCCATCCGGCGACGAAGTCCATCGCCACTGCGAGGCCCGCCGGATGGGAGGTGTCGTGGGCGATGATGCGCTCGGCAAGCCGGACTTCATCCACGCTGGCCAGCATACCGGAGCCCCCACCGAGCCCGACCATGCCGGTTCCGCACGTCGATACCGTCGACCCGTGCTCAGGATGCGCACCGTGGCAACCATGGCCCTGCTCGTGACGACGATTCCCCGCACCTCGCGTGCGGCGCCCCGCGCCATGGATGCCACGCTCCCGAGCGCCGCCGGCGTACCCGTCTCGGTCCTGCGCGTGCCAGGTGCCGGACACGACCTGGCGATTGACGACCGCATGTCGGCTCGTATATGGAACCGCGTGGCGGCATTCCTCAGGACGCGCGGATCGTCCTGACGTCGCGATCGATCTGCGGAGTCGGATGCGTGAGGCTCCAGATACCCCACGCGAGCAGCAGGGCCGCCGCGATACCCATGCTCCCGCCGATCCCCACCTCCCCCGCGAGGGCGCCGAAGGCCACTGACCCCAAGGCGATCGGGGCGATCACCGACAGCTGGTAGAGGCCCAGCATGCGGCCCAGGATCTCGGACGGCGACGACATCTGGATCGAGGTGTTCGTGGCCGCGAGGATCCAGATCCAGAAGGCCCCGGCCACGGCCATCGCCACCACCGTGAGGGCGAGGAACGGTGACGCGGCAACCACCGCCAGGGCGAGGGCGAACCCCACCGTCGCCAGCGGCAGGGCCCGGTGGCGGGGCATGCCGCGCCGCGCGAGCTCCGTGATCAGCCATGCCCCCATCAGGGCACCCGCGCCCATCGCCCCGAGGATGAGCCCGAGTGCCACCGGGCCACCCCCCACCCGGCGGGCAATCACCGGCGCGAGTTCCTGTACCGGACCGGCGAGAAGCATGAACACGAACATCCCGGTGAGAAGGCGTCGGGCGGCCGTGTCGTGCCACGCGTAGGACAGCGCAGCGCGCATCCGAGTTGCACGTCGGGCGCCCTGCTCCAGATGCGGGAGCACCGCCAACGCGGCGACCAGGGCGAGGAACGACACGGCGTTGAGCAGGAAGCACCACGCGGCGCCCCCAAGGGCCAGCACCACGCCGCCGATCATCGGGCCCACCATGCGCGCCACGTTGATTCCCGCGGCGTTCAGCGCCACGGCATCCGGAAGCCGTCGGGCGGGCACCAGGGCCGGCACCAGCATCAGCATGGACGGCAGCCCCACCGCGAAGCCGGCCCCCATCGCCACGGACACCATGAAGATCGCCGAGACGGACAGCATGCCCGCCCAGGTCATGATGGCCAAGGCCAGCGCCCCAACGCCCTGGATCAGGAATGTGACGATGCCGATCACCCGCCAGTCATGGCGATCGGCCAGCTGCCCGCCCCATGTGGAGAGCAGGAATGCGGGAGCCCGGTATGCGAGGGCCAGCGCGCCCACCGCGACGGGGCTACCGGTGATCTGGAACACCAACCACCCGGCCGCGACGGCCTGCAGCCACGTGCCGCCGTTCGATGCGACGCTGGCCAGCCAGACGTTGCGGAACGTCCGGACTCGAAGAACGGCGGGGACGCCGATCACGAGCATGCCCCCGGGTGGCTCCGGCCGGAGGCACCGCGCCCTGAGGGGCACGAGGCTCTCACGTCCGGAACCCTATCCGGGGGCCCGCGGGCACTACTCCGAGATCAGTCCGAGACCCCGTACGGCGTCCCGCTCCTCGACGAGCTCCCCAAGCGATGCATCGATACGGGGCTTCGAGAAGTCATCCAGCTCAAGGCCCTCGACAACCGTCCACGTGCCGCCCGAGCACGTGGTCGGCAGGCCCGTGATGATGCCCTCCGGCGCGCCGTACTGGCCCGTGGAGCACACGCCCATCGACACCCAGTCACCCGCAGGGGTCCCGAGCACCCAATCGTGCACATGGTTGATGGCCGCGTTGGCCGCCGACGCCGCGCTCGACGCACCACGGGCCTCGATGACCGCCGCGCCGCGCTTCTGCACCGTGGGGATGAAGGTGTCGGCCACCCAGGCCGCATCGCCGATGGCATCCCATGCGGAACCACCGTTCACCTTCGCGTGCACCACGTCCGGGTACTGCGTGGCGGAGTGATTCCCCCAGATCGTCAGGTGGGTCACGTCGTCGACGCCCACGCCGATCTTCTGCGCCACCTGCGTCTTCGCGCGATTGTGGTCCAGGCGCATCATCGCCGTGAACCGCTCGTTCGGCACGTCGGGCGCGCTGTGCATGGCGATCAGTGCGTTGGTGTTGGCCGGGTTACCCACCACGAGCACCTTCACGTCGTCGGCGGCGCGGTCGTTGATCGCGCGCCCCTGCACGGTGAAGATGGCGCCGTTGGCCTCGAGAAGGTCGCCGCGCTCCATGCCCTTGGTACGCGGGCGGGCACCCACGAGCAGGCATGTATTCGCTCCGTCAAAGGCGACCTCGGGGTCGTCGGTGGCGACGATGTTGCGAAGAAGCGGGAAGGCGCAGTCATCGAGCTCCATCGCGACACCGTCGAGCGCACCCCGCGCCTGCGGGATCTCCAGAAGCCGGAGCTCAACGGGGGTGTCCGGGCCGAGCATCTGGCCACTCGCGATACGGAACACGATGGCGTAGCCGATCTGGCCGGCGGCACCGGTGACGACGACGCGAACAGGGTCTGGCATGGGTTCCTCCAAGTCGGGAGCGGCGCCCCTGGGGGCGCCACACGCGGAATGCTTAGGGGGCGCGATGGTCCTGCGGTGCAGGCGTTGATCACGCTACGCCACGCGCACGACCGCCACACCATCAGACGGGTCCTACGACACTGCCTTGTCAACGACCTTGAGGCGGTTCTGCGCACGGCGCAGGGCGGCCCGTGCGTGCTCCCCCGCCGATTCATCATCGCCCGCCGCCGCCAGATCCTCCTCGGCACGGTGAAGCGCCTTCTCGGCGCGGGAGCGATCGATGTCCGACGCACGTTCGGCCTGCTCCACCATGATGAGCACCCGGTCATCCTCAACCGACATGTAGCCGGCCGTGGTCGCCATGACCAGCTCGGAGTCGTCGAGCAGCATGAGCCGGGTCTCGCCCGGACGCAGCGCCACGATGAGCGGCACATGGCGGGGAAGGATTCCCAGCTCGCCGCCCACGCTGGGTGCCACCACCATGGTTGCGTCACCGGAGTGCGCAGGGCCCTCCGGCGTGAGGATGCGAACGCCGAGCCGCTTCCGATCGGGCGATGCCGTGCTCACGCGGTGGCCTTGGCCATCTCGGCTGCCTTCTCCACCGCCTGATCGATCGAGCCCACCAGTAGGAATGCACCCTCGGGCAGATCATCGTGCTTGCCCTCGATGATCTCCTTGAAGCCCCGAACCGTCTCGCGCAGGGGCACGTACTCGCCGGGCGTGCCGGTGAAGGCCTCGGCGACGTTGAACGGCTGAGACAGGAAGCGCTCGATACGGCGGGCACGCGACACCGTGACCTTCTGCTCATCGGTCAACTCGTCCACACCGAGGATGGCGATGATGTCCTGGAGATCCTTGTACTGCTGCAGGATCTCCTGCACCTGGATGGCCACCGTGTAGTGCTCCTCGCCCACGATGTCGGCAGAGAGCGCGCGGCTGGTCGAGTCGAGCGGGTCCACGGCCGGGTAGATGCCCTTCTCGGCGATGGACCGGTTGAGCACGGTCGTGGCGTCGAGGTGGGCGAACGATGCGGCCGGGGCCGGGTCGGTCAGGTCGTCGGCAGGCACGTAGATGGCCTGCACCGAGGTGACCGACCCGTTGCGAGTGGACGTGATGCGCTCCTGCAGGTTGCCCATCTCGGTCTGCAGCGTCGGCTGGTAACCCACGGCCGATGGCATGCGGCCGAGGAGGGCCGACACCTCGGATCCGGCCTGCACGAACCGAAAGATATTGTCGACGAACAGCAGCACGTCCTGCCCACCGACGTCACGGAAGTATTCCGCCATCGTCAGGCCGGTCAGGGCCACGCGCAGACGGGCGCCCGGCGGCTCGTTCATCTGGCCGTAGACCAGGGCGGTCTTGGCGATGACGCCGGACTCCTTCATCTCCAGCCACAGGTCGTTGCCCTCGCGGGTGCGCTCACCCACACCGGCGAACACCGACAGGCCACCGTGCTCCTGGGCGATGTTGTGGATCAGCTCCTGGATGAGCACGGTCTTGCCCACGCCGGCGCCGCCGAAGAGACCCACCTTGCCGCCCTTCACGTACGGGGCGAGGAGGTCGATGACCTTGATGCCGGTCTCGAAGATCTCCGACGTCGGGTTGAGCTGATCGAAGGGCGGGGGCTCGCGGTGAATCGGCCACTTCTCGCCGGTCTCCAGCGGGGCACCCTCGTCAATCGTCTGGCCCAGCACGTTGAAGATGCGACCCAGGGTCGGCTCACCCACCGGCACCGTGATCGGGGCGCCGGTGTCGATCACCTCGGTGCCACGGGCCACGCCGTCGGTGGTGTCGAGCGCGACCGCGCGCACCTTGTCGTCGCCCAGGTGCTGCTGCACCTCGGCCACGAGGGTGGTGCCATCGGGTCGGGTGATCTCGAGAGCGTTGTAGATACCGGGGAGCGTGTCCCCGAAGCGCACGTCGAGAACGACGCCCTTGATCTCGAGGATCGTCCCCGTGGTGGTCCCGTTGCTCGTCATCGTCGGTGATCCGTCCCGTTCGGTGTCAGTTCAGGGTGTCCAGAGTCGCTAACTGAGGGCGTCCGCGCCGGCGACCACCTCAAGGATCTCCTGAGTGATCGCGGCCTGGCGCGCACGGTTCATCGCGAGCGTCAGGTCAGCGATGAGCTGCCCTGCGTTGTCCGATGCGTTTCTCATTGCCGCGCGCCGTGCGGCGTGCTCGGCGGCAGCACTCTCAAGGAGCGCACGGTAAATCGTTGTATCGATGAAGGTCGGCAGCAGAGCCGAGAGCAGCATCTCGGGCTCGGGCTCGAACTCGGCAAGCGCGTTCGAGAACTCCGGCTCCGTCTCCGCGTTGTCGTCGTCCTCGACGACCTGCCGGGGCACGGGCAGCAGCTGCTCGTCGGTCACGCGCTGCTCCATCACCGACTTGAACTGGTTGTACACCAGCACGATGCGGTCGACCTCTCCCTCCAGGAACCGGCCGCACACGAACTCGGCCACCTGGTGGGCATCGTCAAAGGTGGGCTCCGACGAGAAGCCCTGGAAGTGGTGGTCCACGGTGAGCCCGCGAAAGCGCAGCGTTCCGCCGCCCTTCTTGCCCACCGCCGTGTAGACGATCTCCTCGTAGCCCTCGGCCATGAGGGTCTCGGCCACATGGAAGCCACGGCGGATGGCGTTCACGTTGAAGGCCCCCGCGAGCCCGCGGTCACCCGTCATCACCAGGACAGCGGCGCGGCGTGTCTCCTCCCGCTCCTCGAGCAGCGAGATGCCGTTGAGGTTGCGTGCCTGACGCGCGGCCTGGGCCATGAGGCTCTGCATGCCCTTGGCATACGGCCTCAGGGCCTCGATGCGAACCTGGGCGCGGCGCAACTTCGCCGACGCCACCAGTTCCATGGCTCGGGTGATCTTGCTGGTCCCCCGCACCGACGTGATGCGCTGCTTGATGTCCTGCTGGCTCGCCACGTCAGGGCCTCGGGTCGTCCGCTCGCGAAGCTGTGCGCATCACCGTCAGGCCGCGTCCTCGACGGGGGAACCGACGATGCGCTTCATCAGTGCCTCAAGGAACGTGCTGAGGCGCGCCTGCAGGTCGTCCGGAAGGTCCTTCGACTCGCGGATCTCGGTGAGGATCGAGTTCTCCTCGCGCAGCGCGGAGCGGATCTCGTCGTTCACCCGCGGAACATCCGCCGGCGGGACGGCATCGAGGTAACCACGGCCCGCGGCGAAGATGACGACTAC
>Ga0209514_10009519_pt1 | contig 10675 bp, 8 predicted proteins | sample Subgrocontami58m_FD_187452 | JGI IMG/M metagenome (GOLD analysis project Ga0209514, IMG submission 187452) | Subsurface groundwater microbial communities from S. Glens Falls, New York, USA - GMW37 contaminated, 5.8 m (SPAdes) (version 3) | ecosystem: Environmental > Aquatic > Deep subsurface >...
GGGAGAGGAGGCCAGAGATGGACAGGGATGAGATCCTTCAGAAAGTAACCGATGCCCTCTGCGGCGAACTGGACCGGGAAGGAGAGGCAAAGCTGCGGGCCGCCATGGCCGCCGACCCCGCCTTGGTTGCCGAAGCCGCAAAGCTGGAACTGGTTTGGCAACGGCTCGAAAGAATACTGGACGAAGAGCAACCGGCTGAGGCCGTTCTGACCCGTGTTTATGCGGCAATTGTCAGCCAGCACCCGACCGAGCTCTCCGATTTTTATGAGGCGTCCGCATAATACATCCCGACGAGAAACACCATGTTAAATGGAGACTTTCTAGTTTATTGATGAAGTGGCCAATCGGATTCCGGCTCTAACCAGGCGCCAATGGCGGGGCATCCGACCGTGTTTGAATTCGTGCTCCGGCCGGAATGGCAGGATAAAACCATATGTGCAATGGACAGTCAAGGTTGGAACTGACCCCACATTGCGTTGATTTCATTATCCGCGACCATTTCACGGCGATGCAAATAGATACCAGTCGGGTATCGCCCAGACCTGCGGTCGGATTTCCAGCAGTTCCCGGCCGGGGTAGACCAACAGGCCCATCTTGGCTACCGCATCATACTCTTTCAAAAACACCTCCAGATTCCTGCCGTCGGCAGGTGATACCCGATCGTGGGATTTCACCTCAATGGGGAGCATACGGCCGGCGCCGGTCAGGAGAAAATCGATTTCCAGGCCGCCGCTGGTGCGGTAAAAGAACAGGTCCGGTTCCATCGCTTGGAGCTCTTTCCACTTCAGAAGTTCGCTGAAAACCCAGTTTTCATACAAGGCGCCCTGATTTATGGAAAATTCTCCCAAGATTACCTTCATTAACCCGGTATCGGGAAAGTAAAGCTTCGGGCTTTTTACGAACCGCTTGCCGACGTTGGCAAAGTACGGGGGGAGCAGAAAACATTGAAAGGAGAGTACCAGCAGATTAAGGTACCGCTTTACCGTATTGACGGCGAGAGAGAGATCACGGGCCACCTCGCTGACGGACAAAATATTCGCCGTCCGTGTGCAGAGCAGTTTCTGGGCCATGGCAAAAGTATCGAGATTCGCGACCTGCCCCACATCAGCCACGTCGCGCTCCAGGTAGGTTTTGCGGTAGTCCCGAAGCCAGTTCCATTTTTCCGCGGCCTCTTCCCGCTGCCAGACGGGGGGATAACCACCCCAGGCAAGGTGCAAATCCTTCAGCTTTTGCAAGCGCCGTCCCTCCTCCGGCGAAAGGATTGCATATTTCTTCACCGCTTCGCCGGACATTTCAAGCTCTCGCCAGATGGTCGAAAGCAGCGGCATATCCGAAGTGCCGGCAACCTCGGCCAGGGAGAAGGGATAGAGATGGCACAGGGCTACCCGGCCGGCCAAAGTCTCACGGATGTTTCTCATGAGCAGCAACTGCGATGAACCTGTGATGAGGAAGAGTGGATGGGACCCTTCGTCTTGCATCTTCTGCCGGTCGGTGACCAATTTCAGGGCCTCGAAAAGGGCGGGGAGCTTTTGTACCTCATCGAGGATCACCAGAGGCGTTTTGAAGGATTCAAGGAGGGAAACGGCGGCATTTTGAAAGCGGAGCCGTTCATCGGGATCGTCAAAGGAGATGCTGGTATAAGGCAAATCCCATTGACCCGGAAGTTGACGTTCGCAAAGGGTGGTCTTCCCCGTTTGACGGGCGCCGGTCAGCACGATAATCCGTTCACGGCGGGAGCGCTCTTCCATAACCCGGCCCATATGACGTTTGATATATTCCATGCCTGCATGCCTATCATCCACATTGCAATATTGCAAGGCAATATTGCAATGTGGATGATAATGGATGACGTTATCCCTTGTATCCTTGAACCGCAGGGCAGCACAAAAGTATTCCGGAAAAGCTGGGCCAGGCTGATTCAGAAGACAGGAGCCTGTCCCGGCGAAGGCCGGGAAAGTAGATCCCCTGGTCTGCCTGAAACCTGTCCTGAGTCTGTCGAAGGATGTCAGGGGGTCATGCGGATCATCAGTTTCATTGAGGACCCATCGGTGATCAGGGATATTCTCAATCATCTTGGACTATGGCTGGTAAAGGCAAGGCCGCCGCCAAAAATCCACGCCCAGCCAACCCAGGAATACGCCACGTGCACCCCCCAGCTTCAAACACTCGATAATACTATCTACGGCGATCCCGAATACACGTGGGATGAATACATCCAGTCGTAACGATAACGCATTGCTAAAAAGAGGCGTGCCGCAAAGGTCTGTCCGGATTACGCACGAAGAGGCTATTGTGCATGGTGAAAAGGCTGAAAAGAGTTTTTCTGCCCCGATAGAGCGGGGCCAAAACACATCACTCGCCCAACCCACCGGCACAGCCCACAACATTTTGTGGCCAATATTTCCTTGACATACAAGTATGTTCTGCTTATAAATACTCCCACCGAAAGCAATGCCTTATCAATTATAACCCCACTGATCATAGCCGGTTTCTATTCCACTCCCATCACTAGGAGTCTGTCGGACTTGACCTTTACCTTGCCTACATCATCGGCCACGCCGACTTGACAGGGTACAACAGTTACTATTTATGCAGCAGCAATTTCAGTTTCCGAGCATTTCTGCGGAGATTTACCCTTAGTTTCTTGATAACTTAGCTCTTTCTCAACCTATCTCATCAAAACATGTAGCCTTTTGATGTTGAAAGCCATACAGACAAGGTTCCATTCGCCTTTGACTGCTTCATAGCCACGCAGAAGGAAGCTTCTGAATCCCATGACCGCCTTGATGAGGCCAAAAACCGGCTCGGATGTAACTTTTCTTCGTGCGTAAACTTCCTTGCCAGCCTTGGTCTTCAGCCTATACTTCATCCTGGTCACACAGTCAGCGTTATCAGGCGGTGGCGGCGGTTCAGTGAATCGGTCCCACAATGGCTGGTTGTGCTGCTGGCGGTCTACTGCTATGTACGGGGTTATCTTCCTGTCCTCGCAGGCAGTGACGTTGGTTTCGCTGAAGTAGACACTGTCGGCAATCAGTTCGGTAGCAGTGCCAAGCTCTTCAGGCAATGCGGCAAGATTTTGCAGGGTCGGCACCAACTCCTGCTTGTCGTTAGCTTGCTGGGTGACGTGTGCTGAAACGATGAGTTTTGATGCCGTATCCACGCCTGCCTGGGCATTGTAGGTCTGCTCGAAACCGCCACCGGAGGTCGGCATGATCCGGGACTCGCCATCGGTCAGGTTGACTTGGTCTTTGGCACTCGGACCGACCTGAGGCGGTTTTGGCTGTTTGCCTTTGGCCTTCTTGCCGGTCTCCTGTTCTTTCTTCGCCCGCTCAGCAACCTTTTTCTCGTAGGTTGGCTGTTCACGGGTATGGCGTTCAGCGGCACGTTTCTCAATCTCGATCTTGGCAGAGGCAATTGCAGCAAGACGCTTTTCCCGGCGCTCAAGTTCTTCGGGAATGATCATGCCGTCAGGAATATCAACGCGGTCAGCGGCTTCAGCCTTCCTGAGCAGTTCGGCGACTTCGGCTTGTATCTGCGTTTCCAGTTTGCAGGCATGCTCATAGCTCAGTGCCTTGTGCTTGGATGCATTGGCCTTAACCTTGCTACCGTCCAGGCTGACGCTCCCCAGTTTCAGGACGTTTACCTGATGGGCGATCATCAGTATCTGGGCAAACAGCTGGCCAATCTGGGGCAAAAACCTGCGCCGGAAATTGGCGATGGTGTCATGGTCCGGATGGGCATTCGCTGCAATGAAGCGAAACGCAACTGAATCGTAGGTGCTGCGTTCCAGCTTGCGACTGGAGAAGACCCCGGTAGCATACCCGTAGAACAGAAGAGCCAATAGCATCTCAGGGTTATATGGCTGTGAACCACGTCCAGCATAGGATGTTTTCAAAGAGCGCAGGTCGAGTTGTTCAACAATCTCGACCACGAATCTGGCCAGATGCCCTTCGGGCAACCAGTCCTGTAAGGATGGCGGGAGCAGGTACGGGTCTCCCGGTCAACTTCGACAAACTTAGTTTTCATTGCAATCTCCGCGATACCTAAACAATTGATTTGACTGTCTAAGTATACAGAAAAAGCTACAATAATGCAAGTATAATTCCTATTTTATATCAGCAATGCTGATGAGTTAGCCATGTTAGGCAACTGCTCTGTCGCTAAAATTAAAACTCTAAGTCCGACAAACTCCTAGGCACATTACTCGCTGAAACACCTTGGCGCAATAGAAAATACTTTCTCCAGGGATCGCATTATCCCGGATGCAGCGATCTTCCATTAGCCGACACTGGTTAACATCTCTTTTTAATAGTGTCAAGAACTTGGAACCGACCATCCCGCATTGTTCATTGGTTATTGCTTCACTTAGTGAATATTGATAAGGTGCATAAAAGGATGATAGCATGGGTTCCCTAATCTGGTGGATAAAAATTCTGGCAATCGCCATCGTGGCCTTTTTTTTCTTGGTTACGTCGATCGGCAATTTGATTAGTGCTTATCAGTTAAGAAATCCCTTGGAATTTGTGATGGTTTTCTTTTCACAATCGCTGATGCTCTTGATCAGTGCCGTAGGCATTATTTATTCACTCGCACAACTGTATGAATACCTCAAGAAGGAAAGGACCGACTAAAATGTTCAGGCATCAAGCAGATATCCATTCCCGTCGGCTAATGGTTCTGTCCGTAGTTCTTTGCGCCTTGTCTATTTTGCTCATTGTGCCAGCGACCTTGTGGTCCTATGAGTTGGAAAAGCAAGTAAAGAAATTTACCTTGGATAATGGCTTAAGGGTGCTCTTGCTGGAACGACATACGAGCCCCACCGTTTCGCTTTATATCCGGCACAAGGTGGGCGCCGTCGATGAAGTTAGCGGTGCCACGGGGACGGCTCATTTCCTGGAACATATGATGTTTAAGGGAACGGAAACTATTGGCACAAAAAATTATGCCGCCGAAAAGAAAATCCTCAGCGAAATATTCCGGGTGGGTAAGCAACTCGATCGGGAAAGGATGAAGGGCGCCGGGGCAGACAAGAATTTGTCGGAAAAACTCAAGGCCAAGCTGATGGCGCTTGAGGCAAAGCATCGTTCACTGTTTGTGTCGAACGAAATAGACCAGCTCTATACGGAAAACGGAGCGGTGGGACTCAATGCTTCCACCGGTCAGGATGTGACCACCTATCAGGTCAGCTTGCCCGCCAATAAGATCGAACTTTGGGCGCGTATCGAGGCTGACCGCATGTTAAATCCAGTATTCCGGGAATTCTATGCCGAACGGGACGTGGTCATGGAAGAGCGGAGACAATCCGTGGAATCCGACCCCGACGGCAAACTCGTGGAACAGTTCATGGCGGTCGCCTTCCAGGCCCATCCCTACGGCCGGCCGATCCTGGGTTGGCCGTCGGACATGGCCTTCCTCGACCCCGATTATACGAGGAATTTCTTCAACAGCTATCATGCCCCCAACAATACGGTTATTGCCATCGTGGGAGATATCGATGCAGCGGCAACGTTAAAGATGTTGCAGAAATATTTTGGCGCCCTGAAGAGGCAAAAGTTATCTGATGCCCATATCACCCAAGAACCGCCCCAAAGTGGCGAAAGAAGGTTGGAATTATCTTTTGCCGCCCGTCCTCAGCTTATAATCGGTTATCACAAACCCACCATGCCGTCCCATGATGACTACGTCTTTGACATCATCGAAAGTATCTTGACGCGGGGAAGAACATCGCGGTTTTATAAAACGATAATCGATGCCAAGGGGCTGGCCGAGCGTGTCCAGGCGGCAAGCGGCATGCCGGGCGCCCGTTATCCGAACCTTTTTGCTATCTTCGGCACCCCCCGGGACCTCCATACCTGTGCCGAAGTAGAGGCGGAGATTTATCAGGAAATCGAAAATATTAAGCAGATGCCCATCTCCCGGGAAGAATTCGAAAAGACCAAGAATCAGTTGCAGGCGGATTTCGTCAGGGGTCTGGCCTCCAACTCCGGACTGGCCAGCAAGCTTTCCTATTACGAGATACTGGCTGGCGATTACCGTTATCTTACGGATTACTTGAAGGTTATCGGAAAGATAACCCCGGAAGATATTATGACGGTGGCAAAAAAATATCTCACTAAAGAGAATCGCACAGTCGCTAAACTCGTCAGCAAACCTGCCGATAGCAAGCAATGACGGATGTGTATATTACCCCGCCCTGGGGGGTAATTCACCCCCCTGAACGTGTTTACACCCTTCAACTTGCAAAGACCGCAGTTCGTGTATTTTCCACCACTTCGCAACAGTCAGTGGAGGTGGTAAGTATCAACCGGGAACTCAACGCCGCACGATAATCAGCTGCGTGTCGAGCCCATCGGACAGGCTGAACTCGAATTCGCCGCCCTGCGGCAACGCCGATACATCCAGCCGTGCCGTACCGTCGCTCAGGTCGAGTGCCAGCACTGTTCGGGTGGCGCCCAGGACGTGCGTTATGCTGAGATAGCGGGATACTGCGGTGTTCCAGGAGAGTTCCAGCGCACCCCCACCAACCTCGCGCCAATCGACGGCAGAAGCACCCTTGACAGCGGCCGCAATCACGCCGCCCTGGGAGGGCAGCTGTGAAGTCATGCGCAACGGTATGGCAACCCCGCGGCGGCGGACTTCGACCGCAGTCATCGTTCCGGCCGGTGCCGGCACACGAACGAAGAAATGCTGTTCCGGCGGCTCGGCATGATCAACATCAACGGCCTCGAAGGACGCTTCGAGTACGGCGCCGGCCGTGGTTCGCAAACGCAGGCTGTGATCGCCGGGCCCGCTGATTTCGGCGGCGCCCCGTGCCCGCCGCAAGGGCCGCAATCGCACCCCGTCAACACCAATTGTCCCGGCCACCATCAGCACTTCACCGCCATCCGCTGCTACGGAGACCGAGGGCGCGCTTGGCTGCTGCGCTTCGAGAAAGGATTGCACGCCTCGGAAGTTGTAGTCGGAGAACCAGACCCCGCTGCAGTAGCCCATGATATCGGTCTGTTCCGCCGGCGACAGGATGTCGTCGGCAAGTGAATCGAACAAGGGCGTGGCCGACAATGCACCGCCCGGATAGGGATACTTCGGATCCCAAGTAGCCACACTGCCGCAGGGCGCGTGGGCGCGGCTGTAATTGTGGCCGAGCTCGTGCGACATGGTGCGGCGCCAGCTGCGGCTCGCATCCCAACCCAAGGCGGACAGCTTGGGCGAGAACGAGCCAATCGTGTTTATGTAGCCCATGCCGACCGTGCCGGAGCTGTCCATCGATCGCACCATGCCGTAGTACTGCCGGCCCGGCGCCTCGCTGCGGCGCAGCTGTTCGAGCTCCGCGAGGGCAAGCGACCACTCCGCCGACGTATCTACGCCGTCAGTGACCGAGGTCAAGGTATGGGGCGCACGCATGGTCACGTTGATCTTCTCGCGCGGCACCGGTAAAAGCCGCGTCAGCTCGTCCAAGACATCGGTCAGGGCTGGCATCCGCGGCACGTTAGCGCCCGAGACCAGCGGTACCAATACCAGATCGACACCCGTACCCTTGCCGATGGCCGGCGTGGCCGCCAGGGTGAGCGGACTGCCCTGGAGTTCTTCGCTGTCGATTTTGATCTCGACGTGCATACCGGCGTCCACCCAGTTAGCCGGCAAGTCGACGTTAAAGCTTTGCGCTTCCTGGTAGCGCAGGCTAGCGGGCACTGCCTGGCCGATGGCCAGCACCGGCAACGTCACGGGTCCAGTCATCGTCAAGGTGCCAAGCGATGTGCCGCCGTTGAAGCCGTTGAGGAACACGCTCGGTGCGACGACACCGCTTGTTTCGGCGACCACATACACGCGTACCAGCGTCTCCTTGGCAGGCACCAGGCGCTGGTAGCTGTCCGTCGCCGCTTGCGACAAGACTTGCGCAAATTCGATGCCGGCCGCGCGGAGTGTGCAGCCGTTGCCGACAATGACGCTGCCGGCAATGACCGCAGTTTGTGTCGGCGACAATAAAGTAATCATGCCGCAGTTGACGCCGGCCGGCACGGTAAAGGTGAGATCAGTGTCCGTCTGGCTGGTGATGACAGCAGCGCTGCCGGCGACGGTAACGCCGCTGACTTCGGTCAAACCAGCGCCGACGATCCTCACCGGCTCACCGGCGGCTACCCGGTACAGGACGCTTGTATCGGCGGTGATCTGGTCCGCTACGGCCAGGCTGTTTGCCGAAACCACGTTGTCATTGGCGTCGCCGAAGAGAGTGATGGCCCCGCTGCTCGCCGCACCGGGCACCACGACGGTCAGCGACGTGCTGCCGCCATGGGATGCCACCGCGGCGCTGGCGTTGCCGCCGAACTGGACGGTTTGCACGCGATCCAAACCGCTGCCGGTTACTGTCAGGATCTGGCCGCGCAGGATGGTAGCTGGCGTAAACGAGGTAATCGCCAGCGGCTGGACGATGGTGATTTGCTGCGCGCTGGGGCGCGCGACACCGGTGCTGTCGACCAGGGTGAGAAAACCGCCGGTGGCGCCGCCCGGCACATCGAGTGTGAGTGCTGTCGGTGACTGGTCCACGATGGAAAGCTGTGACGTGTTCAGGCGGGCCTGTTGGACCAGGTTAAGATTGACGCCACTGACGTTAAGACGGCCTCCCGGCGGTACGCTTTTCGGCGTGATCAGATTGACAACGGGGATCCCCGACACGCTGAAGTCGGTCGCCGAGAGCGCAACTCGCCCCCTGCCGGAGACCTCGATACGACCCGCCTGTGCGACCATCGGCACCGTAACGCGCACTTGCACCGCGGAATCGACCTGAACGGCGGCCTCGGCATTGCCAACTTTGGCGGCGACGACTGCATCCAACCCGACGCCGCTCACCGTGATCACCGTTCCGACCGCTCCAGAGCTGGGCGAAAAGCCGCTGACCGACATTGACAAGGTCTGGGGCGCCGATGCGGTATTGTCCGCCGTGCCGCCGGAACCGCCGCCGCCGCAAGCGGCAATACCAAAGGCTGCGACCGCCACGGCCAGAAAACGACCAATTTGCATCAACGGGGAGAAAGACGGGAGGTGGTTATGATGGTCGGCGCCGCCCTCGCAGGCGGATGATGAAAAATGCTTCGTTGTTATTGGGACTCCTTGATAAAAAAACTCTTTTTTTTTCGTCAACTTGCCAATCCCGTTTACCGGGTTGGGCAATTGGAGTATAAAACAAACAATCTTGGAGATCAACGGAATAATATTTTGTTTGGTGTGAATTATGCACACCTGATATGGATCAGGAAAATCCTTGACAACACAGCTGGTCGGCCCTTTATTGCTGAAGTAATTGACGCGCCGTATAATTATATGTTTAGAAAAGTCCATAACTCCCCCGACCATGCTCCGCGGGATTGGGGACACATAATCCGGAAAACGGGATAAGGACCGCCGTTTTGATAACTAATGGCAAGTAAAGTTAATAATAGTAACAAGGAGGAAGGGTGGCACGAAAACAGGTTTCACCGCCAGGCTATTCTCAATAAGGTTTTCTATCCGCCGCAACTCCCCATCACTGATAAAAAAGACGAAATTGTCCACGCTATCGGGAATAATCAGGTGGTCATTATAACCGGAGAAACAGGATCGGGGAAGACGACCCAGATCCCGAAGATGTGCCTGGAGGCCGGGAGGGGAAAGCGGGGGATGATCGGCTGTACGCAGCCGCGGCGCCTGGCGGCGATCACCGTCGCCGGCCGGATCGCCGAGGAGATGGGGGAAAGCCTGGGTGCTTCCGTCGGCTACAAGATTCGCTTCGATGACCAAACCGGCGCCCGACCGTTCATCAAGGTCATGACCGACGGAATTTTACTCATGGAGACCCAGACTGACCCTGATTTATCTGCCTATGATACGATCATCGTCGATGAAGCTCACGAAAGAAGCCTTAATATCGACTTTGTGCTCGGTTTTTTAAAGACTATTTTGCCGAAGAAGAGGAACCTCAAGGTAATTATCACCTCAGCCACGATCGATAGTGAAAAATTTTCCCAGGCCTTTGGCGGAGCGCCGGTTATCGAGGTTTCCGGCCGTACTTATCCCGTTGAAGTGTTTTATCGACCTCCCGCGGCAGGCAACGGCAGTGATATCGAGCTCAGTGATCCGGAAGCAGCCTGTCTGGCCGCGGAAGAACTGCTCTCCGAGAGCTATGATGGCGACATCCTCATCTTCATGGCCACGGAACGCGATATCCGGGAAACCTGTGAAATATTGAAAGGCAAATGCGGCAGCGCCGCGGTATTGCCTCTCTATGCCCGCCTTCCCTGGCAGGAACAGCGGCGAATTTTCGAGCCGGCCGCGGCGCGCAAAATTATTGTCGCCACCAATATTGCCGAGACCTCCCTGACGATCCCCGGCATCCGGTACGTTATCGACCCGGGCACCGCACGCATCTCCCATTACAATTCGCGGCTGCGCACCAACAGCCTGCCGGTGAGGGAAATATCCCGCAGCAGCTGTGAGCAGAGAAAAGGCCGCTGCGGCCGGGTAGCAAAAGGAATTTGCATCCGCCTCTACGAAGAAGAAGACTATAATAACCGCCAGTTCTTTACGCCACCCGAGATCATGCGCTCCAACCTGGCGGGCGTAATTCTTAAAATGTTGTCTCTGAATATCCGGGACATCACATCCTTTCCCTTTATCGATCGTCCGCCCCAGCGCAGCTTTCAGG
>Ga0209514_10009523_pt1 | contig 10672 bp, 9 predicted proteins | sample Subgrocontami58m_FD_187452 | JGI IMG/M metagenome (GOLD analysis project Ga0209514, IMG submission 187452) | Subsurface groundwater microbial communities from S. Glens Falls, New York, USA - GMW37 contaminated, 5.8 m (SPAdes) (version 3) | ecosystem: Environmental > Aquatic > Deep subsurface >...
CGAGGGACGGGAGACGAAAGACGCGAGACACGCCGTGCTACACTGGGCGCGCTCCGGTGCTGCGCACCCTCCGTTCGACGCCGGCTCTGATCCCCCTCATGGCCTCGACGGCTATTACCATGGCGGGCCAGGGGATCATCTCACCCATCCTGCCCCTGTACGCCGAGACCTTCCAGGTGAACGTGGCTCTGGTGGGGATGGCGGTGAGCGGCTTCGGGCTGGCCCGCTTGCTGCTCAATATCCCGTCGGGCCTGGCCGCCGGCGCCTTCGGGCGGCGGCCCATCATGCTGGCCGGGGCGGTGGTCTTCGCCGTCGCCAACCTCTTCGCCGGGATGGCCGGGGACATCTGGAGCCTCATCTTCTGGCGCTTCGTCAGCGGGGCGGGGTCCGCCGCCTTTCAGACCGTCGGCCACGTGGTCGTGGCGGACCTGAGCACGCCGGAGAACCGGGGCCGGCTGATGGCCTACTACGAGATCAGCTTTCTGGCCGGCGTCAGCCTTGGACCGACGGTGGGTGGCTTCATGGCCGAATGGTTCGGGTATGCCAGCCCCTTCTACCTGGTGGCTATCCTGTCGACGATCGGTGCCCTTTGGACGCTGCTCGGCATCCCGGAAACCCGGCCGGACCAGCGATCGCGAGCCGCCGAGGGTCCCCTCTGGCAGCCGCTGAGCCTGCTCCAGCCGGCCCTCCTGGCGCTGTTCGTGGTCGCCATGGCCACCTTCTTCGCCCGCGCCGGCGCGATGCTCAGCATTGCGCCTCTGGTGGCCAGCCAGCGGGCCGGGTTGACCCCCGCCCAGATCGGCATGGTGTTCACGGGGATGGTCGCCACCCAGATGGTTTTCGTGCCCTTCACCGGGCCCCTGGCCGACCGGATCGGCCGTCGGCGCATGCTGGTGCCAAGCATGCTGGTGAAGGGTCTGGCGATCCTGGTGCTGGCAGCGTCGCCGACGGCGTGGGGGTTCATCCTCTTCGGCCTCCTCACCGGCCTGTCGACGGCCATGGGGGGGCCCGCTCTCCCGGCCTACGCCGCCGACGTGGCATCGAGGGTCGGCGGGGCCGGCATGAGCATGGGGCTCTATCGCACCTACGGCGACGTAGGCATGCTCTTGGGGGGGCCGGCCTTGGGCTGGATTGCCGACGAGGCAGGCTTCGAGGGGGCTCTGCTGTCCAATGCGGCCCTCATGGCGGTGGCAGCGGCCCTATTCTGGATACTGTCCCGCGGGGCCGAGAAGGCAGCCGGCAGCCGGCAGTAGGCACCAGACGGAGCGCTGTCTGCCGACCTCCGCCTGGCGACTGGTGTACACTAGGCGCGCTCCGCCGCTGTGCTCCTTCGTACCCTGCGCTCCAACCAGGCGCTGCTGGCTCTCTGCTGCGCTACCGCCATCACGATGTCGGGCCAGGGGGTTATCAGCCCGATCCTGCCGCTCTACGCCCAGACCTTCGGTGTCAGCGTGGCCCTGGTGGGCATGGCCGTCAGCGCGTTCGGCCTGGCGCGCCTGTTCGTCAACCTGCCGGCGGGGCTGGCGGCGGGCGCCTTCGGCCGCCGCCGGGTCATCATCCTCGGTGCGGCGCTCTTCGCAGGCGGCAACCTGGCGGCCGGGTTGGCGGCCGACATCTGGCTCCTGATCTTCTGCCGGCTGGTGGCGGGAGCGGGCTCGTCGATGTTCCTGACGGTGGGCCACGTGATCGTGGCCGACCTGAGCACCCCAGAGAACCGGGGACGCTACATGTCCTACCTGGAGCTGAGCTTCCTGACCGGCATCAGCCTCGGGCCGGTCATCGGCGGCTTCATGGCCGAGCTGTTCGGCTACCAAAGCCCCTTCTTCCTCGTGGCGGTCCTCTCGACCATCGGCTCCGTCTGGGCCCTGCTGCGCATCCCCGAGACCAGACCGGCCAGGGCCCAGCATGGCTCGGCGGGCAGCGGTGTCCGTCTGTCCGAGCTGGTCCACCCACCGCTGCTCGGCCTGGCCGTCGTGGCCTTGACGACCTTCCTCACGCGCGCCGGCGCCCGCTTGGGGATCATCCCCCTCATTGGCGCCGCGGTCGGCCTATCGCCGGGGCAGATAGGCCTGGTGTACACGGGGACCATTGGGGTAGAGATGGGTCTCATGCCCATTGCCGGCGCCATGGCCGACCGCATCAATCGCCGCATCGTTCTGGTCATCAGCCTGTTGGTTCACGCCGCCGGGCCCGTCATCCTGATGGTCTGGCAGGACCCCTGGGGCTTCATCGTCGCCAGCGTGGTCCTGGGGCTCGGAACTGCCCTCGGAGGGCCGTCGCTGCCCTCCTACGCCGCCGACGTGGCGCCTCGGGGCGGCGGGGCTGGTCTCACCATGGGCCTCTACCGCACCTACGGCGACATCGGCTTTCTGATCGGCGGCCCGCTCCTCGGCTGGATCGCCGACGCGTCAGATTTCAGCGGGGCCCTGGCCAGCAATGCTGCGCTGCTCGTGCTGGCGGCAGCGGTCTTCTGGCTGCTCTCACGTTCGCGGGCCGCGCCGTCTTCTGCCCACGAGACCGCCATGACTTCGCTAGTTCAAGGGAAATAGCTCTGAAGGAGAGTATCGCAATGGCTCGTAAACTCCGCGCAGGTCCCGCCTGTTACCACGTGTTCCACATGGTGCCGCCCATGGCGGGCCACGAGATGAACTTCTTCTACGACGAGGGTCTGCATGACGCCGAAGGTGAGTACACGTACCAGATCGTGCCCCACGGCCTGGCTCCCTTCACCTTCGAGCTCACGCTGGGGCAGCGGATCAAGGAGCAGGGCATGGACCTGGCTCTGGACGTGCATCCCTCGACCGTCCTGCACTTGAGACACCGGGGCCACAAGCTCTTCATCGTCTCGGGGTGGCGTAATCAGCGCGACTCGCATCTCATCAGCACGTCGAGCATCAAGGAGCTGGGGGACCTGCGCGGCAAGCGCGTGGGGCTGATCGATTTCAAGGACAATCTCTACATCTCGGTGGCGCCCTGGCTGCAGCGGGCCGGCATCAACCTGGAGGAGGTGGTGTGGACCCGGGGCGTCAACCCGCAGCGGGCGCCCGAGGCGCTCCTCAAGGGAGAGGTCGACGCGGCCTTCGTCCAGGTGCCTTCCATGCCGCCGCTGCTGGAGCGGGGCTTCGTTCACCTGTTCGATCCCCAGGCCCATTACCCCAACGGGCGGCCCGATCGGATCATCGTGGCCACCGAGCGCGCGTTGGAGGAGAAGGCCGACCTGATCCAGGCCTTCATCCGCGGCATGATCCGCTCCTACTGGTTCTGCCGCACCCAGCCGGAGAACTTCGTCTACCTCTACAACCTGGAGCGGCGGCTGCGCATCCAGAGCCCCGACCCCGACGAGGTCCGGCGCAAGCCCGGGGATTCGCCCCAGCACATGGAGCGGTGGCCCTTCCCCATCGATGGCATCGCCACGGCCATGGGTGAGTACGTGCGCGACATGGTGCAGATCGGCGAGCTGGCCGAGGAGGACTCAGACGGGCTGGAGCAGGCCGTGCGGCAGGAGATCGCCCGCGACGCCTTCACCGAGCTGGCCGCGCGCCCCGACATGCAGGAAACGCTAGCCCGCATGCGGGAGGTGGTGGCCCGCATCGGGTACTAACCCGCCCAAGCACGAAATCGCGGGTATGAGCGAGCTCCACCGCCTGAGTGTGGTCGAGCCGTCACTCGAGCAGCCTGGAAGGAGAAAACGCCATGCCAAGAGCCGGCAGCGTCTCGCCTGGTGCCGTCACCATGCTCCAGGAGCGGCAGTACGCCCACATGGTCACCCTCATGCCCGATGGTTCCCCCCAGGCCACCGTGGTCTGGATCGACGTCGAGCCCGACGGCGGCCACATCCTCGTCAACAGCTCGGAGAACCGCCTCAAGACCCGCAACCTCCGGCGAGACCCCAGGGTCTCCGTCAGCGTGGTGGATCCTCAGAATTCGAGACGCTTCGTGATCCTGCGCGGCCAGGTGGTCGAGATCCGCAAGACAGGTGCTCCAGAGCACTACCGAGCCCTCAGCCTCAAGTACAACGGCCGGGAGAGCGACAGAGGGGACCTGGACGACCGGCTGATCCTGCGCATCAAGCCCGACCACGTCGTCGAGCGAGGAGTTTGACTGAGGCCTGGGAGGGGACGATGGCCGGTTGGCGGCTACTTCAGCAGCGCCGGCACCGGCACGAGCCGCCTGCCGACCGGGTCAACCGCGAGGCGGAACGCCTCCAGCGTGAAGGCCCCAAGCAGGGGAGCTGCCCCCTCTTCGCCGAAGACGGCGAGCACGGGTAACACCTCCCCGTTCAGACGCACCTGCACGATGCCCAGGTCACGCTCGACGATCTGCCCGTCGGGCAACTCGAAGCGCCATGTCTTGCGGCGCTCGACGCCCAGCCGGTCCAGCAAGGATGCCGCGAGGTAGAGGTAGGTCGACCCAGTATCGACCAAGGCGTCCACATCCTCAAAGCGCCGACCTGCAGTATCGCCGACGCCCACGGTTATCGAGAAGGTGCCCATGGCTCCGATGGCATTATAGGTCAGCCAGAGACTTGGTCCGCGATCAGCTTCCCCAAGCTACCCTCCAGAATGGCCCGGCGGAGGCGCTCGACCAGCCGTAGGGTGAAGCTCAGGTTGTGGAGGCTGGCCAGGCGGGCCGCCAGCATCTCGCGGGCCCGGAAGAGGTGGCTCAGGTAGGCGCGGCTGAAGTTTTGGCAACAGAGGCAGGGGCATCCCTCCTCCACCGGCGCCGGGTCGGCACGGTGGGCCGCCCCTTTCAGGTTGAGGCGGCCGCCCGGCACGAGGAGCGACCCGTTGCGGGCCATGCGGGTGGGAGCGGCGCAGTCCATGAGGTCGATGCCAGCGGCCACGGCGGGCAGGATGTCGGCCGGCGTGCCGATGCCCAGGAGATGGCGCGGGCGGTCCTCCGGCAGTTGCGGCACAGTCCAGGCCAGGACGCGCAGCATGTCCTCCCGCGTCGGACCCAGGGAGCCGCCGATGGCGTACCCCTCGACCGGTAGGGACGCGACGAAGTGTGCGCTTGCCTCGCGCAGGGGGCGGAAGGGGCCGCCTTGGACGATAGCGAACATGCCCTGGTCCGAGCGGGTGCGGGCGTAGAGGCTCCGTTCGGCCCAGCGGTTGGTGCGGGCGAGGGCCAGGGCCGTGTAGGCTTCGTCGTCCAGCAGGGAGGTGCATTCGTCGAGGACCATGAACAGGTCGGCCCCCAGGGCCTCCTGGGTGGCCACGGCTCCCTCGGGCGTCAGACGCCGGTGCGAGCCGTCCAGGTGGCTCACGAAGCTGACGCCCTCCTCGTCGATCCGCACCAGGCCCCCTCCAGAGGGCCGGTTGGCGCCCGGCACCAGGGGACCCACCTTGCTCACGCGCTCCGCCGGGCCGCGACCGAGGCTGAAGACCTGGAAGCCGCCGCTGTCGGTCATGACAGGCCCAGACCAGCCCATGAAAGCATGCAGGCCCCCAAGCTGGGCAATGAGGTCCGCTCCGGGACGCAGGGAGAGATGATAGCTGTTCACCATGACGCACTGGACGCCCAGGGCCCGCAGGTCGTCGGGCCCCAGGGCCTTCACCGACGCCTGGGTGCCCACGGGCAGCAGGGCAGGCGTCGCGATGGTGCCATGGGGCGTGTGCAAGAGCCCGGCCCGGGCCCGGCTCGCCGGGTCTTGGGCAAGGACTTCGAAGCGGATGGCGGGGGTCACGGGCGGCGCCGGGCTTCGGGGTCCTGCGGGCGACTCAAGACGCCGCTCTCGGGGCGGGCCGGGGCCGGTCCGGCACCAGGAGCAGGATTCCCGCCGCCGCGCTGGCCAGCGCCGCCCCCGTCGCGAAGGCGACGGCGGCGCCTGCCAGGTGCCAGAGGACACCGAAGAGCAGGCTGGCCGGCAGGGCACCGAGCCCGATGGCGCCATGGTAGTAGCCGAAGGCCGCGCCCCGCCGGTGCGTCGGCGCGAGGTCGGCCACCCAGGCTCGCTCGGAGGGCTCGGTCAGACCGAAGTAGAGCCCGTAGACCAGGAAGACGGCGATCAAGCCGGCGCTGGACTCGACCAGGGCGAACAGGAGATAGACGGCGGCATACACGAGCCACCCCACCAGAATCAGCCGACGCCGGCCGGCCACATCGGACAGACGTCCGCCCACATAGGTTGAGACCATCTTCACCACGTGGTGGGAGGACCAGAGAGCCGCCACCCAGGCGGCGGGGAGGCCGGCGTCCGAGAGCCGCAGCAGGAGGAAGGCATCAGTGGAGTTGCCCAGCGTGAAGACCAGCACGGCGAGCAGGACAAGCCGGAAGTCGCGTCCCAGCTCGCGCCAGCCGGTGAAGGACGCCGCCCGGACGCCCGGTGGCCGCGCCACCGCTCGCTCCCGGACACCCAGGACCAGGACGAGCATCGTCACTGCCGCCGGGATGGCCGCCAGCAGGAAGACGTCCCGCAGCGAGACGCTCGTGAAGGCCAAAAGGCCGGCGGCGACCAGCGGCCCCACCACCGCTCCGCCGTGATCCATGGCGCGATGAAACCCGTAGGCCGCCCCGCGCTGGCCTGGTTCCGTCACATCGGCGATGAGCGCGTCCCGCGGCGACGTCCGTAGCCCCTTCCCGATGCGGTCCAGGAAGCGCATGGCCAGCACAAAGGACCAGCCGGCGGCCAGGCCGATCAGCGGCCGCACGAGTCCGGCGAGGCCGTAGCCGGCGACGATCAAGGGCATGCGGCGGCGCTGGCGATCCGCCCAGAGGCCGGAGAGCACCTTGACCAGCGCCGCAGTCGACTCGGCCACGCCCTCGATGACGCCCAGCGCGATAGCTCCTGCGCCCAGGACGGTGGTCAGGAAGGCCGGCAACAGCGGATAGATCATCTCGCTCGACAGGTCGGTGAAAAAGCTGACGATGCCAAGCGCCACGACCGTGCGCGGCAGGGGCTGCCACACGCGGCTGCCGCGCGAGCGCCCTAGATTCGATGTCGTCGTCAATAGCGAATCGTCAGCGTGCGGTGATGGGGGGCCATCTCCAGTCCCTGGGCGGCGGACCAGAGGGCCCAGTCCAGCTCGAAGGCCCGCAGGGACAGTCCGAAGTGGCCCAGCTCGCGGCGCAACTGCTCCACCGCCCAGACCGTGGCGGCTCGCAGCTCCACCTCCTCACGTGATCCAGCCTTCACCGGCTCCAGCGCGTCCACGCGCCGGGCCAGAGCCGGCGCATAGGTGAGGACACCCCAGTGGCGCAGGACCTGGGGCAGCTTGTAGTCGGCGAAGGCCGTGAGGCGATCCAGGTCCATGAAGGCGCCCCATTCCTGACCGCCAAAGGCGCCCCACAGGTCGGAGGCGCAGATCTGGGCCCGTTTGTAGAAGGGAATGCGTCGCGTGCCCAGCCGAGGGGCGTCGTCGAAGCCCGGCAGGTGCGCCACCAGGAGCCCAACCAGCCGGGCGACGCTGCCGTCCGCCTCCTCGATCAAGGCCGTGAAGTCCCCGGCCCAGTGACGCCGCACGGCTCGGCCCAGTCCCCGCAGGATGGCCAGCCTCTGGCGAAAGAGGGGCAGCTCCCCCTCACCGCGGAAGAGGGAACGGGCTTCCTCCTCGCGCAGCCGCTCGAGATGCCTGGCATCCCAGAAGGGCATCTCCCCCTCGAAGGCGCGCTTGAGGGAGGCGGCCAGGGCAGGATAGCCACTGTAGCGCTGCCCGCGATACTCGACGACCCAACGGGGCTCGCCCCAGAAGCAGAAGTTGAGGCTATCCAGCAGCACGACATAGGCCACCGTCCGCGGACCGCCGTCACTGAAGTGGTAGGGCTGCGCCCAGGGTGGCGCCGACACCCCAGCTTCAGCCAGCCGCCGGGCTGTCGCCCGCAGGTGAGCGGCGTCGATCTGCACCCATCGCGCCCGCTCCGCCGTCCGGCGGGCCGCGGGCAGGAGTTGCTCCAGGGATGGCCGCGGGCCGAGGAAGGGAAGTCTCATCCCGCGCGAGTATGAGTCTGGTAAGGTAGGGAAGCAAATGACGCTACGCCCACGGACGAGGGAGGATCAGTGAAAGAGCGCGACAAGACCGCCATGGCCCCAACGCCCCCGAAGGAGCTCTGGCTCTCGGGACGGTTCATCCCCTGGGAGCAGGCGACCGTGCACATCAGCCAGATCGCCTGGTCGGCCATCTCCGCCGTCTTCGAGGGGATCCGCTGCTACTGGAGCTCCGGGACCGAGGAGCTTTTCATCTTCATGCTCGATGCGCACCTGCGTCGCTTCGAGACGTCGATGAAGCTGATGCGCATGAGCCCCTCGTTCACGCGGGAGCAGCTCGCCGAGGCCATTCGCGAGCTGGTGCAACGCAACGAGCTGCGGGAGGACGCCTACGTGCAGCCCCTAGCCTACTTCGGAGGCAACGTGCCCGGCTACCTTTCTGCCCGGGACCTGCCACCGGAGATCCTCCTGCTCTCTCGTCCCGTGCCCTCCTTCCTCGGCACGGGACGCACCTTCCGCTGCGGTGTCAGTAGCTGGGGCAGGATCAGCGACAACGTGATGCCGCCGCGGGCCAAGGCCATCGCCAACTACCAGAACAGCCGGACCGTCTCGACGGAGGCCACCCTCCATGGTTACGACGCCGGCATCATCCTCAACCAGAACGGGAAGGTGGCCGAGGGGGCCTACGCCTGCCTGTTCCTGATCCGGGACGGCGTGGCGATCACCCCTTCGCTCACCTCAGGCATCCTGGAGAGCATCACGCGCCGCGTCCTGCTGGATCTCCTCAGCCGCGAGCTTGGGCTCCCGGTGGAGGAGCGCGAGGTGGACCGCACAGAGCTCTACGTTGCCGACGAGCTGTTCCTTTGCGGCACCTTCGCCGAGATCACGCCCGTGGTGTCCGTGGACCACTACACCGTCGGCGATGGCACGGCCGGTCCGTTCACACGCCGTCTCGAGGCCCTGTTCCACGACCTGGTGCGGGGCGTGGACGCGCGCTACCCGGACTGGCGCACGCCCATTTGGGCTCCGGCGTCCGCTTTGAGGCGCTAGAGCCCCGGGCTAAGCGAGATACGCTCCCAGGTCGCCCACGCGCTGTAGCGTGGCGGCCGCCTCGCCGGCCTCGTCGGGCTCCTGGCGGAACTCGTGAGTGAGGTAGGCGGCGGCCATGCCCAAACCCAGGGGGCCGCGCACGTCTTCGCGCAACCGGTCGCCGACGAAGACCACGTCCTCGGGCGCCAGCCCCATCTGACGAAGCACGGCCTGATAGATCGAGGGGTCGGGCTTGCGCCGACCGACATAGGAGGAGATGGCCACCGCCTCCACCACCGGTCCCACCTGGCCGCGTAGAAGGGGGAAGAGCTCGATGGACCGCTCCTGGTAGAAGATGTTGTTGGAGACGATGCCGATCCGATAGCCCCGCCGGCGCAGCTCCTCGAGTAGAGAGGGAGCGGTTTCGGCGACGCGCACGGCGCGCGCGAAGAGGTCGTGGTCAGCCTCGACCAGCTCATCCACCACCCGCTCGGGCAGCGTCACCCCCTGGCTCCGGAAGGCATCGCGATAGAGCTGGCGCATCTCCAGCTCCTCGATCTGCCCTTGGCTGTACGACCCCTCCAGCAGATCCATCCCCGCGTGGAGACCGCGGCTCAGCAGTACCCCGTCGCCGTCCAAGTCCGGCACGGCGGCGCCAATCCAGGGCGCCACCTCCGCCTGGAGCTGCAGCAGGTACTCCTCCCACTTGGGCACGTCCACCAGTGTGTGGCCGTAGTCGAAGAGGACCGCACGAACCCGCTTCCCCATCACCCCAACAGCTTCATTATACAGGCCGCCTAGAGCACCAGCCGGCGAAAACGGATGCTGCCCGCCAGCGAGGCGCACTCGGAGACGACCTCGCTCAGGAGGCCGCTGGCGGGGATCGAGAGCAGACGATGCCAGAGGCTGCAGCGCCGCGCGAGGCTCTCCCGGGCGTACAGGCCGTAGGCCACCGCCAGCAGGACCACCCCGGCCGCCGCCAGCCCAGCGATCAGGCTCAGGGCGCCGAGCCCCAGGGCGGCGAGGCGCAGGTACTGCCAGGGACCGCCCCACAGGAAGCCCAGCTTCAAATGCCGCCGGAGTCCGGGATGGCGTCGCACCAGCAGGGGCACGGTGAACTGGCTGGGGGCATGGCGGACCGCATTCCAGAAACCCACCGGCACCACCGCATGGTAGGTGAGGGCCTCGGGAATCCACGCCTCACGCCAGCCCGCCTCGATGACCCGCCAGCCCAGGTCGGCGTCGTCGCCGCGCCGGGAGAGGTAGGGGTCGTAGGCCCGGCCGGCCTGGTCCAGGGCCGCGACGCGAAAGGCGATGGAGGCGCCATCGAAGCTCTTGCTGGGCCGCTCCACGTGGGTGCAGTGGGCGAAGGGGACGCGGATCTCCTCGGCGGGCAGGATGGCCCAGCGCACGATGCCCACGTGCGGGTCGCTGAAGGCCCCGGCCACCCGCCGCAGCCAGTGGGGCTCGGCGAAGCAGTCCTGGGAGATGATGGCGACTACATCCCCCGTCACGCAGCGCAGGCCGCTGGTGAGTGCCCCGGCCGTGCCCTGGTTCGCCTGCCTGACGTGGTGCAGCAGGCCACGGCCAGCGTACTCGGCGAGGATCTGCGGGGTCCCGTCGGACGAGCCATCATCGATGACCCAGAGCTCTCGTTGCTCGGCCGGGAAGTCCTGGACAACAAGGCTATCCAGACATTTCCGCAGCCAGCGCTCGCCG
>Ga0209514_10009529_pt1 | contig 10662 bp, 6 predicted proteins | sample Subgrocontami58m_FD_187452 | JGI IMG/M metagenome (GOLD analysis project Ga0209514, IMG submission 187452) | Subsurface groundwater microbial communities from S. Glens Falls, New York, USA - GMW37 contaminated, 5.8 m (SPAdes) (version 3) | ecosystem: Environmental > Aquatic > Deep subsurface >...
CGGGCCGCCTTCACGTTCCCATCCCGCTTCAAGGAGACCTCGCGCGTCTCGCGCACGCTGAACAGATACGGCTTATTGTTGAACGAACTGAAATGATGCGAGCTGTGGAACCACCCCTTGTAGGCGTCCGCGTGGCATTCCATGCAGTAGTTGTCATTCATCAGCGTCCTAGGCGGAATGAAATTCCCGGTGGCGGTGCGCGCCAACGACGGGAGGAAGTACTTCTGTCCCTCCTTGGGACCCACCACATTCCATTTTCGCGGGTCTTGCGCGTGCAAGGCCACCATCACCACCACGGCCGCGCCGCCTACGGCCGCCCACCCCAACCCCACCTTCCACTTGATCCGCGGACCCGCCAGCCGGTGCAGGACGTAGAGCCACACCGCCAAGACCGGCGTGAGGATGTGCGCCCAATACGAGACGGAGCGCAGGTTCGGATTCTTGAGTTCAAGCCCCTCCACCCGCATCAGCGCCACCCCCGAGATCAGCACCACCACACTCACCGCGAAGAGCAGCCAGCCCACCCGCACCGCCCGCCGATTTGGACGATTCCACGCCGCCCGAATGTGGAAGCCCGCGAACAGCACGAAGGGAACCACCAGCACCAGGCCCAGCACCAAGTGCGCAAGGAACATGTATTGGTAGAAGTAGTTCTGGTATGACAGCCCCTTGACCCACTCGAGCACGGTGATGCTGAGGAGATAAACGGAGTTGGCCCCCAACACCGCCGTCAGCCCAAACACCGCAAGCAGCAGCACCCGGACACGCGGGCTGACGGTGCGCACGTATTTGCCCTTGGGCGGAACGGACGGACTGATGGGGGCATCTGGCATGACAATCGTATCGGTTCGTTACAAGTATATCTAAATAGCACATTAGATCATCTTCGCCATGCGATTTTGGGCGGACCGCCGGTTTCGAGCCCCTGGAATGCGCCAGGCCGGGGTGAGTTGGAAAAGACGACGTAAGATCATCCCGGCCGGGCTTTCCGGGCCAGGACCTCAAGACTGTCGCTCCATAGATGCAAGGGGAGGCAGAACCCGAAGGCAATGCGACACTCCAAGCGAGATTTGTCTCGGGTCCGGAGTGAACTGGGAAGCTCCCTTCGCCGACGCCCGATCCGCCAGGCCCTCGGAATTGCGGCCAGGATCCTCCGTTCGCCCGCGCGCCCCACACGACGCAACCGATCGCCCAGATCCAGATCCAGCACCAGCACGAGAACAAGCCTCGAAGCCGCGGCACCCATTTTCTCTTTAACAGTTTCAACTCCATGAGCTCGTCATGGACCCATCCCCTGAGTCAAGGTGCAAATCCGCCGCAATTACCAGACGGTTCTCGAGCGTCTCGTATAGTCACAAAGCCGTGCGGCTTTCCCGGCCGATTTCCCTTGTGAGCGACAGACACCCCTTCGACGTGATACCTCCGCCGTGCGTGGGCAATGAACCGAGGCCGCAGATCCAGTCCGGTGACGACGCAACCGGCTCGGGCCAAGTGAACCGGTACGCGCCCCGCCACGGGCGGAGCGTCGAGCACCTCATCGCCGGTTTGGAAATGCAACGCCTTAAGAGGAATCGCGCTTCCTTTTCCCCGACCTCATCCGCGTGAAGCCAGAGAAGGTCGTCCATGACAACAAACCAATCAGTCATCCCGTGTCCTCAAAGACAAACCGCTGATACGTTTCATAACGGATTTCGCTTCTCCGTCACTTCCTATTCGCCAAGGCTTCTACCTGTGCCAGCATGTCATCCAGCGCTTTCCGGTCGAGCAACCGACCGCCCGCTATGACGGCCCGGATCTTCTGCGTGTTCCGAATGTCTTCCAGCGGATTGGCATCGAGCAGAACAAGGTCAGCGAGCTTGCCCTTCTCGATGGTGCCGAGGTCGGCGAGCGTGCCGTTGAACTTGGCGGCGTTGCGTGTGGCGGCTTGCAGTGCCTCCATCGGCGTGAGGCCCGCTTGCACTAGCAGTTGCAGCTCATCGTGCAGGCCGAAGCCGAGCAGCGAATAGGGATTGAGCGCGTCCGTTCCGGCGATGAGTGGCACTCCCGCTTGTCGCATGGCGCAAACGACGGACGAGTATTTCTGGAATGCTCTCTTTTGAAAGGCATAGCTCTCGGCGGTCATATAATTCAGCGGAAATGCCTTCTTCTCGATCCAACTGCGCCGGTCGTCAGGAGGCACATACTTGAGTCGAGGGTCGCTGGCGAAGCTCGCGTCGTCGGCCCAACCGAGACCCCGCCACATGGTCAGCGTGGGACATTGCCACGTGCCATTCCTGGCCAGGCGGGCAAACAGCGCCTCGGCTTTGGATTCGCCGTAGGTTTTCATAGCCAAAGGGGGCGTTGCGATGTCCGCAATGTTCGTGCTGGCTCGGATCTCCGCTTCGCGGGAGGAGCAGGCAGCGAGAATACCCCAGAGGTGTTCCATGCACTTCTGCCCGGTGTCCGAGGCATCTCCGGCGTTCACCACTGACGGCACATGCCCGGCAAAAGAGATCGCCTGCTTCTTGGCCTCGTCCGCGATGGCCAAATACGCCTCGCGCGAGAGGCCGAAATAGACTTTCACAAAGTCCCACCCCTCGCCTTTGAGCCGGACGACCACCTGACGCGCCTCGGCCTCGTTGGTGACAACAATCGAACCCGTGGACCACGAGTTGGGGCCGTCCACGACGGGGCTGCCGAGCACCATGCGCGGGATGATCATCGCGTCGGTGCTCCCCTCGCGTCGCCATTGAAGAACGTTCGTGCAGCCGAACTGATCGCCGGACATCTGGCGGATGCCGGTGATCCCATTGGCGGTGAAGAGTTGTAGGTAAGGCTTTTCATCCAAAACGTGGACGTGCATGTCCCACAGGCCGGGGATAAGGAACTTGCCCGTCGCGTCCATCGTGTGGGCCTCTTTAGGAACCTTGACCTTGCCTGCCTTGCCGATGGTCTTGATTCGATCCCCCACGACGAGCACGGTCATGTCGAGCTTGGCCGGCGCTCCCGTCGCGTCAACCACGTTGACGTGGGTGAAGGCCAGCGAACTGTGCGTCCGTGCGGCAGCGTTCGCTGTCCCGGGCGTAGCAGGTGAGAGGAAACCGGCGCGTTCGCTACGAACGCAGCCAGCCAACACCGCCAGACTTGCAATCATCAGCCAATGGTTAGGGCTTCTCATCGAAGGTTTCCTTTCTCCATCAAGGTTGAGTTACATTCATGGTTCGTTAGGGCGCGCCTTCTCCGCCGCCTCGACTGCCTCGATCTCCGCCCACGACGGCGCGCGCCAGAGGTGCAGGACGCCCTCGGGAGACTTGGCGCCAATGACGTTGCCGTCTGGCGAGAACGCCGAGATGATGTAGTAGCCAATCTCGGATTCGAGCGTGAGCAGTTCTTCCCCGCTCGCCACATCCCAGAGCCTGACAGCCTGCGGGCCACCGCTGCCCGCTGCCAGGCGCGCGCTATCCGGAGAGAAAGCTAGCGAATAAGGGGCGGACAGGAAACCGCTCAGGGTCCGCACTTGGCGCCACGTGGCCGTTTCCCACAGCCTGGTGTAGCCCCAGACACTGATTCCCGCGAGCAGCCTGCCATCCCCGGAAATGCCAATGTACCAGGGGATGTCGATGTTCAGGTTGAAGGACGTTTCCTGACCGGTCTCGCGGTCCCAGCGCACGCTGTGTCCATGCCGCCCCACAGCGACCATCCACCGCCCATCGGGGCAAAGCCCGAAACCAGCCTCAGCCTCCAGAAACTGCCGGGACCGCGTCCGTCTTCCAGTGGTCAAGTCGTACTCGTTACCTGGCTCGGCGATCAGGGTCTTGCCATCCGGGTCGAAGCCCACGGGCCAGGCCGATTCGACCTCAAAGGTCCAGCGCAAGTTGCGGTGGAGAATGTCCCACACCTCGATGACTCTGTTGGTGCGACCGATCGCCAACCACCGGCCGTCACACGAAATCTCGGCCGCGACATACGGTCCCGCGACGACTACACCGTTCGTGCCAACGTTGAGGATCGGCGCGCCCTCCTGGAAATCGAGCGCTCGCCACCGGGCCACGTTGCCCTGGAAATCCAAGGTCAGAACGGCTTGGCTGTCGGGCGTAAACCGCCAGGCCGCAACCCCAGCGGGCACCTGGATGGGCGGATCATCGCGAGGCGGGGTGGCCGTGTCCCAAACACAAACCGAGCCATCGGCACTGCCGCTCACCAGGGTGTGGTTGTCTGGCAGCAAGGCCAGGCTCGACACCGCGTAGCTGTGGCGGCGCAGGAGCCGTACCGGGGCCCGATTGGTGAGGTGGGTCAGGTCCCATAAACCGATAGTGTGGTCTTGGCCGGCGGAGGCCAACGTCTTGCCGTCGGGCCAGAACTTCAGTTGCGCCACCCCAAGCCGATGACCTTCCAACCGCCCAACTTCCTGGCCCGAGGAAACGTCCCAAAGCAGGATGGCCGATTCGATGAAATCCGCACCCGAGGCCAGGAGCTTGCCGTCCGGTGAGATCGCCACCGCCCTTAGGAATCCCTTGTTGGCCGCGTTGGTTTTCCAGCGAACCTCGCCGGCCGCCAGATCGAGAAGACGGATGGTTCCGAACACGTAATAGGCCACCACACTCAGGTCCGGGGCAACCGCCATACCCGTTAGCCAGGACATGTTCCGTGGAATCGCCACGGGATAATTGGTCAATGCGGTGCCTTCGGGAATTCGCCAGAGCGCTATCCGGTCGATGGTCTGACCGACGGCTTCATCCTTGGTCTGGTCTGGGAGACCCAGCTTGACCGTGGGCCGGGCCGGTTGATCCGCCAAGGCCAGCACTCCGTCCGATTGTTCATGGGCGGCGAGCAGGGCCTCGAGACGCGCGCGCAGGGGTGCGTTGCCTTCGCAAACGACTTCAAGGAATGCCGCACGCTTCTCCGCAGGCCTTTCCAGGACCAGCGCAAACAGGGCTTCTTCAACAGGTGAATTCATGGTTGTCGCTCCTCCGCTTTCTCCTTCGCCTCAATCTCCGCCCAGGACGGCGCGCGCCACAAGTGCAGCGAACCGAGCGCTTCCATGGCCCCCAGCACGTTTCCGTCCGGGGAGAAATACGGGGCGAAGAAAAAGCCCCACGGACTTTCCAGCGCGAGCAGTTCCTGGAAGCTTTCCAGGCTCCAGAGCGTGACGGCCCCTTTTCCGCTACCGCTTACCGCCAGGCGTTTGCCGTCGCCCGAGAAAACGAGCCCGATGCCGCCACGTAGCGCGACGACCTCGCGCTGCGTAGTTGTCTCCCACACTTTGACATGGCCACCTGTGCAGGCGGCGAGGTGCTTCCCGTCCGGGGAGAGGACGGCGTCGCTTAGGTTTGGCAACAAGTCCAAGTCTAGCTTTGTGAGGGTGCCCGTGGTCAGGTCAATAAGCTGAGCCGGCCCCGGCGACGCGGTTCTGAAGTACCACCGTTCGTCGGCAGAGATATCCCAACCCCGGGTAAGGCCTGGCTGCGCCGGCCAGGATCGCGCCTCCTGGCCAGTGGTCAGGTCCCATTCGTGGAGGGAGTTTTCTGGCTGTCGCCAGGACAAGAGTTTGTTCCCCTGGGCGAGGAATGTGCATGGCGCGTACTCGCCCGAGACGGAGATTCGCCGCAGCGGAGCGCGTCCCGGCAAATCCCACACCTGGATGGCGTTGGTAAAACCGGCTGCCACCCGCTGGCCATCGCCAGAAAGGCACGCTCTAAGGTAGTTTGCGCCGATTTCCAACAGCGGTTCCATCTCGCGGAAGTTGGTTCCTTTCCACCGGACCACGCCGCCCTGCCGATTCACCACCACCACCGATTGGCTGTCCGGCCCAAAGCGCCATGGGTACCCAATTCCTGCCGCTGACTTGACCGCCAAATGGGGGCCTTCCGGCGACGCCGCCGTGGTGTCCCAGACCCGGATAAAGCCTCCGAAATCGCCACTCACCAAGGTCCGATTGTCTGGCAGCCATCGCAGACGATTCACTCCCATGCGGTGGCCGCGCAAGACGCGCGCCGGGGGCGCGTTGGCCAGGTTGGCCAAGTCCCACAATCGCACGGTCTGATCGCCACTCGCCGAGGCCAGAATCCGTCCGTCCGACCGGAAAACCAAGTCCCATATTCCACCTGAATGACCCGGCGTGCGAGCGATTTCCTTGCCCGAGGCGGCGTCCCAAAGGCGGATGACGGACTCGGGCGTGTCCTCACTCGACGCGAGGATTTTCCCGTCGGGTGAGAAGGCGAGGGCCCACACGGGCTTGCCCGCCAGCGTGTTCGTCGTCCAGCGCTCCTGCCCGTTGGCCAAATCAACCAGGATCACGCGGCTCTCGAGATCCTCCCGATTGGCCATAAAGTTCGCCGTAGTGTAGGCAGCCACGCTCAGGTCAGGAGCCACCGCAAAGTGGTTGACCAAGGCCTCAAAGGGAACCAAATCGATCTTTACCGGATACGACTTCAGTTTTCTGCCTTCAGGGATTTTCCAAAACGTGATTTCCGAGGCTGGTTCCGGGGCGGTGCAGGTCACCAGGGTCTGGCCATCCTCGGAAAAGGCCATGCCCACGAGCCAGCCGTTGAACGGCAGGTTGGTCACCATCTGCTGGTTGGCGGCGTTCCAGTGCGATACGTGGCTCTGAAAGGGCTTCTCTCCGGGCTGCCACACGCACGAAAACGCCAACAGGGGTTCGCGTGGAGAGAAGGCGGCGTACACGAGTACGTCGCCGGTCGGCAGACGCGCAATCTCCTTTCGCGACTCCAGGTCCCAGACCGAGAGTCCGCCCCAGAGTGCTCCGCTCGCCAGCCACTTCCCGTCCGACGAAACCGCCAAGGAACAGAGAACATCGGATCTTTGGCGGAGGGTATACTGAGCCTCGTCCTGACATTGCGCCCACAGGTAACGCCATTCCCAACCGCGCAGGTCCATTTCGGATTTCGGATTTCGGATTTCGGATTTGCCGCCGGGTCGCTGCCGGTTTAGGAGTTCCCACGCATAGCCCAGGTCGTTCGCGGCCAGCGCTTGTTGGGCAAGCCTGATGTCCGAGGCGTAGGCCCGGTGCCGGGCGGCGAGTTCCTGCGTTTCGGCCCGTTGGCGTTGTTGGACTTCATCCGCCTGCGCCTGCACGGCCTTCTGACGTTGAGCGGCCTCCCCGGCACGGGCGGTTTCAGCTTCCTGGCGGGCGCGGCTCTGCGCCTGCTCCGCCGCCACGGCCTGTTGCCGGGCTTGGCGCTCGCGCGCAAACATCCACGTTGAAACCGCCAATCCAGCGATCAGCGCCATGGCAACGACGGAGGCCGCAGCGAACACGAGCTTGTTCCGCCGCACCAGTTTCTGGAACCGATAGACTCGGCTCGGCGGCCGGGCCGCCACCGGCTCGTTGTTCAGGTGTCGCTCGATGTCATGAGCCAGCCCATTGGCTGTCTCGTAACGCCGCGTCCGGTCCTTCTCCAGGCACTTCATCACAATCCAATCCAGGTCGCCCCGGACCAAGTGGATGAGTTTCGGGGGCTCGGCTTGACGATGCTGCGCCGTCGCCGTCAATTCCCCCGCCAGCATCGTGCTCAGGCGCGTCGAGGGTCGGACCGGCTCCTTTTCCCGAATGGTCCGCCGCATCTCGTCCAGCCCGGCCGCCATCAATTCCTTGGCGTCAAACGGCGTGGTGCCGGTCAGCAGTTCATAGAGCAGCACGCCCAGCGCGTAGATGTCGCTCCGCGTGTCGATGTCCAACCCGCTCATCTCGGCTTGCTCCGGACTCGTGTAGGCCGGAGTCCCAATGAACTGCTCGAAGGCGGTGAACAGAGTCTTGTCCGTCAGCGGCTGGTCGGTGGCCTTGGCGATGCCGAAATCAATCACCTTGGGCACCGGCACACCGTCGTGCAATGTGACCAAAATGTTAGAAGGTTTGATGTCGCGGTGGATGATGCCCTTCTGGTGGGCGTGCTGGATGGCATGGCAGACCTGGATGAACAAGTCGAGCCGGTCCCGGGTGGACAGGTTGTTCCGATCGCAGTAGTCGGTGATCTTGATCCCCTTGACCAGTTCCATCACGAAGAAGGGCCGGCCGGTTTCGGTGGCGCCGGCGTCGAGGACCTTGGCGATGTTGGGATGGTCCATCAGGGCCAGGGCTTGGCGCTCGACCTCGAACCGGGCGATCACTTGCTTGGTGTCCATGCCCAGCCTGATGACCTTGAGCGCGACTCGGCGGCGTATCGGTTCCTCCTGCTGGGCCATGTACACGGCCCCGCAGCCGCCTTCACCGATTCTCTGCAGCAGCTTGTAGTGTCCGAGGTTCTGGCCCACAGCTTCGTCGGGCGGCGTGTCGGCGGGTTCCAGCTTCATGGTGGGTCGGACTGGTTCCGCCTTTGGTGCCAAGACGCCGTCCGACTGCTCGTGCGCAGCCAGCAGGGCCTCGAGACGCTGGCGGAGGGACGAATCGCCGGCGCATTCGCGGTCAAGGAAGGCGGCGCGATCCGTGGGGGACTTATCAAGCGCCAAGGCAAACAGGGCTTCTTCACGGGAGGGAGCGGGCTGGTTGTTGGTTTTCATAGGCCGCAATTCGTTTCAGTTCTTCACCTATTCATGCGCGGTTTTGAGGAGAAAAGTATGCGGATTTTTTCTCCATCGCATCCCGAATCCGCCCCCTGGCACCGGATTCACTCACGTGGAACCGGAATCGGGCCGGAGCTGGGACACACTCCAGCCGAGCGGCTACCAAGGCCGAGGACTGGGATCGGCCGAGTCAGCGACGCGCTGCCGCGCGATTTCGACGCGCAGCCAGGCGCGCGCATACGCCCACCATTGCTTGGCCGTCGGCACAGCGATGCCGAGTGCCGCAGCCGACTCCTCGAAGGTCAGGCCGACGAAATAGCGCAGCTTGACCAACTCGGCCTTTTGCGGATGAACCGCTGCAAGTCGCTGCAGAGCCTCGTGCACCAGGAGCAGATTCTCGTCGGTGTCGGGTACGGGGATTTCGATTGCCTCCAGCTCCACCGCGATCGCCCCGCCACCCCGCTTGGCGGCCAGCCGTTTCCTGGCGCGCTCGATCAGGATCCGCCGCATCGACTCGGCTGCGGCGGCGAAGAAGTGCCCACGATGATCCCATGATCCGGAGCCAGATCCTACGAGGCGGAGCCAGGCCTCATGGACCAAGGCCGTGGGTTGGAGAGTATGTCCAGCCGGTTCGCGAGCCATCCTGTAAGCCGCAAGCTCGCGAAGCTCGTCATAGACTAGGGGCAGTAGCTCCTCAGCGGCCTTGGCCTCGCCCTGCTGCAAGCGGTCGAGAAGGTGTGTGACCTGGTTCATCTCCGGTTCGCGAGGGCTTCAACTGTTCATGGTATCCGTAAACTGATCCCGGGCCTAACCCCGGTCTTGCCAGTCCAAATTGGACTGGTTGCGCGCGCGGGTGGTTGGCTGAACGAAACGAGTCAGCGGCTCGTGGAGGCAGCGAGGTCTCTTATCGCATACCGGCGCGTGAGCATCAAGGCTCCTTGTGTGGTTCCTCTCTTGAAACAAGCACGTCTTTCGAACAAGGTGGGGCGATTCTGTTGACCTTGCGTAACGATGAACAAGAATCAAACCGAGTTGCTCGACATCCTGACGGAGGCCGTCGAGGCCCGCAATGGGTGGAAGCGCATTCTGGCCCGTTGTTCTGCCTCAAAGTAAACAGTCCGCACGCTAACGCCCATATGTCTGAAGATAAAGCACTTGCAAGCACAACCCCCGGCGCGAGGCTTCGAGCTGCGTTGACTGACGATCAGATTCAAGTCCTGCTCGACGTGGTCGCTGCGGCAGGCCATCTCCAGGCGGCGGACGACGAGCTTCGGGCCGCTGATCCGGATCTGGCGGATACCGTGCGCCGGATCCTGGACGAACCGAGAACCCAATCTGGGGCTGAGGCATCCTCCCGGAAGACCGTCGAGATATGGAACAACCTCTGGGAATCATGGGCTGATCCCGTCGCGGAAGTGGGCGATGAAGAGGGACGTTACGTTAATCACGAAGAACATTGGCACCCACCCTATTTTGATCCGTCGGCGTTGGCCGATGACCTGGAGGAGGCGGCGGACAAGCTTGCCGAGTGGATAGACCGTGCCTTTTCTTTGGTTGCGGAGCCGGATTTGTTCTTGGAAAGCCTGGAGGAGATCAACCTCAATATGCAGTCCTTCCCGGAGTGGTTCCAACCGGTTGACGACGATTTTGTGCTGGGACCCCGCGCCAGCTCCTGCGTCCTGCGGTGGACTTGGCTCGGCTTAGCCAACCAACGCAAACCCGGCCGGAAATTGGTGGACCTCCTTTGCGGCATGGAAGTCCCAAGGCAGCACACCGAACTCGATCGGGATGCCTGCTGCCAGTTTCTCGCGGGATTGCCTGAAGGCGTGTGCCACGAGATCCACGCCTATCTGCGTGAGCCTCAATTTGCCGAAAGGCTCGCCAACCTCCGGTCGGTGTGGCACCGCGTTCAGCACGAATTTGAAGCCCGGTTTGATCCTTCAGCCCACTTGCGAACGTGCGAAGATCACTTGGGACAGGATTGGCGCCATGGTGAGCCGTTGATCGCCGATGCGGTGTCACGCCAGGATCTTGCCGCAGCCGAGAGATTCACTGAGCTGACGCTATCCAGTCTGCTCCGATGCTCCGAAGAGGAGCCGTGGCGCCCGGAAAAACTCCTGCTGCCCCAATCCCGTTACTATCGCTCGCCCGAAGAAGGCCAGG